>Ga0207641_10000264_pt1 | contig 66489 bp, 82 predicted proteins | sample KBSSwiS62_FD_184306 | JGI IMG/M metagenome (GOLD analysis project Ga0207641, IMG submission 184306) | Switchgrass rhizosphere microbial communities from Kellogg Biological Station, Michigan, USA - KBS Switchgrass S6-2 (SPAdes) (version 2) | ecosystem: Host-associated > Plants > Roots >...
GAGCTCTTGCTTCAATTGAAGCGCAACCACTGGCCGGGACTGATGAAGCCAGCGCGCCCTTTTGGTCGCCTGATAATCGGTTCATTGGCTTCTTTGCCAACAACAAGTTGAAGAAGATCGACGTGATGAACGGGTTGGGCGCCTTGATCACGTGCACGGTGATGTCGGCGCGCTCGACCAGGTTGGCGGGTCCACGCGGCGGATAACCGAAGCCGGGTGGGATGTCGGCGGGAGCGACGCCGTGGACGGTGATGTCGGTGATGACGCCCATGTACTCGACGTGCAGAGTCTCACCGACCCTGCCGATCGGGGTGAGCCCTGCAGAGGCTTGCGGGGCGAGAACTCCGGCCAGCACTGCCATCCCAGCAAATACGAGCAGAATCCAGCGACGCATGCCTGGCATGATCGCACACCACCCGATGGCGGGTGCGCCTCTTAGACGCCGAAGCCGCCGACCTTGTCGATCCGAATCCGAGTCAGCAGGCCCGCGGGGGAGTTGGGCGGCGGGAAGTGCTCGCTGGAGCCGAGCATCACCTCGGCCAGTTCGGTGAGCAATTCGGGGGCGCCGCCCTCGACGATGCGCGCCGTCCCGTTGATCGACAGGTACGGGGTCTGTTGCCCTGGCGCGTCCTTGGACACGATGGTCAGGGCAACCCGCGGATCGCGCCGGATGTTGCGCGTCTTCTGATATTCGGAGAGATGCGCGCTGACCAGTTCGTCGCCGCCGGGCGTGGACTGCAACGCCACCCAGACGAGCGAGACCTGCGGACTGCCGTCGGCGTTGAGCGTGACCAGGGTGGCATCGGCGCCTGCACCGATGAATGCGCGAGCGGAGTCGTCGAGGTTCATGTCCCTGTTCTACCGAAGCGGCGGGCGTTTCATTCCCGAATCACGGTTGTGCGAGCGAGCGCAGTGCCTCGACGACGGCGTCCTCCAGTGATGGCTTGTCGAAGCCGAGCGTGGTCAGCGGGCCTTCGCCAGCTTCAGCCTCTAGGAGAGCCAACAGGATGTGCTCGGTGCCAATGTAGTTGTGGCCCAAGCGGAGCGCCTCGCGAAACGTCAGCTCGAGCACCTTACGGGAAGTTCCACTGAAGGGGATCAGCGCGGGGAGTTCGGCCACCCGATCGGGAAGAGTAATTGCGGCGGCGACGGCGTCCGCATCGACTCCTTGGCGCTCGAGCACGCGAACCGCGAGCGATCCGGGGTCGGCGAACAGCGCCAACAGCAGGTGTGCGGGCAGTATCTCGTCGTTGCCCGCGGCGTGCGCTCGGTTGGTCGCCTCCACGACGACGTTTCGAGCTCGCACGGTGAATCGGCTGAACCCGTCGTTCGCAGACATCGGGTCGCCCATCTGAAATGGGCCTGCCTTGGGCACGAAGCGCTTCTGGGCGGCCTGCTTGGTCACGCCCATGCACTGGCCGATCTCGGTCCACGAAGCGCCGGATCGACGAGCCTGGTCGACGAAGTGGCCGATGAGGTGATCGGCGACCTCGCCTAGCGCTTCGGCGGCCAGCATGGCGTCGGTGAGCTGTTCGAGCGGCTCGTCGTGCACCTTCTTGATTGCCGAGATGAGGTCGTCGAGTCGGACTGGGGTGGCGATCTTCGCGGAATCGGGCATGCGTCAACTGTAGGTTGACGACCGGCTGGCGTCAACCTTGAGTTGACGAATGGCTATCCGCGCGGGTAGCCCCGGCGCACGGTGCGTTCGAGGATTCCCAGCGTCGAGCGAAGTGCGAGCTCGGAGATGATCGGAAAGATGTTGGCCTCGCGCCAGTGCGGGTCGATGTTGGTCCAGTCGTAGAACGACGTGACGAGGGTGTTGTCGCCGTCGGGTTCGAGCCGGTAGCCGTACACGTGCCCGATCGGCGGCTTGATCTGTCCGTCGACCGTCCATGCGATCAGCTCGTCCTTCTCGAACTCGGTGATCCGCACGGTCACGTCGTACTTGCCGAGGGGAAAGTCGTTGAGGGACTCGCGATCCATGTGAACGACGAAGGTGTCGCCGACCGCCGCGGCGGGCTCGCCGTCGGCGCTCTGCAGCATGCCCGACGCGTCGATGGCGACGTGGCCTTGCGGATCGCACAGCACAGCGAAGATGTCGGCGGCGGAAGCGGGGATCGGTCGGGGTACTTCGATGCGGTCGGTCACGACCACGATGGTGTCAGACCGGATCGGCCGCGTCGGGCGTTTGGGGCTTGCGGCCGTGGAGTGAGTCCCAGTCGTGCTGCGCCTCCAGTTCGGCGATTTTGTCGCCGGTGCGGTCCTTCAACAGCAGCGTCACGCCGATGCCGATGACGATGGCTACGACGAGGGCGATCCAGGAGAACCGGGAGAGGTACTTCTCGGCGACCACGCCGAGGTAGTAGACGACGGCGGTGGTGCCGCCCGCCCAGACCAAACCGCCAGATGCGTTGGCGGCCAAGAAGTGTGGATAACGCATCTTGAGCGCTCCGGCGAGCGGTCCCGCGAAGATCCGCAACAGTGCGATGAAGCGACCAAAGAACACCGCCCACACGCCCCAGCGATTGAACAGCTGCTTGGCCAACGCGACGTGGCCAGGGCCGAAGTGCTTCGGGAAGCGCTTGCCCAACCGTTCGAACAACGACATTCCGTACTTGTGGCCGATGGCGTAGCCGATCGAGTCGCCAACGATCGCACCGATCGTCGCAGCGGCGCCGACCCCCACCGGGCTGATGTCGAGGGTATGGCGCGACGCCAGCAACGCGGCACTGACGAGCGCGATCTCGCCGGGAAGCGGAATGCCGAGACTCTCCAGACCGATGATCAGGCCGACGACCAGGTAAACGGCGAAGGGCGGAATCGATTGCAGTAAGGCGTCCACGTCCACGCGCTAAGGATGCCTCGTGCAGGGCCGCGACGAGCGGAGGTGCCACACAAACACTCGGCCAAGCGGATCCTCCGAGAGACGGCGTCCGACACCAACACGTGCTTGGCTTGGCTTGGTCCGCTACCAAAGTCGCAGCAATACCGTTGAACTCCGCACCCGTGTCGGTGCCACCGACGTGAAAGGTGATGGATGGCGCTCAGATTGATCGGCGTGTGGGGCAATCGCCCAGATCCGCTCCAGTCATGCGCCCAGCGGCTCGTTCGCTCGCTGGAACTTTTGCCGCAGCAGCCGGAACGCTACGGACCGTGGGGCGTCTGGCACACGCGCGCAGAATCGGCCTACAACGACCTCGTGCCGCTCGACGTCGCCGACGTCGGAGTAGTTGCCGCTGCGATCAGTGCCGTCACCGAGCGCGTCAACCAGGGCCCGATGAGGACACCTGGGCAGCACGCGCAACTTGCCCGCGAAGTGATCGGCGTGCGCGCGGATGCTGACCCGCAGTACCTCGAGTACACGGTGCGCGCAGGGTTCGTCGACACACCACAGCCCTTCAATCACCTGCTCCTGCAGGCCGAGGACTCCACCAGGCCAGCCGAGCTGTTCGGGTACATGAGTGCCATGGTGGTCGCCTGGCAGCCCGACTATCTCGGCTTGGCGACCCGCGCTGTCCAGCGCGCACAGGGGCATCGCCAGCCCGAGGCCGTCGCCGGATTCCTCACGTATGTATGCGCCGGAACAGCGCTGAATCGCAGTGTTCTCGGCGATCAGATCGACGTCGCGGAAGCCGATGGCGGACTGTACATCCGCGTACCCGGAACAGCGGCGGAGCCGAGCCTCGACCATGTCCGCCAAGTGCGCGACGCTCTTGGCTATTCAGGCGCGCAGACTTGAGCGCGATCTCCGGATGATCCACGGACAACGGTGCCACGCCGGGCGCCCCGCCAAGGTCTCGTATGTTCCTCGTCGGCCGCCAGTGGCATTTCGGAAAACTCTCGGCAGTATCGCGGCGGCTGCCCGTTGAGGTTGCCTGTGATGGGGCCGCTGATCCTCGGGAATGTTGACGGCGACGTTAGTCTCGCGCGCTGGTGCCGAATGAAGAACCCGTCTTGAACTGCTCGCAGACTTTCCACGGCACGATCAACAACCGACATCAGCATGTCGGCAACGTCCGGGGTCATTTTCGTCCGAATGTGATTTGCCGTTCGTTCGGCGGTGTCGTAGGTGCACAGCTTGTCGAAGTCTCGTTCCTTGATGCGGTCGGCAAATGTGTCCAGACGAGTGTCATCAACGCACGCTGTACTGCGTGGTTTCGACCGGCGGACTGCAGAGCCGCAGTGAGACTGAAGATTTGGCTGACAGTCAGCAGCCAGTGTTGGTGTTGGCAGGGTAGAGCTAGAAATCGCCGCCCGGGTCAGAATCGGTCGGACCGTCCGTCCCATCTTCTGCGTCCGTCCCGCCACCCCAGTTCGCCGAAAGACTGTCTCCTGCTTCGGCTCCGAGGGCTAGGGTTAGGAGCACTGCAGCCGCAGTCCCTAGGCGCTTTTTCCAGGTTTTGGGCTTATCGGGCCGCAATTCATCATCAGTCATTGTCGTACGCTCTCGGGAGTTCTCGGTGCTGCGACTGGGTTAAGCAGCGCTTGTCGTGCGTATCGTGTGGGCGATGCCTTGACGGATTCTTGCTGCGCTGGTGGGCACCTCAACTTCGCTCTTGCAGCTGAACACAAACTCCGAAGGCGGCCGGCCTGCAGTTGCACCGCAGAACGGGCAGACAACGGCCAGCGCTTCTGCCTCACGCGTGGCGACTTCGGCGTCGATGGCCATGGGCCGGCTAACCCCGATCGCGATCGTGGCTCGACGAGCTACCGACATCACTTGGCACGCATCTAGCACGTGCTGCTGGTTGAGGGCTAAGAGAGCGCCTCTGACCTGGGTCTATCTGGTGCGCGATACTGGGATTGAACCAGTGAAATTGCTTTGCTAGTGTGGATGGGTTGACCAGCGAAAACAGTGGCTCTGCCTGCGCTGATGCTGGTCAGTGTAACGGAGACTTACAGAAAGTTCTAGCGGACTTGTTACAGTTTCTTAGCCCAGGGCTGGCCCACGATGGCCCACGCCAGTATTCAACCGAGTATCGCGGATCGGGGTTCCATGACTCGCAAGAAGCGCGCCCCCGGCACGTTCGGCGCCGTCGAGACCTTGCCCAGCGGCAGGCACCGCGCCCGCTACCGCGGGCCGGACGGTCGGCGCTACACCGCACCCACACTGTTTCTCACTCAGAAGGATGCCCGGGGCTGGCTCTCGCTGCGCCAGGCCGAGATCATCCGCGGCGCGTGGCTCCCACCGGGGGCCGTCGACCGACCGGCCGCGCGCCTGACGTTCGGCACCTACGCAGACACTTGGCTTGAGCATCGCGATCTGAAATCGCGAACTCGCGAGCACTACACGAAGCTTCTCGGCAACCACCTCATGCCGACGTTCGAGACCATGCCGATAGCCTCGATCACGCCCGACGACGTGAGGGCATGGCACTCCGACTTCGGCACATCGACGCCAACCCTGCGCTCCCACTGCTACGGGTTGTTGCGGACGATCATGAACTCTGCGGCCAGCGACGGGAAGATCGTCACCAACCCGTGCACCATCCGCGGGGCGTCCAGCGCCCGGCGCGCTCACAAAATACGACCGGCCACACTTGACGAACTCGCCACCATTGCCCAGGAGATGCCCGAGCAGTACCGCGTCATGGTGTTATTGGCGGGCTGGGGCGCTCTGAGGTTTGGAGAAACTACGGAGCTGCGCCGCCGTGATTGCGTCATCGTCGAACCGACCGAAGACGAACTGAAGGCCGCGGAGAAGAACGGCGAGCCGGCCCCGGAGTCCTACGGCATCATCCGCGTCGAACGTGCCGTTGTTCGCACGGAGAACGGTTTCGAGGTCACCACGCCGAAGTCGGCGGCCGGCTCACGAGATGTCGAGTTGCCTCCGCACCTGATACCCGCGCTGAAGGATCACCTGGCGCGGCTCACCGCGCCCGGCCCTGATGCGTTGTTGTTCCCGGCGGTCGGCGGTCAACACCTCGCCCCTGCGAGCTTGTACCGCCACTTCTACCCAGCACGTGAGGCCGCGGGACGAAAAGACTTGCGGTGGCACGATTTACGTCATTCAGGCGCCGTCCTCGCTGCTGTCGCGGGGGCGACGCTGGCCGAGCTGATGCAAAGGCTGGGACACAGCACCCCGGCCGCCGCACTCCGCTATCAACACGTGTCCGCAGGCCGCGATAGACAGATCGCGAAGCTGCTCTCCGGGCTCGCGACAGGCGACACGCAGAAATAATCGGCGGGCGCGAGCAGTATTCGGCGGAATCGTCTGGTATTAGTAGAAGCACGTTCACGCGAGACGGTTAAGTCGCGGGTAGCTTTCGGGTTCTTCCTGGGGCTACGCACGTCGACGCGGGACGGTCAACTCGCGGGGGTACGGAAGATAACTCTCTTCTGGACTCGGAACACGCACCTCTCTGAGTGTGCAGGTTCACCCCCTAACTGACCGTCTTACGTTGGAGCACATTCACAATGGCCAATTCGCCAACCCTTGAAAATCGTCGTGCGCGACGCCACCACGAGCAATCCGAAAACGATGCCCGGCAACGCCGTTGGGCGTCCATGCAGCAGACCGCCGACTACATGGGCGTCTCACTGCGCACTGTCCGCGAGTGGATCACCCAGGGCAGCATTCCCGGTTACCGCATCAACGCACGCGTCATACGCGTCGATCTCAACGAGGTCGACGCCGCATTCCAGCCTTTCGGGGGTGCGGTCTGAGATGCCCCCTAATAGCAGAAGACCGGCCCCCCGCCAGGAAAGCCGGTCATCCGAGGACACCACCAATGCGACCGATGTTACCCGTTGCCGACGCTGCAAGCGGACTCTCCACACCGACGCGTCGGTGCAGCGCGGCTGCGGCTGGCGCTGCGCACGACACCTTCGCCCCAGTGCGGGGGTGGCAGCGTGATGACGAGTCAGATGCGTGCCGTGGGCGTCGAGCCTACCGCGGTCGAATGCCTTGTCGGCTCATTGATGTTCAGCACCATCACCGAAGTACGCGAGATACTTCGTCACGTCACTGACGATGACGTCGACTTCCCGGCATCTACAGTGCTTGCCTCGATTCGTTCGCTCGCGAGCAGTGGCGTCATTCCAAGCCCCCAACTCGTCGGCGACGATCTTCAGCGTCGCGGTAACCGCACTCGTCAGGTCGCCTGCTGGTTGGCATCAGCCACAACGTCCGGCGCATGCTCGTCGGCAGCGAAACATTATGCGGGAGCGGTTGTTGCGCAATCGTTTCGCCGCCAGGTGGAGTCACTCGGCAACGCCTTACGGACCGCCTCCGACGGTGCTGCGGAGGTCGACGTCGCGCACCTCACCGAACGAGCCGCAACACGCATCACGTCGATTTATGAACGGCTGCAACACCTTCGCGGCGGTGCAGATGACTAGCGAAACAACGGCCCTCGATGCCCCAGAACCTTTAACTCGCGCCGTGGTCGTGCCGCCCTTCCCTGTCGGATGCCTACCCGCGGCGATAGCCGACATGGTGCAGGCGGTCAGTGAAGCTACTCAGACCGATCCGGCGATGGCGGGGACGTCGGCATTGTCTGCCTTGGCGGCGTGTACAGGTGGCCATGCTGAGATCGAGATCCGTGAAGGCTGGCGCGAGCCTCTGTGCCTCTATACGGCGACTGTCGCCAGGCCCGGAGAACGCAAGTCGGCCGTTCAGCACGCGATGATCAGGCCAATCCTGGACGTCGAGGCTCAGCTCGCCACGTCGGGCATGGACACCAGATTGGCGGCGGAAACACGCAAGCAGGTCGCGTTGAAGGACGCTGAACGACAACGCAACACCGCCGCATCAGCGACGACGGAGAATCGGGATCAAGCGATGGCCGACGCGATCGGCGCCGTGATGATCGCCGAGTCCATCGAGGTGCCACCGATACCGCGGATCGTGGCCGACGACATCACGCCCGAGGCGGCAGCATCGCTGCTCGCCGAGCAGAAGGGCCGCCTAGCGATCATCTCCGCCGAGGGCGGGATCTTCGACATCATTGCCGGTCGCTACTCGGGGTCCATCCCCAACATGGACCTCTGGCTAAAGGGGCACTCCGCCGATCCGCTGAAGGTGGATCGCAAGGGACGCGCCTCTGAGTACATTCGCCGCCCTGCCTTGACGCTTGGGTTGATGATCCAGCCGTCGGTCTTGTCGGCGATCGCCGCTCAGCGTGAGTTTCGTGGCCGCGGGTTTCTCGCCCGAATCCTTTACGCCACGCCCACATCCAAGGTGGGTCACCGTAAGATCGCCGCAGCACCGGTGCCCCCAGATGTGTTGGACACCTACGAAACCACCGTGCGGAACCTCGCAAAGGGGATGTCCGGGTGGCTTGGAGATCCCGCCATTCTGACACTCACGGCCGCCGCCCAAACGGGCGTGCAGGAGATCGAGGCGGCCGTCGAACCTACGCTGGCCGGAGACGGAGAACTCGCGTCCCTGGCCGACTGGGGAGCCAAGTACGTCGGCGCTATTGCCCGACTGGCGGGCATCATTCACCTCGCCGAGCACGGCCCAGACGCCGGTCCTGTTGGTCAAGTCACCGCAGAAACAGTTCTGTCGGCAGCGCGTATCGGGGCGTACTTCAAGGCCGCCGCCATCAACGCGTTCGCCGAGATGGGCACCGACCAAGGAACCGTCGACGCTATATATCTGCTTGAACGACTGCGGCGCCTCGACGAGAAGGAGGTGTCGGAACGCGATCTGCACGTGGCGACACGTCCGAGATTCAAGACGAAGGCGGATCTCATGCCGGCACTCGATCGCCTCGTTGAGCACGGCTACCTGATCCCGATCGAGGTGCCTGCAACGACCAGCGGAGGGCGCCCGCCTTCCCCTCGTTACACCGTCCATCCATCCGTACAAAACACACACAACACACAAAATGGGGTCCAGTGAGCGACTTCTGTGCGTTGTGCGAGTTTTGTGTCTCACGTGGCGTATCGCAGAGGTGTTGCAGGACAACACCCAAGGGCCACATCCCGGACCGCTGCATGGTGTGCGACACCGATCTCCTCAATCCCCATGAGCTAAGCGGCCTATGCCTCGAATGCAAGCTCATCCTCCGTAACGAACGCATGTCCCAAACACCCACCGCCATAGGAGAAACAGAATGACCAGCAGCACAACCATGAATGCCGTCGACCATCTGAAGTACCTCGTCGAAGAGGTCGGCCACCTACTCGACGCTGCCCGCGACAGCCTCGTGAACGTCAACCAGCACGGCGACACCGAAGAATTCGACGAGCAGATCGACGACGTCTGCGAACTCATCCGCTGCGCGCAACGCGAAATCATCGAAGCCGCCGCAGCGTTCAGCGCAGACGGCGACGACATGCGCACGTATCACGACGGGCAGCCGATCACCGCGTCCTGCGAAACCGAGGACAACTGCTACTTCACGTTCACCTTCCACCCATCGCCCAATCATCCCGACAACCGACCACGTGACATCTGCACCGTTGACGGTCGTGACGGAATCCGCAGACGAATCGTCCTTCAGCCCGGCCGCACCGTCGCCGCGATTCCCGTCGAGCCACTGCGTGTGGTGAACTAGTGAGCACCCTGCATGACTGGTGGAACAACCTCGATCCCGAACAACAGGAATCGCTGAATCGCATTGCGCAGGACAGTATCTTGGAGTTGGAACGTTATCCGATGAACTACGACGTACAGCGAGAACTGTTCGCATGGCAGAACCTAGAGCTGGAAGTCATGCAGGCCCATGCCGATTGGTTGTCCCGCACGAAAGACCGGTTCGAGCGCCTCGGCATCCCCTGGACGACAAACGAGTTCCAGCGGCGATCCTGGCTCTGGGTGGGTGTCGAATGACTATATACCGGATTTGTCTGATGGTTGTGGTGGACGGGCGGCTCGAACCCACTGATAGCGGCCTCGACGTCCTGCTGGGCTCGTCCGTCGCTGAACTCGCCCCCGTCGTCGGAGACATCCGCCACGCCGACAACCTCCCCACAGAGTGGAAACAACGCGGACGTCAACGCGCATCAGAAGCCAAGGCACACGGCGATTCCGGGAACCCCGTCGACATAATTGCCTTCTGGGCATTGCAGATGTGGGGTTCGCGAGTATCCATGTCCGTCGACACCGACGCGGAACAAATGTGGCTCACCACCGACGACCCCGAAGTGGCAAGGTGGCTTGCCGGTGAGGCAAGCAGATGAACCTCGACGACGGCGAGATCAAGCTCGCGCTCTACGCCGTCCGAGACCTGATCGCACGCAGGATCCTCGGCAACAATCCGATCCCGCCGGGCACGCACCGCCTCTGCCACAACCTCGAAGCGGCTTCCGTACGCGGAAGTAAAGATGGTGCAGCACAATCAGACTGGGAACCAGAAGAACTCATCGACACTGCCGAAGCAGCAGCGATCCTGAACTGCTCGGCACGCTGGGTCAGACAGATCCGAAACGATCTCGACGGCCAAAGCATCAGCGGCCGATGGGCCTTCCGGCGGCAGACCGTCGTCGAATACGCACACATGAAAGGCGGCACACAGTGATCGCGACCGACTACCTTCGCCTCGGTGTCGAGCAATACCTACGCGAACTCACCGACACCGAATTCGCCCACCTGGTCGCCGTCGTCCGCCCACCCAGTAGCACACCCGAAAACCAACCCGCTCGAAAGGAAAACGCCTGATGTCTCTTGATTCGATGGAATCCGAAATCGCCGGTCTGCGAGCCAAAGCCGCGGACCTGGCCGACGACTACGCCCGGACCCAGGCCGAGATCGCGGCCGACTCCAACCTCACCGACATAGGCAAGGCCGACGCACTCGCCCCGTTCCACGAGCAGATGAAAGCAGGTGTGGCCGCCCTGCACCAACGCGAGAAGGCAGTCGTCAAGAGTAAGCGCGAGTCATTGGAGCGCAGCCTCTTCGGCACCACCGGCTACGCCTCCGACATCAGCGGATTTCGCGAGGCCCAACTGATTGCAGTACGCCTCAACGACGACGACGAAGCACACGCCATGTACATCAACGCACTCCGCTCCGACGACGACGTCCTGGCGCGCGCCATCTTCCAGCAGGCGCAGTCCGGCAAGGGTTGGGACAAGGTCACCCGCGAACACCTCGACCGGAACCCCTCAGTCAAGACCACCCTCGCCGACCTCGCAGCCATCCGCCAATACGAACAGGGCGGCTTCGCCCGCGCCGTCAACTACATGGCCCCGTCTCTCAGCACTGCCCGATCGGGGCTGCCACCGTTTCTTGAGGCACGTCGATGAGGTTGCGCCACACAGTGACCGGGATTCAAGTCCTCGTTCCGACGGACAAGGCCAAGCGGCTGATCGCCTCGGGTGACTACGAGGCCCTGCCCGACGCTGAACAGCCACCTCCCGGGACCGGCGAGCGGAAGCCAGCACCCGAGCGTGAGGGCGAGCCAGGGCATACCAGCATCGCCGCTGCCCTCAGGGCTGGCGCCGGACCTCTGTGGAACCACGCCGGATGAAGACCACGGCGGCAGGCGTCAAACCCGAATCACGGGTTTTACCTTTCAACCCGGGCAAGGACTTTCATGATGGCCAACTGCTGCGCCGAGAAGTGCCTGCGCCTGCCGCCGCTCACCGCCAGGGGGTAGTGACCCCCAGCGCCACACCACGCGGCTTCTCAGGGCATAGGCGGCCGTGTGTGCCACCCGTTCCAAAAAAATCGACCCTATGCATCGACAGGAGGCCTTGATGGCGCGAAAGCAGTCTGAGACACCGGTTCCGGCTGGCCTGACGGGGTCGGGTTTGGCGTTGTGGACGTCGGTGGTCGCTGAGTTCGAACTCGGTGATCATGAGCTGGCTGTTTTGCGTGATGCGTGCCGGACCGTGAACGTGATTGACGCGTTGCAGGATCGTGTTGACCAGGATGGGGTGCTGAACGAGTCTCCGCAGGGTCTTCGGGTTCATCCGGGTGTGGTGGAGCTTCGGCAGCAGCGGCTGGCGTTCACGAAGTTGCTTGCGGCGTTGGCGATTCCGGTTGATGAGCCCGCTCCTGGGCGTCGGAAGGAGGGTCCGTATGGGATCAAGGGGGCTGTTTCGTGAGGCGCCGCCGCAATGCCGATGAGACACCGACGGATTTGTTGGTGTTTGAGGGGTTTCGGCATCGGACGGAGCGGGCGTGGGTGACTGCGTTCGCCGAGTTTCGCGCGGCCCGTGAGGCATGGTCCGAGGAGCGTGGGGGTGCGGAGTTGGCGCCCTATGAGGTCGACGGGTACTGCCCGATCGATGCCAACCGTTTCCGCAAGTCGACGGGCTAATCGTGCGGTTGGAGTGCGCGGTGTTCGCGCCGCATGAGATCGACGGGTTACCGCCCGCCCTTCGACTGGTCGAGATTTGTGGGCGGTGCAGCGATGCTTCGGAGACTGAAATGACGCAGATTCGAGTCCAGGGTTCTGCCACCCGCTGACGTGGAACGCAGAAGTGGGGGTTTACCGTGTCACAGATGCGGGATAGGGACGTTCGGGCCGCACTTCATGCCCAACTTCTCTGCGATCACGGAGAGCACCTGGATTCGACCCTCTTTGTAGATGAGCTGGGCTTATGTGGAGAGGTGCGGGTGGACGTCGCTGTCGTCAACGCGGCGTTGTCCGGATTCGAACTCAAGAGCGCCTCCGATACCCTCCGTCGGTTCCCAGTGCAGATGGACGTCTACTCGCGGGTGTTGGACTACTGCACCATCGTGGCGGCTGGCAAGCACATCGCGCACGCACAGTCGATGATTCCTCCGTGGTGGGGTTGCATCGCCGCTAACTGGTGCGGCGATGTAGTCGAACTCGAAGTCCTTCAAACACCCGAGATGAACCCCAATGTAGACAAGTATTCGCTCGCGCAGATGCTCTGGCGCGAAGAAGTGCTAGCTGCACTTGAAATTCTCGGCGCAGACAAGGGGGTTCGCAGCAAGCCCCGTGGAGCATTGTGGCGCAGGCTTTCTGACGTTGCGGAGCTGGATCATCTACGTGGGATCGTTCGTGAGCAACTCAAAGCGCGGCAGCGTTGGCGGCCCGACTCTAAGTCAATTCAATCTGGTCGACAACTCGCTGCAGATGATGCCACGTCCCTATCTTGACCCATGTTCTTGGATTGCCCGCCGGTCCCGTCCCGGCGGCTGCAGCGATCCATCGTTCACCTCCGCAGTGGGCATTGTCGAACTCGTCGTGTGCCGCTAGTTGCCTTGCAACTGGCCGGATCTCGTCGCTGCCTCCGCTGCGGCCGGCGTTCCCTTTGAAGAGCCCACCTCGGACGAGTAACCACTTGTCCTCGCACGTGTACTTGAGTTTCGCGCTGATCTGCAACATTCGTGGATCGATGTCAGCGAGGGGGTCTGGATGTGCGATCCCGTAGTCACCAAAAGTTGGTTGGCGAGCTCCAAACTTTGTGTTGTCCACAAGATCTCGGTAGTTCAGCCATTCTGCGCGCGGCACTTCGTGGATACCACGTCCAGGAGGGGTGACTTGCGGCATCGCCGTTGCCGTAACAGTGAGTGTCTTCCAGGAGCCTGGCGAAGTAAGGTTGCGCAGGGCAGTGGCAATGGCGAACCGCGCCGATGCCTCCGTCTCGTCTTTCAGATCGAGAACCAGGTGCACCGTCGACCGTGTTGCCCCCAGATTTTGAATGAAGCGGTCGATCGCAGCGTCCTGTGGAGGGATGGGCCACTCACCAGCATCGAGCCGTAGGCAAACTTCGTCAGTCTGCCCCGACAGCAGCTGGCGAACGCCGTCGACATACTGGGCCGAATTGCTTGGCGTCACAACAGGTATGAGTGTCAGCCCTTCGGCGCGGGCATTACTGACGATCCACTGGATGGGATGACTGCCGTCTGCCATTGCTTCACCATCATCGACATGCCGTACATCGATGAAAGCATCGCGCTTCCCCCAGCTCTTCACCAATTCGCTGGGGAGCTTTGCCAAGTGTGCGTCAATCGTCTTCTCCGGCTGATCGCGCTCGAAGTCGTACGCGATCGGGTGAACTACGAGGAGAGGCGTCAATGCCACTTTGCTCGCATCATCGAGCGCTTTTAACGCGTCCCGTTCGCCGGCTTTCGTGAAAAGCACTGGCACGTAGTGGTCCGACTTAAAAGCATCCATTGTTTATTTCCCCCTGCGACAATGTTTGTCCTGCGGGGCACAGTTCTACAGGACGGCCGCAGGCGCACACGGGTGTTTGGCAGAATCCTCACTAGTTGATTTCCAAGAGTTGGGCTATAACGTTCGAGGTGGCGGTGGCAGTGGCGCGTCGTCGGGGGTCGGCGGCACCGGGGAGCCGTCGCGGCGCGCGACCCCGGGTGACGAGACCGCACACGGCACGCGGGCTCCTGGCCAGTCGTACCAGTCCGTCACCGGCACCTTTCGGCGATCCGTGCAAAACTCGCACCCGTGAAGGTTGTCTGGATACTGCTGGCGTTCACCGCGGGTGCCGTAGTGGGGTGGCTTCGACGCCCGCGATGACGTCGAAGCTGACGAGCGTCGACTAGACCTGATGCAGGCGATGGAGTTCCTCGTCCGTATCCGCGGCGGTGGTGGCTACGGACCCGACGACGACAGGACGATGACCAATGTCAACGTCGAGATTCTCAATGGATCGAAGCATTCCGTCACCCTAGAGACGGTCGAACTGCCGGGCGTGACGTTGAAAGACCCCGCAGGCGCCCTCGGACTGCCGCTGATCGTTCCTCCTCAACGGGAGCAACGCGTGGCCTACCAGCAAGTCGACATCGAACCCCTGAAGGTGCCCGACGCTCAGTTCTCCGGACGACCGTTCACGGAGTCGACTCCCATCGTCCGCTATCGCATTAACGGTGCTAGATGGGAGCGGGTCGGTGACGATCCGCCGATTCGAGTCGGCAATTGTTAGCGGCTGTCTCTCAACTGCTCTAGGGGCGCGATGAGCGCCGCGACTTCAACGGAATCCGGGTCCGTACGGAGTGCGGCGTCGAAGGTGCCTCGGTCAGGCTGTGCGAACTGTTCGGGATTCCTTGAGGAGTTGAGCTGACGATTGATGACGACACCCATGGATGACCGGGGATCGGCCGCGAAATCGCCGTGCACACCGCACATCTCAACAGTCGTCCGCCCGAACAAGCGGTTTAAGCGACGTCGAACAAGAGGACGGCGCCAGATCGAGAGGTTCTCGGATTTCGCGAGGAGTTCCGCGCAGAGATTCAAATCACTCAGGTGAAAATGGTTGTCGGCTGGGTCGCGAGCCAGCGACGAGCGGGCATGAGCCTGATACTGGCGGACATCGGTGAGAATCGGCGTGACCGTCGCGCTCATCGCCTGCCGGGCCTCCAAATGACGGCGGCCCCGTTCCTGACGGCTAGCTAGGTGGGGTGCGACCACCCAGGAGGTCAACGCACCGGCGAGTGCGCCAACAGCTCCCGATGCGATGAGCGCCGTCCAGTCGGTCACTCGTCTAACGCTTCATCTAGCAGTGCGGATAGAGATGCACCGGCCGACATGATGACCAGAATAGGTCTTCAGACGCGCCGAGAGACTCCCCGCTGGGTGTCGGTGCTTCGTGCGACCATTCGATGTGGCACGTTTCGACCCGCGCAAGGAGAGCCGCCAATGAGTCAGGAAAACCCCACCCCAGAGCCGGCGCCCCCACCACCCCCGCCACCGGCACCTCCGGCAGAGTCGCCGCCTCCCGTCGAGCACTGGGCGCCCAGGTTCGACGTCGAAAGCGTCCGCGGTTCGGGCGGTTGGGACGATGTCGAGCACCGCGACCGGCGGTGACGCACCAAGTACCGACGTCTCCGGGCGGACTAGTTTTTCAGACGCTGGCGAGGGACGCACTCACTCATGAGTTCGACCGACGGAAGAACCTTGAGAGCAAGGGCGCGGTACTGCTCACCGCGAGCAGCACGATGGTCACGCTCATCCTCGGTTTGACGCTGCTCGTGCTTGGCAAGGACTTCGTACTCGGGAGCCGCGGTGCGATCGTGACATTGTGCTCGGCGCTCGTCGCCTTCGTGCTGTCGGCGACTGCCGCGATCGTCGTCCAGGCGTTCGCCTTCAAGTACGACGTTGTCAAGCAGGACGACCTCGACAAGATGGTTAGCGACGACACCTACTGGTTCAGCACGGAGGATCGCGCGACGCGCGACAGTGTCGGCATCTGCGTCAAGACAATCAAGAGTCTTCGCAAGGCTAACGCAATCAAGGCGTGGTTTCTGTTGTCCGGCTTGACTTTTCAGTTGATTGCGATCGTGCTGCTGTCATGGGCGATCGGTGTCGAGTTGTGGAGCCGTTTGCAGGTTTTGGGGTAACTAGGGTCGTCTGACGCGAAATCGAGTCTGTCGTGTCGGGAAATTGAGCGCTGAGCAACACCCTGTGGGTGACGCGTGCCCACATGGCCCGCACCGCGTTTCTGCAGATGTTGCGTGATCGAGCACGCTCCTCGGCTAGGCTCCCGCCAATTCTTCATAGGGGGCAATCGAGTGCGAGTCATATTCGCGAGCATTTACCGCGGGGTACTCGTGATCATTGGCGCGAGCGTTGGCGTGCTCACCGTGCTCATCGAAACCCAGATCGTTCACTGGAGCCCTTGGGTTGTCGCTTCCGTAGCAATTACGCTGGGTGTAGTGACTTGCGTTGACAATGTGCGCTTGCTCGCATTCAAATTCCAGGCACACGAACGAGGAGCTGCCCGGTCGCGAATGCATCAACCACTCGTCGGTGCGTTAAACGCCGTCGCCGTCGCCCGCGGAGTTCCGTTGGACAAGTTGGGAATCAGCGTCTTTGCGATTCGTCGAGGAATCGGAATGAAGTGGTGGTTCATTCCGTGGAGAGTCGAAAGACTAAAGCGCGTGTTTCGATTCCGTCTCAGCAACTACCCGCCACCATCACCAGTGCGGTGGACAAAGGGCAAAGGCACCATCGGCGAGTGCTGGCAGACTGGAATCAAAGCCATACACGATCGCCGATCGGCCGCAGCCAGATATGGCCGGGGCAACCATCCGACTGGAGATCGGTACGAAGGTGTCGCGGCGATCGATCGGTGTGGATTCACCGAGAGCGAGTTCATTCAGACCATCGACAAGTACGGGGAAATTCTCGCGGTGCCGATTACGGAACAGCATTCGGGAGAATTGATCGGAGTACTGTCGATCGACTGCTTACTTTCTGCATACACTCCCGCGGTCGTGACGATCCTGGATGGCGACGACATAGAAGAAATAGCAGGTGGCGCGGCGTTTACAGTTCGTGACGACGTACCGAGGTTCTAAGATGGATGCATCTGGCGAAAGGGGCGCAGCATGGCATCTACACAGCTGACTCGGGAGGAAGCTGCCGCTCTATATGACGAGAAGGTTCGTGACCTGAATCCTGACCCTGCCGTGAAGGAACGCCTCGAAGAGTACAGACGCGACGTCGAACGCCGGACGTCTCACAGCGCCTAACTCCCTCCGTGACGAAGGTTCGGCCCCCGCCACAGGAGAGGTGGCATCCGGCCGAACTTCGTTCAGCCGGATGACTCTTCAGCCTTCGCCGCGTCGACCAGATTCGTCGCCGACACCGGATCCATCCGGTAGAACATGGCTCCAGTCGGGTCGGCCCACACGTCGACCGAGAGGAACTTCTGCGTGCCCTTACGCGTATGAACGGTGGCCAGGCCGTCGTACTTGTTGAGCGCTGTGTTGATCAGCACCAGGCCGTCATCCACGGTGATCCCGTACTCCTTGAGGGAATCTGTGGTGTTCCATTGATTGCGTAACAAGTCGATGACCTGCTTGCCGACCTCGGCGACATTGACTGTCGGGGGTGGTGGCGGCGGGGGAGGTGGTGGTGGCGGGGTCACCCACCAGTGGCCGGCAACGACGACGGATATGGCGAAAGCTGCGACTGCGGCCGCCAGCACTGTTTGCACGATGCGGATGATGTTCTCGGTCTTCATCCGATGATTTCGTGTTGTCCGCGATCCGTCGGGTGGTGGTGCTGGTAAGTCGAGATGCTCCCCCATGTCGGGAGCGTACTGGTGCTGAAGTCGTGATCGCAGCCACCTTGGCAAGACCCGTCTTGGACATGAGTTCGGCCCACCACCCGGGGGATTGGTGACGGGCCGAACGGTTGCGATCGGCTGAAAGACAGTCAGGTACTCAACTACGCGCACTCACTGGTGTAACCAGGTCGACACTTCGTGACTAGTGGTAGCGACAGCGCGACCACAAGTCTGAAGGCTGAAACGGTGAAGGGGAGGAAGCGATGTCCAATGATGTCGGAGGAGGACGTACCGAGATTTCGGCAGGCGAGTACACAATCGCTGGTCGCTCGACCAACTCCTACTCGTTCTGGTGGCCGGGTCCGGGCAGTAACAGCTTCAAGAACTATTTCAACGTGTTGACGACGGTTGAAAGTCCGGCCAGTCGCGACGGTTGAAAAGTAGGCCACCCAATCAGATTGGATGGGTGATCTCCTTGGAAGACTGGGCCTTGATCCGGCATCTTCACCACAGCGAGGGTTTGTCGCAGCGGGCCATTGCACGCCAGCTGGGCATCGCGCGTGACACCGTGGCGGCCGCGGTGGCCAGCGATGGCCCGCCGAAGTACGAGCGGGCTGCTGCGCCGTCGGCGATCGACGCCGTGGAACCGCGGATTCGGGCGTTGTTGTCGACCTATCCCCAGCTGCCGGCGACGGTGATCGCCGAGCGGGTGGGCTGGACGGGGTCGATCTCGTGGTTTCGGGAGCGGGTGCGGGCGATCCGCCCGGAGTACCTGCCTGCTGATCCGGTCGACCGGCTCGAGCATCCACCGGGGCGAGTGATCCAGTGCGACCTGTGGTTCCCCGCACCCAAGATCCCTGTCGGATTCGGTCAGGAGGCGATGCTTCCGGTACTGGTGATGGTCGCGGCGTTGTCGCGGTTCATCGCCGCGGTGATGCTGCCCTCACGCCAGACGATGGATCTGGTGGCCGGGATGTGGCAGCTGCTTTCGCAGAACTTTCTCGCGGTGCCCCACGAGTTGTGGTGGGACAACGAGGCCGGGATCGGCCGTCGGGGTCGGTTGACCGATCCGGTCACCGCGTTGATGGGCACGCTGGGATCTCGGCTGGTGCAACTCAAACCTTATGACCCCGAATCCAAGGGGATGGTGGAGCGGGCAAACCGGTATCTGGAGACCTCGTTCCTTCCCGGGCGCAGCTTCACCTCACCCCGGGACTTCAATGATCAACTGGGGCAATGGCTTCCAATTGCGAACGGTCGCCGGGTGCGGATCCTGGATGGTCGTCCGATCGACTTCCTGGATGCCGATCGAGCCCAGATGCTGACTCTGCCGCCGGTGGCTCCGGTCACCGAGACGGTGACCTCGGTTCGGCTGGGCCGCGACTATTACGTACGGGTGGCCGGCAACGACTACTCCGTCGATCCGGGCGCGATCGGCCAACTCGTCGAGGTGAGCGCCACCCTGAACCACGTGACGGTGAGTAGAGCCGGGCGCCTGCTGGCGGGCCATGACCGCTGCTGGGCGGCGCGACAAACCCTGACCGACCCCAGCCATGTCGAGTCCGCGGCGGCGTTGCGCCGACAGTTCCAAACTGGACCACCACCGCTGGGGGCGGCGGGTGATCATCTGGTGCGCGACCTGAGCGACTATGACCGCGCTTTCGGAGTCGACTTCACCACTGGCACAGCCACTTCCGACGGCGAGGTGGCGTGATCATGGCCGAGGATCCGATCAAGGCCGTGCTGCACTACGCCCAAGCCCTCGAGGCGCCGCGCATCCGCGAGTCCGCTGCCCGCTTGGCCGAGCAGGCCCGCGATGGCAGTTGGACCCATGAGGAGTATCTGGCGGCGGTGCTCTCGCGGGAGGTCGCCGCCCGTGAGGCCTCCGGTGCGGCGACCCGCATCCGCTCGGCTGGGTTTCCGACGCGGAAGTCGTTGGAGGACTTCAACTTCGATCATCAACCCGCACTCAACCGGGACATGGTCGCCCATCTGGGGACCGGGGCATTTCTGGCCAAGGCCCGAAACGTCGTGCTGCTCGGTCCGCCCGGCACCGGCAAGACCCACCTCGCGATCGGGTTGGCGATCAAGGCCGCCCAGGCCGGACACCGCATCGCCTTCGCCACCGCCGTGGACTGGGTCGCTCGACTCAAGGCCGCCCACAACGCCGGGCGCCTGCCCGCCGAGTTGGCCAAGTTGCGCCGCATCGGACTGCTCGTCGTCGACGAGGTCGGCTACATCCCCTTCGAGCAAGACGCCGCCAACCTGTTCTTTCAATTGGTCTCCAGTCGCTACGAACACGCCTCGCTGATCCTGACCTCGAACCTGCCCTTCGCCCGCTGGGGCGACGTATTCGGAGACCAAGTCGTCGCCGCAGCGATGATCGACCGCATCGTGCACCACGCCGACGTCCTGACCCTCAAAGGCTCCAGCTACCGCCTCAAGGACACCGGAATCGACACCCTGCCCTCCGCCAGAGCCGACAACACGGCACAATAACCACGACCACGTGGCCTACTTTTCACCGTCGCTTCTGGCCTAGTTTTCGACCGTCGTCAACACAACGTGTCGATCGGAATCGGAAGAGGTCAGCCGCCCATCCCACTGGTCGAGGTGAGCCGATCGACTGGCTACGACGCCGGGATGAGCAAATCCGTGCTCTACCTCACCTTGCGCAACGAGAACGATCGAGAGGTCAAGTTTTTCGCCAACCACATCCGGGTTGCTTAGCTAACGTCGGCCCGCTCCTGGAGAGTGTGGGATGGGCCGAACTGAGTGACCCGAAGTCACTCAGTTGGTAAGACGCGGCGTTACTCCGTTTGGTTCCATCGGGAATCGCGACCAGTGGGGATGGGCTCTGACGAGTCCCGTGATGGTGTTGACGCAGGGACAAAGCTGGCCGGATACATCTTCGTGCGGTCCCGTAGCCTCAACGAAACACACCGGGCACCTTGCCGACACGGAGGTCATCCGCGTGCCGTTCATTGCTTCACCGGCACGGACTTGGCGGCTTTTCGGATGACGCTGAGCTTGACTACCGGAGCGGTCGGAGCAGTTCTCCCCGCCACCCGTTCGACGACTGGCGCGACGATGGCCAGGATGCCGTAGGCCTCCCGAAGTGTTAAGTCGCTGAACGCGACCTGACCGAGGGCGGCGTGTAGCTCCCGCCTCGCATCGCGCGCCAGAAGGCGCTCCAATGGGTCGTCGGTCATCGCTTCACCAGCTCAAGCACCGGAGCCTTGTTGGTGCCGCCTTCCGCGAAGTGAAGGTCTAACAACGCAATCAGAGCACTGACCAGTGCTGGAGACCACTCCTTGGGCGGGTGTTCGTCGAGGCGATCCGCGAGCTGATGACGGAGACGGTTGAGTTCGCGGGAAGTGGTCATCGCGTGAGCTCCGCGTCAATCTCGTCGAGCCGCTCGGCAGCTTCCAGTAGCCGTGCAGCCAGCCCTCTCGCCGCAGCGCTCGCGCTGATCGGGCCGCGGGCTTCGTTGTCGAAGAAGACCTCGATCTCACGTTCGACCCGACCATCGGAGAATTGGTTGCCGCAGATTGCCACGGTGGACTCGCTGTCGTGGCCTTCCCACCAGTGGAGGTCCCGCGACCAAAGTCCGTTCGGATCGTCGGTGATGGGAGACCAGTAGCAGCTGGTATCCGAGCCATGAGGAAGCGCGATGTGCGCCCACAATGCGTTGTTGGCTTCACCATGCAGCGCGTAATTGCTCTTGGTCATTTCGACAGCCACCCGTCGATATCGTCGGCAGCAGCGAGAAGTGCCTTAGCGAGTTCGCGCGCCTCGGCGGCGGACAGGTTGAGCTTCTCGCACTGCTCGCCGTGCTCATCCATCTTGTCGACATACACGTCGTGGCCGTCATTACCCCGAACGGTTCCGTCGGACTGTTGGCAGGCCCAGGCGCCGGTTACGTAGGTGCCGACCTCATGGCGTTGACCGTAGATGATGCGCCATGGTTTCTCGTCGCCCCAGTCGCCGGCGAAGCCGCCCAAGGGCGGAGCAATGTTTGGGTAAGGATCGGATGGTGCTGTGGTGGTTGTGATGCGTGCAATCTCCTCCCGGGGTGTGACATCCGGGGAGGAGTTGGTTGGTGATGCGGTGGTGGTCATATGGCTGGTTACCTCTCGCGTTGGCTACTAGCGCCGCAATCGGTTAGCCCATATCTGGCCCATGTGTTCGTTTAACAGGACCGACTCATGCGGCCTGACCTGCAAACTAACTGGTGCGCGATACTGGGATTGAACCAGTGACCTCTTCCGTGTCAGGGAAGCGCTCTCCCGCTGAGCTAATCGCGCGGGGTTCCAATCGGAGGTGGAGACGGGAATCGAACCCGTGTGCACGGCTTTGCAGGCCGTTGCCTCACCACTCGGCCACTCCACCGCTGGGGTTGATGCGTCTTGCACCATCGAGCGGATGACGGGATTCGAACCCGCGACCCCAACCTTGGCAAGGTTGTGCGCTACCAACTGCGCTACATCCGCGTGCTACGAGCGAGATCGTCGCCCGTTGCGAAGGACGACGATAGTCCACTCGAGCGTAGCCGCACAAATCCCTTCTCCGTGCGCCGGTGAGGGTCGGAACGGGGGAGGGGCCTCGCGTGCGATCGCGAAACCGTGTCCGGTTTCGGTGTCGCGGCGTGTGATTCCCGTTTTCGCACACTGGCAGATCGATGCGCCCCGACAGCCGCTCCCGTAGGCCAACGACTTCACGCCAGGCGTAGTCAACGGTGTCGAGCCCGCTGCCGCGGGGATTCCAGCCCTGCCGCCCCTTCGTGATAATCTTCGACCTCGTTCTGCCCGCCGATCTCGCGTCGGTGTGGTGCCCGGTCCCGTGGCTCAGTGGAAGAGCGTCCGCTTCACACGCGGAAGGTCGCTGGTTCGATCCCAGCCGGGACCACCAGGTCAAGCCATTTTTTGTGCATCTTGCACAACATTTGCACAACATCGCTCTTGCTGAGGGGATGCCGTGACCGGCGACAACGACGCTGGCGAGGGAGAATACCCGCCTGGTTTTGTGCTCTCAGAAGACCAGCACCGCGAGTGGGTCAGCTTTGCCTACACGGCGCGGGCCTGTGAGCTTGTTCTGAAGCGTGTGCCAGGTCCGAAGCCCGGCAGCCTCTTTGACGTAATCGACCAGGTCTACGACAAGGAGAAAGCGTCGGTTTGGACCCGTTCATATCTCCGCGCCTCCGCAGAACATCTCAGCTTGTGGTCCGATTTCGCCGCTCCCTATGTCGTCGCGCCCGGCATGGCAAGTCCGATACGTCTACGGCCGTACCTCCTACTCGGGAGGGCGGCGCTGGAGTCAGCGTCCTACGCCCTCTGGGTGTTGGCGGGACCGCAGTCAGTGGACGAGTGGGTAACACGCTTCGTGCAACTCATGGCGGACGATTTCAAACTGCACCGCAAGGCATTGGTCGCCGGAGGCCTCGGAACTGTCCGGATTGACGAGCGGATCGACGCACTCAACGCCCGCCTCGATCAAATGTCGATGCCCCGGCCGCCAGTAGCTCCCGGGTACCTCGCGTTAGTGCGTCACGCGGCTGTGGCTACGACGTGTGACGAGGATCGTTGGGCGTATCTCTGGAACGCTGCTGCCGGTGCCGGGCATGGCCAGAATTGGTTTGGCGTTGAAGGATTCATCCTCTTGGGCAAGACCGAATACGAACGCGGGCACTATCGGACGGTCTCGGTCCCGGATCCATCCTTCGTGACGGAGACGATCGGTGCCGCATGTACTGCGCTACAAGACGGGACGTCCCGTTGGCTTGCAGCGGGCAAGCACGATCTGGAATTGCTTCAAGACGCGATTCGCGAGGTTCATGATCGGATGCCGAAGAAGAAAGACACCCGCCCCTGGTGCCAGCTTGCTTTTGACCGACTTCTTCGCCGGGCTCGCCACGACCGCCTAGACGGCGACCGCTGAAACCGAGATCGCGGCATTCCAATCGGGCGTTCGACATGGTACGGGGCTGCCGTTGACGCTCTAGCCCAACGTCAACCGACAAACCCGCAAGTCGGTGTTGGGCGCGCTCCAGTTGCGGAGGTCTCCATGCCCTTAAGCTGTGGTCGTTGATCCGAGCGCAACTATGCCCTGAGGAACGTGATGTATATACGCCGCGTCGCAGTTTCTGCGATCAAGGGCTTCGATGAAGTTGATCTCAATTTCGCCGGGGAGAGCGACGAACTCGCCGGGTGGGCGGTAATCACCGGGGATAACGGCACTGGCAAGACTGCCTTCCTCAAGGCGATCGCCCTCGCACTCCTTGGGCCCGAACAGGTGGTTGCACTCGTACCCGACCTTCGAGGATGGATCGCGGAGGGGGCCCACCGCGGCGCAATCTCCGTCGAAGTTCAGCCGGACCACGACATCGATAAGACCAAGCGTGGCGGTTTTCCTTCCGGCACTTTCTGGGCTGAAGTCGAAATAAAGCGCGATGGAGTCCTCACGGACATTGTGTCGGCAGACATCTACCGGAACAAGAAAAAGGGGGCGCTGAATGGGCCGTGGCAATCACTTACACCTGGATGGTTTTCCGTAGGATACGGCCCTTTCAGGCGAATGTATGGAAGCTCGCCGGACGCCCAGCGATTGATGATGCTCCCTGGAAGGGTACCGCGCTATGCGACCCTGTTTAAGGAAGATGCCACTCTTGCCGAAGGCGAGGAGTGGGTAAAGCAGTTGAACTATCGGCGTCTCGAGAAGAACAAAGATGATACCGTGATCTTGGAAGCACTATTGAAACTGGTGGGCGATAATTTTCTCCACCAGGGGGTTGCTATTGCCGAAGTAAACTCAGATGGTATTTGGTTGCGAGATGTCGCAGGTAACCGGATGCCACTTTCTGATATGAGCGAAGGATACCGTTCCGCCCTTGCCATGTTCATCGATATTTTTCGACATATGGCGGCAGTCTATGGAGTAGACGGCCTCATATCGAAGAATGCCGATGGGCAGTTTATTCTGGATCGCCCCGGGCTGGTAATGATCGATGAAGTGGATGCCCATTTGCATCCTGCCTGGCAGCGAGAGATCGGGTTCTGGCTAAAGCAGCACCTGCCTCATGTGCAGTTTATCGTCACCACTCACAGTCCGCTCGTATGTCAAGCAGCAGATGCAGGCCGCATCTTTCATATGCCGTCGGCAGGTAATGGGCCTCCCTTTAGGGTTTCGGAAGCAGAATACCGGAAGATCATCGCTGGAAAGCCGGATGAGATACTTCTGTCCGATGCGTTTGGCCTCCCGCACACTCGATCACCGCGCGCAGTGCAAGCACTGGATAGGCGTGCGCGTTTACGCGCGAAGGAACGTTCGGTCGGATTGAGCGGCGAAGAAAAGCTTGAATTCAACCAGTTGTCACTATTCGCGGCTGACGCAAGCTAACCGAAGGATGCGGAGGCTGGCGCGCCTGGAGCTTCCTCTAGACGGTAGGAGATCACTCTTTTACCGCGCCAAACGTTGCAATTCGTCAGAGTCAGCCCGGACGATGTGGAAGGCATTCCGAGGGTCATCGGATATCTCGACAATCGTCTCAACGTTGGTACGTATGGCCGGCTCGCGGGAGCGGTGCGCATATTGCAGCGACTCCCACGCATCGGACGTAGATCACTTCAAGCCAATCGCGCTCGACCATCAGAAGACTTTTCAATGGTCAAATTTCTTGTGGGTCTGTGCACGGTGTAATCGACAGAAGGGTTCACGATTTCCTCTGGCAGGGGACGGCACGCCACTGCTAATCGATCCTTCGAGGACTGATCCATGGAAGCATTTGACTCTCGACACAGAGTCAGGAGTGATAGCGCCTCGATATATAGATGGTGGCTTTGACGTAATCGGCGAGACGACGCTCGCGATACTTCCTACGATTAACTACGAAGCAGTCGCCGAAGGTCGACTCCGAGTGTGCCGAAGACTGCAGTCTGCAGTCGAGGTCATTAATGCTAACCCGACAGCGGATGCGATAGCAGAATTACTAGCCGAGGTGTCGCAGGACGACGTGGGTGTTTCACGTTGGTTCGGCTACTGGGAGGGCTCCAGAGAGCCGGAGATCTCGGCTCTAAAGCAAACGGCTCCCAACATTTGGAGAAGATTTCTCCGGGCGTGCGCATAGGTAGTTGCCACTGCTGGCGTGGCCCGATGAATTTAGGTTCGGAGCAGCCAACGGTGGGCTATTGCGCGGCGCGTGTCACTGCGAAGCTGCCGGGCACGCTGCCGCTGCGGATCATGGCCAGGCCGAGGCTGCCAGGGCCGCCGTCGTCGGATAGTCCCAGCGCCGCGCAGACGTCGGCGTGGTCGGCGCGGCCCGTTCGGTAGAGCTTGGTCGTGACGACCTCAACCGCGGACCAGCAGAGTTCGAGCAGAGTGACTACACCCGCGCCCGCGGACGGCCCACCAGAGGCGCACAGCGTTCGGTCGTCGGAAGACGAGGAGGTCGTCATCGACCGGAATCTGATCTCCAGTCGGTCACCCGACGACCTGCCCGCGTTCTGCAACGCCATCGTCGATACGTTCGCCAAGTCCCCGGCGGGCGCAGCGGGACGATGACGTCGACCTCCGTCTCGCTGGCTCCCAAGGCCGGGTAGCGAATCGGTCTACGGCATCGTCCCCCTGAGATCCATTTCGAAGACGAATTCTTGATCTGGCGGGACCGACGCTGCGACTCCAGCCGGTGACAGGGTGGTCCCGAGAAGTGAAGGGGCATCTCGCCACTGTGGCTGGTTTTGTGCTTCTCCAACCATCCAGCACCTAATCTCTGCGATCATCCACCACCTAGGTTCTCCAATCATCCACCACAAAAGGAAGATCACCATGGCTAAGAAGGCATTGCTCGTACGGCTCGAGGCCAAGCCCGGCAAGGAAAGCGCAGTCGAGGATTTTCTTGTCTCGGCGCTCCCGCTTGTCGAGCAGGAACCCGACACGAAACCATGGTTCGCGGTTCGGTTCGGCCCGTCGACGTTCGGCATCTTCGACGCCTTCCCAGACGACGCGGCTCGCGAGGCTCATCTCGGCGGGGCCGTTGGAAAAGCCCTCGCGGAGAAGGCCGACGAGCTGTTCGCCTCGCCGCCGGAGATCTCCAATCTCGACGTCCTCGCGAACAAGCTCTGAGGCACCGGTTGCCAAGGCCACCATCGTTGTTGCGCGGTTTCTCGATCCGCAAACGCGCGCTTGTCGTCACGACACTGCCGGATTGCGCGATCGCCGTCGACCGGGCGCCCGTGGCGCACCGCCTGTTTGATGGCGTGGCGGTTCTGGTGGATGCCGGTGACGACGTTCGCGCCAGTACGTGGCGGCCGCTGTATTCGACTGTGGCGAAAGCCAATTCGGACGGCAGGAGGCAGCCGGCCTCTCAGTTGGCGTCGGTGAGCCCTGGCCCCGCCTCGACGACGACATCGCGCGCGGTCAATTCGACGCCGCACCGATCGCACGCGTGGAGCACCTCGGCGTGTCCACCGCAGTCGCGGTGTCGGTACAGCAGGAATGGGCCGTCGGGCGCCATGTACTTGTCACCCCAGGTACGTAGCGCCATCAAGATGGGGTAGAGGTCCATGCCCTTGTCGGTCAACCGATACTCGTGGCGGGTGCGGCGCTCGTCCTTGTACGCCGTGCGTTCGAAGATGCCGGCATCCACGAGTTGCGCCAATCGCTGGGCGAGCACGGCGCGTGACAGGCCCATCGTGGTCTGGAATTGGTCGAACCGCCGGACGCCAAGAAAGGCCTGGCGCAACAGGATCAGCGTCCATCGGTCCCCGAGCAGCGCGACCGGACGTGCGATCGAGCACTGCTCGTCCTTCAAATCGTCCTGCGCCACGTTGGCCAGGCTATCACTTGCGTTCGTTTTGCGAACTCAGTAAATTGAGTTCGTGATTAGAACTCAGCAATCCTGAAATGTCCGATAGCGCCTCGGACTCTCGAGGTCGAACCACTACCAAGCGAAACGAGAACGACATGCCGCTCTACCAGGTGATCGCACCCCAGGACATGCTCACGGACGACCTTCGTCGCCGGATCGCCGGCGAGATCACGAGGATCTATACGACGAATACTGGGGCACCGGCGGTCTTCGTCAACGTCTTGTTCCAAGACGCTTCCGCCGGCCGGCTATTCACCGCGGGCGAGCCGTCGCGCACCACGGTCATCGTCGGCAACATACGCGCGGGCCGCGAGCTCGCCGTGCGGCAAGCAATGCTGCGCGACCTTGCCGAGATGTGGACCGCGCAGACCGGACAGTCCAGCGCAGAACTGCTGATGGCGATTCAGGAGGTCGACCCCCGTGTGTCGATGGAGGCAGGCCTGATCATGCCCGCACCGGGGGAGGAGGATGCCTGGTTTGCAGAGCATGCGGATCGGCTCCGCGAACTCGGGCTAACCGCGTCCTGATCACCCGTCCGCCGGTCGGCGGGCGCGGCGGCGGCCTGGTCGTTCCCGGGTGGCTCGAGCTAGTCAGGGCGCCTCGAAATCGATTGTCGCCCATCGGCATATCGGTCGGTTTACCCTCGGTCGCCCTAGTTCCGAGCTGGGTCCACCGCCGCGCGCGCGTCGTCTCGTAGGCGCAACTTGACCTCGGTCAGCAGGTGAATCATGTCGTCGAGCGCGTACGTCGTCAGTCGACGCTCGGGGTCGCTCCAGGCAACCTGTCGCAGCCGGCGCGCGGCCGCCACCAGATCGTCGATATCGGTGGACAATCCAAGGATCGCGTGTCCGAGCTCGAATCGGTCCTTGTCACGGCTGAAACCCACCGTCATGTTCAACTCCCGTAACCGTGAGGCATCGTCTTCGCCGAAGTAGATGCGACCTTGTTGTGGACGACCACGGGCGAACGGTCACGGAGAGCCTTTTGCTAGACGGTTCGTCCGGAGCGTGAGAACGATTCTGCCGAATGTGGACGGCGCCAGCAACGATTTCGACACATTTCTCGTGTTGGATTCGACCCAAGCGCCTAAACCCGCCATGCACGTACGGCCCTCGAACGCAGACCGAGGCGTCGTCCGACGGCTGGACCGACGCAGTCGGATGTGTTGGAAGGGACAGTCGACGTCTCGGACAGGGGACTGACGTGACCCGACGTCTGGAAGACGCTCACAGGGTCGTCCCCCGCAAACACGAGTTCGAACGCGTTACGCGATCATCGGGTCGATCGCAGACCGCGGCGCGAGTGCCTGCAACGCCCCGTAGGAGGCGGGGAGCACCACACCTTGGTCGAAGAAGAAGATCACCCCGTCGTTGACCACCGCGAAGTTCTGATAGTTGGCGGGGTTGAACAGCGCGGCTTGCGCGAACGGCAACGGCGGTGGCGGTGGCGGCGGCGCTGTCGTCGTGGTGGGGGGCGTCGTGGTCGTGGTTGGTTGACCCGGGACAGGGGTTGGTGGCGCGGCGGGCGGCGGGGCCAGCTGCTGCTGCAGCTGAGCTTGAACGAGCGGCGCTACGACCTTCAGGGGATCGTCCACGCGCCATAGCGGCGTGTTTTGCTTGTCATCCGGCGCGGCCGTCCAGATGATGGCCTTGCGGTAGGTCTGGTCCCAGTTGAACGCCTTCCAGGTCGTCTGCGGACCCGCGCCGACGTTTTGGACGACCTTGAACACCAGGGCCTGCGTCCCGCGCGGGGGGATCGACGAGGTGTACTCCGTCGGCGTCATGGTCAACTCATACGGTGCCGTGCGGGCCGCGCCGGACTTGGCAGAATTGAGGAAGGCATCGCGCGTCTGGGAGACGTAGTCCGCGACGGACTTCTGGTCGGGGTAGTCCTGCGGAATGCTGATGTTGACGCTGTACCCAGGGTCAGAGAGTTGGATCACGCACGCGCTGCCGGTGTTGCCGCCCTTGAGGTCGGCGCAGTAATCCTTTGGCGCCGCGACTGCGATACCCGAAGAACCGAAGATTGCTGCGGCCGCGGCGAGCGCAGCCACGCTGAACGAGCGCATGGGTAATCCCTCCAGACCGAATCGCGGCACCGCGCCGCGAACGAAAGATTAGCCTGCAGCGTGCCAGCAAAGCCTGCCGGGCGGGAATTAGAGCTGCCTGCGGCTCATTTCTAGGGCCGTCGGTACGCATCCACGGCGAGGCTGATCGGCATGGCTATCTGCGGGCACGCAGGAGTTCGTCCGTCGCTTCCCACAACCGCGCCTCACGAATCGGATCGTTGGCGAATGGCTTCACCTCGCGCACCTCGTCCTTGACGACGAACACTCCGTCGCGCAGGTGCGCCCAGCGGTCGTCGAGGACGACCGACGCGAGCATCGGTCCGGACCGCGACGGCGACGAAACGCCGGGGATCCGCTCGATCACTCGCCCGATCCGCTGCATGCCAGGCCCGTGCCCGCGCGACAGGCCAGTACCCGGCATGAATCCCGGTTCGAACACCACGACGTTGATTCCGGCTGGAGCTCGGCGTTGCAGTTCGTGGGCGTAGTACATGATCGCGAGCTTGGAGTCGGAGTAGGCGACCCCACCGTTGCCGGGAGCGGGCCGCGCGAGCTCCACGGGGTCTCGCCAAGAGGCGGGTGGGACGTGCAAGATGCGGCGAAAGACGTTCTGGTGGTAGGTATTCGAACCCAGGAGTGCGATGCGTGCTGGCGCGACGAGCGCGTCGAGAACGTCGCCGATGAGCTGCGCGTGCGCGAGATAATTCACTGCGAACGTCAACTCGTATCCATCGGCGGAGGCGTCTTCGGTGTCGACGACGGAGACGCCCGCATTGGCCACCAGCCCACGAAGCGGCCGCACCGAGCCGTCTGCGACTAGGGTCTTGGCCTTCTGCCCAGCGGCTCGGACGTCGGCCAGCCGGGCCAGGTCGCAGCCAATGGCGTAGGCAACTGCTCCGGCGGTGCGAGCGGCGTCTGCCATCTCGTCCAAGGCGCGACCGGCCCTGCCGACTAGCAGCAGATCCGGCCTGTTCGCCGCGGGACGGCTCGCCATTGCCAGCGTCGTCGCCCGTCCGAGTCCTCCGGTCGGCCCAGTGATCAAGACGGTTCCGGTCGTGTCGATGGTCATGAAACGAGTCTGGGGGGACCGTTGCTTCTCAGGCAGTCGTCGGGATGTCGTAGGACTGCCAGGGCCAGGACAAGTGCTGCGGCCGAAGGCACAGTGGACTGGTGGAGGAGTGGGAGTTCGGCCGGACCATGCGCCAATGGCGCGACCGCGTCGCACCCGAAGTGGTCGGCATACCCGTCGGACGACGCCGTCGAGCAACGGGGCTGAGGCGCGAGGAACTCGCCGGCCTGGCTGGAATCTCGGTCGACTACCTGACGCGGCTCGAGCAGGGGAGGGCGAGGTCGCCGTCGGCTCAGGTGGTGGAGGCGCTCGCTCGTGCACTCCGTGTCTCAGATGCCGAGCGCGACCTATTATTCCGGCTTGCCGGGCTCGCCATGCCTGGGCGCGACGTCGTTTCCACGCGCATCAGCGCAAGCGTGCAACGCCTGCTCGACCGGCTGGCGAATACACCCGTCGTCGTCTACGACGCAACGTGGACGCTCGTCGTCGCCAATGCACCGTATGACGCATTGATGGGCGCGACCACTAGATGGCGAGGATTCGAACGAAACGCGTTGTGGCGCCATCTCCTTGGGCCGGGTACGCGGGCGGTAAGCAGGCCGGAGGAGCAAGCCGAACTCGAGGCTCGATTGGTCGCCGACTTGCGCATGACCGCCAGTCGGTATCCCGCCGACCCGCGGTTGCGGCAGCTGATCGATGAACTCCGTTCCCGCAGTGCGCGATTCGTCGAGTTCTGGGAGTCGACCGATGTCGTCAAGTCGCACCAGGACGCCGGGCGACGCAAGGTCATCGATCATCCTGACGTCGGTCACATCACGCTTGACTGCGACACGTTGATCGTTGCGGCCGACGACCTGCGCATCATGATCTACACCGCCGAGCCCGACACGGAAGACGCCGAGCGTCTGGCGTTGGCGATCGTGCTCGGAACGCAAGCACTCTCGGCCGAGGAAGCGCGGAGCCTCTGATCCTGCCGCCTTGGCACCCCGCTCGGTCGTGCACCGCACTGACGGCACGATCAAGCGCACTTGCCCACGGCTCGAGGTCGTCTTCCGATGCCAGCCTGGCGGGCGAGATTATCTGCAAGGCTGTTCCCCGTGCAGCTCTTGGTGAGTGCGTTTTGGATATCCTTCGCGGCACTGACGTTGGTGCTGGCGACGTGGCGTCTGCTCTCGGTCGGAAGTCGATTCGTGATTTCGCGGTACTTCTGGGTGGGCGGCGTCATTGGGTTCTCCGTCGAACCAACGGGACCCGTCGGAACGGGCGAGTACCGCGTGCGGTTCCAGGTCGCAGGCCCCGGTGTGTATCACAACGTCTCCGTTCACGTTCTCGGCCTGGCACCGACGCATGACGGTGAAAGGCCGATCGAGCCGGAGCGACGAACCACCATGAACGCAGGAGACGATCCGATCGAGTGGACGTTCACCCTGCCGGACCCCGAGGCAGCGTCGACGGCGTGGGTCGTCGCCACCTGGGTGCGCCCCTTCTTCGAGGGTGTCGAGTCGGAGGCCATCGCACGGTGGGTGGATCGCGACGACGTCTACGAATGGCGGTGGTACGGAAATTCGATTCGCCTGGTGCGCATCGCAATTCGAACATGGGCGCGACGGAATCCTCGGCGATCGGCGACGTTGCGCGAGCTGCCCCTTTTCGGACGGTGGCGGCTCACGGCGATCAGCAGTGGCATCGAGCTGATGGGTCCGACCGACAAGCCACTCCCCAAGACGAGGCCACGCTTCGCCGTGTGAGCTACAAGCCGCCCAAGTCGTCCGGCACGTCGACGGCATGCTCCTGTAGCACCGTCAGAGACACCACCTCGAGGGTGCGTTCGTGCGTCGCTGCCAGCACCACCGGTGCGGCGTAGCCGTCGCGCTGTGCCTGCAGCCAGTTGAGTGCCGTGACGCACCAGCGGTCACCTGGCGACAGACCGGGGAACCGATACTGCGGCATCGGGGTCGTCAAGTCGTTGCCGATCGAGCGCTGGTGCTCCAGGAATTCGCGGGTCACGACAGCGCAGATGGTGTGCAGGCCGCGGTCCTCTTCACCCGTAGTACAGCAGCCGTCACGGTAGAACCCTGTCATGGGATCGGTGCCGCAGGGTTCCAGCGGACCGCCAAGCACGTTGCGATCGGACATCTTTGGCCCCTAGGGAGGAGGAGGTCCGAGCCCGTCGAACGGGCTCCCGACGATGGTTGGCCCGTCGGGCAGAGGAGGGGCGTCGGTGCCGTCGAGGTCACCGAGCAGAAGCCCGGCGTCGTCGGTTGCTCGTGGTCGCGTGGGAAGCACGATCGTCGGGCGGAAGTCGACGGCCTGGTTCGCAACGCCATTGGCGCACGCCATCCCGTACGCGGTGGGGGTGGGTAGTCCGGCGTTCTGCACGCAGCACGAGGTCACGACGCCGTCGAAGTCTTGGCCGGGCGTTGGGGCACTCGTGGCAGTGCACGTGGAGTAGCCCTGGTCGTTGAACGTCGACGGGTCCGCAATGGCGACTCCTGGCAGGCCGACGCCGGCGGCGAGCAACGCCATCGTCGCCACCGAGACACGACCTGCCTCGACGTCTCCGATGGATCTCATGCTCGAGACGCTAGCTCAGAACGACCGCCGCAGACAGACCAAGGCGCATCTGCGGCGGTCTCCGTAGTGCTCAGCTGCTGCCTGCGGTCGTGGCGGCCTCCAGTTTGGCCATCACCTGATCCATGCTGAAGCTCGCCGACCTCTGCCGCTGCGGGAACTCGATCAACGACTTGAGCATCTCGGCGACATAGGCCTGCGCGGGTACGAACAGGTAGATGTGGTCGAGCATCCAGTCGTAATAGGTGTTCGACGTCTGGTCGGCCTTCTCGTACGGATCGGTCCGCAGGTTGAACAGCTTGGGCACCCGCAACTCGGTGAACGGCTCGGCCCAGATCTGCAGCGTGCCAGTGCAGCGTTGCTCGAGGAAGACGAATTTCCAGTTGTCGTACCGCAAAGCGGTCAGATCACCGTCGTCGGAGCAGTAGAAGAAGTGCTGACGCGGGCTCTCGTCCACCTCGCCGGTGAAGTATGGCAGCTGATTGTGGCCGTCGAGATGTACCTTGTACGTCGTGCCACCGAGGTCGGCACCCTTGGCGAGCTGTTCGGCGATGTCGGGCACGCCTGCGGCGGCCAGCAGCGTGATGAACCAGTCGTTGTGGCTCACGATGCCGTTGCGCACGCTGGCCGCAGGGATGTGGCCCGGCCAGCGGACCACTGCCGGAACCCGGTATGCGCCTTCCCAGTTCGAGTTCTTCTCATTGCGGAACGGAGTCATGCCGGCGTCGGGCCAGCTGTTCATGTGCGGGCCGTTGTCGGTGGAGTACATGACGATCGTGTTGTCGGCGATGCCGAGCTCGTCGAGCAGGTCGAGCAGACTCCCGACCAGCTTGTCATGGTCAATCATCGTGTCGTGGTACTCGGACTGCCAACGGCCGGACTGCCCTATGCTCTCCGGTTTGGGATGCGTGCGGAAATGCATGTGGGTGGCGTTGAACCAGACGAAGAACGGTGTGCCAGCTTCGTGCTTGTCCTTGATGAAACCAACTGCGGCGTCATGGAATTCGTCGTCCACGGTCTCCATTCGCTTCTTGGTGAGCGGGCCGGTGTCCTCGATGCGTTGAGTACCGTCGCCGTTGGCCCAGGTGTGCAAGACGCCGCGCGGCCCGAACTTCTTGCGAAACTCCGGGTCCTTCGGATAGTCGGGCAACTCAGGCTCTTCCTCGGCGTTGAGGTGGTACAGATTGCCGAAGAACTCGTCGAAGCCGTGCATCGTCGGTAGGTGCTCGTCTCGGTCGCCGAGATGGTTCTTACCGAACTGCCCGGTGGCATACCCCTGCGCCTTGAGCGCGGTGGCGATCGTCGGATCCTCGGCCTGCAGGCCTAGGGGGGCGCCAGGCAGGCCAACCTTTGTCAGACCGGTTCGATAAGGGTTCTGGCCGGTGATGAACGCTGCGCGCCCCGCGGTGCAACTCTGCTCGCCGTAGTAGTCGGTGAACAGGGCTCCCTCGGATGCGATGCGGTCGATATTGGGTGTGCGGTAACCCATCACTCCGTTGCTGTAGCAGCTGAGGTTGCTCTGCCCGATGTCGTCGCCCCAGATGATCAAGATGTTCGGTTGGTCGGCCATGACCACGTCCCTTCGTTGGATGTGCCACCACTTGACGCCCGCGTCAGCGAGCGTAGACGCGGTTGTGCTTCAAATGGCGGATACCGACGTATGAGTTCACGACTCGCCGGGCACACTGGATCCATGAGCGACGGCGAGGATTTCAACGCGAAGAACATCGCGGAGTTTCGGGCCAACCACGGAAAGGTCGGCGGCCAGTTCGAGGGCGCACCGCTGGTGATTCTGCACACCGTGGGCGCCAAGAGTGGCGAACCAAGGGAGAACATCATGATGTATCTCGCTGACGGCCAGCGGTACCTGGTGTTCGCCTCCAACGCGGGCGGCGACAGTCACCCGGCCTGGTATCACAACGTCAAGGCCAATCCGCGGGTACGCGTCGAGGTGGGGGACGACGTCTTCGACGCCGAGGCGGTGGAGGTAGTCGGCGACGAACGCGACGAGAAGTACGCCGAACAGGCGCGCCGGTACCCCGGCTTCGCCGACTACGAGCGCAAGACGACCCGTACGATTCCCGTCGTCGCGCTCGACCCCGTGTAATCCATCCTCGAATCCTGTCTGCCAGCATCACGATTCGATCACGAAGCCGCCAGCCCGTTCCTGAGCGAACCTTGAGAATTCTCAGAAAGGCGTGCGCTCTCTTGCCGGGCTGTCAGCAAACGCAATGAAATTGCGGCCAATCTCACGCCATGTGTCCGTAACACTCGAATGATCTTGAAGCACTGCAATTTTGGCGCGAGTTTCGTCATCTGCGCTGTGGGTAGCCTGAACGTGGGTCGGGGATTGACCCATTCGCAAGGCAAGGAATCAATGACTATGAAGTTTCGTGGATTAGCCGTGTCCGCATCCGTGCTCGGCGCGCTCGCGGCAGCGACCGTCGTCGCCCCCTCGGCATCGGCGACGTCCGACGGCTGTAGTGCCGAGGCGCTTGCCGGAACCGTGAGAAGTGTGACGGGATCGGCGCACCAATACCTCGACGCCCACCCGGATGCCAACGATGTCGTGACGGCCGCATACGGCCAGCCGCAACCGGTCGCCGCAGCCAACCTGCGGAGCTACTTCACGGCACATCCGCAGGAGTACGTCGAGCTACGGGGCATCCTCGCGCCGATCGGGGACAAGCAGCGCCAGTGCAACGTGTCGCTTCTCTCGCCGGTGCTCTCGTCGGCCTACGACCAATTCATGGCCGGCTGATTGGGCAGCCGCTCAGCATGGCCGAATCATCGGATGGCAAGCTGGTGAGGAAACTGTCCGCCATACGGTAAGGGGCTGAGTTGACCTCGCAATCGACCAACGTGATGCAGGGCGTTCGCGTTCTCGAGGTCGCCCAGTTCACGTTCGTGCCAGCCGCCGGGGCAATCCTCGCGGACTGGGGAGCCGACGTCATCAAGGTCGAACACCCGGTTCGTGGGGACACCCAACGCGGCTTCATCAACATGGGCGGCATACAACTGGATCCCAACCGTCACCCCCTGATCGAGCACCCGAACCGCGGGAAGCGCAGCGTGGGGATCGACGTGTCCAACCCGGATGGCCAGGAGGTGCTCTACGCGATCGCCAAGACGGCGGACGTATTCCTGACCAACTTCATGCCCGCCGTGCGGCAGCGGCACAAGTTCGACGTCGAGCACATCCGGGCGGCGAACCCGAACATCATCTACGCGCGGGGAAGCGCCTACGGCGACAAGGGTGCCGAGCGCGACACGGGTGGGTTCGACGGCACCGCGTTCTGGACTCGCAGCGGCGTAGGTCATGCGCTCACACCCGAGGAGCTGGGTGGCGCGCTGAGCCAGGGGATTCCGGCGTTCGGCGACTCGATCGGCGGCATGAACATCGCAGGCGGAATCTCTGCGGCGCTATTCCATCGCGAGCGCACCGGAGAAGCGGTGGAGCTGGACGTATCCCTGCTGAGCACCGCCTGGTGGGCGGCAGGCGCAAGCGTGACACAGGGCATGGAGGTCGGGCAGACGATGCGCTCGCCCATGCCGAATTCGGTTTGCCCGACCGTGAACCCGTTCCTTGGCAACTATCTGACGTCCGACGGCGGCACCATCAACCTGTGCATCGTGAGCCCGACGGGTTACATCCGCGACGCGTTCGAACATCTCGGTCTTCCCGACGCGGCCAACGATCCGCGCTTCTCCGAGGTGCTGCCGCTCATCGAAAATGCCGCTGCCGCAGCTGAATTGATCACCGAAGCGATCCGCAGCAAGCCGTTCGGGTATTGGCGCCAGCACCTGAAGACCATGAAGGGTCAGTGGGCGCCGTTCCAGAGCCTGATCGATCTCAGCACCGACGAGCAGGCGATCGCCAACGACATGATCGTCGAGGTAGACGCCTCAGACGGGGGAGCGCCGTTCAAGGTGGTCCGAGGCCCCGTGCAGTTCAACCATGAACCGCTGGAGACCACGCGCGCACCGCAGGCGTCCGAGCACACCGAGTTGGTGCTGATGGACGTGGGCATCGATTGGGATCGCATCGACGCGCTCAAGGCCTCCGGCGCGATCGCGTGATCGAATGAGTTACATGGGCTAGTATCCGTGTAACAGGACAGGGGACTACGGAGGGGTCGGTCGATGGCAGCGGTGCCGGATCTGACGTTCGGAGACGTCGACGACCCTGCGCGGCCGCTGGCCGTTCTGGTCCACGGCTTTCCCGATACCCCGTTCACCTGGCGACATCTCGGCCCCATGCTGGCCGACGCCGGCTACCGGGTGGTGGCGACGTGGTTACCGGGGTACCGCGAGGCGGCAGCTGGGCCGATAAGTGTGGGCACCTACGTCCGCCACGTGCTGGGAACCCGCCATGCGCTCGGCGGTGACGAGCGGTCGGTGCTCATCGGCCACGACTGGGGGGCCATCGCCGGGTACGGCAGCGTCGTCACCGACCCGACGGCGTTTCGCGCATACGTCGCACTCGCGGTACCTCCGACGCCCGCACTCGGCGCGGCGCTGTTCGGCTATCGGCAGCTCAGGCGGTCGTTCTACGTCTACTTCATCCAGCAAGTCGGCTTGGCCGAGATGGCCCTGCTCGAACCCGGCTTCTGGGAGTCGCTGTGGGCGGACTGGTCGCCCGGGTACGACGCCGTCGAGGACCTAGAGGCGCTTCGCCGGCACGTGACCGCCGAGACGATCGCAGGGGTCGTCGCTCCATATCGCGCGTCGTTCAACCCGGAGTTCGCCGATCCCGATGCGATCGCCGAGGCCACCGCGTCGTTCAGCGCGCCGCCAGTTCCCACTCTCTACCTGCACGGATCCAGCGACGGAGCGATGGGCGCGGAACTGCTCGACGGCCTCGCGCTCGACGTCGCGACGTATCTACCCGCTCCTGGATCACGCTTCGAGCTAGTCGATGGCGTCGGGCACTTTCTTCACCTGGAGCGCCCAGAGGTCATTGGCGCCAAGATCCTGGACTTCCTTGCCGGCTAAGTCGTCGGCGCTGCGGCCCCGGCGTCGACGGGGCGGCAACCCGGCGGCATGGCGAAGCTCGGCGAGGAAGCCGTTGCGGTCGTGTCCACCCACCAGATAGTGGCAAATGGCGATGCGCACCACGGCAGCTGCGGCGACGTCTGGATTGTCGCCAATCATGATGTGCCGCATGCCTTCTTGCATCGTCGGAAGCACTCGCACCATCTGTGCTATCGAGTATTCGGGCTCCATCTCGACCAGTAGGGCCAACGAGTGCGAGAACTGATGGTCGACGATGAACTGCAGCGCGGCTTCGACTCGCTCGGGTCCGCGCAAGCCTGCGGTGGCGCGCGCAACGCCTGCGGCGAAGTTGTCCTGCTCGTAGAGCGCAAACGCCTCCAGCAGGCCTTCCTTCGATCCGAAGTGCCGATACACCGTAGGCCGCGACACGCCTGCCTCGGCGGCGACCTCCATCAGCTGAAGCTTGTTTCGCCCCGTGCGTGACAGCACCACGAAGGTGGCGTCGAGCACGCGTTTCCTGATCGACTGGTCGTTCTCCGCGGCGATGACGTCCACCTCCCACGTGCTTTACACAAAAGCTCTCAAATGTCACACTGATCCTACTCGATGTGTCCCACGGAGGTAATCGCAAATGACGGACCTGGTGGTACGCAAGATTCGCTGGGAGTTCGACGAGACGGTGCCGTTCATGTGGCAGCCGGCCAATCCGAACTTCGCGATCTTCTGCAATGTGTTCACGTTCATCGCGGTGCCCTTCGAGCGCTACATCATCAAGGCCCTCCGCCAAGCCCAGGACAGATTCGACGCCTCCCCAGACATCGCAGCGGAGGCCGAGGCCTTTCTGCGACAAGAGGGTCAGCACGCCTCGGCGCACCGCAAGCACATGACGGCGCTCGTCACGCAATACCCCGAGCTAGAGCGCGCCTACGAAGAGGCGACGTCGGCGTTCGACAAGCTCATCGAAGAACATCCTGTCGAGTTTCACGCGGCCTACATCGCCAATCTCGAGGCGACGTTCACGCCGCTGTTCAAGGTCTTCCTCGACAACCGGGACGCGCTCTTCGGAGGATCCGACCAACGCGTCGCATCGCTGATGATGTGGCACTTCGTCGAAGAGATCGAGCATCGCAGCTCCGGGCTCATCCTCTATCGGCACCTCAACCCCGACGCGTGGTACCGCGTCAAGCGCATCCCCGACACGTTCAAGCACGTCGGCGAGATCACGGCGGCGATCGCCAAGATCATCGACGCAGTGGTGCCCTTCGAAGATCGAGGCGCATCAGCCGAGGAGCTGATGTCGATCGGCCTGTTGGTGGACGATCTCAAACTCCGCGGCCCAGGAGGCAAGCGACGCCGGGCCCGTCTTGGTGGAGTCCCCACGCTGTTCAGCGCAGTCCCCACCAAGGACCTCGCGAATATGGTGTGGCGACTTGCCTTGTCCCAGACGCCAAACCACGACCCGAAGGAACAGCCCTTACCCGACTGGGCGGACACCTGGATGGCTGAGTACGCCCGCGGTGCCGACATGACCGCGTTCGCGGGCAAGCCGTCCACTGGGCATTCGCAGTGAGCCTGGAGCATGCGAAGCCGACCGTCGGCGTGATCGGTGCGGGGCCTGGTGGCATCGCGATGGGATCACGCCTCCACGCGGGCGGCTACGACTTCACCATCTTCGACAGGGCGTCGGGCTTCGGCGGAACGTGGCGCAACAACACGTATCCGGGTGCGGCATGTGACGTACCGTCGCACTTCTACTCGTTCTCGTTCGCGCTGAATCCGCGGTGGAGCAAGACGTACGCCAATCAGCCAGAGATCCTCGACTATCTGGAGAGGGTCGCCGTCGGCAACGGACTGGCCGATCGCCTGGTTGCGAACACACGGGTGACCGAGCTGCGGTGGTCGGATGCCGACCGGCGCTGGACCGTGCTGACTGACTCAGGCGCGGCGTACGAGTTCGACGTCGTCGTCAGCGCGGTCGGCATGCTCGACGTGCCCAACATTCCCGACATTCCACGAGCAGAACGCTTCCGCGGCAGGGCATTTCATTCCTCGACGTGGGATCACTCGAAATCGACTGCAGGGGAACGGGTTGCATCCATCGGCACCGGCGCCAGCGCGATCCAGTACGTTCCTGCCATCGCAGCGGACACCGAGCATCTGACGGTCTTTCAGCGGACGCCGATCTGGGTATCGCCGCGGTTCGACGAGCCGTTCACCGCTGAGCAGCAGGAGTTGTTCGAACGCGATCCGGAAACCGCCCTAGCCATCCGCAACTACGCGTTCGAGCAGTACGAGAACGCGAGCTTCGAGGTCAGTGCCGCGCAGACAGTCGACGCGACGGACCTCGCGCGCAGTTACCTTCACCGCAAGATCGCCGACCCCGACCTTCGTGCCAAGTTGACGCCGTCCTACCCGGTCGGATGCAAGCGTCCGCTGTTGTCGCGCACCTGGTTTCCGACGTTCACGCTGCCCAACGTCACGTTGGAGACCTCGCCCATCGTCGAGTTCACCGAGAACGGGCTGCGTACTGCCGACGGCGCCGAACACGTCGTCGAGACTGTCATCTATGGCACCGGCTTCAAGGCAGCCGACTACCTGTCCAGCCTCGACGTCTACGGAAGCTCGGGTATGCGTTTGCGTGACGAGTGGCGTGACGGCGCCGAGGCCTACCTTGGCACCGTCGTTCCCGGCTATCCGAACCTCTTCACGCTCTACGGACCGAACACCAATGGCGTCACGTCGATCATCTACATCGTGGAGGCCCAGGCGGGCTACGTCGGGCGAATGCTCGACGTGATGGGCGAACGGGGCTGGCGGACAGTCGAAGTCAAACGCGACGTCCACGATGCCTACAACGCGGAGATCCAAGCGGCGATGGAAGGAACCGTCTGGATGGCCAACTGCAACAACTACTATCGCCACGCGAACGGCAAGGTCGTCACCCAATTCCCCCATAGCGGCAAGACGTTCGCCGACCGGCTCGCCGACGTCGACCTCGACGACTACCACTGTGCGCCTCGAATCGAGACTCCAAGGGAAGTGCTGCTGCGATGAGTTCGGATCCTCGCCCCGTGCATCATGCCGCGATCGTGACCTCCGACGTCGGCCGGTCGCTGCGGTTCTGGCGAGATGGCTTGGGCCTGACACAGATGCTCGACCACACCTTCACGGGTGATTGGTCAACGCTTTTCGACGTCGACACCGACGTGCTCCGCTCCATCTTTCTGGGCGACCCGCAGCGGCCCGACGCGGGAATCGTCGAACTCGTCTGCTTCGAGGGCGTCGATGCTGCGGACGCTGGCGTTGCTGGGACGGGTCCGCGGCCCGGCTTCTTCTTGCTGTCACTGGAACGTGACGTCGAACCGACTCTTACCGCGCTTGCCGAGCTCGGCTTCACCGACGGCGTGCGCCGCATCTCGATGCCCGCGCCCAAGGGCAAGACCGTCGCGATGGCGGTGATCACCGCGCCGGACGGTGTGTGCGTCGAGTTGATCGGAGCGCCGTCATGAGCGCCGTCGTCGTCGGGGGAGGGTCCGGTATCGGACTCGCCGTCGTGAATCGACTGCGCGCCGCCGACGAGACGGTGACCGTGTGGGATCTCATCGGCGGCGACATCGCCTGCGACATCAGCGATCCCGACTCGGTGTCCGCCGCGATGGCCGAGACGGTCAACGCCAGCGGCACGCCCGAGCGTTTCGTCACCTGTGCCGGCGTAGGTGCATCGGGGATGCTGCTCGAACAGGAGCCCGACGACTGGCGTCGCGTTCTGGACGTCAACCTCACCGGAACATGGCTCGTCATGCGCGCAGGCGCTCAGGCGATGATCGACGCAGGCATCGGTGGCTCGATCATCGCCGTGTCGAGCATCAGCGGCACGCTCTCCGACCGCGACATGGGCGCGTACTGCGTATCGAAGGCGGGAATCGACATGCTCGTCCGGGTCGCGGCCGCCGAATGGGGTTCGCACGGAATCCGGGTCAACGCGGTCGGACCGGGCGTGACCCGAACGCCGATGTTGGCCAAGCCCGAACAACTTCCGGGTTGGGTCGAGGGGCTCTCCGAACGGACAGCGCTCGGCCGACTCGGCGAGGCCGACGACGTGGCCGAGGCGATCGTCGGACTGTTGAGCATGTCGTGGGTAACGGGCCAGACGCTGTTCGCCGACGGTGGTCTGGCGTTGCAGAGTCCCATCGACGCCTACGGCCAAGTGCAACGACTGATGCGAAAGCAACGCTGAATCGCCCGTGAAAGGTGAAGGATTCGTGAGCTACGACCTGGTGATCCGCGGTGGGACCGTCATCGACGGAACGGGCGGTTCTGGCCGAACCGCGGACGTCGCCGTCTGCGACGGAGTGATCGCTGCGGTGGGCAAGGTCGACGAACGGGGCCGACGCGAGATCGACGCGGACGGCGCGATCGTCGTGCCGGGCTTCGTCGACATCCACACCCACTACGACGGTCAGGCAACGTGGGACAACAGGCTTCAACCCTCTTCGACGCACGGTGTCACCACGGCTCTAATGGGGAACTGCGGCATGGGGTTTGCGCCCGTCCGTCCCGACGATCACGACATCCTGATCGAACTGATGGAGGGCGTCGAGGATCTTCCAGGCCCGGTACTGCACGAAGGTCTGCCATGGACGTGGCAGAGCTTCGAGGAGTACCTCGACGCGCTGGCGAGCATGCCCCACGACATCGATGTCGCCGCTCAGGTCACCCACGACCCGCTGCGGTTGTTCGTCATGGGCCAAAGGGGCGCCGACCGCGAGGCCGCGACACCCGAGGACATCGACGAAATGGGTAGGCTGGCGGCCGCGGGCATCAGGGCGGGCGCGCTGGGGTTCAGCACCTCGCGCACCGAATGGCACAAGACCAGCCGCGGCGAACAGACGCCGTCCGTGCGGGCCGAGTTGAACGAGCTGGTCGGAATTGCCAAGGCAGTTGGCGACACGGGAACCGGTGTCTTTCAAGTGGTTTCGGATCTCAAGGGATTCGACCACGAGATGGCGGTCATCTACGAGATGATGCGAGTCTCGGGCAGGCCGCTGTCGCTCTCAGTCATGCAACACGATCCGGGCGACGGCTGGCGCAAGACCTTCGACGCCATCGAGAAGGCCAACGCGGAGGGATTGTCGATGACCGCCGTCGTCGCGCCTAGGGCGATCGGTGTCCTCGTCGACTTCAACGGGACCTATAACCCGTTCGTGCTATCCCAATTCTTCAGAACGCGACCGGATCTGCGGGACCCCGAGGTCAGGCGGCGCATCCTGGCCGAGGTCGAAGAGCGCGGCGGTCTGCGCGCGCCGCTCGATACGATCTTCGAATTGGGCGACCCTCCGCAGTACGAGCCTGCACCCGAGTCCTCGGTAGCCGCGATCGCGCGGCGTGAGGGCGTCGACCCCGCTGCCGTTCTGTACGACATCATGCTGAACGGCCCTGCGTACATGCCGGTGTTCAACTACTTCGGCGGCGACCTCGAAGTGGTGCGCGAAATGCTCTCACACCCGAACGCGATTCCCGGCCTGAGCGATGGCGGCGCGCACGTGTCGACCATTTGCGATGCGAGTTTCTCGACGACACTGCTGACTCATTGGGGCCGTGACCGAAGCAGCGGGCGGTTCGATCTCGAATGGCTGGTGCAGCGGCAGTGCCGGGATACGGCCCGCATGGTGGGGCTCGACGATCGTGGTGTGCTAGCGCCGGGCTTCAAGGCAGACGTCAACGTCATCGACTTCGACAAGCTTGCCCCGCGCTCGCCTCGGTTGGTGGCGGACCTTCCCGCGGGCGGTCAGCGCGTGCTGCAGGCCGCCGACGGCTACCTGCACACGCTGGTCAGTGGGGTCGAGGTCTATGCGAGCGGCGACGCAACGGGCGCGCTGCCTGGCAGGCTCGTCAGAGGCACGCAGTCGGCCGCGCCCGGCCGTTGACGCGCGGTTCGTCTAGGCGCTCGCCACGGCGTCGGCGAGTAACTTCGGGTCGTGTGCGGAGACGATCAGCAGATCGGGTTCGTGGCGTGTATACAGCTCCGCGAGGCGAGCATGGTTGTCGCGCACCATCTTTCGGTCGAAGGCGATCAACGACTCGGTGTACTTGATGGTGTTGGGTACCTTCGACCGCCCGTCGATGGTCCCCTTGTAGTAGAACGCGTCGCCGCAGTGCAAGATCCATCGGTGCCCGGCGTCGACGGCGACGCAGGCGTGACCCCGGGTATGGCCGGGCAGTGAGACCATGACGATGCCAGGGGAGATTGCGTCGAGCTCCTTGGCGGCGGCGAACCCACGCCACTTCTCGCCGGCGGGGTCGTGCTCGACGATCTTCGGGCCGTGCGCCAACTGCGCCGAGCTGTAGCGCAGTTTCTCGACGCTCGTCGGCGACTTCGTCGCGCCAAGCACCTCCGCAGAGGTGACGTGAACCTGCGCATTGGGGAAGTCGGCGAGGCCGCCGATGTGGTCTATGTCGAAGTGCGTCGCGATGACGTGGGTGACGTCGTCGCGACGGAAGCCGAGTCCCTCCACCTGACGGGCGGCCGTCTCGTTGGCGTCGAATATCGGCCGGATCACGTGACGGGTTAGTCCGACACGGGTCGGGTCGGCGCAATCCCGAAGGCCGAAACCGGAGTCGACGAGCACCAACCCGTTGTCGGTCTCGACGAGCAACACGTGGCAGACGATTGCAGCGCCTGGCGAATTCATGGTCCCGCAGTTGAGGTGGTGCACCTTCATGACATGACCTTATTGCCTTCCGCCGCCCGCTGTTCGGCGCTGGGCGGAGCTAGCGGTTCGATCCGCGCATCAGCGACGCGAGTGCTGCCAGCGCGGCCAGGATCGCCGAGGCGATGAACACGATCGCCAGGCCGTGCGCGAACGGTTCGGCTATCAGGTGGGGAAAGAACTCGCGGCCGGTGATCACCTGTTGGTTCGCCGCGGGCAGCGTGGCGAGCACGCCTGTCGGTGCAAGTAGGTGCTCGAGCGGATTCACGCCGAGAATCGCCGAGAACAGCGTCGCAACGGGAGGCATCGCGCCGATCTCGTGTGCGACGCCCGATGGTATGCCCTGCTGAATCAGGCCGCCCGACATGGCATCTGGCAGTCGTGCGGACAGGCCTGCGATCATCAGCGAGAAGAACACGCCGATCGACAACGCGGTCCCGGAGTTCTGGAACGTGGCACGTATCCCCGATGCGACGCCCCGCTGCTCCTGAGGCACGCTGCTCATGATCGCCGAGGTGTTCGGCGCTGCGAACATGCCGGTGCCAATCCCGTTTACCGCGATCAGCAAGGCGAAGGTCCAGTACGGGAAGTCGATCGGCAGCATCAGAAGCCCGATGAAGGTTGCACCGAAGATCGTCATGCCTGCGGTTGCGATGCCGCGCGAACCCAAGCGATCGGACAGCGCGCCGGAGAGCGGTCCTGCCACCAGGAAGCCCAGCGTTAGCGGCAGGAGGAAGATCCCGGCCCACAGCGGGGTGTCGGCATAGTCGTAGCCGTGCAGCGGCAGCCAGATGCCCTGAAGCCAGATGATGAGCATGAACTGCAGGCCACCCTGTGCGAGCGATGAGGCGAGGGTTGCAAGGTTGCCCGCGGCGAACGCTCTGTTGCGGAACAAACGCGGATCCACCATCGGATCGGTCACCCGCGATTCGATGACGACGAAGGCGACCAACAGAAGCGCGCCCACGGCGAGCACCAGATGCACGGCGGGGTTCTGCCACCCAGTGGCGTGGCCCCCGTGCGGCTGCAACGCGATGGTGATGGCGACCAAGATGGCGCTGAGGCCAATGCCGAACGTCGCATTGCCCCACCAATCGATGCGCCCGGCTCCTCGCTCCGCACCAGCCGAATTGCTCCTCGCGTCCGCGGCGGGTTCGCGGAGCTTGCGATAGGCCCAGATCGTTCCGAAGACCCCGACGGGCACGTTCACCCAGAACACGGCTCGCCAGTCCCATGCAGCGAGCAAGCCACCCGCCACCAGCCCGATGAACTGACCCGCCAACGCCGCGACCTGGTTGAAACCGAGTGCGAAGCCTCGACGTTCGGGTGGAAAGGCATCCGTCAGGATCGCCGCCGAATTGGCGGTAAGCATGGAACCGCCCGTCGCTTGCAATACGCGCCACCCGATCAACCACAGCGCCGCGTGGCCGCCGACGAAAGGGTCGAACGACAACATGATCGAGGCGAAGGTGAAGACCGTGAAGCCCGAGTTGTAGACGCGCACCCGGCCGAACATGTCACCGAGACGGCCAAGCGATACGACGAGCACTGACTGCACCAGGCGGTAGCCCATGATCATCCACAGCAGGTAGCCGATGTTGGAGGCCGCGAGCGGGTCGAGATCGATGCCGCGGAAGATCGCGGGCAGCGAGATGATGACGATCGAGCCGTCCAGAGCCGACATGAACACCGCTGCGGTGGTGTTGGTGAGGACGACCCACTTGTAACGCTCACTGGTCGCGGGGACGGCCGTCGACGCCTGGGTCATCTAGAGCCCGTCAGCCAGTCGCTCGATCAGCGGTGTGGCAGTAAGGATTTGGCGAAGCTCAGCCTTCGTGAACCCATCGAGGGCCGCGGCGATCTGCTCCACTCGTACGTCGCGCCGCCTGCCGACGGTCCGCAGGCCTGCCTTCGTGACCGACATGACCACGCGTCGCCCGTCGGACGGATCGGCGCTGCGTTCCACCAGCCCGCGCTCCTCCAATCCGGCGAGTGTCGCACCCATCGACTGCGGGCTGATCTGTTCGATTCTGGCCAGTTCGGCCGACGTCGCCGGGCCGCCGCGTTCCAGCCGTGCCAGTGCGGCGACCTCGGGAAAGGTCAGCTCTCCCGGTGAATCCGTGGCACGCAACCTGCGTCGCAACAGCCCCATGCTGACGAACAAGGCCCTGGCCACACGGTCGCGGTCGGGTTCGTCGGAGCGATCTGACGTCATCAGTTCAAACTTATCAGTCTGAGCTGATGGATTCCCCAACGCGGGTCTCCGCGAGGTTAGGAGACCGGTGTGTGCGTGTCGACGTGCACGATTCCGTCGGTGCTGGTGACTCGATAGGAGCGGACGGAGTCGCCACCCGAGACTTCGGCGCCGGTGAGCAGATCGTAGGTACGCCCGTGCAGGGGGCAGACGACGACGCGCTCGTCGATGAGTCCATCGGCCAACGGCCCACCCCGGTGGGGGCACACCGCCGCCAACGCACGCAGAGTTCCGTCGCGCAGCCGGTAGACGGCCACTTCGCTGCCGTCGACCACGTACGCACGCCCCTCGCCGATGGGGATCTCGTCGATCGGACCGATGCAGTGCTCGGTCACCGCACCGGCACCTGAGGCAGGACGGTCAGCGGCAACGACGTGCGGAACTGACCCTCGGTGGCGGGCAGTTCGCCTTCCTTCCACGGGTCGCGGTAGGCGTCGACAGCCTTCTGCATGGCCGCGTCCAGCCGCTCGGCGATCCCGTCGCGATCGTCGACCACCACGGCGCGGATCTCGTCGATGCCGAACCGCGGTACCCACGAATAGGTCCGCTCCAGCCAGTTGGCATTCTCGCGGTAGTACTGCAGGAAGCGTCCCGTCAGCCGGATCACCTCGTCCGGGTCGTCGACGGTCGCCAGCAGATCGCCCTTGCGAATGTGGGCTCCCGCGGCGCCGCCAACGTAGATCTCCCAGCGCCCGCCGTCGACGGCGACGACGCCGAGGTCCTTGCACAGCGCCTCCGCGCAGTTGCGTGGACAACCAGTGACGGCCAGCTTCATCTTCCCTGGCCCAGCGATTCCCTGGAATCGTCCTTCGATGGCGATGCCGAGTGCAGTCGAATCACCGACCCCGAATCTGCAGAAGTCCGATCCCACACAGGTTTTCACGGTGCGGAAACTCTTGCCGTAGGCGTAGCCCGACGGCATGTCGAGGTCGGCCCACACGGCTGGCAGGTCCTCCTTGCGCAGGCCGAGCAGGTCGATGCGTTGCCCTCCAGTCAGTTTGATCATCGGAACGTCGTACTTGTCGGCGACGTCGGCGATCTTGCGCAGCTGCGCGGAGCTGGTCACGCCGCCCTTCATCTGCGGGACGACGGAGAACGTGCCATCGCGCTGGATGTTGGCGTGTACCCGGTCGTTGATGAATCGGGCGTCGCGTTCGTCGACGAACTCGTCGGGCCACATCATTTGCAGCAGCGAAGCAAGGCCCATCTTGGAGTTCGCATCGGGCTTGCCATCTGGTGCCAGCGCGGCGAAAACCGACGACACGGAATGCAATTGGAGGTCGCGGATGTGTTGCATCAACTCGGGCTTGGCATAGGGGATGCCAGGCACGTACCAGCTCGCCGACGCGTCCTCCTCGACGTCGCCGCCTGCGGCCCACTCGACGATTTGGGTGACCAGCGACTTACACGATCCGCAGCCCTTGCCTGCGCGTGTCGCGGCCATCACGCCGGCGACCGACTTCTCGCCGTTGTTGACGCATGCGACCAACGCCGACTTGCTGACGCCGTTGCAATTGCATACCTGCGCATCACCGGCCAACTCGGCTACGCCGACTTCGACGTCGGGGGTGCCGATGTCGAACATCAGCGAAATCCGTTCCTCCGGAAGGGGTAACCCGCGGTCGAACGCCTGCATCAGGAATGCGACCTTGCGGACGTCCCCGATGAGCGTGGCGCCGACCAACTTGCCGTCCCGGACGACGATCGTCTTGTAGATGCCGTGCTTGGGTTCGGAGAACTGTACGAATTCGTCGTCGGGATGCTCTGGTCCCTTGAGGCCCATGGCGGCGACGTCGACGCCCGCGACCTTCAGCTTGGTCGCCGTCCGCGAACCGTGGTAGGCGGCAGTCCTGTTGGCGTCGGTCAGATGATCCGCCAACACCGCCGCCTGCTCCCACAACGGCGCGACGAGGCCGTAGACCTGGCCCCGGTGCTGGGCGCACTCGCCGACCACGTACACGTTGTCGTCGTCGATGGAACGCATGTGATCGTCGACGACGATGGCGCGCTCTACGGTGAGGCCTGCGCGCTGAGCAAGGCCGACGTTCGGCCTGATTCCCGCCGAGACCACGATCATGTCGCAGGCGATCTCGCTACCGTCGGCGAAGGTGAGTCCGGAGACCGAACCATCTTGGTTGAGAACGCTTTTCGTCCGCTTCTCGGTGAGCACGCCGATGCCGATGTTCTCGACCGATCGCTGAAGGATCGCTCCACCGGCGTCGTCGAGTTGCGCGTTCATCAGGGTCGGGGGGGCGTGCACGACGTCGACGGCCAAGCCCCGGTTCTGCAGTCCGCGTGCGGCCTCCAAGCCGAGCAGGCCTCCGCCGATGACGACTGCCTTGGTCTTGGTAGCCGCGTAATCGATCATGGCGGCACAGTCATCGAGGCTGCGGAAGCCGAACACCCCTTCCGTGAGCGTCTTGTCGTCGGCCCACATCCCGTCCATCGGGGGGAAGAACGACCGGCTACCGGTAGCCAGGATCAGCCGGTCGTAGTGCATCGAGGTTCCGTCGTCGGCGAATACGACGCGAGCGAACCGATCGATCTTGACGACGCGCACCCCTGCACGCAGGTCGATCTCGTTGTCGACGTACCAGTCCAACGGGTTGAGGTAGATCTCCTCGGTGTCGTCGGCACCTGCGAGCACGTTCGACAGCATGATCCGGTTGTAGTTCCCGTAGGGCTCGTCGCCGAACACCGTGATGTCGAACAACTCCGAGCCGTTGCGAGACAAGATCTCTTCTACCGCACGGATGCCGGCCATGCCGTTGCCGACGACGACCAGCTGCATCTTCGACGTCATCAGATCTCGACGAGACCGAGGTCGATGATCACGGTGCTGCTCACCCCTGACGGGGCTGCCACGAAGAGTTCGAGGAGGGTATCGGCGAGCAGGTCCTCGACGACTCGCAGCGACACGTGCGTGGCGCCCTTCGCCCCGATCGGGAAGTAGCGCATGGGTGCGCCGTCGCGGAACAGAATGACGCTGATCATCTCGTCGCTGGCGTTGCCACCTCGAAAGTAAACCGGCTGAGTGGTCGAGCCGGGTGGCACGACATAGGTCATCGCGGCATCGATCGGAATCGGCGTGTCGAGGCCCTTGCCCTCGAACTCGAAGATGCCCTGCAGGAAACGTGGGGTGCTGCTGTCATTCATGAGTGGTCGACTTTCGTTGCGGGGAAGGGCAATACGTTCGACTCCCTCCTGGTTCCTTGCTACGGCAGGCATGTTTCTCGGCCATTAACTTCCGCTTTCTGCCATGTCACCGAGCGCATGGTGGCCACTCGCGACTGCCCGGTTACCCGGTCGTCACGGTCTCCTCTTCCTCTTCTTCCGCGGTGGCGCCCGCCGGCGCCTCGACGGACTTCGCCGTCGGCTTGCGCACGTACGCGAACCACGTGATGACCGCACACAGCACGTAGAAGGCCAGGAACACCCAGAAGGCCATCGTCGCCGACTTCGCCGCGGATTGGTATGACGCCCGCAGGACCAGGTTGATGCCGACACCGCCGAGTGCACCGATGGCCCCGGCGACCCCGATCAGCGCACCGGACATCCTTCGCGACCATGCCGCCGCGTCCGCCCAGACTCCTTCGAGGCCGTGGGCCTTGGCCTCGAAGATCGACGGAATCATCTTGTAGACCGAGCCATTTCCGATGCCCGACAAGACGAACAAGAGCACGAAGCCCACGACGTACGCGATCATCGTCCCGCCCGTCGGGGCGCCAGGGGTGGAGTCGTCGATCACGCCAGCGCCGACCAGCCAGCCTGCCGACACGATCATCGCTGCGAACGTGTACAGGGTGATCTTGCCGCCGCCGATGCGGTCGGACAGCCATCCGCCGACCGGACGGGATAACGAGCCGAGCAGTGGCCCGAGGAACGCGATCTGCGCGGCGTGCAATGACGCCGCCGCCGACATCGCCGGGGTTGCGGCGCCGCCCTTCGCCAGCCCTGCCAGGAAGTTGATCTGCAGCACCTGTCCGAACGCGAAGCTGAAGCCGATGAACGAGCCGAACGTGCCGATGTAGAGCAGTGCGATGAGCCACGAGTCGCGATGACCCATCACTTCGACCATCGACTTCGCGTTGGTGCGTTGGTTGGTCAGGTTGTCCATGAACAGCGCTGCGCCGACGGCGGCGATGGCGATGAACACCAGATACACCGCACACACCAGATGAGGCGCCCGGTTGCCGGCGGTCGCGATGACCAGCAGGCCGACCAATTGGATCACCGGGACGCCGATGTTGCCGCCGCCTGCGTTGAGGCCAAGTGCCCAGCCCTTGTAGCGCTGGGGGTAGAACGCGTTGATGTTCGTCATCGACGATGCGAAGTTGCCACCGCCAAGCCCGGCGAACGCCGCGATCACCATGAACGTCGTGTAGGACGTGCCAGGTTGATTCATGAAGTACAGCGTCAGCAGCGTGGGTATCAACAAGACCAGCGCGCTGAAGATCGTCCAGTTGCGACCGCCGAACGTGGCGGTGGCGAACGTGTACGGAATTCGCAGGAGCGAACCGATCAGAGTCGGGATGGCGACCAGGAAGAACTTGCCTGCAGCGTCGATGTGATAGACGTTCTGCGGCATGAACAGGACCATGACCGACCATATGGACCAGATGGAGAAGCCGACGTGTTCGGCGATCACCGACCAGATCAGGTTTCGACGGGCAATCTTGGCTCCACCGTTGTTCCAGGCCTCGACGTCCTCGGAGTCCCAGTCGTCGATGTCGTGCTTGCGAGATGACATGCGCCGACGGTAGCCATCCGATATTGCGACCACACTGCGTGCGATGACTAGCGCGTGACGCTTATTTCACATCCTGTACGGCACTGCCGTGAGGTCGCATGGATCAGCCCGCGCGCTCTAGGGCGACAGCGCAGACCTTGAATTCGGGCATCCGCGAGTACGGATCGAGTGCCGGGTTGGTCAGAAGGTTGACGTTGCCCTCGCCGCCCCAGTGAAATGGGGCGAACACGGTGTCCGAGCGGATGTCATCGACGATGCGGGCCGCCATGACCGCTGTGCCGCGCCGCGTCCGAAGTCGCACCGGCTCACCGGTTTTGACGCCGATGCGGCGCGCCACGACGTCATGCATCTCGATCACGGCCGCCGGTTCCGCGTCGACGAGCGAGGTGACCCGTCGTGTCTGCGTTCCTGACTGGTATTGGCGCAGAAGCCGTCCGGTCGTCAGGTAGTACGGATACTCGTCGTCCGGTAGTTCGGCGGCCCCCTTCTGCTCGACGGGCAGAAAGTGCGCGCGGCGGTCCGTGGTGGGAAAGTCCTCGGTGAACAATCGCGGCGTGCCGGGATGGGTTTCAGAGGGGCACGGCCAGAAGACGCCCCGTTCGGCGGCGATTCGCTCGTAGCTGATCCCCGAATAGTCGGCCTTGCCCCCTGCGCTCGCGCGACGCAGTTCCGCGAACACTTCTGCGGGCACGTCGGAGAAACCCTTGCGGCCCAGCCGTTCCGCCAACGCGCGCATCACTTGAAGGTCGGTCCTCACGCCGGGTGGTGGGGTCAGTGCGGCTTGCCTCAGGATGACCCTGCCTTCGAGGTTGGTCATCGTGCCCGACTCCTCGGCCCACTGCGCGGTCGGAAGAACGACGTCGGCCATCTCGGCGGTCTCGGACAGGAAGAAATCCGAAACCACCAGGAAGTCCAAGGTCTTGACTCGGTCGGCGACGTGCGCCGATCGTGGCGCAGAAACGACGATGTTGGACGCCATCACCCACAGCGCACGGACGCCGCCCTCGGTGCCGAGGCGGTCGAGCATCTCGTATGCCGACAGCCCGGGACCAGGCAGTTCGTCGGGATCGATCCCCCACACGGCGGCCACGTGCGCGCGGGCGGCGGGGTCGTCGAGGCGACGGTACCCGGGGAGCTGGTCGGCCTTCTGACCGTGTTCACGACCGCCCTGGCCGTTGCCCTGCCCGGTCACCGTGCCGTAACCGGAGAACCTGCGGCCCGGAAGACCCAGTGCGAGGGCCAGGTTGATGAAGGCGACGACGGTGTCGGATCCCGAGCGGTGCTGCTCGGCACCCCGCGCGGTGAGGACGACGGCGTTCTTGGCGCCGGCGAGGGTGTGGACCGCGTCGACGATGTCCTGCTCGGGAATGCCCGTGATGCGCTCGACGCGGTCGGGCCAGTAGGTGCGTACGGCCCGGCGCACGGCTTCGAAGCCGGTGGTCCGCTCGGCGACGTAGGTCTCGTCGATCAACCGTTCGCGGATCGCAATGTTCAACATTCCGTTGGCAAGGGCGAGATCGGTGCCAGGAACCGGTTGAAGGTGCAGGTGGGCCCCGAGGGCGGTCTTGGTGGTGCGCGGGTCGACGACGATCACCTTCGCGCCGCGCTCGCGCGCGGTGTCGACGAACTGCATTGCCGGCGGCATGGTGTCGGCCGGATTCGAGCCGACCAGCATGATGGCATCGGCTTCGGCGAGGTCGGCGAGCGGAAAGGGCAACCCTCGGTCGATGCCCAGTACGCGGGTGGCGGCGTTGGCCGCCGAGGACATGCAGAACCGACCGTTGTAGTCGATCGCGGAGGTGCGAAGGGCAACCCTGGCGAATTTGCCGAATTGGTAGGCCTTCTCGTTGGTGAGCCCGCCGCCGCCAAAGCACCCGACACCGTCGCGGCCGTAGGTGTCCTGCGCTCGAATGAAGGCGTCGGCCACACGGTCGAGTGCGTCGTCCCAGTCGGTGGGTCGCAGGGGTTCGTCCCTGGAGTCGCGGACGAGGGGCTGGGTCAGTCGACCGGGATGCTCGAGAAGTTCTGCAGACGTCCAACCCTTGGCACACAGCCCACCGAGGTTCGTCGGGAAGTCCTCTTGGGCGCTCACGGTCGGCGGCGTGGTCGTCGCGTCGAGTGTCATGCCGCACTGCAACGAGCAGTACGGACAATGGGTCTTGGTCAGCATCGCAACACTCGGTTAGACCGTGCGGCTAGCCGACGAGTAGCCATGTCGACCTCCCAATCGTGGAATGCGGACGTGCCGGGAGGTAAAGCTAGATTAGCCACGTTTCGCGCATGTTGCTTGTGCGCGTCGCCATCGATTCCCTCGCCGTTGCCGAAGCGTCACGGGCACTCGGGGCAGGGTTGCCGCGTGCCGATTACTCCGCGGGTAATCGATTCCGGCAGACCGGCAAGCAATACTTTCCCGGCATGGACGCCGATCCGATGACCGAGAACCCGTCGATCTTGTTCTCGCACCACGTGTTTGGCAGACCATTGCCGTTGGCGTCCTACACCGCGGTCATGTAGCGGCCCGTCACCAGCCGTTGCGCCAGCGCCGTCACGGGGGCGCCCAACCGACTCCACCAGGTGCCGTGCCGCGAGAATGCCGTCACCTCGGCGTATACGATGTCGGTCGTCGGGTCGTAGCGGACCGCGAACAGTTCCTCGCCGGTCTCGGGGTGCCCTGGCAGCGTGCCGTAGGCGAAGCCGCGATGATCGTCGGTGTCCACGACGTACACGACCCGACAAGGTGCGTGAATCGGCCCGAGAGCGATGAGCAGCTCCGAGCCGACCTCGGCGATCTCCGTCGTCGCCTCGACTCCGATGCCCGCGCCGCGCTGCATTCCCCACCGCATGACCTTGTCGCCGGCTTCGGTGAACCGTTGGCGCCCCTTGCCGATCGCCTCCGATCGATGCAGGTGGTGATAGCCGTCGGGCATCGGGCCTGCCGTGGCACCGACCTCGGAGTAGCTCAACGGGAGTGCGGCGAGATCGCTCAACTTCACTCGATCAGCTTGTCATCATCGGAGTAGGTTCGTCTGTGTGACTACACAATCCATCGCGCAGGAGTCTGGGACCTTTGACCTCGGCGGCGACCTCACCGTCAACCGGCTCGGATTCGGTGCCATGCGCATCACCGGGAAGGGCGTCTGGGGTCCGCCCCGCGACGCCGACGAATGCATCCGGGTTCTGCGGCGCGCGGTCGAACTCGGGGTGAACTTCATCGACACCGCCGATTCCTACGGTCCGTTCGTGTCGGAGGAGTTGATCCGCACGGCGCTGCAGCCGTATGGGGACGACGTCGTCATCGCCACCAAGGCCGGTCTGCTGCGCACTGGACCCGACGTCTGGGAACCGCTCGGCTTCCCCGCATATCTGCGGCAGGAATGCGAGATGAGCCTGCGCAGGCTCGGCGTCGACCGCATCGACCTGTTCCAGCTGCATCGCATCGACCCGAAGTTTCCTGCCGAGGATCAAGTCGGCGAGCTCGTCGCCCTGCAGCAAGAGGGCAAGATTCGGCACATCGGGTTGTCCGAGGTCTCCGTCGACCAGCTCGCCGCCGCCCAGAAGGTCGCGACGATCGTCTCGGTGCAGAACATGTACAACCTCACCATGCGCGGCTCGGAGGCCTTGCTGGACAAGGTCACCGAGGAGGGCATCGGCTTCATCCCGTGGTTCCCTCTCGCGTCGGGACCTCTCGCGGCCCCCGGCGGTCCGTTGCAGAGCATCGCCGCCGACCACGACGCCAGCCCGTCACAGCTGGCACTCGCGTGGTTGCTCAAGCGGTCGCCCGTGATGCTGCCCATCCCAGGCACGTCGAGCGTCGAGCACCTAGAGGAGAACGTCGCCGCCGCCACGATCACCTTGTCCGACGAGGAGTTCGAGACGCTGAGCAAAGCCGGTGCTTCGGGCTGACGGCGCAGGCAATACGGTGTCTGTCGTGGCACCTGACGACGTCGACGAACCCGTAGGCGGTGGATTCAATCCGCCAGTGCCCACGAAGCGAGGTGGATCGGACTACGGACGGTTCGTCGAAGCCGTCCGTACCCTGCAGGACCTGGCGCGCGGCGCGGACGCGCCCGACGACGTCGTGACCAAGGTCGCGGATCTCGTCGAAAGGGCCAACGGTCTGCTGGCGCCGCACCTGACCGACGAATGGCACTCTCCGTCCGGCCGCCGGTTCGACCTTCCCAACCGCGGCAGTATTCTCTCGATCCCCGTCGACTTGACCATCACCGAGGACGGCCACGTCCGCGGCACCGCACTGTTCCGGCGATTTCACCTCGGCCGCAACGGTGCGGTCCACGGCGGTTCGTTGGCGCATCTCTTCGACTCGCTGCTTGGGTTCACGGCCTTCAAACTGAGTGGGAGCCAGCGGCAGCGGACGGCGTTCCTACACGTCAACTACCGCAGGATCGTCCCGATAGAAACGGAACTGCAGGTGGACAGCTGGATCGAACGAATCGAGGATCGCAAGATCTTCGTCGCGGGCAGGGTGCTGGACGCCTCCGGAGAGCACGCATTGTGCGAAGCCGAGGCGCTGTTCCTCAAGCTGCTACCGGGCCAGCCGTGAGCGATCAGGAGGTGGGCGCGGAGCGACCGGGCAAGGGGGAGCGCACGCGACGATGGGCGCGCTGGCGGGAAGGCATCCGCGGTAAACCCGCAACCGAACTCGCCTACCGCATCGTCGTCGGCGTGGTCGGGCTGGTCATGCTGGTGGTCGGCATCATCGCCATCCCGTACCCGGGTCCGGGCATCGCCATCTGCTTCGTCGCACTGACGATCCTTGCGACCGAGTTCGCGTGGGCGCGCCGCGCGCACGGCTGGGCGCGACGGCGCGTCGATCCCGTCGTGGCGTGGTTCGCCACTCGCGGACGGTGGGGCCGGGCTCTTGGCACGGTGCTGACCGGCGTCGTCCTGGTGGGCTCGCTGTGGGTGTTCGGCGTGCTCGGTTGGACGGCCAGCATGTTGGGCTTCGAGCGGGACTGGTTGTACAGCCCCATCGGTCTGGGGGGCTAGCGCTCCTCACAGATAGCATGGTCGCGTCCGTGATCGCCCCCGCTTCGAGGAGAACCTGCGATGAGCCCCGCCGTCAGCCCCGCCCCTGCAGCCCCGATCCGGGTGACTGCAGGGACCACCGCTGGCGCGGCCGTCCGTGAAGCCGGATTGCCGAGCAGGGGAGCGCCAGACGCCGTGGTGGTCGTGCGGGACGCCGACGGTCGGCTGCGCGACCTGTCCTGGGTGCCCGACGTCGACGCCGACGTGACCGCCGTGACGGCCAACAGCGACGATGGCCGCAGCGTCATCCGGCACTCGACGGCGCACGTGCTCGCCCAAGCGGTGCAAGACCTTTTCCCCGAGGCCAAGCTCGGCATCGGGCCGCCGATCACCGACGGCTTCTACTACGACTTCGACGTGCCCCGCGCGTTCACTCCGGAAGACCTAGAGGCGCTGGAGAAGCGCATGCAGAAGATCGTCAAGGACGGTCAGCTGTTCGACAGGCGCGTGTACGCGTCGAAGGACGAGGCTCGCGAGGAGCTGGCCGACGAGCCGTTCAAGTTGGAACTCGTCGACGACAAGTCCGGCGACCCCGACGTCATGGAGGTCGGTGGCGACGAGCTGACCGCATACGACAACCTCAATCCTCGTACCCGCGAACGGATTTGGGGTGATCTGTGCCGTGGCCCGCACATCCCGACCACCAAGTACATTCCTGCGTTCAAGCTGACCCGCAGTTCGGCCGCCTACTGGCGCGGCAACCAGGACAACGCCAGCCTGCAACGCATCTACGGCACCGCATGGGAATCGCAGGAGGCCCTCGACGAGCACCTCGAACTCATCGAGGAGGCGCAGCGCCGCGACCACCGCAAGCTCGGCGTCGAGCTCGATCTCTTCAGCTTCCCCGACGAACTGGGCTCCGGTCTGCCCGTCTTCCACCCGAGGGGCGGCATCATCCGCCGCGAAATGGAGGACTACTCGCGGCGCAAGCACGAGCAGGCGGGCTACGAGTTCGTCAACACCCCGCACATCACCAAGGAACACCTCTACGTCACGTCCGGCCATCTCGAGTGGTACGCCGACGGCATGTTTCCTCCGATGCACATCGACGCCGAGTTCAACGAGGACGGCACGGTGCGCAAGCCCGGCCAGAACTACTACCTCAAGCCGATGAACTGCCCCATGCACCACCTGATCTACCGGGCCCGCGGACGCTCGTATCGCGAACTTCCCTTGCGGCTCTTCGAATTCGGGTCGGTGTACCGGTACGAGAAGTCCGGTGTCGTCCACGGCCTCACCCGGGTACGCGGCATGACCCAAGACGACGCGCACATCTATTGCACGCGTGAGCAGATGCGCGACGAACTGACGTCATTGCTGCAATTCGTCCTCGACTTGTTGCGCGACTACGGCCTCGACGATTTCTACCTCGAGCTGTCGACGAAGGATCCCGACAAGTACGTCGGCTCGGACGAGGTGTGGGAAGAGGCCACCGAGACGCTGCGCGAAGTCGCCGAGGCGTCGGGACTGGATCTGGTACCCGATCCCGGCGGCGCTGCCTTCTATGGGCCGAAGATCTCGGTCCAGGTGAAGGACGCACTCGGGCGGACCTGGCAGATGTCCACCATCCAGCTCGACTTCAACATGCCCGACCGTTTCGAGCTGGAGTACACCTCCCCGGACGGGTCGCGTCGGCGGCCGGTGCTAATCCACCGTGCGCTGTTCGGATCCATCGAGCGGTTCTTCGGCGTGCTCACCGAGCACTACGCTGGCGCGTTCCCCGCGTGGTTGGCCCCCGTGCAGGTAGTCGGCATCCCCGTCGCTGAGAAGCACGCCGACTACCTGGAAGACGTTGCCGCGCAACTCAGATCGCGAGGTGTGCGCGTCGAAGTCGACACCGGCGACGATCGGATGGCCAAGAAGATCGTCAATCAGACCAACCTGAAGGTGCCCTTCATGCTGCTCGCCGGTGATCGCGACGTCGAGGCGGGCGCCGTCAGCTTCCGATTCCCCGACCGATCCCAGATCAACGGGGTAGCACGCGACGATGCCGTGGAGGCAATCGTGAACTGGATTGCCGGACGCGAGAATTCGGTGCCCACGGCAGATCTGGTCAAGGTGTGACGGTGGACCCGGAGCGCTCGATCGTCGACCAGGGGGCAGGCGATCCCGATCTGCTACAGCGGCTGTGGACGCCACACCGGATGACCTACATCGCCGAGTCGGTCAAGGGCGGGTCGGCTGGGTCGTCGGAACCCTTCACCGACATCCCGAACATGCCCGACGAGGACGGGCTAGTGGTGGCCCGCGGAGAACTCGTCTACGCCGTGCTCAACCTCTACCCGTACAACCCTGGTCATCTGATGATCGTCCCGTATCGCCGGGTGGCTGAACTCGAGGAACTCACCGACGCCGAGAGTGCTGCGCTGATGGCGTTCGCGCAGAAGGCTATTCGCGTCATGAAGGCCGTTTCGCGGCCGCACGGATTCAACGTCGGTCTGAATCTGGGACACTCTGCGGGCGGCTCGCTCGCCGAGCACCTGCACATGCACGTTGTGCCACGCTGGGGTGGCGACGCCAACTTCATCACGATCATCGGCGGGTCAAAGGTGATCCCACAACTGCTGCGTGACACACGCGAACTGCTGGCCGCCGAATGGGCGAAGCAGCCATGAGCGACTTCTACCTGATGACTCGGGCGGCCTACGCGAAGCTGAGCCGCCCGTTGGCGAAGGGGGCGCTTGCGATAGGCCTCACGCCCGACAGCGTCACGATCATCGGTACGGCGGGTTCGGTCATCGCCGCGCTCACGCTCTTTCCCATCGGCCAGCTGTGGTGGGGTGCGTTCGCCGTGTTCGTCTTCGTTCTCGCCGACATGCTCGACGGGGCGATGGCGCGGGAACGCGGCGGGGGAACGCGTTTCGGCGCCGTTCTCGACGCCACCTGCGACCGGATCGCCGACGGCGCGATCTTCGCGGGCCTGCTGTGGTGGGCCGCCCTCGGCGAGCACGACGCATCGCTGATGGTGGCAACGCTGATCTGCATGGTCACCAGCCAGGTGATCTCCTACATCAAGGCGCGCGCCGAGGCTAGCGGGTTACGTGGCGACGGTGGCTTCATCGAGCGCCCGGAGCGACTCGTCATCGTGCTGGTCGGAGCAGGGCTCTCCGGAGTGTGGTTCCTGCACGTGCCGTGGCTGTTGCCGGTGGCGATGTGGGTGCTCGCGATCGCCAGCCTCGTCACCGTGGGGCAGCGCCTGCACGCCGTGCGAACCTCGCAAGGCGCCATGGCTCCGATGGAGTCGGCCGCCGAGTCGCAAGACGGCGCACGCGAGGAGGCGAGCGAGGCGTGAGCACGCCATCGGCCGGCCTGCCCAGCGTCAGGGGAATCACGATCCCGTTCACGGGTCAACTCACCGATCTCGGGTATGCCGCCGGCTGGCGGGTCGTTCGCGCCATGCCAGAGTTCGCCGCGCGCAACGTCTTCGACGCCGGAGCGCTCTACGCCGCGCGCGGCGGGGGACCAGAACAGCTGCGCAAGAATCTCGCGCGGGTACTCGGCGTGCCCGCGTCCGAGGTGCCGGGCAGCCTGATCCGTGCTTCGCTAGCCTCCTACGCCCGATACTGGCGGGAGGCATTTCGATTGCCCACGATGGACCATCAGGCCGTGGCGCGACAGGTTCAGCGGACCGGGAGCGGGAGCGAACACGTCGAAGACGCGCTTGCCGCAGGACGAGGTGCGGTCCTTGCACTCCCGCATAGCGGAAACTGGGACATCGCAGGAGTGTGGCTGACCAACACGTACGGCAAGTTCACCACCGTCGCCGAACGCCTCAAGCCTGAGTCGCTCTATCAGCGGTTCGTCGACTACCGCGAGAGCCTGGGCTTCGAGGTGCTACCGCTCACCGGAGGAGCCAGGCCACCGTTCGAGGTGCTGGCCGAGCGTCTTCGTGGGAACGGGATGGTGTGCCTCATGTCCGACAGGGACCTGACCCGCTCTGGCGTCCAGGTCGACTTCTTCGGCGAGCCGACCCGGTTCCCGGCGGGCCCCGCGAAGCTGGCGGTGGAGACCGGAGCGGCGCTGCTGCCGATCCACAGCTGGTACGAGCCCGAGGATTCGCGGCTCGACTTGTACCCGCCGCTCGACACGTCGTCGGGCGACGTCAACGCGATCACCCAGGCGTTGGCCGACCGCTTCGCCACCTGTATCGCGGCCCACCCTGCCGATTGGCACATGCTCCAGCCTCAGTGGCTCGCCGACCTGTCGGCCGAACGGCGGTCGCGGCTCAGCGATGACGGAACCGTCGGGGAGAGCGGCGGGTAGGTCTGATGCGCATCGGCATGGTCTGCCCGTATTCGTTCGACGTGCCCGGCGGAGTTCAGGCTCACGTGCTCCAGCTTGCCGAGGTGATGCGCGAATACGGCCACGACGTCAGCGTTCTCGCGCCGTCGTCGCCGCACGTCTCGCTTCCCGACTACGTCGTCTCGGGCGGCAAGGCGGTTCCCATTCCGTACAACGGATCGGTTGCCCGGCTGCGCTTCGGCCCGGCCACGCATCGACTCGTGAAGCGGTGGCTGCTCGATGGCGAGTTCGACGTGCTGCACGTACACGAGCCCAACGCGCCGAGCCTGTCGATGCTGGCGCTGATGATCGCCGAGGGCCCCATCGTCGCGACGTTCCACACGTCGACCACGAAGTCGTTGACGCTCAGTGTCTTTCAGGGGATTCTGCGGCCGTGGCACGAGAAGATCGTCGGGCGGATAGCCGTGTCCGACCTCGCCCGGCGGTGGCAGATGGAAGCGCTGGGCTCCGACGCGGTACAGATCCCCAACGGCGTCGACGTCGCGTCGTTCGCATCGGCGCCCCTACTCGACGGGTACCCGAAGCCAGGTAAGTCGGTCCTATTTCTCGGCCGTTTCGACGAACCACGCAAGGGCATGGACGTGCTCATCGGTGCGCTGGCCGTAGTCGTCGAGGCGTTTCCCGACGTGGAGATCCTCGTCGTCGGCCGCGGAGACGAAGACGAACTGCGCGAGAAGGCCGGCGACCTCGCCGACCATCTTCGATTCCTCGGTCAGGTCGACGACGCCGAGAAGGCGTCCGCGATGCGTTCTGCCGACGTGTACTGCGCACCCAACACCGGAGGTGAAAGCTTCGGCATCGTCCTCGTCGAAGCGATGGCCGCGGGCACGCCCGTTGTGGCGAGCGATCTCGATGCCTTCCGCCGGGTACTCGAGGACGGCACTGCGGGACGTCTGGTGCCCGTCTACGACTCGGAGGCGTTGGCCACGGCGCTCATCGAGGTACTGCAAGACGACGCGGTGCGCGAGCACCTCATCCACGCCGCCACTAGCGCCGTACAACGCTACGACTGGTCCGTGGTCGCACGCCAGATCATGCGTGTCTACGAGACGGTCGCGGGCGCTGGCGCCAAGGTGCAGGTGGCATCGTGAACTGGCTCTTGATCGTCGCCCTGGTACTGCTCGTCTTGGCGTTCGTCGTCGTCGGAGTGTGGGCCTACCTGACGGCAGCCCGGTTGGACCGCCTGCACATCCGATACGACCTTTCGTGGCAGGCGCTCGACGGTCTGTTGGCCCGACGCGCGGTGGTCGCCAGGGCCGTCGCCACCGACGGCTACGGAAACACCTCTGCGGGAAGGCATTTGGCGGCGCTGGCCGACGCTGCCGAGCGGGCGCCGCGCTCCGGGCGCGAAGCTGCCGAGAACGAGCTCTCGGCGGCGCTCGCGATGGTCGACCCCGCGTCGCTTCCCGTCGCGTTGGTCGCCGAACTGGCGGACGCCGAGGCCCGTGTGCTGCTCGCAAGGCGCTTTCACAACGACGCCGTTCGCGACACCATTGCGCTACGGGAGCGACCGATGGTGCGTTGGTTGCACCTCGGCGGCACCGCGGCGATGCCCAGCTACTTCGAGATTGCCGAAAGCGCGTCGCGGGACTCGGTGGGGCACGTCAACAGGCGCACGTCGGCGCGAATCGTGCTCCTCGACGAGAACGGGTGTGTCCTACTGTTCGGCGGGTCCGACCCGGCCGTCGACTCTGGCACGGCCCCCAGGTGGTGGTTCACCGTCGGCGGGGCCGTCCAACCGGGCGAGTCGCTGCCGGATGCGGCGGTGCGCGAACTCCTAGAGGAGACGGGCCTGCGCGTCAGCCCTGCCGACATGATCGGACCGGTATGGCGCCGCGCCGCCGTCATCGACTTCAATGGCTCGGTCATTCGGAGCGAGGAGATGTTCTTCGTCTACCGGACGTCCCGCTTCGAGCCATCGACGAGCGGCCACACCGTCCTCGAACGTCGCTACATCCATGGCCATCGGTGGTGCGACACCTCGGCGATCCAGCAGCTAGTGGCCGATGGTGAGACGGTCTATCCACTGCAGCTGGGCGAACTGCTCGCCGAGGCGAACGCGCTGGCGGCCACCGGCACGGACGGCCAGGCGCGGGAACTGCAATCGATACGCTGAAGTGCGGATTAATCCGATTTGGCCCGGCCACTAGACTGGATCGGTACTGAATTGAGGAGATGGCAGTGGATTCCCCCAACGGTTCGCAGACGGGCACCGCCCGTGTCAAGCGGGGCATGGCTGAAATGCTCAAGGACGGCGTCATCATGGACGTCGTCACGCCGGAGCAAGCGCGCATCGCGGAGGCCGCTGGCGCGGTAGCGGTGATGGCGCTCGAACGCGTTCCCGCCGACATTCGCGCCCAAGGTGGCGTGTCGCGGATGAGCGATCCCGACATGATCGAGGGCATCATCGCCGCCGTCACCATCCCGGTGATGGCCAAGGCGCGCATCGGGCACTTCGTCGAAGCGCAGATCCTGCAGAGCCTCGGGGTGGACTACGTCGACGAGTCCGAGGTACTCACGCCTGCGGATTACGCCAACCACATCGACAAGTGGAAGTTCACCGTCCCGTTCGTGTGTGGGGCAACCAATCTCGGTGAGGCGCTGCGCCGGATCACCGAGGGCGCCGCGATGATCCGCTCGAAGGGCGAGGCCGGCACGGGCGACGTGTCCAACGCGACGACCCACATGCGGGCGATCGGCGGCGAGATCCGCCGCCTTGGTTCCCTGTCGGAGGACGAATTATTCGTTGCGGCAAAGGAATTGCAGGCGCCCTACGATTTGGTGGTCGAGGTGGCGCGCGCGGGCAAGTTGCCCGTAACGATGTTCACGGCCGGCGGCATTGCCACCCCCGCCGACGCAGCGATGATGATGCAGTTGGGCGCCGAGGGCGTATTCGTCGGCTCCGGCATCTTCAAGTCCGGCGATCCGGCCGCGCGTGCCGCAGCCATCGTCAAGGCGACCACCTTCTACGACGACCCCGACGTGCTCGCCAAGGTGTCGCGTGGGTTGGGGGAGGCCATGGTCGGCATCAACGTGGAGGACATCGCGCAGCCTCATCGGCTCGCCGAACGCGGCTGGTAAGGCCCGTGGCGATCGAACGAATCCTCGATCTCGAACAGTTAGAGGTCGACATCTATCGCGGTGGCGTGTTCAGCCCCGAATCCGGTTTCCTGCAACGCACATTCGGTGGTCACGTCGCAGGCCAGTCCCTGGTGTCGGCGGTGCGTACAGTTGAGCCGCAATTTCAGGTGCACTCGCTGCATGGCTACTTCCTTCGGCCGGGCGATGCCAAGGCCCCTGCGGTGTACCTCGTCGAGCGGTTGCGCGATGGTGGCTCGTTCTGCACTCGACGGGTGAACGCGGTGCAACACGGCAAGACCATCTTCTCCATGTCTGCGTCGTTCCAGACCGATCAGAGCGGCATCGAACACCAGGATCCGATGCCCGCGGCCCCGCCACCCGACGACCTGCCAAGCTTCCGGTCCACGGGCGGGGTCTTCGACGACGCGGGGTTCGCTCAGTTCGCAGAGTGGGACGTCCGTATCGTGCCGCGCGACCAGGTCGCCCGTCTGCCTGGCAAGGCCTCCCAACAGCAGGTGTGGTTCCGCCACACTGATCCGCTGCCTGACGATCCGGTCCTGCACATCTGTGCGTTGGCATATCTGAGCGACCTCACGTTGTTGGGCTCTGCCCAGGTCAACCACCTCGAAGAGCGCAAACATCTGATGGTCGCGTCGCTCGATCATGCGATGTGGTTCATGCGCCCGTTCCGCGCCGATGAATGGCTGCTGTACGACCAGTCGTCGCCGTCGGCGTGCGGCGGTAGAGCGCTGACGCAGGGAAAGCTGTTCAACCAGTACGGTGAGATGGTCGCTGCGGTGATGCAGGAGGGGTTGACCCGTTATCAGCGTGACTTCACGCCGCCCAACAAGTGACGCCCCGCGTCGGTGTCCTTGCGCTGCAAGGTGATACCCGCGAGCACCTCGCTGCGCTAACCGAGGCAGGTGCCGTAGCCATCAAGGTGCGCAGAGTTTCGGAGCTGGATTCGGTTGACGCACTGGTGATTCCAGGTGGAGAGTCGACCACGATGAGCCACCTGTTGCGCGAACTCGACTTGCTGGACCCGTTGCGAAAACGGTTGGCCGACGGCATGCCTGCCTATGGGTCGTGTGCCGGGATGATTCTGCTGGCCACCGAGATCGTCGATGCAGGCGTGCCTGGCCGCGAGGCTCTGCCGCTGGGTGCGATCGACATGACGGTTCGGCGCAATGCCTTTGGCAGGCAGGTCGATTCGTTCGAGGGCGACGTCGACTTCACTGGTTTCGATCTGCCAGTCCACGCGGTGTTCATTCGTGCGCCATGGGTGGAGCGAATCGGGCCCGACGTCGAGGTGCTCGCTCGGGCCGCGGGACATCCCGTCGCAGTGCGGCAGGGTCGCATGCTCGCGACGTCGTTTCACCCGGAGATCACGGGCGACCGCCGAGTGCATGCGATGTTCGTCGCATCGCTGTAGCAGAAATTCGCGGGCATACCTCTTCCACGTCGTGGACGTCGATGAGGCGGAGCCGGGATAGTACGTTGCCCGACGGCTGACGACCTGTGATCGGTGGCTCACCTCCAGAAATTACGATCGACGAACGACCGGGAGCAGCAGGCGGGAAGTCGAGCTAACCGTATTGAGGCTGCTGGTGCCGACGCTCGCGTGACGAAAGTTCATGACGGCCGGGATCGCGGGATCCTGGTCGTCGCCGGCGAGCACCAGCTGAATGCGGTGCCCCGTCGCGAACCTTCTGGCGTTGGGCACCAATGGAATTCGGTACTCGACGTCTTCTCCGATCGGCACCGCAACCGCAGTCCGACACGACAGTGCTGGGGCGCCGGGTGAGCTGGCCGACAGATCGACGTCGCGCAGACTGGCGCGAAGCCAGCCCGCGGTGACGTCAGTGACTTCGCCGTCGGGTGCG
>Ga0207641_10000267_pt1 | contig 66212 bp, 55 predicted proteins | sample KBSSwiS62_FD_184306 | JGI IMG/M metagenome (GOLD analysis project Ga0207641, IMG submission 184306) | Switchgrass rhizosphere microbial communities from Kellogg Biological Station, Michigan, USA - KBS Switchgrass S6-2 (SPAdes) (version 2) | ecosystem: Host-associated > Plants > Roots >...
TGTTGGGCGAGCTGGATCGCCGCGGTGCCGACGCCGCCGGCGCCGGCGTGGATCAGGACCCTCTCGCCGGGCCTTAGGTCGGCGAGGTCGAGCAGGCCGTAGTGGGCGGTGAGGGATGTGATCGGCGCAGCGGCGGCCTGCGCGAAGCTCCAGCTCTCCGGCAGTTCGATCAGGAGGTCCCGCTCGCACACCCCGAGCGGGCCGAAGGCGCCGGCGATCAATCCCATCACCCGATCGCCCGCCGCCAGGCCCGCGACCTCCGAGCCGACCTCGAGCACCACCCCCGCTCCCTCGCTGCCGATCGGCGCCTCGCCGGGGTAGAGGCCCAGGGCGATCAGGACGTCGCGGAAGTTGAGGCCCGCCGCGCGCATCGCCACCCGGACCTCGGTCGGGCCAAGCGGCCTTTGCGCCGCGGGGTTGGGGACCAGCTCCAGCTCATCCAGGGAACCACGCTCGCGCGCGTCGAGGCGCCAGGGGCCACCGGGGGGAAGCAACGAGCCCGCCTGGGCGGCCGACACCGCCCGCGGCGCCAGCGCCACCCCCTGACGAATCGCGATCTGCGGCTCCCCGGCCGAGGTCAGCGCCGCCTCGATCGCCTCGACGGAGGCCTCCGCGCCATCCGTGTCGACCAGCAGGAAACGCCCGGGGTGCTCGGCCTGGGCGGAGCGCACCAGGCCCCAGGCGGCGGCGAGGGCGGGGTCGGGCGTCTCCGACTCGCCGGTCGCGATCGCCCCGCGGGTGAGGATCGCCAGGCGGCTGGACCCTTCGGCTGAGAGATGGGCCTGGAGCCTTTGCAGGGTCTCCGCGGTCGCCTTCAGGGCGGCCGCCGCAGGGTCCTGGTCTTGGTCGGCCTTCAGCTCGAAGACCTCGGTGGCGATCTCCTCGCCCTCCTCTGTGGCGACCTCCCGCCACTCGATCGCCAGAAGCCCTTCGGAGCTTTGGCTTGCTCCCTTCAGCTGGGCTGGGTCGATCGGGCGCAGGTCGAGCGAGCCCACGCTCGCGACCGGGACGCCGTCGCCGTCTGCGAGCTGGAGTGAGAAGCCCTCCTTGGTGGAGGCCAGTGCGACCCGCAGCTCACTTGGGCCATGTCCTTGCAGGGAGACCTCGCCCCAGGAGAAGGGAAGGGCCAGCTCTGCGCCCTCCCCCACCAGGGAGATCGCGTGCAGGGCCGCGTCCAGCAGGGCGGGATGGATCGCGAAGTCGGCGGCGCTGCGGGAGTGCTCCTCGTCAAGCGATACCTCGGCGTAGATCCGCTCTCCCTGGCGCCAGGCGGCGGTGAGACCCTGGAAGGCGGGGCCGTAGTCAAAGCCCGCCTCTGCCAGGCGCCCGTAGAGGTCGGAGACGTCGATCGGCTCGGCTCCCGCGGGAGGCCACTGTCCCAGGGCCTCGGCGGGCGCGGCGGGTGTGGCCTCGAGCTGACCAGCGGCGTTTTGGGTCCACTCCCCCGCCTCGGCGCCCTCGGGGCGCGAGTGGATCGAGAGCTCCCTTTGGCCCTGCTCGTCTGGGGCAGAGACGCTGAGCTGGATCTGGACCGCGCCTTTGTCGCTGACGATCAGCGGCGCCTGCATGGTCAGCTCGGTGACCGTTTGGCAGCCGGCCCGCTCGGCGGCCTTTAGGGCCAGCTCCAAGAAGGCGGTGCCGGGCAGCAGGACGGTCCCCGCCACGGCGTGGTCGGCCAGCCAGGGGTGGCTGTCGAGCGAGAGGCGGCCGCTGAGGATGAAGCCCTCGCCGGCGGGGTCCTCGATCAGGGCGCCGAGCAGCGGGTGATCGGCATCGCCAAGGCCGATCGAGGTGGCATCGCCGCTCTGCGAGGAGGAGCTCAGCCAGTAGCGCTTTCGCTGGAAGGGATAGGTGGGCAGGGGGACCGCCTTTGCGCCTGTTCCTTTGAAGAGGGCATCCCAGTCCAAGGCGATGCCCTGGCTGTGGGCTTGGGCGAGGGAGAGGGCAAAGCGCCTGGCGTCGCCTTCCTCGCGGTGCAGGGTGCCAAGCACGGTGGCCCCGGCGGGATCATCGAGGCTGTCCTCAATCGTTTCCTCGGCGCCGAAGGCCAACACCGGATGCGGAGAGACCTCCAAGAAAGCGCGCTGGCCCTGGGAGAGCAGGGAGCGAAGGACAGGCTCAAAGAGCACCGTCTCGCGCAGGTTGCGATACCAGTAGTTGGCGTCGAGCTCGGGGCCCTCGATCGCCTCGCCGGTGAGGGTCGAGTGGATCGGGATCTCGGCGTTTTGGGGAGTGATCGGGGCGAAGGCCTCGAGCAACTCCTCGCGCAGATCCTCGATCTGGGCGGAGTGGGCGGCGTAGTCGACGGCGATGCGCTGGGCGCGGATGCCATCGTCTTCGCAGGTCTTCTGCAGGGCGGCGAGGGCATCGGGCTCGCCGGAGACCACCAAAGAGGCGGGGCCGTTGATCGCCGCCAACGAGAGGCGCTCGCCAAAGGGTTCGATGCGAGCCGCCAGCTCGCTGGCAGGCAGGGAGAGAGCGAGCATTCCACCCTTACCGGCGATCTTCGCCATCGCAGCACCGCGGCGGGCGATCAGCCTGGCTGCGTCTTTAAGTGAGAGCGCCCCGGCAATATGGGCAGCGGCGATCTCTCCCTGGGAGTGACCCACCACGGCCGCCGGCAAAAGACCGCATTCGCGCCAGTGCTTGGCCAGGGCGACCATTACCGCGAAGAGGGCCGGCTGGACGATGTCGAGGCGATCGAGCCAGTTGCCTTGCTCTTCGCGCAGGACCTCTGTCAGTGACCACTGCACGAAGGGCGAGAGCGCCTGCTCACACTCGGCGATATGGCGGGCGAAGGCGGGTGAGGACTCCAACAGCTCCGCCGCCATGCGGGGGTGCTGGGCACCCTGGCCGCTGAAGAGGAGGACCGCCCGGCGCTCGGCGGCGCTGCCAAGGACCACACCTGGCGCCTGCTTACCGCCAGCGATGCTCAGCAGGCCCTCCCGCAGCTCGGCGCGGTCGTCGCCAAGAACCACTGCGCGCTGCGCGAAGGAGCTGCGGGTCTTGATCAGGGAGTAGGCGACGTCGGTGGGGTCGAGCTCGGGGTTGTCCTTTAGGTGGGTTGCGAGGCGAGCTGCCTGCTCTTGCAGCGCCGCCTGCGATTTAGCCGAGAGGGCGAGGGGGATCGGGCCGATGAGGGCCTGGGGGTTGGAGGTCTCAGAGGAGGCGCCCGCGCCTTCACTGGGGACCCCTGCGCCCCCAGGCTCAGCCGAGACGGGCGCGGGCGCCTCCTCCAAGATCAAGTGTGCGTTGGTGCCGCTGATCCCAAAAGAAGAGACCGCGGCGCGGCGGGGATGGCCGTTTGGCTGCCAGGGCTGGGCCTCGCTCAGCAGCTCGATCTCCCCCGCCTCCCAATCGACTTTCGAGGAAGGAGCGTCGACGTGAAGGGTCTTGGGCAAGATGCCTGCGCGCATCGCCATCACCGACTTGATCACCCCGCCGACTCCCGCTGCGGCTTGGGTATGGCCGATGTTGGACTTCAAGGAGCCCAGCTTCAGCGGGCGCTCGCGCTCTTGGCCGTAGGTGGCTAGAAGAGCACCGGCCTCGATCGGGTCTCCAAGTGTCGTTCCCGTGCCGTGGGCCTCGACCGCGTCGACGTCCTGCGGGGTCAAGCGAGCATTGGCCAGCGCCTGGCGGATCACCCGCTCCTGGGAGGGGCCGTTGGGGGCGGTGAGGCCGTTGGAGGCGCCGTCCTGGTTGACCGCCGAGCCGCGGATCGTGGCGAGGACCGGATAGCCGGAGGCTTCGGCCTCGGAGAGGCGGGTTAAGACCAGCAACCCGGCGCCCTCCGAGAAGCCGGTGCCGTCGGCGGCCTCGGCGAAGGCCCGGCAGCGCCCGTCGGGGGAGAGGCCGCGCTGGCGGGAGAACTCGGTGAAGACCTTGGGAGTGGCCAGCACGGTCACGCCTCCCACCAGCGCCAGGCCACATTCCCCTCCATGCAGCGCCTGGGCAGCCAAATGCAAGGCCACCAACGAAGACGAACAGGCCGTATCCACCGTCAGCGCCGGTCCCTCCAGGCCCAGCGAGTAGGCGACGCGCCCCGAGGCGACGCTGCTGGCGCTGCCGGTCAGGCGGTAGCCCTCCAGCTCTCCCTCCGAGGAGCGCAGGCCGGCGGTGTAATCCTGGGAGCTGACCCCGGCGAAGACGCCGGCGTCCTGTCCGTGCAGCGTGGCGGGGTCGATGCCGGCGGCCTCCAACGCCTCCCAGGAGGCTTCCAGCAGCAGCCGTTGCTGGGGATCCATCGCCAGTGCCTCGCGCGGGGCGATGCCGAAGAACTCGGGGTCGAAATCGCCGGCGCCGTCGAGGAAGCCGCCGTGGCGAGCGTAGCTGGCGCCGGGTCGGTCGGGATCGGGGTCATAGAGGCGCTCGAGGTCCCAGCCGCGGTCATCGGGGAAGGCCGAGATCGCATCGCGGCCCTCGGCGACCAGCTCCCAGAGGCCCTCGGGGGAGGAGACGCCGCCGGGGTAGCGGCAGGCCATGCCGAGGATCGCGATCGGCTCGTCTGTTGCCTGGGCGCGGACCGCGACTCGCGCGGTTGCGCCGGCGGTGCTCGCCTCCTCGATCAGGTGGCGGGCCAGGGCCCTGGGGCTGGGGTGGTTGAAGACCACCGCGGCGGCCAGGCGCAGGCCGCTCAGCTCCCGCACCCGGTTGCGCAGCTCGACCGCGGCGAGGGAGTCGAAGCCCAGCTCCTTGAAGGTCTTGTCGGGGTCGACCTGCTCGCCGGAGCCGTGGCCGAGGACGGTGGCGACCTCGCCGCGCACCATCGCCAGGGCGTGGGGCTCGCGCTGGTTGGCGGGGAGGGCGGCGAGATCCTCGGCCAACGCACCCGCCGCCTCTCCAATCCACCGCCCGTCGGAGGGCGACTCCGCCTCCGAGTCCTCCCCACTCACCCGCCCGAAATCGGGGCTGCGGGGATCAGCCCGGGTCGAGGTCTCGATCCAGTAGCTCTGCCTCTGGAATGGATAGGTGGGCAGCCGCACCGCCTTTGCCGCACCGGAGAAATGAGCCTCCCAATCGACCTCGACGCCGGCTGCCCGAGCCTGGGCAAAGGAGAGCGCGAAGCGCTCCAGCCCACCCTGGTCGCGTCGCAGCGTGAAGCCGGAGAAAGCGTCCTCCCCGCCCGCAACGGCGCCGAGCGATTCCTGCAGGCCGAAGCCGAGCACCGGATGCGGAGAGATCTCGAGGAAGGCGTCACGACCCTGCTCGAGCAGGGAAGAGAGGACCTGCTCGAGCTTGACCGTGTCGCGCAGGTTGCGGTACCAGTACTCGGGACCGAGCTCGGCCGTGTCGATCGGCTCACCGGTTACCGTGGAGTGGAAGGGAACGTCCGCGGAGCGGGGAGAGATCGGTGCAAAGTCCTCCAGGAGCCCCTCTTCGAGCGCGTCGATCTGGGCCGAGTGAGCGGCGTAGTCGACCGCGATGCGCCTCGCCTCCACGCCGTCGCGCTCGCAACTCGCCAACAGCGCCTCGATCTCCGCGGGGGGCCCCGACACCGCGACCGAGGACGGGCCGTTGATCGCGGCGAGCGAGAGCCCCTCGCCCGTCGCCCGTATGCGTGGGGTCAGCTCCGCGGCGGACACGGAAATCGACGCCATCGCCCCCTCGCCGGCGATCCGCGACATCGCCCGGGCGCGAAGTGCCACCACCCGCGCCGCATCCTCCAGGGAGAGCGCGCCGGCGATATGGGCAGCGGCGATCTCACCCTGCGAGTGGCCGACGACGAGCGCCGGCTCGACGCCGTGGCCGCGCCACAGATTGGCGAGGGAGACCATCACGCCGAAGAGCGCCGGCTGCACCACGTCGAGGCGCTCCAGCCAACGACCACTGCGATCGCGCAGGACCTCGTCGAGCGACCAGTCCACGAACGGCGCCAGAGCGCGACCGCAGGCGTCGACGTGGGCGGCGAAGGCCGGCGAGGACTCGAGCAGCTCGGCGCCCATGCCGGGCCACTGCGAGCCCTGGCCCGGGAAGAGGAAGACCGGACGGCGATCGGCTGCGGCAGCGCCCCTGGCGACACCATCGTGGGAACGGCCCGCCGCCACCGCGGCGAGGCCCGCGAGCAGTTGCTCCCGATCCTCCCCGAGCACCACGGCCCTGCGCGGCAGGGCGGTGCGGGTCGTGGCGAGCGAGTAGCCGAGGTCGGCGGCGGTCAGCTCGGGGTCTGCCTCCAGGTGGGCGGCGAGGCGCGCGGCGGACTCGCGCAGGGCGGCCTCGGATTTCGCCGACAGCGGTAGCGGAACCGGACCGGGGCGCAGCGCAACGGCCTCGCTTGGACTTTCCTCTGGAGATCTGCTCTTGTTGGAGTTTTTTTGATCGTCGAGCGCCGGTGGCTCCGAGAGCACGACGTGGCAGTTGGTCCCGCCCATGCCAAACGAGCTCACCCCCGCGACCAGGGGCCGGTCGTCGTGCGGCCAGCCAGCGAGGGCGTCCTGCACGCGCAGGCGCAGCTCGGCGAGTGAGATCTCGGGATTGGGCTGCTCGAAGTTGAGGCTCGCCGGGATCCGGCGGCGCTCGATCGCAAGAGCCGCCTTGATCAGGCCGGCGATCCCCGCGGCGCCCTCGAGATGGCCGATGTTGGTCTTCGCCGAGCCCACCGACAGCGCCTCCTCGCGCGCCGAACCAAGCACGGCACCCAGGGCGGCCGCCTCAACCGGATCCCCGACCGCCGTCCCGCTGCCGTGCAGCTCGACGTACTGGACGTCGGAGCGCTCTACGCCAGAGCGCCCGTAGGCGCGCTTGAGCACCGCCTCCTGCGCCACCTGACTGGGCACGGTGAGCCCCTCGCCGCCGCCGTCGTTGTTGACGGCGCTGCCGCGGATCGCGCAGTAGATCCGATCGCCGTCGGCCTGCGCCCGCGCCAGTGGCTTGAGGACGACGACCCCGCCCCCCTCGCCGCGGACGTACCCGTTCGCCCGCGCGTCGAAGGTGAAGGACTTCCCGTCCGGCGAGAGACCGCCGAACATCGCTGCCCCCGCGGCCCCGCTGGGATCGACGTTGAGATGAACTCCACCGGCAAGCGCCAGCTCGCTCTCCCCCTCGCGCAGGCTCTCGCAGGCCAGGTGCACGGCCACCAGCGAGGCGGACTGGGCCGCGTCGACGGTCAGGCTTGGGCCGGTCAGCCCGAGCGTGTAGGAGAGCCTGTTGGCGATGATGCTGCGGTGCAGGCCGGTGACGGTGTGGCGACCCACCGAGCCGCTCCCCTGGCGCTGAACCAGGCCCGCATAGTCCCCGGCGATCGCTCCGAGGAAGACGCCGGCAGCGGCGCCCCGGACCGCGCCCGCCGCGATGCCGGCATCTTCCAGCGCCTCCCAGCCGAGCTCGAGCGCCAGCCGTTGCTGCGGATCCATCGCCGCGGCCTCCTTGGGCGAGATGCCGAAGAAGGCAGGGTCGAAGCGATCGACGTGATCGAGGAAGCCGCCGAGCCGCCATCCCGGCGCCGCCCCCTCCATCCCCTCGTCGAGCTCCCGCCCAGCCATCTCCCAGCGCTCCGCCGGTGTCTGCGAGATCGCGTCCCCCCCGCTCTCGAGCAGTCGCCAATAGGCCTCCGGGTCGGGCGCACGCGGAAGCCGGCAAGACATGCCGACCACCGCGATCAGGGAGCCATCCCCCAAGGCTCTCGTCATCACACCCTCCCTAGGCTGAGTCAAAAAGTGCAGCAAAAACAGCCTAGTACGCAGATATGGGGATGACCAAACTACGCCTGGGGCGAATCCGCCCAGCCCGCCGACACGGCTATCGCGGTTAGAACAATTCCTTCCCGCACGGACCAGCTTCCGGTAAAGCCACTGAGCTTGGCCCCGTTCAGCGTCGGCCCCTCGACCAGCAACCGAGCCGAGAAAGCACAGCGGTCCCGATCGATCGTCAGGTAAGCGTCTTCGAAACCAAGCCAGCGCTCGGCGAGCGGGTACCAGGCCTTGTAAACGGACTCCTTGGCGCTGAATAGCAGGCGGTCCCAGCTGACGCCGGGCTCCGCTCGCGCCAGCGCCAGCAGCTGCTCGCGCTCCTCGGCAAGGGCGATATCGCCAAGCAATCCATCCGGCAGCGGCGCATTGAGCTCGGCGTCGATGCCGATCGAGGCGAGCTGCTCCGTTCGTGCCGCTGCGCAGGCACGGTAGCCCTCACAATGGGTGATGCTGCCGATGACGCCGGCCGGCCACTGGGGAGCGCCGTGGGGACCGGTTGGGATCGGACAGGGCGGCAGGCCGAGCCGGGCGAGCGCCGAGCGGGCGCAGGCCCTGCCGGTGGTGAACTCGCGCCGACGCTTCTCCACCGCCTGCGCGATGAACGGCTTCTCCTCCGGCAGAAGGGCATCGGCGATGTCGCCCCGCGCCACGGCGACCGCGACGCCAGCGGGCAGCAGCTCTTCAAGCATGCGGCCCTTCCGGCAGGATTCGCCGCGGCGCCGGTGGCCAGCCGGGATGACGGCGGCGCTCCCGCGGGTAGCCCAGCGAGACCTCCTCGAAACGCACCCCGTCGTGCCAGGTCGTGCGGGGGATGTGGAGGTGTCCGTAGACGACGGCCCGGGCCCGGAAGCGGCGGTGCCAGTCCGCCGTCCTGACCGTCCCGCACCATTGCGCGAACTCTGGGTGACGGAGCACCCGGGTCGGCTCGACCAGTAACGGAAAGTGGTTGACCAGCACGGCCGGGAGGATCGGCTCGACCTCGCCGAGGCGCCGCTCGGTCTCGCGCACCCGGGCCTCGCACCAGGCCTGGCGCGTCGGGTACGGATCGGGGTGCAGGAGGAACTCGTCGACGCAGACCACGCCCGCTTCGTGGGCCCGCCTCAGGGCCTCCTCCGGCGTCCCGCCGACATTGCTGCCGAAGCTGTAGTCGTAGAGCAGGAACAGCGGCACCACCCGGGTTGGGCCCCCGGCGCCTTCCCATACCGGATAGGGGTCCTCCGGGGTGAGCACGCCGATGCTGCGACAGATCTCGACCAGGTGGCGATAGCGCCGCTCACCACGCAGTTCGAACGGATCGCCTTTATGCGTGAGCAGCTCATGGTTGCCGGGAACCCAGATCACAGTCGCGAAGCGCTCACGCAGCACTCGCAGCGCCCACTCGACATCCTTGGCCTGGTCGGCGACGTCGCCGCAAACGATTAACCAGTCCGCCTCGGACTGCGGCTCGATCTGCGCAACAAGCTCTCGGTTCTGCGAGTGCTCCACGTGCAGATCGCCGATCGCCAGCAGCGCCCCGTCTCTCACTGCCATCCGGCTGGCGCTGCCCTGCCGCGACCACCCAGCGCGTCCAGCGCCCAAACCAGGCGCGCTCGCGTCTCGTGCGGTTCGATCACCTCGTCGACGAAGCCACCGGCCGCCGCGGCGGCGGCGTCGAGATGTTCCCGAGCGTAGGCGTCTGCGAGTGCCTCGCGCTCTGCCTCCGGGTCCGCCGCGGTCTGCCAGTCGCGTCGATGGACGATCCCCGTGGCCGCGTGGGCCCCCATCACGCCGATCTCGGCCTCAGGCCAGGCGAAGACCAGGTCGGCGCCGAGATCCTTGGAGTTCATCGTGATGAACGCCCCTCCGTAGGCCTTCCTCAAGACCACCGTGATTCGCGGCACGGTGGCAGCGGCGAAAGCTCGTACGAGGTCCGCGCCGAAGCGAATTACTCCCGCCCGCTCCTGACTCTGCCCGGGCATGAAGCCAGGGGTGTCGACGAGCACGATCAGCGGTAATCCGAAGGCGTTGCAGGTATCGACGAAGCGGGCCCCCTTTTGCGCCGACTCGCAGTCGAGCACGCCGCCCAGGTAGCGCGGCTGGCTCGCAATCACCCCAACGGGGCGGCCGTCGCAGCGGGCAAGGCCGGTGAGGATGCTGCGCGCCCAACGGGGCGCCAACTCAAGCAGCGAGCCGCCATCGACGAGGCCGTCGATCACCCCACGCACGTCGTAGACGCTGCGCGGGGACGCCGGCAGCAGGGCTCCCGGATCGCAAATCTCCGGCTCGACGGCGAGCGACCGCGGCGGCTCTTCGGCCGAGTGCTGCGGCAGGTAGCGAAGCAGCCCTCGAGCCAGACCCACTGCCCCGCCGTGATCAGCCGCGACCAGGTCGCAGACACCGTTTCGCTCGTGCACCCGGCAACCGCCAAGCTGCTCGGCCTCGATCTCCTCCCCGGCGACCTCACGAATGACCCCGGGGCCGGTGAGGAACATCCTCGCCTCCTCAGTCATCACGACGAAGTCCGTCAAGGAGGGCGAATAGGAAGCGCCCCCCGCCGCCAGCCCAGCGACGATTGAGATCTGCGGCACCACGCCGGAGAGCGCCACATTGCGGCGGAAGATCCGGGCGTAGGCGGCCAGCGCCGCGGTGCCCTCCTGGACCCGCGCCCCAGCGGACTCGACAAAGCCGAGGACCGGGATGCGCGAGCGCCCGGCAAGCTGCATCACCCGCCCGATCGAATCGCCTTGGGCGGCGCCGAGTGCACCGTGCAGGAGGCTCACATCCTGGGCGTAACAGGCAATGGGACGCCCATCGACCCTGCCGAAGCCCGCGATCACCCCGTCGCCGGGAACGGCTCGTGCGGCGAGGCGCGGCGAGGTCACCGCGGAGCGGATCGGCTCAAATGAGCCAGCGTCGCAGAGCAACTCAAGCCGCTCGAGCGGGGGCCCTGTTCCGCCGCTCCGGCTGGCCCTCGAGCCTCCCGCGACCGCGACCGAGCCAGTCAAGCGCTAGTCCGTTGACGGGCCCAGGTGGTGGCCGCAATGAGGGCAGACAGAAGCCTCGGGGTCAGCCTTGGCGGCGGCCGCCTCGGCCTTGTCCTCGGCGTTGCGGAGAGCGCGAAGCTCCAGCCGCAGGTCGGCGACCGAAAGCCTCTGCTCAAAAGCTCGGTCGAGCCAGCGCTGCTGCTCTTCGGCTCCCAGCGGAGCCAAGAGAACATGATGGCTCCAGCTCAGTTTGTCACTACGTAGTGACAAATCGAACTGGGAAGCGACCCAGGCCATATTCCTCAGGCTTGCCACATCGTAGCCCGTGACCCGCGCCGCCTCAGCGTAGCGCTCACCCCATCGCGCCGTGCCGTAGCGAATCCAATCGCCGATCCACCATTGGCTGCAGCGCCCGATCGTGCCGAGCCGGCGGCCCGTCGCCAGCCACTCGGCCTGGCCAAGGTCAGCTTGTGGGAACCAGGCGACCTTCGAGATCGAGCTGACCGAACGGCGCGGCGGCGCAGAGATTTCAGCGGCCCCGAGGGGCTTGAGCGGAGGGGCGGTTTGGACGGCTTCTGAAGACCCTGACATGGCGAGATTCGCTGAGTTGACTCGATGAACCGAAGCGGAAACGGGAGGCCGATTCGCGCCCCCCCCGCGCGGCCCATCAATAAGTACCACCGAGTACGAAAGCCGACTACACCAATGTGGTGCGCTCGCCCGGGTCGACGCTGCCAAATAGTCGCATCGCCGTCAGTGGCGCTCTAAAACAAGCGCATCCTGACCCTGCTCACCATCCAGCTCCTCCAGGCTCAAGGCGACCTCGAGCTCCGCATGACAGGTGTGCAGCAGGCGACCCAGGGCCTCCTCAACCTTGCGCAGGCGACGCTGCACGGTGTGTCGGTCGACTTCGAGCGCGGCGGCGGCAGTCGCGGCGTTGAACCCGGCTGCGAAGTAGGCGCGCAACGTCTCGCGCAACACCAGGCCCGAGTCGCCGTGCTCGTCGAGCGGGGCCAGGTATGTCTGCCGTAAAGACTTGGCAAGCGCCTCGTCGCGTAACACCCCGGCAAGCAGCACCACCTCACTGGCCCGAACGAGGCGCCGCTGGTGGCGCATCCCCACCAGCCTCGCCGCCTGAGCCTCGTGATGGGTAAGTCGCCAGCCGTCCAGGCCGTAGCGCGACTCGCCCACCGCCAGTGAGACTTCGCCGAGCACCCCTGCCGAGAGATAGCGCTCGACGTCGGAGAACTCGACCGGCTCGCGCCCGCCGAGCCAGGCCCAGGCGCTGTCGCTGCCCCGCGGGACCACCAGAGCCTGGCGGTTCAACCCGGCCGCCAGGGTCCGCGCCGCCACATCGGATCTGCCCCCGGCGACAACCAGGCCGAGATGCCAAACATCAAATTCGTAGTCCAAGCCTGCGGCGTCGATCGGGGCGTCGCCGGCAAGCAGCCGCTTCACCCGTTCCGCCACGCGTTGGGCCGGCGAGCGCCGCATCAGCTCCAGCTCGTCCATGTACTCAGCCGCAACCGAGGCCATCAGGCGATCGACCTGGGGGCCCTGCTCCCTCAGCACCTGCCGCAGGGCGTCGCTCGGGAAGCGGTCGGCCTCGTCCATGATGAACTCGCCGACCAGCCTGTCGCCAGCGGCGTAGCGGCGTAGCACGGTGTCCAGCCTGATTCCGCTGCGAGCGGACCGGCGCGCCTGCGCCACCACGGTCGCCGGAACCAGGCCGCCCCAATCCTCACCTCCCTCGATGCCGCTGAGGGCGTAGTCGAGCCCCTCGGCAACGGTGGCGCGCAGGCCCGCTCTGTACTCGGCGTCTTCGACGTCGGCCGGCTCGGATAGGCCCCGCACGCGGGTGTAGATCGCGGCCTCGATCTCGGCGGAACGTTCCCGCAGGCGCACGACCAGCTCGCCCCGGATCTCCTCGAGCGAGTCGCCCTGGCTAGTGCTGGCGCGGTTCACCGGACGCTGCGCCGCGGTCTCAACGACCGACCAGATGCGATTTTTGCCAGGCCGGCGCGAGCCTGAAGGCCCTGCCCTCTCAGCGCTGCTTCCAACCGCATTGGCCCCCTCTCTCCCTGTACACAAGCTAGTACTCAAACTCCAGCGGTGTCAAATCACGGGCGGTGGGACAGCGGACTGAACAGATGTACAGTATTCGCGGCACATGAGTTCAGGAAACGCCAAAGACTCGATCGTGCAAGCCGCGCTTGGCCGCTTCGGCGAGAGCGGCATCGACGCGACCTCGTTGCGTGAAGTTGCCAAGGCAGCCGCGGTGTCCCCCGCACTCGTCGTCCACCACTTCGGTGGCAAGGAGGGGCTGGTCGCGGCGGTCGATGAGGCAGCCCTGTTGGAGTTCGGGGCCGCCTATGAGTCCGGCGCGCCGGCCGCAGGCCCTGACCTGCTGCGCCAGCGTGCCGCGCAGACGGCCCAGGTGATGCGCAGACGCCCGGACGTCTGCGCCTATCTCGGCCGCGCCCTGGTGGAGGGGACACCCGGCAGCGCCGGCCTCTTCCGCCTGATGATCGAGGCCGGCCGGGCCGAGGTCGACGGGCTGGCCGAGAAAGGGGCACTGCGCAACGACGCAGATCGTCTCTGGGCGACGCTTCAGCACTTCTTCCTGATCTGGGCTCCGCTCAGCTTCATGCCCTTGCTCGAGCAGGTATTGGAGGTCTCTCTCCTCAGCGAGGAGATCCTTGATCGCTGGGTGGTGGCAAACGTCGAGCTGCTCGGGAAGGGGCTCTACCGGTGACCGACGGCGAGCGAGTCGTCGAGCTGAGCTTCCGCTCCGTGGGCGAACGCTGCGCTGGTTGGCTGCACCTGCCCGACCGCGACGGGCCTCACCCCTGTGTCGTGCTCCTGCACTCAACCGCCGGCCTACGCCAGATGCGCTGCTATGCCGGGCGCGGCAGGGCGTTTGCCGCGGCCGGTATCGCGACCCTTCAGTTCGACTGCCGCGGCTTTGGCGCCAGCGAGGGGCAGCCGCGCCAGCTCTTCGACGTTCGCCGCCAAGCCGAGGACCTGGCCGGCGCCCTCGCCTTTGCCAGGAAGCACCCAGAGCTCGACGCCGAGCGCCTTGCCCTCTGGGGCGGCTCAGCAAGCTGCGCCCAGGTCATTGATGCCGCCGCTCGGGAGCAGACGATCGGCGCCATCATCTGCCTGGCGCCGTTCATCCCGGGCCGGGCGACCCAACGCTCCGCCCGCACACCGCTAGCTCGCCTCGGCGCGGCGGCGCTTGCCGATCGTCTCCGCACTGTCCTCGGTCGCGATCCCCATGGGGTACGCGTCGGCGGGGAGCCGGGCGAGACCGCGATCCTCGTGCGCGAGGATGCCGCGGCCCGCGAGCGCTCGATGCTGCCGCCGGAGGCATGCCTTGACCCCTCCGGTCAGCGGGCCGAGCTCGCCGCTGGGGTCGTTTGGGAGAACCGCGTCATCCTGCGCCCCCGTCTGCGCACCCCGCACCCATTGCGCCTCGCCGCCAGGGTCGCGGCGCCGCTGCTCGTCGTGGCCGGCGAACGGGACCAGCTCTGCCCTCCCGGACCCGCCGCAGCGCTCAGCAGGCGGGCGCCGAAGGGCGAGCTGAAGATGCTCCCCAATGGTCACTTCGATCTCTACGACGGCGCCAGCATCGCCGCCGAGACCGAGTTCGCAGTGCGCCACCTCAAGCCCAACAGCGGCGGCAACCCCGCCTAGCCTTATTCTGAGCGCCGATGAGTGTTATTGATCAACTGGTCGCCAACAACGACGCTTTTGCGGCCTCGCTGCCAGCCAAGCACCTCGACGTGCAGCCGAGCCGGGCGCTGGCGATTGTCACCTGCATGGATTCGCGCTTGGACGTCTTCGCCGCGCTCGGACTGGCCGACGGCGAGGCACACGTGCTGCGCAACGCCGGCGGTGTCATCACCGATGACGTGATCCGCTCGCTGGCTGTCTCCCAGCGGCGGCTCGGCACCCGCGAGGTGATGCTGATCCACCACACCGACTGCGGCATGCAGAAGCTCAGCGACGACGGCTTCCGCGCCGAGCTACAAGAGGCGACGGGCGTCGCCCCGGCCTTTGCGATCGAGTCCTTCGCCGACGTCGACCTCGACGTGCGCCAGTCGATCCTGCGGGTTCGCCGCTCCATCTTCCTGCCCCACCGTGACCACGTGCGCGGCTTCGTCTACGACGTCGACACTCACCGGCTGCGCGAGGTCGACGCCGACTCCTGAGCGGAGAGGCCTACCCGCCGAGGCGGTAGGCGAGGATCTGCGGGGTCTGACCTTCAGCCGCCGCGATGCCCGCCGGGGCAATCAGCGTCTTGCCGTCGGCCATCACGCCCGAGTTGCTTCCGGCCGGCAGCTTTTCGCGCCAGACGACCTGGCCGGTTTTCGCCTTGAAGGCGCTCACCGTGCCTTCGTAGGCAGTGGCGAAGACCAGGTCGTTGACCGCCGTCGTGGCGCCGAAAGCGGGCGTGGCCAGTTTCTGTTTCCACTCGACCTTGCCGGTGGCGACGTCGAGGGCGAGTACTTCGCCGCTCGATTCACCCGTTCCTTCGCCCGTTTCACTGCCCGAGGTATTGGTCAGCGGGCTGTTGACGATCGGCACGAAGACAGTCGAGCCATCGGTCGACATTGGCGCGATCACGCCGCCCAGGGTGCCCGGGTAGACGGTCGCGCCCGTCTTGATCTTCGACTCTTCGCCGCGCATCGCCAGCAGCCCGTCGTCATCGTGGCCACTGTGCGTTCCGACCGCACGCTGCCAGATGACTTTGCCGGTTTCGCGATCGGCGGCCAGGACGATGCCGTTCTTCCCCCCCGCGACAACGAGTTGCTTGCCGCCGGACTCGGTCAGGATCGCCGGACCTTGGAAATCCCAGTCGTAGAGGTCGTGCGGCGTCACCTGGTGGAACCAGTCCATCTTGCCGGTCTTGGCATCGAGCTTGACCAACGAGTTGGTGTAGAGGTTCGGCCCCGGCCTGCTCGACCCCCATGGGTCTTCGGCGGTCCCTGGGAACGGAGCTGGATTGCCAACCCCGAAGTACATCGAGCCCTTTTCGTCGAAGGCCGGTGGGTACCAGACACCGCCGCCGGCATTTACCTTTGGGTTCCCCCAGAGGCTCTTGGGCACGGTGTCGAAGTGCCACACTTTTTTGCCCGTCTTCGCGTCAAGCGCCCAAAGCACGCCGACGCCGCCGCCTTCGTAGAGCTCATTGGCGTTGAGCGGCACGGTCGAGACATAGACCATCCCATCGTTGTAGCCGGGCGCCATGTCGATGCCCTCGTGTTCGTTGCGGGTCAGTTTCACTGACCACTTTTCCTGGCCGGTTTTCTGGTCGAGGGCGAAGGCTTCGGTCGGAGTTGCGCCGAAGACCAGCCCTTTGGCGACGACGACCCCGTTTGGACCCTCGTCGGGCTGTTCGAAAGAAGCCGTCCAAAGCACTTCGCCGCTTTCGAGGCTGAGCGCCTGCACGTTGGAGGCGAGGTCCTGGGAGTAGATGACGCCCTTGTCGATCACCGGAGTCGAGGCGTAGCTACCAAAGTTGCTGGTGCCAGGAATCGACGCGGTCCAGGCAACCGCAAGGGTGCCGACGTTGGAGCTGTCGATTTCGGATTTCGGGTTGCGGGTGTTCGCCGCGTCGACGCCCGGAAAGCCCTCGCCGGTGAAGCTGATCGGTTCATCGGCGGAGGATGAGGACGATCCCGATAGCACCACGACCAGAACGACGACGATCGCGAGAACGACGATCCCCCCAACCGCCCATGCGGCCTTCGGCACATCTTTCACGCTTTACCCCCTACCAAGATCGTCAGCCTCCAAGTTGGCGCGACCATATTCGATCGCTAAAAATCTGTCAACTAATAGATTTCGCCGCCGACACCTGCGGCGGCGCCTGCGCCGCACCCACGAACGGCTCCAGCACGCGGTTGGAGAGCAGCCCGAGGGCGCCGAGGTTGGCGAAGCCCGGGCCCTGGCTCAGCCCGGCCAGCCCTGGGATCTGAAGGCGCGGCCGCAGGCCCTGCAGCTCGAGGTGGCGGCCGACCGGCACTTCGGTGCCCGCCGGCTGCTCCCAAATGGGCCCCGCCCTGCGCTCGATCTCCTCCCGCACGCTCGCCGGGAAGAGCGTACGCAGTTGCGCCAGCAGATCGAAGCCGGTGCAGTTGGCGACGTAGTCGTGCTCGCGCCCGACAATCCCTTGCGGCGACTCGTACTCGAGGCGCACCCCCTCCCCATCCCCGATGCCGACGTCGGTGACCCGGCCGGTGACGAAGCGGCAGCGATCGTCGTAGGCGATCGCTGCCAGGCTCGGCGGGTCGAAGACGCCGCGGTCGGAATGCTTGACGAAGTCACGCCGGGTCTGCAGGTCCAGCGAGCCCCATTCGACCGTATCCGGGTTGGAGAAGACGCGGTTCTCGAGGAAGCTCTCGCCGCGGCTCATCGGCAGCATCGGCGTATAGATCGTGAAGCGACACTCGGGCCGCAGTCCGCGTAGGAACATCGTCGCGCTGAGCGCGCTCTCGCCGCCGCCGACGATCGCAATGTCGTACTGCCTGTCCTCGGGAATACGGGCGAACTCCTCGCGCCTGCTGTCGCAGTGAAAAACGCGCTCGGCGACCGCGGGCTCGTGCGGAAAGGCGCGGTGGATCCCCGGCCCGGTCAGCACCAGCGCCGAGCAGGTGTGCCGCGAGGCGCCGTCGGGCTCTTCGGCCTCAACCACCCAGCGCTCTCCCTCCTTATCGAGCGCCACCTCGGTCACTCGGCCACGCAGGTGACTGACCCCCTCGGTCGCCCGCGAGAGCACCCAGGTCAGGTACTCGCCGTAGTCGCGGTGGCGCACCGGCGGCGAGCCGGCGTCGACCCAGCGCGCGTAGCGGCGCTTGCTGATCATGTACTGCTGCCAGGTGAACTGGGCGAGCGCGGCGTCGATCGCCTCACCCGCCTCGCCGAACTCGACGTGGCTCTGGTAGGGGAAGCCGACGTCCTTGATCGGCGTCACCGCCAGCGGCTCCTCGCCCGAGGTCATGCCGTTGCGGCCCTTCCAAGAGGCGGCGACCTCAGTCCCCTCGATCACCTTCATCGAGAGCCGGGCGAGACCAAGGCTATTGAGGATGTGGACCTTGGTCGCGATCCCGGCCGCCTTGGCGCCGGCGCCGACGACGATCAGGTCATATCGCCCCACCCCCGAGCCCGGTGCAACGTCTTGCGGCTCTGTCGGAGACATAACGCGTTACACCACCGAGGGAATCGGCTTGTTGGGCTTGGCGACGACGAGACCGTGCTGGGCCGGGCTGAAGGCGATCGCGGCTCTGGAGATCCGCTCGGAGCCCGACTCGACCGGCTTCAGCTCGACCTCCTCAAGCACGGTGCGCACGACACGCTTCATCTCCTGTTCGGCATAGCTGGCGGCGAGGCAGCGACGGGCGCCGCCGCCGAAGGGGATCCAGGTCGGCACGGCGGCGCGCCGCTCGAGGAAGCGCTCGGGAATGAAGCTCCCGGGGTCCTCGTAGATCTGCGGGCTGTTGTGGACCAGGTAGACGCAGGGCGCCACCAGCGTGCCGGCGGGGAGGTCGTAGCCGCCCAGCGTCGCCGGGCGCAGCAGGCGGCGCACCACGACCGAGACCGGCGGCCGCAGTCGCAGGGTCTCCTTGATCACCGCATCCAGGTAGGCCTCGCCCTCGCCGGCGAGCACTTCCTCCTGCAGGCGCGCCAGCTTCTCGGGATGGCGCAGGAGCCGCTCGAAGACCCAGGCGAGCGAGCTCGAGGTGGGACCGTCGGTGAGCAGGGTGAGCAGTTCGTCGCGCAGCTCTTTCTCGCTCAGCGGCGAGCCGTCCTCGTGGCGCGCCTCGATCAGGATCGAGACCGCATCCTTGCGGCCGTTCTCGCCCGCGGCGCGACGCCGCAGCACCTCGGCCAGCACCGCCTTTTCGACCGGGTCCATCGCCCGTCGCCAGCCGCGGCTGCGTTCGAGCCAGCGCGGGCCGAACAGAGCCAGCTTGCGCAGCCGGCTGTCGTCGTTGACCGCCTCGGTCAGGTTGGTGAGCAGGACGCGCAGTTGGTCCAGGCGGCCCCCGTCGCTGCCGAAAACGGCCTGCATGACCACCTCCTGCGTGAGCGCCTGCATGCGGGGCCAGAGCCTGAACGGCTCGCCGACCGGCCAGGCGCGCACTTCGCGGCGGGCCAGCTCGGTCATCATCTCGGCGTCCTCCCGCATACGCTCGCCGTGGAAGCGGGGAAGCATCAGCTTGCGGCGTGCCATGTGCTCGGGCTCCTCGCTCAGCATCACCGAGTGCGCCCCCAACACCGGCCGCAAGGCCAGGTTCGGTACCCCCACTCCAAGGTCATCCGTGTCGGCGGAAAAGATCCGTTTGATGTCCTCGGGATCGGCGAGGAGGACCCAGGTGCCGAGGTGGCGCAGGCGCAGCGTGAAGGTGTCGCCGTAACGCGCCCGGCACTGCTCGAGGAAGGGCAACGGCTCGCGCGACCAGCGCCTCGATTGCAGCAGCCTGGGAAGGCGGGGGCCGGGCGGCAGGCTCACGTCAGGCCTCACGTCCCTCGACGGTCGGAGCCGCTCCATCCATCAGCTCGTCCTCGAGCTTGCAGGTGGCGCCGATCAACAGCTCAAAGAGCTCGGCGGTGAAGTCGGCGGGCAGCTCGGCCTCGGCGCCGCGGGCGAGGTAGCGCGCCCGCACCTCTGCAACCCGCTCGGGCTGCATCATTGGAATCCCGTGCTCGCTCTTGTAACGGGCGACTTCACGGCAGATCTCAAAGCGCTCGCCCAGCAGGCGAGCAATCTCAACATCAATCGGATCCAACCGCTCTCGAAACCCCCCCAAGCCGCCCTCAGTCACGACCCCACCCCCTTCCGGTGCGCTTTTTGTGGTCATACGCCGCATAAGGCGCACTGGAACGGCTTGGTGCGCCGTCGAGGAGACCGGTGGCGAAGGCCTCGCTGCAGGCCGCGAGCGTGTCCAGGGCGTAGCCGCCCTCTTGGATTACGCAGACCGGTGGGCCGGCGGCTGCCAGCATGGCGCCGATCTCGGTGAAGATCGCTGGCTCAAAGCCCCAGGAGCCGTGCGGATCGCCGGCGACGATGTCGTAGCCGAGCGAGACGACCAGGGCGGCCGAGGTCTGCGCCAACGCCTCGATCGAGGCGGCGACGGCGTCGAGGTAGGTCGTCGCGTCGGGGCTACCGGCAAACTCGACCACTACTTCGCGCTCGCTGCTTGGCGCCACCGTCCCCTCGGCGACGTTGGTCACCGGGGAGGCGTGCAGCGAGTGCAGGCTGGCGTCCCCCATCGCCGCGACGATCGCCGCGGTGCCGTTCGGGTAGTGCAGGTCGATGTCGAGGATGCCGACCGGTCGCACTTCGGCTTGGCGCAGCGTCTGCACCGCCGCCGCAGCGGTGTTGAGGTAGCAGTAGCCGGCGAACCATCCCGGGCCGGCGTGGTGGCCGGGCGGGCGGCAGAGCGCGTAGGTGAAGTGGGCGCCTTCCACGAGTCGCTCCGCCGCGGTCACCGCCGTTCGCACCCCCTCGCGAGCCGCGTCGACCAAGCCGGAGGAGACGGGGATGTCGGGCGGCAGGCCCGGCGGGGTCAGCTCCGGCATCACCACTGGCTCGGCCGAAACCTCGCCCAGCGCCTCGAGGTAGTCGGGCTCGTGCAGCACGCTCAGCGTCTGCTCGACCTCTTCGCTGTCGGCGTCGGCGTCGGCAGAGCGCACGCCGCCGTGGCGCAGCAGCCCCCGTCGCAGCTCCTCCATGCGGCGGTTGTCGTCGACCCCCGGCAGGATGCGGCCGCCTTCGAGAATCCAGTGGGCGGAATCAGCGCTGCCATCGCCAGGCCGCTGCTCGACCAACAGCAGCTCGGCGCTCACAGCTTCCTCCGCATCCGCGGGCCGAGATGCTCGAAGCCGTTGGCGCGGTAGAATGCCTCGGTCGCAGCGATCCGCTCGAAGCTCTCGCGCGGCAGCCCGACCTCGATCCGCGCCGCTCCCTCCTCTCGGGCCAACTCACAGAAGGCATCGACCAGCGCAGCGCCGATCGCCCGGCTGCGCCAGCCGGGGTGCACCCAGAGGTCCTGGATCGTCGCGTAGCGCCCGGGAACGTGGATCGCGTGCTGCCAGCTGGCGGCGAGGACCCCGACGATGCCGTCCTCGCCCCCGCCATCCGCCACCAGCAGGGCACCCATCCCCCTGTGCCCGGCAAGCTCTCGCGTCGCCTCTTCGAGCTCGACCAGGGGCGGCCCGCCACCGCTCAACTCGACCAGCAACTGCGCCAGCCCCGCGGCAACCGCCCCCGCATCGTCGCCAGTCCCCTCGCGCACGATCCACCCACCCGCGCCCCCGCTGACTTTGTCTTTATCGGTGCTATTCGCCGAAAAAGGCGAAGTCAGCGGGGATTCGGACATCAGGCGGCCTTGGTCCTGACTCGGTTCGGCTCCAGGTCGACACTCCAGGCCTCGGGGGAGTCGCTGCCCGTCACGGTGCGCGCGATTGCTGCCATCGGCGCCCGCGCCTTGAGCAGGATCTCGTCGAACTCGTCCTCGGGGTCGGACTGCATCACGATCGCGCCGCCGGCACCGATCGTGGTCCGGCCTGGGCGCAGGACGATCGTGCGGATCACGATGCTGAGGTCCATCACCCCGTCGAGCCCGAAGTAGCCAATCGCACCCGAGTAGACGCCGCGCGCCTCGGCCTCAAGGTCATCGATGATCTCCATCGTGCGCTGCTTCGGCGCGCCGGTCATCGAGCCGCCGGGGAAGCAGGCGCGGGCGCACTCGACCGCACCGCGCTCAACGCTGAGCCTGCCCTCGATGGTGGAGATCAGCTGGTGCACGGTGGCGTAGTCCTCGACCACCATCAGCTCGGGGACGGCAACGCTGCCGACCTCACAGACGATGCCGAGGTCGTTACGCAACAGGTCGACAATCATCAGGTGCTCGGCGTAGGTCTTTTCGTCGTTGGTCAGCTCGGCCTTCAGTGCCGCGTCCTGGGCTGGATCGGCCGAGCGCGAGGTCGTGCCCTTGATCGGCCGCGCCTCAACCCGGCGCTCGCGATCGACCGAGAGGAAGCGCTCCGGCGAAGAGCTGACCACGGCAACGTCACCGAGCTTCAGGTAGGCGGCGAAGGGCGACGGGTTGTTGCGACGCAGGTTGCGGTAGAGGTCGAAGGGCTCGGGTTCGGCGTCGGTCGAGATCTGATCGGTGAGACAAACCTCGTAGGACTCGCCGGCGGCAAGTTCGGCCTGCGAGCGGGCGATGTCGGCGAGGTACTGCTCGCGACCCCGTCCACACTGGAAATTGACGTGGGTATCGCTGGGCTCGCCGAAGGCGGGATCGGCGGGCGAGGGCTCGGCGGGCGGATCGGCGAGGACCTCCCGCACAACCGTCTCGGCTTGGTCGAGCCAGCGATCGCCGTCCGTGTCCCCACCCGAGTCGATCGCCATCAGGTGGGTGCGATGACGGATGTGGTCGACCGCGATCAGCCGGTTGGCGAACATCAGCACCGAGTCGGGCACATCGGAGCTGTGCACGTTGGTGGCGCCGCTGTCGGCCTTGCACTCGTAACCGAGGTAGCCGACGAAGCCGCCGAGCAGGTCGGGGACATGGCCGCTCGGGGTCTCGAGAGAGCGCGCCGCCAGTTCGCGATCGAGCAGGTCAAAGATCGAGCCACGCTCAATGCCGGTCGCCTCGGCTCGGTGGATGCGGACAGCGCCGGCGTCGACGTCGTATTCGAGCACGCAGCGATCGGCGCCGGCACTGGTGCCGAGGTACGAACTCTGCGCCAGTTTGGTTGGCGCGTCGGCGCTGTCGAGCCAGAAAGCGTGCTCCTCCTCGCCGAAGAGTCGTTCAAAGAGCGCCTCGGTCGAGGGTTCGCCGGGGATCGAGCGCATGCGCAGCTCGACCTCCCCAGAGCACGCGACCTTGGCCGTCTGCGCTCCCCGGGACACGCTCGCCGGTCGGTTCGTCGCCCGCACCGACGGCACTTTGCGCTGGCGGGCCAGGGCGTAGAAGTTCTCGACCAGCTTGGCGCCGTGCTCGGTGGCGATCGACTCGGGGTGGAACTGGACGCCCCACATCGGCCGCCGCCGGTGTTCGATCCCCATCACGACGCCGTCATCGGCCCAGGCGCAGACGTTGCCGTCGGGGCCCATGCCGGTGATCGCCAGCGAGTGGTAGCGGACGACCGGGAAGCCCTGGTCGATGCCCTCGAAGAGCCCCTCTCCTTCGTGGAAGATGCGGCTGAGCCGGCCGTGCATCGCCTCCGGAGCGCTTTTCACAGTGCCTTCGAGCACGTTGCCGAGGCCCTGGTGGCCGAGACAGATGCCGAGCACCGGGATCTCGCTGAAGCGGAGAATGTCGTCGCAGACGCAGAAGTCATGCCAGCGCCGCGGCGTCCCCGGCCCGGGTGAGAGCACGATCGCGTCGAAGTCCCAGCGCTCCAGGGCGCGCCAGGAGACCGCGTCGTTGTCGACGACGATCGGCTCCTCTCCGGATACCCCCGCGAGAAGGTGGAAGACGTTGTAGGTGTAGGAGTCGTGGTTGTCGATCAGCAGCGTTCTCATCGGGTCGCCTCCAGTCCCAGGCCGCGGGCGCCCTGCGCCAGCGCCGCCTGCGTCGCTTCTTGGACGTGCGGCTCGCGGTCGCTCTCCAGGTACCAGCGCGAGAGGTGGGCGATGTAGCGGGCCAACGGGCTGACGTCGAGCCGCTCGACCGCCTGCTTGAGATGGCGCCGGTACATCTCCGACTGCACGACCGCGAAGCGGTAGTCGGGGTCCTCGGCGGGCTCGGCTGGCGTCGCGGCTGAGCCGTTGCCGTTGTGCGCCCGCGCTCGCGCCAGGTCCCAGCCAAGGCTCTGCTCCTCGCGCAGCAGCTTCTCCGGTTCGAAATCGAGCGGTTTGGTGTTGGTGTGCATGAGGAAGTAGCCGAGCGCCACCTGGGGCACGATCTGTTCGGCGGCAGGGTGCTTGCGGCGCACGTCGATCCGCTCGGGCTCGGCTTCAATCGCGCTGTCGATCCATTCCGCCAGCTCGTCGATCAGCAGCGCGTTCTTCTTGCTGGAAGAAACCGACTCGCTCTGCTTGGAGACCATCCCGTGGAAGACGTCGTGCTTGGGATGGTTGATGTCGGCGCCGGCGCCCTTGGCCATCATTTCGTCCATCAGCTGGCGCCTGCAGGTGACATGGGCGACCCACTCCAGGCCGCAAACCTGGATCGAGGTTGTGCCTTCCAGGCCGGGTGCCGCCATCCAGTAGGCGAGCGCCCGCATGTGCTGGGTGGGGAGGCCGTCGGCGCGCAGCAGCGGCATTTCCTCCAGCTCCTCGCGGTCGGTGAGGTAGATCACGGCGCCGTCAGGGCGGCGCTGGAGCATCCCCTCCTCCAAGCCAAGATTTGAGAGCTCGGCGACCTCGGGCAAGAAGTCGGACTCAAAGAAGACGCGGTCGAAGGAGATGCCGAGCCGGGCCAGGGTCTTGCGCTGCCCGGAGATCACCCAGGCGCGCGTCTTCGACCAGAGCTCGATCGCTTCCTGATCGCCGTCGAGGACGCGCTGCAGCAGCTCGTCGGCGCTGTCGTGGTGGACGTCGACCTCACGGGTCAGCGAGCTGGCCGGGTTGTCGTCGCGGCCGGTCAGCGACGGTCCCGACTTAACGTACTCGGCGTAGCAGGCGCCGACGAAGTGGTCGCTCTTCTCGCCGCCCTCGAGCGAGGACTGCGTGTGGCGGCCGCTCTTGACCACACCGGCCATCGCCTCGCCCATGCTGCGACCGACGTCGCAGATGATGCTGCGCTGCTCAACCTTGCCGCCAGCCTCGGTCAGCGCCGCGCCGAGGGCGTTGCCGAGGGCGAGGTTGCGCAGGTGGCCGATGTGCAACGCCTTGGTCGAGTTGGCGTCCCAGAAGTTGAGCGCGAACTGGCGACCGGCGGCGAGGTCGGCATGCGGCGAATCGGTCGCTTCAGCGGAGATCAGCGCGGCTCCCGTCCGCTCGAGCCAGGGGCGGGCGAGGCGGACCCAGACCTGCTTGCCCTCGCGGTCAACCACTTCGACCAGGGGGTCACGCTCGACCCGCTCGAGGATCGCCAGCGCCTCGGCGTCCTCTTCCCAACCCTTGACCCGCGGGACCAGCATTAGGTCGTAGCGCTCATGCGGCTGGTAGGGCGCGCGGGCGGCCCAGAGCTGCCGCCCCTCCTCGTTGGAGCTGAGCTCGTCGAGTCGGTCGAAGAGATTGTCCGCCATAGCCGGTGTGGTTGTCTCCATTGGCAATGCACCAGCCGGGGCTCGAACCCGGATCTCCGGCTTTTAAGGCCGGCCCTTTGACCGATTAAGGCACTGGTGCGTTATGGACGGGCTCTCCCTTTGAAGCCCCGGGACTCTCCCTTGAATCCCAAATTCTCTGATCGATCTAGAATTTCCGCGCATGCTAGCAACTACCCGCGTACCAAAGTAGGGACGTTGCGAGATTAGCTTGCTAAAGGGCTGAACCGCGCTGCGACGCGATCACCCCAGGCGAGCCGGGATCCCAAACCTGGTCGAGAAAAGTCGCCAGCTCGCCGGTCAGTCGCTTGGGGCTGAACCGCCACTCGAAGATCGAGCTGGCCTCGACCAGCCGTCCATTCGCCAGCTCTTCGGTGAGCATCCCCGAGTCACTGAAGGGGTGCACAGGGTCGCGTGGGTGGCCAACGATCAGCGCCGGCTGGGAAATCTCACAGCGCTGCTGACGGTGCGGCGCAGTCTCTCCCAGCAACAGGCCCTCGAGGACCGCGCCGGAGGGGCCCGGTCGTTGCCGCACCCAGTCGAGGCCGATGTCGACGATGGAGTTGGTGCGCGGGATCAGCGAAGTGAGGCGCGAGGTCAGCTCAAACACGGGCCGACCCAGCCGCAGGCCCAGCAAGACCGGCGTGAAGGCGCCTGCCATCGCCGGCAGGGCGTTATCCAGAACGGGCATCTCGATGAACAGGCCCTGGGCCCGCTCGGGCGAGCTCACCGCCAGCTCCAGAGCGACGTTGGCACCGAGCGAGGTGCCGCCCACCACCGCGACCTCCTGCTCCAGATGATCAAGCAAGGCCACCACCTGGCGCGCAAAGAGCGGCATCGAGTAGAGCCGCAGGTCCTCTGGCCGGTCCGAGCGCCCGTGGCCGAGCAGGTCGACGCAGATCACCCGATTGCCCTGGCGAGCCAGCCACGGCGCGATCGGCTCGAACATCCTGCGGTTCATCAGCAGGCCATGGACGAGCACCAGCACCCGCTCGCCCTCCCCGTAGGAGTCGTAGGAGATGCAGTGCCCTTCGTAGTGGAACTCGCCCATCGTCTCTACGTTGTACCTATTTCGCCCCCTGCCCAGGGATTGAGCGTCGCCGCAGTTTGCGGGCGAAACGGGGACCCAAGGGCAATCCCGCCCCTCCACCCGAGTATGAAAAAGGTAGGATCCGTCCGCCGCAGGCTAAATGGTTTGGGATCCAGAGCCGAAGGGGTAAGGGAGGACCATGTTCAGGTGCAACCACTGTCATACCGAGTACGGCGGGATTCGCGGGATTACCGCTGACATGTGCCCACGCTGTCGGGCGCAGGAAAGCCCTGCATCTCACGCGCATCACGCGCAGAGGGTTCCTTCCCTGGTTCCTCTCGCCTGGTCTGAGCCGAAGCTGGCTAATCAGAGCGAACCGTTCGCGGACCTGCCTCTGGCTGGAGCGATAGCCCAGCTGGACAGAGCAGCCCGTATCTAAGACCTACATCCTCAACTTCTCCAGCGCCGCGCTTCCGCCTTTCAGTAAGTCGAGGTCGCAAGCGGCGCCGTTGACGCCGCCAACTTTGCCTTTTGCCGAGTGCTGCCAGATCGTCCAGCCCTGCTCGGCCCACGCCGTCGGCACGTATTTGTCGGGCTGTTTCACGTAGGCGGCGAGCCAGAGCTTGCAACCGAGGTCATCGGCGGGGTTGCCCATCGCATCGCGCCAGAAGGAGCCGGTGTAGATGATCGGACGGCGGCCGATTTGGGAGTGCATCTCGTTGACGAAGGCGCGCAGCCATTCGATCGTCGCCCGCGGCGTGATCTTTCCCGACGGTCCGTAGGCCTCCACGTCGAGCATCGGGACCAAGTCACCGTCGCGAAGACCCCCGGCCCGTTTGAGGACCGAGAGGAATTCGGCAACCTCGTCGCGAGGGTCGCGACCTGGCTGGGGACGGGCGAAGTGGTAGGCACCGCGGGCGAGGCCGGATGCGCCCATATCTGCCCAGAGTTTCTTGCCGAACGTTGGATCGGGGCTTTTGAGGCCATCGGTCACCTTCGCGTAGGCGAAGGCTCGACCCGATGCCACAACACCTTTCCAGTCGATCGACGGCTGGTTTAGTGAGACGTCGATCCCCTTGAGCCGGCCGGTGGTTCCGCTGACCACCGCTTTGACGGCTGGCTTTTTAGCCGGTTTGGCATTGGGGCCCGTCTCGACCAGCAGCGGACCCGGATTGCGGGTGAAATTGATGTGGTGGGCCTCGCTTGCCGACCCCGGATAGGTGTGGTGGGCCTTGTAGCCCATCGAGCCGAGGCGAGCGAGCAGGCCGTCGGAGTCTTCGATGTCGATTCCGAGCTCCCACCAGTTGAGCTTCGTGCCGGCTTTGCGACCGCCGAAACCCGCTGAGCCATCGGAGCACAGCTCATGGCTCGAGTGGCCAGGTTCGTTTGCCGGCGCGCAATCACCACCGCACTCCCCCGGGCAGCGGCCGATCTGCTGCGAACGCTGGAAGCAGGCGAAGAGCGCGGCCTGGGACTTCTTGCCGAACTGCTCGGGGATGCCGGGGCGACGGTCGGCCGAGGTGAGCCGGCCAGCCCAGCCGTGCTCACGGGCGCGGACCAGCGGCTTTGCCAGCCCCCAGAAGATCGGCGTACCGTCCATGCCGATCGTGTGCCTGTGCAACGTCGGTGCCCGTTCCGCGGCACGCTTGATCTGTTCCGGAGTACGCAGGCCGGGATCGCCGAACAAGGCCTGGACAGAGGCCGAGATCTCGTCCTTTAAGAGTATTTTCGGGCTCAAGCCCAGCGCCCAGCCGAGGTCTTCAAACGCCCGCCTCGTCCCCGGGCCGAAAGCCGAGTCGAGCACAAGGGGTGGGTAGAACCGCGACTCCGCCCGCTCGTTCAGTGCCACCTGGAAAACCTTGACGGCTTTGCCTTTTTCACCTTCTCGTAGACCTTTACCGGCCATCTTCGCGTCCTCCCGGGATCAATCATTACTTGAAATTGCCTGATTGATCGGAGGACTATACCCACACCTTTTTGATTCGGATCAGCGAGCTCGGCCCGGCCACCAGGAGCGCTCTCCACAGAGGTAGGTAATCGCCGGAATCAGCAACGCCCGGACGACAAAGGTGTCGAGAAGGACGCCGATCGCCACGGTGGCGCCGACTTGCACCAGTTGCTCCAGCGGCAGCAGGGTGAGGGTGGCAAAGGTCCCGGCGAGGATCAGACCGGCGCCGGTGACAACACCACCGGTGCTCTCCAGGGCGGCCAACACACCCTCCCGGGTCCCCCGTACCGCCGCCTCCTCGCGGGCCCGGGTCATCAGGAAGATGTTGTAGTCGACCCCCAGTGCGACCAGGAAGATGAAGGCGAGCAGGACGAGGTCGAAGGCAAGCCCACTCGATCCGAACAGATCGGTGAAGGCGAAGGTGACCAGGCCCAGGGTCGCCGCGAACGAGGCGACGACGGTGAAGATCAAGTAACCGGGTGCGACGAGGGCGCGCAGGACAAGTGCCAGGATCAGGCCGACGACCAGCAGGACCACCGGGACGATCAGCTTCGTGTCGCGGGCATTGGTCTGCTCGACGTCGTAGTTCTCAGCGGGGATGCCGCCGACGAGGGCGCTGGGCGCAACCTCCTGGAGCCTGTCGCGAATCCCCCTGACCAGATCGGCCGCCTCTGCCGAGTAGGGGTTCCCGCGCAGGATGATCGCGACGGCTGCCTCGCTCGAAGCGGAGGACGGCGGGATCGGAACGGCGAGCTTGACCGAGGAGAGACCCTCCAGCCCCTTCACGGCTGCCTCGGCTTCGCTGATATCGACGACCGCGGTCAACGGCGACCCCAGGCCGGGCGGGAAATGTTCGTTCAGGACCCTGGTGCCGCGACTTGATTCGGTCGGGTGCGTTTCGCCTTCGCCGAACCCGATCGTGCCGTGATTGATCAGATTGCCGAGCGAGAGGACGGCCAGGGCGGCGAAGACGACCACGACGATCGAGCCTGGACGGCGCTGGACGAAGCCGGCGATCCGCCTCCAGCGGCCGCGCCCCTGCCCCGCCCCAGGGCCACGTCCAGGCCAGAAGGCTCGTCCTCCGAGCAGCGAGAGGACCGCGGGCAACAAGGTCAGGGCGGCAGCCAACATCACCGCGATCCCGATCGCCAGGACGGGGCCAAGCCAGTGGGTCGACTCCAGGTCGGCGAGCAGCAGCACCAGCATCGCCGCGATCACCGTTGCCGCCGAGGCGGCGATGGGCCGCACGCTCGCCACCAGCGCCGCCGGCAGTGCCACCTCCGGCTCGAGCCCCCGGTCGAGCTCCTCGCGGTAGCGGTGAATCAGCAGCAACGAGTAGTCGGTGCCGGCACCGAAGATCAGCACCAACAGCAACAGCGTCCCCTCGACGTTGACCGTGATCAAGCCGGCCTTGATCAACAGGTAGGTGAACCCGATCGCGATCAGGTAGGCGGTGCCAACCGCGAGCAGAGGCAGCAGGGCCAGGACCGGGGCGCGGTAGACGACCAGCAGGAGCAGCAGGACCAGGCCCAGGGTCGCGATCAGCAGGGTTTTGCCGGCGTCTTCGGCGACCCGCTCGAGGTCGGCCGCGATACCGCCGGGCCCGGTCACATAGGAGCGCAGGCCGCGATAGCGATGCGCGGCGAGGTAGGCGCGAATCTTGCCGACCCCCTTGACGACGGCGCCGCGATCGCTGGAGTCGATCGCCAGGGCGACGAGCGCCGCTTCGCCATCGCGGGAGATCGGCCCGACCCCATGGGCAATCCTCGCCACGTCCCCAAGCGGCTGCCTCGCCTGGCCAAAGAAGGGTGCAAAGACCGGCGTCGTCCCGGCGAGGCCAAGACGTTCGAGCCCTTCGCCGAGCTTGCCGATCGCGTTGAGATCGGCCACGGTGAGACCGCCCTCGCGGTCGAACACGATCAGGACAGGCACGTCGTTGCCGCCCTTGAAGTCACGCTGGAGCACGTTGACCGCCCGCGTCGACTCAGCGTTCGCCGGCAGGAAGCTGCTCTGGCCGGCCGCCGTCACCTCGCCGATATGACCGCGCGCGAAGATGCCGGCGATCCCGAGCGCGATCCAGACGCCAACGGTCACCCAGCGCCCGCGCGGACCGGTAACGCTGGCGAGCCGTTCGATACGCACGGCGGAACCCTAGCCTCGCGCAACCGAAGACCGAGTATCCATCGCCGCCAAACGCCGTGGCCAAATTTAGTACTCGCCCAGCGGAAGTTCGTCTTTGGCTCAAACCGTTCTACGCATGATGGTCGACCCCAGTCATCCAGAAACGGACGGATAGAACTTTTGCGACGGCTACTGCGCCTCCCCTCGTTGGCCCTGATCGTCTTCATCGCCGCCACGGCGATCGTCGTGTTGCGGCCGAGCGGCCCGGCGCAGGCAGCGGACCCCTGCACGCCACCGGTGACCAACGAAGTCGCCTGCGAGAACACCAAACCCGGCGATCCGCCGGCCGACTGGCAGATCGACGGCATCGGCGCCCAGTCGATCCAGGGCTACGCCACCTCGATCAGCGTCAACCGCGGTCAGACAGTCAACTTCAAGATCAAAACGCCGGCCAGCTCCTACCACCTCGACATCCTGCGGCTCGGCTACTACGACGGTGACGGCGCACGCCTGATCGACTCGAACATCCAGCCCTCGGCGAAACTGCCGCAAACGCAGCCGAACTGTCTGACCAGCAGCGCGACCGGCCTAATCGACTGTGGCAACTGGAGTGTCTCGGCCTCCTGGAACGTCCCCTCGACGGCCGTCTCGGGCCTCTACATCGCCCACCTCGTCCGCAACGACACCGGCGAAGAGAGCCAGATCTTCTTCATCGTGCGCAACGACTCGAGCCACTCCGACGTCGTCCTCAAGACCTCCGACTCGACCTGGGAGGCCTACAACGCCTACGGGGGGAACAGCCTCTACTCGTGCACGGTCTCCTGCCCGCCCGGAAACCCCTCCGGCTACAAGGCGGCCTACGCGGTCTCCTATAACCGCCCCTTTGACGGCACCCTGATCACCGACAACGGACTGTCCGACCCCTTCTACTCCGAGTACCAGCTGATCCGCTTCCTCGAGAGCAACGGCTACGACCTCAGCTACGTCTCCCAGCACGACCTCGACACCAGCGCCCCGCTGCTGCAGAACCACAAAGTCTTCATCTCCAGCGGCCATGACGAGTACTGGGCCGCCGGTGAGCGCACAGCCGTCGAAGCTGCCCGGGACTCGGGAACCAACCTTGCCTTCTTCAGTGGCAACGAGCTGTTCTGGAAGACGCGCTGGGAAAACAGCGCCGACGGCTCGAATACGCCCTACCGCACGCTCGTCGATTACAAGGACACCCACTTCCCCACCCCGGAAGATCCGGCGGCCCCAGGCACGACGACGGGGACCTGGCGCGATCCGCGCTTCAGCCCTCCCGGCGACGCCGGTCGTCCCGAGAACGCTCTAACCGGGCAGATCTTCCTTGTCAACGCCGGCACCTCCGACATCCAGGTCCCGGGCACGTTCGCCAAACTGCGCTTCTGGCGCAACACCGCGGTCTCCACGCTCACCCCCGCCCAGACGCTGACGCTCAGCCCCGGCACCGGCACGCTGGGATACGAGTGGGACGTCAACCCCGACAACGGCTTCCGGCCGGCCGGCCGGATCCCGATGTCCTCGACGACCGTCAACGGGCTGCAGACGTTCACCGACTACGGCACCGACGTCACCGACCCGACCACCGCCACCCACAGCCTCTCGCTCTACCGGGCGCCGAGCGGTGCACTCGTCTTCGGCGCCGGCACGGTGCAGTGGTCCTGGGGCCTCGACATCACCAACGCCTGGCAGAACGGCCCGACCAACCCCTTCGCGACCGAACCCGACCCGACGATGCAGCAGGCGACGATCAACCTCCTGGCGGACATGAGCGCCCAGCCCGCGACCCTGCAGTCAGGACTCGTCGCGCAGACCAAATCAACCGATACGACAGCGCCGACGGCGACGATCAGCTCGCCCAGCGACGGCGCCGGGCTCTCGGACGGCGCGACGCAGACGATCTCCGGCACGGCGTCCGATGCCGGCGGAGGCGTCGTCGCGGCGGTCGAAGTCTCGACCGACGGCGGCAGCACTTGGCACACCGCCAACGGCACGACCTCGTGGTCATATTCCTGGACCGTCCACGGCAATCCGTCGACGACGATCAAGGCCCGCGCCGTCGACGACTCGGCCAACATCGGCGCCGCCAGCGCCGGCACGAATGTCTCCGTCTCCTGCCCCTGCTCGATCTTCGGCGGGACGGTCCCGGGGACGGTCGACGCCGGCGATAACGGCTCACTCGAGCTTGGCGTCAAATTCCGCAGCGACGTCGCCGGCACGATCAACGGAATCCGCTTCTACAAGTCGGCCGCCAACACCGGTACGCATATCGGCAGCCTCTGGACCAGCAACGGCACCCTGCTCGCCGAAGCAACGTTCAGCAACGAGAGCTCATCCGGCTGGCAGCAGGTGACCTTCGCCAACCCGGTGACGATCCAGGCCAACACGACCTACGTCGCCGGCTACCTGGCGCCGAACGGGCACTACTCGGCGGCGGAGTGGGCGCTGAACCACCCGCCCGCGATCGGCCCCGACAACCTTGACAGCCCGCCGCTGCACGTCCTTCCGGACTCCACCAGCGGCGGCAACGGCCTCTACCACTACACCTCCGTCAGCGAGTTCCCAACCGAGACGTTCCACGCCGAGAACTACTGGGTGGACGTGCTGTTCGCGCCCGTGCCTCCGAGCGAAGCTCCGGGCCAAGTCAAAAACGTCAGCGCCAGTGCGGGGACCAGCCAGGCGACAGTCACCTGGACGGCTCCGTCGAGCGGCGGCTCCCCGTCGACCTACCGGATCACCCCTTACATCGGCGCAAACGCGCAGACGCCGGTAACCGTCAACGCGCCGCTGACCTCGAAGACGATCACCGGCCTGGCCGGTGGCACGACCTACACCTTCACGGTGGCGGGCATTAACGGGGCGGGAACCGGTCCGGAGTCGACGCCCTCCAACGCGGTGACGCCGACCTCGGCGAACCCCCCCGGAGTCCCGACAGCGGTCAGCGCCACCGCCGGTCCTGTTTCGGCCACGGTCAACTGGACCCCGCCGGCCAGCGACGGCGGCAGCGCGATCACGAGCTACCGCATCACCCCTTACATCGGCGCCAGCGCCCAGGCTCCCGTCACCGCCGCCTCCTCGGCGACCTCGGCGAGCGTCCCCGGGCTCATCGGTGGCACGACCTACACCTTCAAGGTCGCCGCGATTAATGCGATCGGCGCCAGCGCCGAATCGGCGGCCTCCAACGCGGTCACCCCGACCTCAGTCGGTCTTGCCGGCCCCCCAACCGCGGTCAGCGCGATCGCCAAGAGCGCCGGCGCCCAGGTCAGCTGGACGGCGCCGACCAACAACGGCGGCAGCTCGATCACCGGCTACCGGATCACCCCCTTCGTGGGCTCGAGCGCCCAGACCGCGACGACTACTGCAACGACCGCGACCACGGCGAGCATCACCGGCCTGACCAACGGCACCGCCTACACCTTCAAGGTCGCGGCGATCAACGCCGCCGGCCCGGGAGAAGCTTCGGCGGCCTCGGCTGCAGTAACGCCCCACGGCATGATCTTCGACCTCGCCACGCCTGCGACTGTCGATTCCGGTGACGGCGGCTCGGTCGAGCTCGGCGTCAAGTTCAACAGCGACAGCGCCGGCACGATCGACGGCATCCGCTTCTACAAGGCCACCGCAAACACCGGCACGCACGTCGGCAGCCTCTGGAACGCCAGCGGCACCCTGCTCGCCGAAGCGACGTTCAGCAACGAGACGGCCTCCGGCTGGCAGCAGGTGACCTTTGCCAACCCGGTGACGATCCAGGCCAACACGACCTACGTCGCCGGCTACCTGGCGCCAAAAGGCCACTACTCGGTCAACGGCCCCAACCTCGCGGCGGCGGTCAATAACCCACCGCTGCACGCGCTGGCCAACAGCACCAGCGCCAACGGGGTCTACGCCTACGGCTCTTCGCCGAGCTTCCCGAGCAACTCCTACCAGTCCTCCAACTACTGGGTCGACGTGCTCTACACACCGGCGGCGCCTCCGGTCCCCCCGGGCCAGGTCACCGGCGTCACGGCAACCGCGGGCAACGGCTCGGCCAGCGTTTCCTGGACGGCCCCGTCGAGCGGCGGCGCGCCCTCCGAATACATCGTCACCCCCTTCATCGGGACCACTGCGCAGACGCCGAAGACCGTCACCGGTACCCCACCGGCGACGACCACCGTGGTCAGCGGGCTGACGCCGGGCACGAGCTACACCTTCACGGTGAAAGCGGCCAGCGCTGCCGGCTCCGGACCCGTCTCGGCGCCTTCCAACGCGGTCACCCCGACCACAGGGGCGGCCCCGGGAGCGCCTACCGCGGCAACGGCCTCCGCCCGTAACCAGAGCGCCCTGGTGAGCTGGACGGCACCGCTGAGCGACGGCGGCAGCACGATCACAAACTACAAAATCACGCCCTTCATCGGCGCCACCGCGCAGCCGACGACGACCGTCGCGGGAACCGCCACATCGGCAACCGTGGGCACACTGACCAACGGCACGAGCTACACCTTCACCGTCACCGCGATCAACGCCTTCGGGTCCAGCCCGGCCTCGAGCGCCTCGGGCGCCGCGGTCCCCCGCGCCACGATCCTCGAGCAGGGCGTGCCGGCCACCATCGCCGACCCCGATCCTGGCTCGGTGACGCTCGGAGTCAAGTTCACCAGCGACACCGCCGGCAAAATCCGCGGCATTCGCTTCTACAAGGCGTCCACCAACACGGGAACCCACATCGTCGGCCTCTGGAGCAGCACCGGCACGCTGCTCGCCCAGGCCACGGCCAGCGGTGAGACCGCATCCGGCTGGCAGGAGGTCAACTTCGCCAGCCCGGTATCGATCGCGGCGAAAACAACGTACGTCGCCGGCTACCTGGCGCCGAGCGGCCACTACTCCGCCACCGGCAACGGCTTCGCCAGCGCGGTCAACGCCGTGCCGCTGCACACCCTTGCCAACTCGGCGAGTCCCAACGGCGTCTACGCCTACAACTCCTCGCTCACCTTCCCGACCAACAGCTACAACGCGACCAACTACTGGGTCGACGTCCTCTTCGTCCCATGATTCGACCGATGCTCAAGGAGCCAGCCATGCGTTACGCCCGCGTACTCGCCCTCGTCGCGATCGCCGTTGCCGCGCTCGCCGGCTGCGGCGCCGCATCATCGCCAAGCGAGGTGCAGAGCCCACTCGCCAACGGCGCGGCCTCCAAGCCCTCGCACGGCTACATCGTCAAGTCCTCGGACACGGTCTACTCGAAGAAAGCGCCGAACACCTTCAGCTACCCGACCGGCCGCGACAACGATGAGGTCAGCGCAACCGGCGCCGAACCGATCATGCCCTGTGGCCTCGTCTCCCGCAGCCAGGCCGCCGCAATTCTCGGCGGACCCGTCGACGTTAGTCTCGAGCCACTCGGGCCAACCTGCGTCTTCGCGCTGCAGGGGTCGACGGAGCAGGTGACCATTGTGGTCGAAGAAAACCACGTCGCCGATCTCCGCTCCCACGCTCGCAACGCCTCCAGCGTCCAGGTCGCCGGCAAGACGGGCTGGTGCCTGCGCTACGGATCGACCTCGATCGCGGTGCCGCTCGCCGACGGAGTCGTGCTGCACGTGACCGGGCCCTGCGCCGTCGCATCGCGCTTCGCTTCCCTGGCTGTGCCGCGCGTTCAGTTTTGAGCTCGCGCTCCTCGCTCCGCCGGCGCCGCTAGTCTCACTTCCGCTTTACCCGGAAATTGGGGAGAGGGGAGAACCGTGAAGCTGGTGATCGGCATCGTGCGCCCGGAGAAGGCAAACGACGTGCTGGAGGCCCTGTATCGCGCTGACGTGCGCGGAGTCTCGATGAGTCGCGTCCAAGGCCACGGGGGTGAGCTGGAGCGGGTCGAGACCTACCGCGGCACGACCGTACAGATGGGGCTTGCCGAGAAGGTCCGGCTGGAGATCGCCGTCTCGGACGAGTTCGTCCAGACCACCGTCGACGCCCTCTGCGAGGGCGCCCGCACCGGCGCGGTCGGCGACGGCAAGATCTTCGTCGTGCCGCTGGAGCAGGCGGTGCGCATCCGCACCGGCGATACCGACATCGGCGCCGTCACCCCGGTGGACAAGTGATGAGCATGCCGATCCTGAGCGCAGTTGCCCAGGTCGACAGCGGCGATACCGCCTGGATGCTGATCGCCACCGCTCTGGTGCTGATGATGACCCCGGCGCTGGGGCTCTTCTACGCCGGCCTGGTGCGCTCGAAGAACACCCTCAACACCTTCATGATGTGCGCCGGGGCGATCGCCGTCGCCACCGTCACCTGGGCCGCGGTTGGCTACTCGCTCGCCTTCGACGGCGACGGTGGCTTGATCGGCGGCCTCGGCAACGCCTTCCTCGGCGGCGTCGATTTCGCTCCCCGCGACGGGACGACGATCCCGGAGCTCGTCTTCTTCGCCTTCCAGGCGACCTTCTGCATCATCACCGTCGCCCTCGTCTCCGGCGCCGTGGTCGAGCGAATGCGCTTCGGCGCTTTCCTCGTCTTCGCGGCGCTGTGGTCGGTGCTGGTCTACGCCGTGCTCGCCCACTGGGCCTTCGGCGGCGGCTGGCTGCAGGCCGGCGGCACGCTCGACTTCGCCGGCGGCATCCCGGTCGAGATGGGCTCCGGCTTCTCCGCCCTCGCGGCGGCACTCGTCGTCGGCGCCCGCAAGGACTACGGGCGCCAGGCGCTCCTCCCCCACAACGCGATGTACGTGCTGCTCGGGGCGGGACTGCTCTGGTTCGGCTGGTTTGGCTTCAATGGAGGCAGCGGCTTCTCGACCGGCAACGCCAGCGTGCTCGCCTTCACCAACACACTGCTGACCCCCGCCTGCACCCTGCTGGTCTGGTTCGCGCTCGACCTGATCCGGGGCCGCAAAGTGACCGCGATCGGCGCCGCAACGGCGATCGTCGTCGGCTGCGTGGCAATCACCCCCGCCGGCGGCTTCATCAGCCCCGGCTGGGCGATGCTGCTCGGTGCCCTCGCCGCCCTGCCGAGCTACGCGATCATCGTCTGGCGCACCCGCACCCGCGTCGACGAGACCCTCGACGTGCTCGCCGCCCATGGGCTCGCCGGCTTCACCGGCATCCTCTTCATCGGCTTCTTTGCCGAGCTCGCCTGGAACGGCGTCTCCGACGGCCTCTTCTACGGCAATGCCGCCCAGCTCGGCGACCAGGCGCTCGCCGCGCTCGTCACGCCGATCTACGCCTTCGTCGCCACCTACGCGCTGCTCAAGCTGATCGGCCTGGTCATGCCGCTGCGGGCAAGCGAGCACGAGGAGGCACTCGGCATGGACGTCGTCCAGCACGGCGAGGAGGCCTACGCCACCGGCGAGGGCGCGATCCTGATCGCGCCCGAGTCGGGAATCGAGGACGAGGTGTTGGTCGCAGATCCCCGCTAGAACCGGACCATGTCGCAATGGCCGCAGATCACCGAGCCGGAGCTGGTCAAGCGCCTGTCGCTGAGCGACGACGAGTTTGCCGAGTTCATCCAAGGAGTGATTGCCCAGCTGCCACCGCGTGAGTTCGATGCGGCGGTCCTGACCCAAGCGCTCGGCTATCCGTGGGCGCGGCCAAAAGGGTCGTTCCTGTTGCGGGCGGAGACGATCGAGTTGCTCGCCGACCTGCCGAGCGAGGAGCGCCAGCGCCTGGTTCGCCGATTCGCCTCCACCGACGCCGGGCGCCTGCCACTGCTCGCGATCGGATCGAACGGCTCCCCTGAGGCACTGGAGCGAAAGTTCGCCCACTTCAGCGCCGAGGACGACCGAACGGTGCTGGTGCTGAGCGGCCGCCTGCACGACTTCGACGTCGGCGCCGCGGCGCAGCCGACGATGTACGGCGCGATGCCGGCGACGCTGTTCCCCAGCCCTGGCACGGCGGTTTCAGCCGCGATCCTCTGGGTGACGCCGGTCCAGTTCACCCAGCTCGCCTGGTCGGAGATCACCTACCGCCTCGGCAGCCTGCGAACGCGCTTCGACGTCGACGAGGTCGCCGAGGGCTTCGACCAGGTGCTCGCCTTCGTCTCCCGCTTCGGCGCCTTCTGCGTCGGGGGAAGCCCGGTAGCGCTCGCGGCGATCCCCGCCAGCAACCGGACCGCCACCGCGCTCAGCCAGGAGCAACTGCTCGATGCCGCCGCCGCACTGACGCTCGAACCGGGGGCAAACGCAAAGACACTCGTGCAGGCGATCTTCGAGGACATGAACCAGCTCGTCCCCAAGATCGTGGCAAAGCTGCACCCGGAATCGCTGTCTTTCGCCTCGGAGCGCTGGACCCCGTTCAAAGCTGCTTGAAGAGGATCGTCTAGGGTCGCTGGGCGCAGTTTTGCTGCGCCCAAACAACTTGAGAGGCGGTCCCTTGGACCCAGTCGGATATGAGCTATGCACTCCCCAGGGCGGCAAGGGCGGTGGGGTTCGCGCGACCCGCGGATTTCGGGTCGGTGAGACGGTGATGATCGGGGTGCTCGAAGACGAGGTAACCGCCAACGATTCGCACGCGACTCAGGTCAGCCGCACAAAATGGGCACGGCACGGCGGCCTCGGCCCCAAGGTCAACCACTCGTGCAGCCCCAACTGCGGCGTGGAGCTGAACGACACGGGCGCCTGCAACTTCGTCGCCCGCGAGACGATCTCCAAAGGCGACGAGATCACCTTCGACTACGCGATGCGCAACTACTCAGTCGAACACTTCCCCGGTGGCTGTCTCTGCGGCACGGATATCTGCCGCGGCTCAGTGACCGGCTGGAAGGACCTTCCCGCCGAACGCAAGGCCGCCTACAAGGGCCAGGTCGCCCCCTACCTGCTCGAGATCGATCGCGAGCTAACCGAAGCACTCGTCTGAACGTGCCGAACGTCGCCGTCGTCACAGATAGCACCACGTACCTCCCCCAGGGTCTGATCGAGCGCTGGGGGATCGAGCAGGTGAGCCTCTATGTGGGATGGGGCGACGAGCGCCGGCCCGAGCGTGAGTACGAGCTCGATGCCTTCTACGCGCGGCTGCGCGATTCTCCCGACCTCCCCTCGACCTCCCAGCCCTCGGTCGGTGACTTCCTCGCCTGCTTCGAGCCGCTGGCTGCCGCGGGCCGCGATGTCGTCTCCGTGCACATCGCCAGCGGTCTATCGGGGACCTGCCAGAGCGCGCGTGAGGCGGCGCGGGTTATCGCCGGCGAAGGGCTTCCCGGCCGGGTCGAGGTCGTCGATGGCCAGACCGGCGCCGGTGGCCTCGGCTGCCTCGTGCTCAGCGCAGCCAGAGCCGCTGAGCAGGGGGCAGCACTGGGCGAGGTGACCGAGGCGATCGGCCGAACTCGCGATGCCCTTGAAATGTGGTTCTGCCTCGACACCCTCGAGTACCTGCGGAAGGGCGGGCGCATCGGCGCGGCGCAAGCGATGGTGGGGACGGCGCTGAAAATCAAACCGATCCTCACCTTCGGCACCGAGATCACCCCGGTCGGCAGGGTCCGCACCCGCCGCCGCGCCAAGCAGCAGATGATCGACTACCTGCACGAACTCCACGACCGCGGGGCGACCGAATGGTTCGTACAACACGCCCAGTCACCCGAGGACGCCGAGGCACTTGTCGCCGAAGGGACCGCGACCTTCGGCAACCAGCCTCTTTTCTGCACTGAGGTCGGACCCGTGCTGGGAGCCCATCTGGGTTCCGGCATGCTGGTCGGCGGCGTCTGAGCTGGATCAGATGCCGACCACGGCGCCGTTTGCGATCAGCGTCACGTCGATGTTTCCTCGCGTCGCGTTTGAGTAGGGGCAGACCTTGTGCGCCGCCCTGACCAGCTCGACCGCCGCTTCCCCGTCCATCGAGGGCAGCGTCACCGCCAGCTCGACGGCGATCGTGAAGCTGCGGTCCTCGCCGGTCACCAGATCCACCTTGGAATCGATCTCGATGTCGCCCGCCTCGAGCTTCTGGCGGCGGGCAACCGCGGCCAGAGCGCTCTCGAAGCAGGCGGCGTAGCCGACCGCGAAGAGCTGCTCGGGGTTCGTTCCACCTCCCTCACCACCCATCTCGGTCGGGGTGCGGAGGTCTACCTCCAGCGCCCCGTCGGCACTGCGGCCGTGGCCGGCCACCCTGCCGCCGGTCACGTGCGCGGCGGCTGTGTAGATGACCTTGCCCATCGTCTGAAGGGTAGCCAGGCTCCTTCCTAGGAGGACAGCTCGAACTCGGCCCGGCGCTCGGCGGGGACCAGATCCAACTCGGCGGGATGGCGCCTGATGTAGTCCTGCACGAAGGGGCAGTAGGGCAGCACCGCGGCGCCCTCGGCACGGGCCTGGGCCAAAGCGGCTTGGATCAGCGTTCCGCCGAGGCCCTTACCCTCGAACTCGGGGTCGATTTCGGTGTGAGTAAATGCGTAGGCGTCCGGGGAGCGCCGGTATTCGGTGAAGCCGGCCCGCCGGCCGTCGACCCGGATCACGAAGCGTTCGTCATCCGGGACGTTGCGGACCTCCGGTGGCGGCGCCTTCTTCCGCCACATCTAGGTGAGAGCGACCGCTGCCTCGGGGGTGGCTACGCGAAAGCTGATGCTCTCCTCCAGGTACAGCTCGACGGCATCGGCGTCGTGGTGCGCGTAGCCGATCGAGAGGTCCTCGCCGGACTCGAGGAGAAAGTCGCCGCCGCGCGTGCTGAGCACCACCGCGCCCTGCAGGCCCGGTGACCAGACCAGTGGGCCGCTGACGATCTCACGCAGATGCTCGAGCAGCGGGTAACCACCGTGCTGGCTGGTCTCGAGCACGCGGGTGTATGTCTCGGGGCCGAGCGCGAGGCCGTAGGGCCCATCGACCCCGGCAGCGAGCAGCGCCTCAACCGCCTTGGCGACATGGCGGGGATAGCGCTCGCAGTCCTCGCCGAGCTCGATCGCGTCGTGCGGGGATGCCTCGAGAATGCCGGTTATCCCGGCGGCTTTCCAGCCGTGGAAGACGGTTGCGTTCTCGGCCACCGCGATCTGGTGCGCAGCTTTATCGAGCGGCTCGAGATCGGCGTCCTCGGCGCCGCGGTCGGCGTCGGCGAGCTCAGAGCGGGCGATCGAGAACGGCGCCCGCAGCTCGACCAGGGCCAGGACCTTGCGCTGCGTACCGCTGACGCCCTTTCCGGGCGGGTCGTTGATCTCCACGGCACGACCAAGGTTCGTCGCCGAGTGCTGCCAGCCGTGGGGGCCGGAGAAGTCGACGAGCCGGCGGGCGGCAAGGGCGGGTGCGAGTCGCTCACGGGCCTCGGAATCGAGCAGCTCCCAGCCGCTCTCGGTGATCGGCGCGTGCTCACGCAGTAGATGACTCATCAGCCGGCTCCCTTCAGGCTGCCGATTCCAAGCGACTCGCCACCCGCGAGGGGCACACCGCGCGAGGCCGCGCCCTCAGTCGCCTCCTCCTCGGCATCCTCACCATGCTCGACGATGTCGCCCTCCTTGAAGAGGACCCCCTCGGCGATCTCACGCCACAGCGGTGTCCGCCGCAGCAGGAACTCGAGGTCCATGCAGAAGTGCTTGAACTCCTCACCCTGGGCGTCGTGCATGATCGCCCGCGCTTCCTCGTCAGCCTCGACCGCCATCCGCTGCTCATACCAGCCGATCGCCTCGGCCTCCTCGGTCAACGACGCGCAGAGCCGGGCAAAGGTCCGAGTCGCCTCGGGCAGCTCGTCGGCCGGCTCGTGGTACTGGTCGAACCCCACGCCCACATCTTGCCAGGGTCACGCGCCGGAGGCCCAGGTGAAACGCGTTGCGGCTTAGTGGGCGCTGCAACGCGTTACACCTGGTTGGGGGAGCCGTGCGCTGCGCTATCCTGATTTTGAGACTAACTACAGAAATTGGACTTGGATATGGCCTATCTCCTGATTCCGCTTGACGAGGCAATCGTTTTCCCCACCGTCACCGCCACCCTGCCGATCGACGTCGGCGACGAGGACCGTGTCTTCCTGCTGCCCCGCAGCGACGGCGAGTTCGGCCGTACCGGCGTGGTCGCCGAGGTGATCGAGCACGGGCACTCCCGCGGCGGTACTCCGATTGCGACCGTACTCGGCCTGCACCGCGGACTGGCCGGCGCCGCGGTTGCCGGCGAGGACGGCGACTCGCTGCGCATCGAGGTGCAGGAGTTCCACGACGGGCACCCCGACGACGAGCACACCCGGGAGCTGGCCCGCGAGTACCGCGCCGTAGTCGAAGAGATCCTCGAGCTGCGCGGAGACGACGGCCGCATCGCCGCTTTCCTGCGCTCGGTCGAGGAGCCCGGCGCCCTTGCCGACACGGTCGGCTTCAGCCCCGACGTCTCCAACGAGCAGAAGCTGCGCCTGCTCGACACGCTCGATGTAAGCGAGCGCCTGCAGGTTGCCGTCGAGCTGCAGCGCGAGCGGCTTGCCGAGTTGCAGGTACGCAGCAAGATCCGCGATGACGTCGAGTCCGGCGCCCAGAAGCAGCAGCGCGACTACTTCCTGCGCAAACAGATGGAGTCGATCCGCAAAGAGCTGGGCGAGGACGAGGGCAACCTGATCGAGGAGTACGAGCGCAAGATCGCCGAGGCCGAGATGCCGGAGGCGGTTGCCGAGCAGGCCGAGAAGGAGCTGCGCCGGCTCGAGCGCCAGGGCGAGCAGTCGCCCGAGTCCTCGATGATCCGCAGCTATCTCGACTGGCTGATCGCGATCCCCTGGGCCAAGCGCTCCGAGGAGCGGCTCGACCCCGCGCTCACCCGCCAGGTGCTCGACGCCGACCACGCCGGCCTGGAGGACGTCAAGCGGCGGATCACCGAGTTCATCGCCGTGCGCAAACTGCGCCAGGAGCGCGAGGTCGAGGACGACAGCCGCGCCAACGGCGCGATCCTGACCCTGGTCGGCCCGCCTGGCACGGGCAAGACCTCGATCGGCGAGTCGATCGCCCGCGCCCTAGGACGTGAGTTCGTCCGCATCTCACTTGGCGGCCTCCACGACGAGGCCGAGATCCGCGGCCACCGCCGCACATATATAGGTGCCCTGCCGGGACGGATCGTCCGCGCCCTTCGCGATGCCGGGACGATGAACCCGGTGATCCTGCTCGATGAGGTCGACAAGGTCGGCGCCGACTGGCGCGGTGACCCCTCGGCCGCCCTGCTCGAGGTGCTCGACCCGGCGCAGAACCACTCGTTCCGCGACCACTACCTCGACGTCGAGGTCGACCTCTCCGAGGTCGTCTTCCTGGCCACGGCCAACCTGACCGACACGATCCCGGCGCCGCTACTCGACCGTATGGAGACAATCGCCTTCGACGGCTACACGACCGAGGAGAAGCTGGCGATCGCGCGTGGCTACCTGCTGCCGCGGCAGCTGAAGCGCAACGGGCTCGAGGAGAAGGAGGTCGAGGCCGACGACGAGGTGCTGCGCCGCGTGATCGCCGAGTACACCCGCGAGGCCGGCGTGCGCCAGCTCGAGCGCGAGCTGGGCAAGCTGCTGCGCGGGGCGGCGACCAAGATCGCCTCCGGCGGGGCAGAGTTGCCGATCGTGCTCAATGCCGACGCGATCCACGAGGCGCTCGGCCGCCAGCGTTTCTTCCAGGAGTCGGTCGAGCGCACCGCGATCCCCGGTGTCTCGACCGGCCTCGCGGTGACGGGCGCGGGCGGCGACGTGCTCTTCATCGAGGCAACGGCGATGGAGGGCGACAAGGGCTTGGTCCTGACCGGGCAGCTCGGCGACGTGATGAAGGAGTCGGCGCGGATCGCCCTCTCCTACGTGCGCTCGCACAGCGAGGAGCTCGGCATCGACCCGGCCGGATTCCAGCGCGAGTTCCACCTCCACGTGCCCGCTGGGGCGATCCCCAAGGACGGTCCCAGCGCCGGCACGGCGATGACGACCGCGCTGGTTTCGCTGCTCAGCGGCCGGCCGGTCAAGCACACGGTCGGGATGACTGGCGAGGTCACCCTGCAGGGCAGGGTGCTGCCAATCGGCGGGTTGAAGCAGAAGGTGCTCGCCGCCCACGCCGCCGGGCTAACCGAGGTGATCCTGCCCGAGCGCAATCGCGGCGACCTCGACGAGGTCCCCGAGGAGGTGCGCGAGCAGATGACCTTCCACCCGGTGATGAGCATCGGCGAGGTCTTCGAGCGCGCCCTCGAGCCAGCGGAGAACGGCGCAAATGTCGCCTCGATGTCGTAGCTGCAAGCCGGTCCCGACCGAGCTACGGGCAGCGGCCGGTCTGCTCGAGCGGCGCTGGACGATGGCGACGATCTACGCCTGCTCCAGCGGCGCCACCCGCTTCAACGAGTTCCGCCAGTCGCTGCCCGGGGTCTCCCCGACGACGCTCTCGGACCGGCTCGAGCAACTCGAGGCCGCCGGGATCGTCGAGCGGCAGTTGGTCCCCGGCCGTCCCCCCCACACCGAGTACTCGCTGACCGGCCGCGGCAAGCGCCTCGCCCTCGTGGTTGCCGGCCTGCTCGAGAACCGGGCCTGAGGAGACGCCACAAACAGCGAGAGGCCGGCCCCCGGGCACATCGTCAGGCGTATCCTCACATCGGAGCGAACCCCAGCCTAGGAGATCGATATGTATGCACGAGTGGCAACGTTCACGGGCGGCGATGGAGCAAAGGCCGCGGCCGAGATCAGGGAACGAAACGAGACCGAGGGTGGGCCGCCGCCAGGGCTGCCGGCCAAAAAGCTCTTGATTCTCAACGACGCAGAGGGCAGCAAGACGCTGGCAATCGCCTTCTTCGAGAGCGAGGATGACTATCGCCAGGGCGATGAGACACTGAACTCGATGTCGCCGCCGAGTGGGGAAAACAGCATGGGCGAGCGCGCCGGCGTGGAGAAGTTCGAGGTGGTGCTGGAGCTCGAGACGTAAAGCTGACAGCCCCTAGCCGAATACAAGGGTAATCAGGGCTCCGCGATCCAACGCGCATCGACACCAAGTTGATCGCCGAGGCGCTCGAGGTGTTGGTCGAAATGCAGGATGCCGATGGCGGCGTCCTGGGCAGCCGCGGCTACCGCCAAGTCGGTTAGGGGATAGCGATGAGCACCGTGCGAGCCGGCAGCTGCCAGCTCGCGCATCGTTGCCAGGGCGGCGCGCTGCACGTTGCGATCCACCGGGATCTCGCGCAGCCCCTCCAGGGTGCGCTCGACGGCGGCAATCCCCTCCGGTCCTCGGGCGTCAACCATCAGCTCGTAGCGCACCGGCCAACACCAGCAGGCGTCTCCGCGCTCGACCGCACCCAGCAGCTGGGCGCGTGCCTGCGGGTCCCGCCGAGCCTGCATCCAAGCGGAGGTATCTGCCAGTACCGGCCCGGTCCCGTCCCAAAGCCGGACCGCCATCAGTCTGCCGGCGGCGCGTTCAAACGATCGACCGCCGCGAGATCGAGGTCGAACTGCCCCTCGTCCATCGCCTCGAACAGCGCTTTGGCGGCAGCACGGCGATTACGCCCTGCCTCGAGCTCGGCCTCCGCCCCCTCAACGGCGAGGCGGCGCAGCAGCGTCGCATCGGCCTCGCGAGTGCCAGTGGCGGCGCGCACGCGAGCCAGCGCCTCCCCCAGCTCGGGATCGGCAGTGACAGCAATGCGAGGGTGCTTGGAAGGCATTTGCAGCAAGTGTAGCTCCACGGTGTTACTCGCGATCGCAAACGCCATTAAGGTCCGCCCAATCGTGGCAAGGTCGGAGCCTGTCTGTGGCGAGGACTCGCTCCATCAGCGCAAGTGAGATCTCCACTTCGCGGTATTTGTCCTCTCCGCAGTACTCGAACACACGACCGTCTGGGCTCAGGTGGAGGTAGCGCTTGGTTTCTCTGTTCTTATAGGCGTGTAGGCGGGTCCCGTCCTTCAGCTCGACTTCGTGCATCCACATGAAGTCGGCGACGAGATATTCGGCTAGGAGCTTGAGGAGCGGGTCCCAGTGAGGCTCGTCGTGCTGGGTGACTCGGCCGTGCCTTTTTCTTGGGGTCATCCTGCGATCTTCGGCGTCCCGCCGTGACGCAACAAGACCTGGGAGTGCCGGAACTGAAAATCAACCAACATGAGTGACGCGATCAGCAGCGCCCGGGTGCCCCGAGCTAGATGCGAACGACGAGCTTGCCGGTGTTGGCGCCGTCGAAGAGCATGTTGACGGCCTGCGGGAGCCCCTCGAAGCCCTCCACGACCGTCTCCAGGGACTCGAGCTTGCCCTCGGCGATCAGGCCCGATAGCCCGGCGACCACCTCCTGTATGCGGTCGAAATGGTCGAGCACGATGAATCCCTGGACCAGGGCGCGCTGGACGAGCAGGCGGCCGAAGGGGCGCGGGCCGATGTCAGGCTCGCCGTCGTTGTAGCCGGAGATCAGCCCACAAAGGGCGACCCGAGAGCGGAGGTTGAGACGGGCGAGGATCGCGTCCATGATCTCGCCGCCGACGTTCTCGAAGTCGACGTCAATCCCATCGGGAGTCGCGGCAATGAGCTGGTCATGCCAATCCGGCGCCTTGTAGTCGACGGCGGCGGCGAATCCCAAGCGCTCGGTGAGCAGGGCGCACTTCTCCGGCCCACCGGCGATACCGACGACCCGCGCCCCCTCCAGCTTGGCGATCTGGCCGGCGACGGAGCCGACGGCGCCCGCCGCGGCTGAGACGACCACCGTCTCGCCCGGCTGCGGTTTACCGATGTCCCGCATCCCCACCCAGGCGGTGAGCCCGGTCATCCCGAGCACGCCGAGATAGGCGCTCGGCGAGACGCCGGGGACATCCGGGACGGGCATCAACGGCGCTGAATCCGAAACGACGAAGTACTCCTGCCAGCCGGTCAGCCCCTGCAGCAGCTGCCCCTCCTTGTAGTTGGGGTTCTTGGACTCGACGACCCGGCCAAGGGCGAGGCCGCGCATGACCTCGCCGATCCCGACCGGTGGCAAGTAGGTCGGCGTGTCGTCGATCCAGGTCCGGTTGGTTGGGTCGATCGAGACCCACTCGACGCGGACGAGCGCCTCGCCCTCGCCGATCTCGGCAAGCTCCTGCTCGTCGAGCTCGAAGGTGTCCGGCCCAATGCGCCCGCTGGGGCGCTCACGCAGAAGAAAGCGACGATTCTGCACGGACATTCATCGACCCTATCGGGCGGGCTGCCGACGGGCTGGCTTCCAATGTCCCGCGAGATTTGCGCTGTAGCGAGCGAGATGCAACCGATGCGCTAACCTCCCCCTTGCGCGCTCCGACAAAACGTTTCGTTCCCGAAGGCCGTGGACATGCCGGAGATCGCCCTTCAGATTGCGCTGCATGCTCCCCAACGCCATCGGCAGCCCGATTTGCGAATACGCGGCGATGATCGCCTTGCTGCCCGTTGCCCTCAAGCGCATCTGCGCGATTGACCTGGAAGTGCGAACCCATCGCGAGGAACAGCGGGCTCGCCTGCGCGCCGCCCGGGCTCGCCGCTTATCTTCCGACGACGATGGCGGGGATATCGACGCGGACCGGTAGCAGTAACGCCCTTATCCGCCGCCTCGCTCTCGCCTCGATCGCCGGTCAGCTGATCTGGCTCGTGATCATCGTGCTCGCCGGCCTGCTCGAGCCCGGCTACAGCGAGATCCGCGATGCCGTCAGTATGCTCGGCGCCAAAGACGCCGCACGCCCCTGGGTCTTCGATACCGGCGTCGCGATCTGGGGCGCCACCTTCATCGCCGCTGCGGCAGCGCTAACCCTGGATACCCCGCGCAAATGGCGATACCGGCTCGCCCCGGCCCTGATTGCCTTCACCGGGCTCGCCCAGATCCTCGACGGCTTTCCCTTTCCCGCCGCCTGCCGACCGACCATGGACGCCGGCTGCCACGCCCGCGAGCTGGCCGGCAACGTCCCCTGGCAGCACGTCGCCCATGGCTGGACCTACTTCCTTGGCGCAATCGCAATTCAACTCTCGGTCTTCGCGATGGCGTGGCGGATTCGCGGCGATCGTCGCTGGGGACGGGCCGACCTCCTGGCCTTTGGCTCGGGCCTGCTGGGAATCTTCATCTTCGGCAGCCTCTTCTTCGTCACCGGCAACGACCCGCACGGCCACTACGGGCTCGTCCAGCGCCTCGCCCTCGCCGCCGGCGGGCTCTGGGTCTTCTCGCTATCGATCGCCCTGCTCGCCATCTACGGCCACGCTCACGATCCCGCCTTCCGCTTCGTCGCATGGATCCGCAGGCTCCCCGGTGGGCAACTGGTCGTGCGCCCCGGTAGCGGGACCGAGGATGCCGCACCTACGCGAGGGCCTCGTAAGGCGCCGACGTAGCCGCAAGGTACAGTCGCCGATCGGCCCTCCTTTCACCAATCAAGAATCCGATCTGAGCGCTGCTGCGATCTCTGTCTCCTGGTTCTCCCAATCCAGTCGCCAATAACCCTCGTCGTCAGGATCATCTGGATCAGCGGCTTCATAGATGAAGAACTCTGGCCTCTTCGCCCTTAGCTGCTCCATCTCTTGCCGCCACTGCTCTCGCTCTCGCTCGGCCTGGACCCGAGTCTTACCGTTCCACTCGATAGAGCCATCCAGCGGCATGTCCGTGACGATTGAGTCTTCCTCGCTGTCAGGGCTTACCTTGGTCGAGATCGTGAACTCATGATCTGGAAACTGCACGCGGAGCGTGTCGTCGATGTATCCGACGATGTGCTCCCACGCCTGGGGATGCAGGGGATCGAATGGCTCGTCGTAGCCGCCCAGGATGTTCATGACACGACTTCGGCGATTCGTCTCCTTGATCTCCTTGATCTTGGCATCGAACCGACCGGCATCCTCCTTGGCGGTCTCGCCAGTGAAGTCGCGTGAGCGATTTCGCCCCGCATCTCGCCAGCGAACCGTCCAGCGGCCAGCCTTCCTCTCATGGACGCTCATTGCTTCCTCCTTCTCTTGAGAACATATATACGAACATATTATCGTTCTCAGTACCGTTCGCAAGTAGATGCTAGCGCTCCGCATGGCGCTCCTTCGCGATACCTTCTGCGGATGATTGAAGAGAGCACGATCGCCGAGGCAGGACGGCGGATTTCCGCTGCAGCTCCAATGGCAAAGGTGATCCTGTTTGGCTCGCATGCGCGGGGAGAAGCTGACCACCAGAGCGACCTCGACCTGCTGGTGATAGAGCCCGAGGTGAAGAACGCAGCCGAAGAGTCGGTTCGGCTGCACCGACTCTTGAGGGGGCTTGGCGTACCGGCTGACGTTGTTGTGGTCGACGAGGATCTTGCTCGCCGTCGCTCGATGGTTGCCGGCACAATGGTGGAGCGAGCGTTGCGCGAGGGCCGCGTTCTTGTCGACGCCTGAGCATCGGGAGGTCGCGGGCCTGCTACTCCAAAAGGCGCGTGAGGATCTCAGCGCCGCTCAGGTCTTGGTCGCGACCGAGGATCAGGCTGATCACGTCATCGGCTTTCATCTCCAGCAGGCCGCAGAGAAGGCATTGAAGTCAGTTCTTGCCGAGCGCGCGATTGAGATCCCTCGAACACACGATTTGGGCTATCTCGTGGAGCTGCTCGGGAATTTCGAGGTTGAGATACGGAAGCAGTCACCTCGTCCGACTGGCTCACACCGTGGGGCGTTCTCTTCCGCTATGACTCCAACCCGGACACCTTGGATCGAGACAAAGGCCTTGAAGCAGCCACGGCTGCAATCGAGCTAGCGGAGCGACTCACCGCTTAGCCAGCAGCGACTCAGATCTCGTCAGCCGCCGACGTAGTCCGCGAGGTGCTCGCCGGTGAGGGTGGAGCGGGCGGCGACGAGGTCGGCGGGGGTGCCTTCGAAGACGATCCGGCCGCCGTCGTGGCCGGGGCCGGGGCCGAGGTCGATGATCCAGTCGGCGTGCGCCATGACCGCCTGGTGGTGCTCGATGACGATGACCGACTTGCCGGAGTCGACCAGTCGGTCAAGCAACCCGAGCAGCTGCTCAACGTCGGCGAGGTGCAGGCCGCTGGTTGGCTCGTCGAGAACGTAGATGCCGCCCTTCTCGGCCATGCGGGTGGCCAGCTTGAGCCGCTGGCGCTCGCCGCCGGAAAGCGTGGTGAGCGGCTGACCAATGTTCAGGTAGCCGAGCCCGACGTCGGCGAGCCGCTGCAGGATCTTGCCGGCCGCCGGGATCTGGGCCTTGCCGGCGCCGAAGAACTCCTCGGCCTCGCTCACCGACATCGCCAGCACCTCGCTGATGTCAACCCCACCGAACTTGTACTCGAGCACCTCGGCCTGGAAGCGCTTGCCCTCGCACTCCTCGCAGGTGCTGGCGACGCCGGCCATCATCGCCAGGTCGGTGTAGATGACGCCGGCGCCGTTGCAGTTGGGGCAGGCGCCCTCGGAGTTGGCGCTGAACAGACCCGGCTTGACACCGTTGGCTTTCGCGAACGCTTTGCGGATCGGGTCGAGCAGCTTGGTGTAGGTCGCCGGGTTGCTCCGCCGCGAGCCGCGGATCGCGGCCTGGTCAACCGAGACGACCCCGTCCCGCCCCGACACCGAACCGCCGATCAACGAGCTCTTCCCCGACCCGGCCACACCGGTCACCACCACCAACGCGCCGAGCGGGATGTCGACGTCGACGTTCTGCAAGTTGTGGGTATCGGCGCCCCGCACCTCCAGCGCCCCCGACGGCTCCCGCACCGACGGCTTCAGCGAGGCGCGGTCGTCCAGGTGTCGTCCGGTGAGCGTCTCGCTCTTCCGCAGGCCGTCGACGGTGCCCTCGAACACCACCTCTCCCCCATCGCCGCCTGCACGCGGGCCGAGGTCGACGACGTGATCGGCGATCGCGATCGCCTCCGGCTTGTGCTCGACGACCAGCACCGTGTTGCCCTTGTCGCGCAGCTGCAGCAGCAGCTCGTTCATCCGCGCGATGTCGTGCGGGTGCAGGCCGACCGTCGGCTCGTCGAAGACGTAGGTGACGTCGGTCAGCGAGGAGCCGAGCTGGCGGATCATCTTGACTCGCTGCGCCTCGCCGCCGGAGAGCGTCCCCGACGGACGGTCGAGCGAGAGGTAGCCCAGCCCGATCTCGACGAACGAGTCGAGGTTGTGATGCAGCGCCTCGACCAGCGGTGCCACCGACGCCTTCTTTACGCCGCCGACCCACTCGGCCAGGTCGCTGATCTGCATCGCGCAGGCATCGGCGATGCTGATCCCCTTGATCTTCGACGACCGGGCCTCCTTGCTGAGCCGCGTGCCGTCGCAGTCGGGACAGGTCGTGAACGTCACCGCCTTCTCCACGAAGGCGCGAACGTGCGGCTGCAGCGCGTCGACGTCCTTGGCCAGGAACGACTTCTGGATCTTCGGGATCAGGCCTTCGTAGGTCAGGTTGACGCCGTCGACCTTGATCTTGGTCGGCTCCTTGTGGAGCAGGTCTTTGAGCTCCGCCTTGGTGAACTTGCGGATCGGCTTGTCAGGGTCAAAGAAGCCGCAGCCGCGAAAGATGCGGCCGTACCAGCCGTCCATGCTGTAGCCAGGGATGGTCAGGGCGCCTTCGTTTAGCGACTTGCCCTCGTCGTAGAGCTGGGACAGGTCGAAGTCGGTGACCGAGCCGCGGCCCTCGCAGCGAGTGCACATGCCGCCCGTCCTGTTGTAGGTCGCCACCGTCGTCTTCTTGGTGCCGCGTTCGACCGTGATCGCACCCCTCGCCCGGACCGAAGCGACGTTGAAGGAGAACGCGTTGGGCGAGCCGATCTGCGGCTTGCCGAGCCGGCTGAAAAGGATGCGCAGCATCGCGTTGGCATCGGTGGCGGTGCCGACCGTGGAGCGGGCGTCGGCGCCCATCCGCTCCTGGTCGACGAGGATCGCCGTCGTCAAGCCCTCGAGCACGTCGACGTCGGGCCGTGCCAGCGTCGGCATGAAGCCCTGTACGAAGGCGCTGTAGGTCTCGTTGATCAGCCGCTGCGACTCGGCGGCGATCGTGCCGAAGACCAGCGAGCTCTTGCCCGAGCCGGAGATGCCGGTAAACGCCGTCAGCCGGCGCTTCGGGATCTCGACGCTGACGTCCTTGAGGTTGTTCACGCGCGCGCCCTGCACGCGGATCAGATCGTGGCTGTCCATCGCGCTCACGCTAGCGGCTCAACGAGACCGAGAGCCCCAGCTAGGCGAGCTGTTACGATATATCGCGTTAACTCACGATAGGAAGGTATCCCAATGCACCACCGACATTCACGACATTGCGGACCACATCACCGCGAGGAATTCGAGCGCGGTCGCCCGGTCGGACGTGGCGGCAGAGGACGCGGTCGCGGCGGGCCACGCGCAAGGCGTGGCGACGTACGGGCCGCCGTACTGGCGCTTCTTGCCGAGCGACCGATGCACGGCTACGAGATGATCAAGGAGCTGGAGGAGCGAACCGACGGCGCCTGGAAGCCAAGCGCCGGCTCGATCTACCCCACCCTGCAGATGCTCGAGGACGCCGACCTGATTCGCGGCGAGGAGACGGGCGGCAAGCGCCGCTTCACGCTCACCGACGCCGGCAAGGCTGAGCAGGAGTCCCGCACCGAGGAGACGACCCCGTGGGACGCGGTAAGGGCCGATGCCGACCCCGAGGCAATCCGCCTGCGCGATTCGGTCGTCAAGCTCAACCACGCCTTCGGCCAGATCTTCCACGCCGGCGACGAGGACCAGCAGCGGCGCGTTCGCGAGCTCCTCGACGAGACCCGGCGCAAGATCTACGCGATCCTCGCCGAGGAGGGCTGAGCGGCCCGCCGGGCGGTCAATCGCTTGACAGGGGAGCCCGGTTTGGATAGATCATCGCTTTGCGATGAATCAGTTGACTACTGGAAGATCTCTTCCCAACTCTGATAGCGGGCCGCCGGACTCGCCGGCCTGGGATCGGGTCCGGGATCAGATCGCTTGGTACGACACCAAGAGCCAGCAGAACCAGCGCTGGTTCAAGGGGCTGAAGATCTGTCAGATCGTCACCGCCGCGGCGATTCCCGTCGCGGCCGGCCTCTCGGCACCGGTCTGGCTCGTCGGCGGCAGCGGGGCGCTGATCGTCGTGCTAGAGGGGTTGCAACAGCTCCAGCAGTACCAGCAGAACTGGACCACCTACCGGGCCACCTGCGAGCGGCTCAAGCACGAGCAGTTTCTCTACCTGGCGCACGCCGGTCCCTACGGCATCGCTCCCAACCCCGAGGCTGTCCTCGCCGAGCGTGTCGAGGGCCTCGTCTCCCAGGAGCACGCCGCCTGGGTTTCACAGCGCGAAGAGGCCGGCAAGATTGGCAGCGAGGCATGACCCCAACGCCACAAGGACTGGCTGGTGCGCCCAATCCCCGCGTCTTCATCTGCTACCGACGCGGCGAGACCGCCGCCCACGCCGGGCGCCTCTACGACGCGATGGTCTCCCGCCTCGGCGAGCGCAACGTCTTCATGGACGTCGATATGGAGCCCGGGGTCGACTTCGTCGAGCGGATCAACCAGGTGGTCTCGGCCTGCCAGGTCCTGATCGTGGTGATGGGACCGAGCTGGGCGACGGTCAAAGATGAGACGGGCGAGGTACGGATTGCCGACCCCAATGACTTCGTCCGGCTCGAGGTCGAAACCGCGCTGAGACGCCCCGAGGTGACGCCGATCCCGGTACTCGTCTCCGAAGCGCGGATGCCCAGGCCCGAGACACTGCCACCCGAGGTGCAGGCGATCACACGCCGCAATGCCCTGGAGCTGAGCGAGGCGCGCTGGCACTACGACGTCGAGCGGCTGAACAGCAGGCTCGACGAGCTGCTGACAGACATCACCCGAACCCCCAAGAGGGCCGAGCCATCCCCCACCCCGGCGCCAGCTCAGCCGCCAGTGTCAGTCCAGCGCCCGGCGCCAACCCCGGCGGGCGCGCGCCCGGTCCTCGAGGGAATGCTGGTCGCCGGCGCAACAGCGCTCGTCGCCCGCCTGCTTGCGGGCAAGGTCCCCGACGGGAATACCACTGCGGCCGAAATCGCCGGCGTGGCCGTGAGGCGGGGAATCACCTGGGGAGCAACCGGTGCAGCCCTGGCCATCTGGCTGGGGCTCCGCACGAAGAGGACGGACTTCGTCCGCCTGGCGATGTTGGGGCTGCTGATCGGCGTGATCGGCGGCGCACTCGGCGGCGCAATCTGGGGCGTGCTGGCCCTCTTGCCCGATCCCGACCCCGGCACCAGGCTGAAGAACTGGCTGGACCTCGGCACCCTGGCGCTGACCGGCGGCTTCCTCGGCGCGCTGATCGGCGGCCTGGGGCGTCCGCCCCACTTTGGCGCCGGCCTCGCCGGCGGTGTTGTGGGCGGGGCGCTGGGCCGGCTGATCATCAACCTCTTCATCGCCGACGAACCGAGCAACTTCGAAGCCTCGCTGGCTTTCCTCGTCGGCGCCGTTGCGATCACGGGAGTCGCACTCGCCGCCATGTGGGTGCTCGACCGCGGGGAAGCGAAGGTCAAACCCACTCCCCTGGCGGCCACCGATCCATAGAGTGGGGCCCATGAATACGCCTCCCGACGGCAATGACGCCGCAATGCTCTTTGGAAACCGCTTCCTCACCGAGGACGCGCCCGACAAGGACTTCCCCGCCACCGGCATGTCGGCTCTCGACGCGATGCGCTTGGTCGACGAGGAACTCGCCCTGGAGGGCGATCCCAACCGCAACTTGGCGACCTTCGTCACCACCTGGATGGAGCCCGAGGCCCAGCGGCTGATCGCCGAGAACCTCTACCGCAACTTCATCGACCACGCCGAGTATCCGATCTCAGCCGAGGTCGAGCAGCGCTGCATCCGCATGCTGGCGGACCTCTACCACGCTCCCGGCGAGACGACCGGCGCCCGCACCCAAGGCTCCTCGGAGGCGATCATGCTCGGCGCCCTCTCGCTCAAGTGGAAGTGGAAGGAGCGCCGCGAAGCCGCCTCGCTGTCGGTCGACAAGCCGAACCTGATCTTCGGCGGCGACGTGCATGTGGTCTGGGAGAAGTTCTGCCGTTACTTCGACGTCGAACCGCGGATCGTGCCGCTGCAGGAAGGCAAGTACACGATCGGCCCCGAAGACGTGCAGCCGCTGATCGACGAGAACACGATCGGCGTCGCCGCCGTGCTCGGCACGACGTTCACCGGCCACATGGATGACATCGTCGGCATCAACAAGCTGCTGGTCGAGCTCAAGCAGGAGAAGGAACTGGACGTGCCGATGCACGTCGACGCCGCCAGCGGCGGCTTCGTCTGGCCCTTCCTCTACCCCGATTCCGAGTGGGACTTCCGGCTCGAGCAGGTGCGCTCGATCAACGTTTCCGGGCACAAGTTCGGGCTCGTCTACCCCGGCGTCGGCTGGCTCGTCTTCCGCGAAAAGGCGGACCTGGCCGAGGAACTCGTCTTCTACGAGAACTACCTCGGCAAAACCGACGCCACCTTCACCCTCAACTTCTCCACCGGCGCCTCGATGGTGCTGGCCCAGTACTACAACTTCGTCCGCCTCGGACACCAGGGCTACACCTACATCATGGAAGCGATGCAGAAAAACGCGCATGCGCTCGCCGACCACCTGCGGGACTGCGGCGACTTCGAGCTGATCGGCGCCGATAAAGAGCAGCTGCCACTGGTCGCCTTCAAGCTGGTCGAGGGCAAGAACTACGACGAGTTCGACCTCTCCTGGCAGGTCTCCGCCGAGCGCGGCTGGATGCTGCCCGCCTACACGATGCCGCCCAACGCGGAAGACGTGAAGGTGCTGCGGGCGCTGGTCAAGCAGACGCTCAGCCGCGAGCAGGTAGACCGCCTCGCCGGTGACATCAAACAAGCCTGTGAAACGCTGGAGAAGAAGGGCGGCGCCCACGAGTCCGAGCGCAAGCAGGTCAAGACCGGCACCGGGTACTGAGCGGGCGGTTGATCTGGCTGGTGGTGGGAGAGGAGCCTGGGCGTCCTCCAGTCGAATTGATGTCGCACGCGCCCGCTTTGCGGGCGCTTAGCTCCGAAGAAGGAGCGCGGCTTCGCCGCGCCTAGAAAAACGAGTGCAGCGGCCGCTTCGCGACATTCGACTGGAGGACGCCCAGGCTCCTCTCCAACAGCTCCCGATATGCAGAAGCTTCGAGCGGTGACGAGAGATTGAAGCTTGCGGCGCTTCGAGTGGGAGATGGCGGGTGCGCCTCTGCGGGAATGTCGCGAAGCGGCGGAAATGCAATCCGATGAATGCGCGGCGATAGCCGCGCTCCTCATCCGGAGCTAAGCGCGCGCAGCGCGCGTGCGACATCAATTCCCGCAGAGGCGCACCCGCCATCTTCCACCCGCGGGCCCCATATCTAGGGCTCAGCCCGCGGCTCGAGCTGGATCTCCTGCTCGGCTCGCGGCAGACCCTCCTCGATCTCGGCGCTGCGCTCGCGCTCGGCGTTGAGCTGGTGGCCGAAGAGGACCGCCAAGTTGCTGATCCAAAACCAGACGAGCAGGGCGACCAGGCCACCGAGGGTCCCGTAGGTCTTGTCGTAGGAACCGAAGTTGGCGACGTAGAAGGCGAAGGCAGCGGAGGCAATCGCCCAGACGGCGAGGGCGACCAGGCACCCCGGCGTGACCCACCTGAAGCCGCGCAGCTTCGCGTTCGGGGAGGCGTAGTAGAGGACGTCCACCATGAGGATGAAGATCGCCACCATGACCGGCCACTTGGCGATGCCCCAGATGTCGACCGCGGTGTCGCCGAGCCCGATCGGCCCTGCCACGGCCTCGACGACCGGCCCGGTGAGGACGAGGCCCAGCGCCAGGGCCACCATCAGCAGGACCATCGCCAGCGTCACCGCCAGCTGCAGCGGCCGCAGCTTCCAGAACGGGCGGCCCTCCGCGGTCTCATAAATGATGTTGGAGGCCCGCATGAAGGCGCCAACGTAAGCGGATGCCGACCACAGCGCCACCGCCAGCCCAAGCACGAGGGCGAAGCCGGCGGCGCGCTGGTTCGAGATGATCGATTCGATCGGCCCCGAGAAGGTTTCCGCCGCCGATTCGGGGCCAATCGAGGTGATGATCTCGGTCAAGCTTGAGGTGGTCGTCTTCGGATCGCCGAAGAGGCCGAGCAGCGAGACCATCGCGATCAGCGCCGGGAAAAGAGAGAGCAGGCCATAGTAGGTGAGGGCGGCTGCCCAGTCGCTGAGATTGTCCTCCTGGAACTCCGCCACTGTGCGCTTCAGCGTTTTCGTAAGGCCCAACTACCCCGATGCGCCGCCGCCAATCTGGACAAGATGGTCGTCCTCCCCCGCCTGGAGGCCGCGCCTTTTGTACGAGTTGGACAAACGGGAAAAATCCTGTCTGCCATTGCAAGCGTAAAGCCGTGATGCCATCTGGCCGATGCCCCCGCGTTGGCGGAGCCACCGTTCCGCCTTATTCAATTTCAAGGGGGAAACATGAGCTGGATCAATAGGAGACGTGCGCTTGTGGCGCTCGGCTGCACCTGCGCGCTGGCGGTTGCCGGCTTCGCGCTCGCCTACTTCACTTCAAGCGGCTCGGGCACGGGCAGCGCGGGCGTCGGCTCGAGCTCGGCCGTGACGCTCCACGCAACGATCTCTTCAAGCCTCTACCCGGGCTCGTCCTCGCCGGTCTCGTTCACCGTCGACAACCCGTCCTCGGGCGTGCAGCGGGTCGGCACCGTCAGCCTCGCGAGCATCTCCGTCGACGGAGCGCACTCGAGCTGCAGCACCACGCTCACCGGCGGCAACCCGGACTTCACGATGGCAGCTGTGCCCGTAAACCAGGTGATCAACCCTGGCAACGGCCAGAGCGTCGCTGCCACCGGGACCCTGACGATGAACGAAACGGGCACCAACCAGGATGCCTGCCAGGGTGCGACGTTGACGCTGCACTTGACCAACAACTAAGTCCCGCAAGGTTGATAGGGCCATGCGCACTACGCGCGGGGTGCTCGCACTGCTGCTCGGCATCGCCTGCCTCGGCGCTGTCGCCTACGCCGCGGCCCCACAGAGTCCGACCCCTGGCTCCGCTCCCAAGGCGGAGCGGAGCCAGGGAGTCGGGTCGCTGCCCCGACCGAAAATCACCATGCATCCAAACAAGATCGCCACATCGACCACCGCCAAGTTCGCCTTTGCCGTCCGCGGCGGCAAGCCGCGTTTCCAGTGCCAGCTCGACAGCCGCGCCTGGAGTGCCTGCCAGACGCCGGCGGCATTCAGCAAGCTGGCGGTCGGCAGCCACAGTTTCTCGGTGCGCGTCCTCGTCGCCGGCGGCCGGCACGGCAGGGCCAGCCGCTTCCGCTGGCGCGTGCTGGAACCGATGGACTTCTCGATCACGCCGCAACTAGGCGGCCTCGGGGCGCTCTACCCGGGCGCTCCGGCGCAGGCGCTGCCGCTGACGATCTCCAATCCGAATCCGGTACCGATCCTCGTCACCAGCCTGACCGTCAGCGCCACCGCTAGCCCGCCCGGCTGTGGCAGCGCCGAAAACCTCATCCTGACCGGGGCGAGCGCCTCCAGCGCCAGCCCGATCAAGGTGCCGGCCAACGGCTCGGTCAGCCTGCCAGGCCCCGGTGGCTCGGCGCCGGCGATCCAGCTGCGTGACCTGCCCGTCAGCCAGGATGCCTGCCAGAAGGGCCAGTTCCCGCTCTCCTTCTCCGGGACGGCGCGGGGATGAGATGGGCGCCGACAAGGCGGCTGACCGAGGTCGCGCTGCTCGCCGCGCTGCTGACGACGATCTCCGGCACGGCTCTTGCCTACTTCACCACCGTCGGCGCCGGCGACGCCTCGACCGGGGTCTCGAAACTCACCACGCCGACGATTACCGCCACCCCGGCGGCTGGGGGAACGGTCACGTTGACCTGGGACGCCGTCATCCCGCCCAGCTCGGGGACCGTCACCTACTCAGTCAGCCGCAACGGCGGTAACGCCAATGGCACCTGCGCCCCCACCCTCGCCGCAACGACCTGCGTCGACAGCGGCCTCGCGATTGGCACCTATAGCTACGTGGTAACAGCCAAATGGCGCTCCTGGAGCGTAAGCAGCACGGTCAAAACGGCGAACGTCACGGTCGGCCCGGCAGATCACTTCACGATGACGGCCGCCTCGTCGACGCCGGTCGCCGGCGCCGCCGACAACCTGACGATCACCGCCAAGGACGCGAGTGGCAACACGGTGACCACCTACACCGGCTCCCACAGCCTCACCTTCTCGGGCGCCTCGGCCAGCGCCAACGAAAACGCTCCCACCGTCGCGGATTCCTCCGGCGCCCCCGTCGCCTTCGGCAGCGCCACCGCGCTCACCTTCACCAGCGGCGTCGCAGCGGTCACCGCCTCGGCGAACGGGGTGATGAAGCTCTACAAGAGTGGCGCCGCCAGCATCAAAGTCGGCGATGGCTCGATCTCAAACGAAACCCCGCTGGCGGTAGCGGTGTCGCCGGCCACGGCATCGAAGTTCGTGCTCGCAGCGGAAAGCACGGCACCCGCCGCCGGCGCCACGGACAACCTCACGATCACGGCTCAAGACGCCTACGGAAATACGGCGACGACCTATACCGGCTCGCACAACCTCACCTTCTCCGGCGCTTCGGCGAGCCCCAACGCAACGAAACCGACCGTCGTCAGCAGCGCCGGCACGGTGACCAACTTTGGCACCGCGACAGCGATCAGCTTCACCGCCGGCGTCGCCACGGTCGCCTCGGCCAAAAACGGCGTGATGAAGCTCTACGCGAGCGGCGAAGCGGACATAGCGGCAACCGACGGAACCGTCACGACAAAAACGCCGCTGGAAGTGACGGTCTCCCCCCTCGCGGCGGCGAAATTCGGCCTCACCGCAGCCACAGCCACGCCCACTGCCGGCGCCTCGGACAACCTCACGATTACCGCGCAAGACACTTACGGCAACGCCGCGACCACCTACACCGGGCCCCACAGCCTCACCTTCTCGGGTGCCTCGGCCAGCCCGAGCGGCGCCGTGCCCACCGTCTCGGACTCCTCCGGCGCCGACATCGTGTTCGGCAGCGCCACAGCAACCGATTTCAGCGCCGGAATCGCGACGGTGTCCGCTACTAAAAACGGCGAGATGACGCTCTACAAGAGCGGCGTCGCCAGCCTCAAAGCCGGTGACGGAACGCTCACCACCGAAACCGCGCTGGTAGTGACGGTGTCAGCCGCCAGCGCATCTAGGTTCATCCTTGCCGCAGCCACGACCACTCCCGCCGCCGGTGCCTCCGACAACCTGACGATCACGGCGCAGGACACCTACAGCAACGTCGCAGCCGGTTACACGGAATCCCACAGCCTCACCTTCTCGAGCGCTGCCGCCAGCCCGAGCGGCACAAAACCGACCGTGGTCAGCAGCGGCGGCACGGCGACCAACTTCGGCACCGCCACCGCGCTCAGCTTCACCGCCGGCGTCGCCGCGGTCACCTCCTCTAAAAACGGCCTGATGAAGCTCTACGCCAGTGGCGAAGCCGACATCGAAGCCAGCGACGGCTTGATTTCCACCGAAGCACCGCTGGAAGTAGCCGTGTCGCCGCTCGCCGCGTCGAAATTCGTCCTTACCGCGGTCACCACCACGCCAACGGTGGGCGAAGCCGACAGCCTCACGACCACGGCGCAGGACACCTACGGCAACGTCGCAACCACCTACACCGGCTCGCACAGCCTCACCTACTCCACCGCCTCGGCCAGCCCCAGCGGCGCCGTACCCACCGTCTCGGACTCCTCGGGCGCCGACATCGCCTTCGGCAGCGCCACCGCAACCGACTTCAACGCCGGTGTGGCCACGGTCAGCGGTGCGAAAAACGGGGTGGTGAAGCTCTACAAAACCGGCTCGACCAGCCTCAAAGCCACCGATGGCACCCTCCTGACCCCCACGGCCCTGGTCGTCACTGTCGCTCCGGGGGCAGCGGTGAAATTCGCCTTCTCCGCCTCGGCCACCAGCCTGGTCGCAGGGGGCTCCTCCAACCTGACGACCACCGCCCAGGACACCTACGGCAACACGGTCACCACCTACACCGGGTCCCACAACCTCACCTACTCGGGGGCCTCGGCCAGCCCCAACGCGACGGCGCCGACCGTCGTCAGCAGCGCCGGCACGGTGACCAACTTTGGCACCGCGACGGCGATCACCTTCACCGCTGGCGTCGCCTCGGTCTCCTCCTCGAAAAACGGCCTGATGAAGCTCTACAGAGCGGAAACAGCGAACATCACGGTCAGCGACGGCTTGATCTCGAGCACCGCCGCCATCGCCGTCACCGTCTCCCCCACGACTGCATCCAGGTGGGCGCTGACCAACATCAACGTCAGCGCCGGCTCGCTCGGCTCGACCTGCCTCTTCACCTGCACGCTGACGGGCCTCGGCAACAGCGGCACCGTGAAAGCCAAAGTCGCCGTCGCCGACACTTACGGCAACACGGTCAGCGCCCTCGGCACCGGCCACGCAGCCAAAGTCACCACCAACGGCGGCGGCACGATCAGCGGCACCCCGCTGGCGATTCCCAGCACGGGCGCCGCTGAATCGGCCACCACCTTCACCTTCACCTCAAAGTCGTCCGGCACATTCACGGAAATCCTCACGATCGCGGCCTCAGAAGGCACCGCCTACACCGCGGCGACGCTGACCGCGACCAAATAGCTTCCGGTGCCGCGGACGGAGTGCGGCACCGGCTTGTCTGGATTTCTAGCTCTGGTGCGCTTTCCTGAGCTTGGCGGCTGCTTTCACACAGCGTGAGAACGGAGTTCCCTTCTCGCCTTTGACGTGCTTGCGGCTCATTCCCTTACAGGCCTGGCCCGGCGCGAGCTTCGCGTTGTTGGCGGCCTTTGCCATTGCGGTCACGCACTGGCTGAAGGGGGTTCCCTTTTGACCGGCGACATGCTTCTTGCTCTCTCCTTGGCAGTAGACGCCGTAGGCCTTTGCCTTTTCAGGCAGGCCGGCTCCGGGCGGCGGCGTCTCATGTCCCGGGTTTTCGGGAGCGGGCGTGTAGGTCGGCCCGTGGCCGTTTCCATGGCCGGGATTGGCGGGTTGGGTCGCGACCGCAAGCGCCGGTACGGCGGCCAGAGCGAGCACGGCGATGGTTGCAGCGATCCTCGGGTGAAGCTTCATCGTTCCTCCTTCGTCGAACCCACGGCGGGGCCCCTGTCGAATGTGCTGTGTCCCTGCAACGGAGGTAACCGCCGCCTGTCAGGCCGAACCGGAGCCGGCGTGACTAGTGGCCTTTGCCGGTCTGTGGCGAAGCTTCGGCTTCGCCTTCGAGCGGGGTGTCGGTGGCGCTGCCCGAGCCAGGGGGCGTCTTTTCTTCAGCGCCCTTCGCGGGGGGCGATGGTTCCTTGGCCGTGCCGGGCTTTACGGGAGGCAGCGGATGAGCCGGCTCGGCGGGGTGGCTCGGATGGGCCGGGTGGCTCTTGGTGCCGCCTCCGCCCTTGGCCCCTTTGTGGGCCGCGGCCGTTTCCTGCCCATGGGCGGAAGCCGCGGGATGCTCCTTGGAGTGCCCGTGCCCGCGCGTATGCGCCTCTGCCGACCTGCCGGGGAGGGGCGCGGGGGCGCCGGCGGACTCAGGATGTTGCCCGGTCCCGGCGTCGGTAACCGCGCCCACTTCGGCGCCCGCCTTCGCCGAGCCGGCGTGGCCTCCTTGCCCACCGCCGCGACCAGCCAGGCGCAACTTGGAGATCGCACGAGCGGCATTCCCGGCACCCGGTGGCAGGGCTGGCGCCACGCTCGGATCCGTGGTCGAGGCGCGGCCGCTCTCGGTTGACCGAGAGCCATCCTGCTTGTCCGCACCCAGATGGATCAGGCCACCGCGATCCGCCGCCGTCACCCCAACCGCGGCGATGGCCACCACCGCGGCCGCTGATTTGAGCACGGCCGGACCAGCGGCCGATTTGGCAGCCCCCGCCCCCAATGCCGCGAAGACACCGCCGCCGCTCGAGCTGCTGCCACCCAGGACACCCTGCAGGAGCCCGGCCGCAGCCGCGGCCGGGAGTGGCGAAAGCGCCGCCAGATCACGCCCGCGATCGTCGATTTCCTCACGGAAGCGGCGGCAGCTCGGGCAGCCGCGTAGATGCGCCCGGATGTCACGGCGACGGAGCACTCGGCCGTCGCCATCGGAGAGCGCCCTCATCACCTCGCTGCAAGTCATCGCGCGCCCCGCGTCCATCTCGCGCAGGCCGAGCCGTGCCTCGTAAATCGTCTGCCGGACGACCGCTGGCGAAGTCCCCAGCGCGGTGCCGATCTCGTCGAAGTCGAGCCCCGCAAGCTCGCGCATGACCAGCGCGCCGCGCTGGCGCTCCGGTAGCTCGCCAAGGTCGGCGACGAGATGCCGCAATCGCTCTCGCGTCGCCGCCTCATCGGCAAGCCCCGGACCGCGAGCGACCGTTTCGGGGTCGAGCTCCTCGCCGCCGCGCCGCCTGCGCAGGAGTTCGATCGACTCGTTGTGGGCGACGCGGTAGAGCCACGGCTTCAGTTCGATTCGCCGTTCCTCTCCCGGTAGCGACCTCAGCGCCTTGACCATCGTGTTCTGCAGCGCGTCCTGGGCGTCCTGGGGATTGCCGACGATCGCCAGGCAGTAGCGATACAGCTTCTGGTGGTAGCGCTGGTAGATCGCGGCGAAGGCGCGCTGGTCGCCCCCGGTCGCCCGCCTGGTGAGGCGATCGTCCGAGAGCAGGCCTGCAACGCCCGCGTTGTGCGACACCGTGGCTTCGCTCATCTCTCGTGGCCTGCATTGCGCGCCATCCCAACAGGTTAGGGACCGTTCCTCACCACCTTGAACGGGGCTACCTCGCCGCTGTCAGTACCTACCGAAATACCGAAAGACCACGAGCGCCGCCCAGGCGGATTAGGCCTGACACCGCCGGGGTAGCGTCGTTTCAGTTAGTCAAACGAAATGCTCCAACGCCAGACGCGTGGGAGCGGAGGGAACGCTGATGACCATTGGTGGATCCATCTTCCTGATCGCTGTGGGCGCCATTCTCTATTTCGCCACCAACCTGCACGTGGCGCACGTCAGCATCGACACGGTCGGGCTGATCCTGATGATTGCGGGCGGAGCGGGCCTGGTGCTCGGTTTCGCACAACAGGCCATGTGGTCGAGGCGATCGCGTCGTGAGATCGCCGTCGAAGACCGGCGCACCCCCGGCGAACCGCCGTACTAGAGGAGGATTTCTTGTCTACAGCATTGATCGTGATCATCGCCATCGTCGTCGTGATCGTCATCGCGGCCCTAATCCTCACCTCCGCCCGGCGCAGCCGCGCCAAGCAGATCGGCGAGGCGCAAGTTGAGGCCCTTCACGACGACGTCAGCCATCACCGCGAACAGGCCCAGCAGACCCGCTCCGAGGCGGAGCTGGCGCAAGAGCGAGCCGATCGCGCCGCGGCCGAAGCCGAGCTGGACGAGCGCAAGGCAGCGGACCGGGAGCGCGAGCTTGAGGAGCGCGAGTAACGGGCCAACCACAGGCCCGCTCGGGTCCAGACTTTCTCCAGTAACGCCCCGCCTTGACGGGAGAGTTGCTGTGGCCATATGGTCAGATCTTCCTAATTAAATGGGTCTTTGCCGTCAAAAAGACGGCTCACCCAGCACCGGAAGGAGACCATATGAGCCCTACGGAGATAACACTCGACGAGGGAACGCGACCGCACCCCAACGTCGTCGTAAAACACAATTCGCCAAACCAGAGCGACCGCGCAGCCGTTCCTCTCAGCCTCATCGTTCTGCACGACACCGAGGGCGCGAATATCGCCAAAAGCGCCGCCGACCTAGCCGGGCTTGGCAATTTCTTCGGCCAATCCTCGGTGGAAGCAAGCTCCCACGTCGCCACGGACGGCGACGGCAACTCGGCGCGTTTCGTCAGCGACGACCGCAAGGCCTGGCACTGCGCCGCCTTCAACTCGGCCTCGCTCGGGATCGAGCAGATCGGCGTCGTGACGCAATCACACGCGACCTGGATGAAAAACCACCGACAGCTCGAGGAGACCGCGCGCTGGATCGCCCACTGGTCGCACCATCACGACATCCCGATTCGGCGCGCGGAGGTCAGCGGTGAACAAGTGACCCGTTCCGGAGTGATCCGGCATATGGACCTTGGCGGGCCCGGTGGCGGCCACTCCGACCCCGGCGAGCACTTTCCCCTTGACCACGTCCTACAGCTTGCTCGCCTCTTCAAGGCCTTACACCCAGCAGGGGAGTCCAAATGAGCTCCCTCTTCAGCCAAAAATCCGCCGCTCATATCGCCGAACGGGCGACCAAGCATGGCGTACCGAAAGAGACCGCGACCTACATAGCGATGGCATGCGCCAAAGAGAAGCTGCGCTATGCGCTGGGCTTCGCAATGTTCGAGCAGGAGTCGAACTTCGAGGCCATCTACGGTCACGATGGCGGCGGTCTCAACCCCGGCGAGCCGGTGACCAAAGAGAACTACCGCAGCTTCCGGGCTGAGGTGGTGCGGCGAGAAGGCGGCGGCGCCAACGGTGTCGGTCTCGGTCAGGTGACCTTCTGGACCTACATCCGCGACCACGCTGGCCTATGGAACCCCAAGGCCCAGGTTTACCTGGCGACATCGCTCCTCGCTGACTACGTCCACCGGCTCGGCGAGCTGACCGGGACCGGCGCCTACAACGGCGGCGAAGGCAACCCGAACCTGGCCTACGCAAAGGAGGTGCTGGAGCGCGCGGACAAGTGGCGCCCGCTGCTTGCTGGGTGACTAGCCGCTGCGGCGCATCCGACTTTGACCACACTGGAGTGGGGTGAATGTCGGATGCGCCTCTCATCGACCGGCGAAGTTGATGACGCTGCGGATGCCGTCCTGGGCCTCCATCAGCTCGAAGGCGCGGTTGACTTCGTCGAGGCTCAGGCGGTGCGAGATGAAGGGCGCGACGTCGATCTCACCGGCGAGGGCGCGCTCGACCAGGAGCGGGACCTGGTCGCCCCCCTTGACGCCGCCGAAGGACGAACCGGCGATACGACGGCCGGTGATCAGGAAGCGGGGGACGACGTCGAGGGTCTCCCCCTTCCCCGCCACTCCGGCGATGGTGCAAAGGCCCCAGGCCATGCGCGCGGCTTCGACCGCCTGGCGCATCACGGCGACGTTGCCGGTTGCCTCGAAGGTGTAGTCGGCGCCGAAGCCGCCTGTCATCTCGAGGATCTGCTCGACGGCGCCATCGCCGCCTTGGAGGACGTCGGTCGCACCTTGGCCGCGGGCCAACTCGAGCCGGTCCGCGGAGAGATCGACACAGACGATGCGCTCGGCACCCTGCAGGCGACAGCCGGCCACTGCCCCCAGGCCGACCATTCCCGCGCCGAAGACGACGCAGGTGCTGCCCGGCTGCACCGCGGCGGTATTGATCGCCGCGCCGAGGCCGGTCGAGAGGCCGCAGGCAAAGAGGCAGGCGTGCTCGAACGGCGCCTCGGGGTTGATCTTGGCCAGGGCGATCTCCGGCATCACCGTGTACTCGGCGAAGGTCGAGCAGCCCATGAAGTGCCGGATCCCGTCGCCGTCGCGGG
>Ga0207641_10000268_pt1 | contig 66121 bp, 64 predicted proteins | sample KBSSwiS62_FD_184306 | JGI IMG/M metagenome (GOLD analysis project Ga0207641, IMG submission 184306) | Switchgrass rhizosphere microbial communities from Kellogg Biological Station, Michigan, USA - KBS Switchgrass S6-2 (SPAdes) (version 2) | ecosystem: Host-associated > Plants > Roots >...
CGAGCTTGTCGGCGTTCTCGACGTCCTTTGCGTTGCTGCATTCCTGGGCATCGGTGTGGGTGCCGTTGGCGCACGCGGCGAGGATCTCAGCGCGTAACTTGGGATCGGACTTCAGGTCCGCCTTGCCGATCGGCTGCCCACAACCACTCAGGAACGTGGCCGCCAGAACTGGGAGGGCCGCGGCGATCCCCTTCACGGCCGGCTACTCAGGCTCTGCTGAAGCTTGGCGAGGCCGGTCTCGTCATCTCGCTGCGAACGCAGTCTCGCCTCGGCGGACTGCCGCATCTGAAGCGCCTGAAGCTGGACCGCATCGTTCTGGATATGTGCATTTTCCACGCCGACACGGGCTTGGATATCCATCACGTCCTTCGCGTCCGACGCGGTGTCCAGCGACGAACGCAGTTCCTCGAGACCCGTCGTTCTCTGGGCGGTGACGCCATATGCTGCCTCGGCAATGGCCGCGTCGCGCGCCGCCATGTCGCCATTGCGAGAAATGGCATCGCGGTTCGAGCGCTCGAAAGCGGTGGCGTCCGGGCGAAGCTCGGGAAGCTCGACACGGTTGCTGCTGCGGATCCGGTCTGCGGCCGTGCCAAGGCTGCCAAGCCCCGTCGTGTTAGAGGACATGAGGCGCTGAATGTCCCGTGCTTCGCTTGGCAAGAGGTGGCGAACGGCGTCGGTGTTCAGGGACGAGGCAATCTGATTGACGTTCGTCAGCTTGTTGACGCTGTTATAGAGCTCGGTCGCCTGGGAAATCTGCTGCTTCCCCTGTTCGATCATCGACAGGGTGTTCTTCACCGTCGAGAGGGTCTGCAGGAATGTACTGGAATCATAGACCGGAATGCCCTGCGCGAACGCCGGCACGGAGATCGCCAATCCACTAAGAATCGCGAGCGCTCGTAATGCTTTCATGACCTTATCCTTTCCTTCTGGTGGTGGCACGGCGGCGCTCGTGAAAGACGGGCAGCCAGTGGCTGGGATCGTCGCCATGTTCGCGGCGAACCTGATCGAGGATTCCGACGGTTTCGGTGGTGCCCGAGAGGACGGCCAGCTCGTCGGACAGGCCGCCGAGATCGAGTTCAACCACGATGGAATCGTGACCCTGCTTGACCAGAAACCGTCGACTTTCGGGGATCAGATCGTTTCTAATGAGCTTGAACTCGGCACGGGTAAGGCCGAGTCCATCGATATAATCGACCTCTCGGCCGTGGGGGTTGGGCAAGATGATCTTGGTGGCGACCTGCTCCATGATACTGTGAGAGATGTCCGATCGCAGAGCGTCAGCCGGGCTTTGCGTCCCGAACACCAGAAAGGCATTCTGCTTCCGGTAAGTCTTCAGGCCGTCCTGCGCGAAGGCGCGGAAGGCATCATCGCCCAGCGCTTTCCAGAACTCGTCGATGTCGATCACGAGACGACGGCCATCGAGCAGGGCATCGATCCGGTGGAACATGTACATCATGAGCGGCGTGCGGATCTCGGGATTGTCGAGGAAATCCGTCATGTCGAAACCGATGAACCGGGCCTCGAGGGTCAACTCGTCCCGGTCATTGTCGAACACCCAGCCAAGTGCGCCGCCGCGCGACCATTTCTCAAGCCGCGCGCCAATCCCTTCCGGATCGCGCTGTCCGAGCAATTGACGAAGCGCGAGGATGGACCGCTCCTCCGGGGGAAGGCGTCCGATCGAGAGGATGCCCTCGTCGATCATCCGCTCCTGCGTGACGCCGAGCTGGGTGCCCGAGGGGGTCACCAGGTGACGGATCAGCCTGCCGAGGAAAACGATGTTGCCCGGGGTCTGCTCGAGCGCGCGCAGCGGCGCAAACCCGGTCGGCACGCCATTGCGCAGCGCCAGATAGGTGCCGCCGGATGACCGCACATAGATCTCGGCCCCTCGGTCCTTATCGATGAAGATCTGCTGCGCGCCGGTTTTCTCCAGCTGCGCCATCAGGAAATTCTGGACGACGGTCTTGCCGCCGCCCGACGGGCCGATGATCAGCGTGTGGCCAAGATCGTTCACATGAAAGTTGAAATAAAATGGAGACTGGGCCGCAGTTTTCATCAACGCGATCGCGGCGCCCCAATGATTGCCATCGGGCTTGCCCGCGGGGAAAGTGTGGAACGGTGAGAGCGCAGCAAAATTGCGCGACGTGATCGCCGCTGGCCGCGCACGCCATGCGAAGTTGCCAGGAAGCTGCGACCAGAAGGCGGCCTCCAGCGCCGGACCCTCCCGAGCGGCTACCAGACCCGCGTCGGCGAGCGCGGCGCGTGCGGTCGACAGGTTCTCGGCCAGGCGCTTCTGATTTTCACCGAAAACTGCGAGCGAGAAATGATGCTCGCCCAGGACAAAACGATTGCTCTGCAGATCGTCCGCCGCGTCGGCCAGCTCAAGCGCCTGACTTGCAGCGGCATCTTCCGTCGAGGCCATCTGGTTCTGGCGACGGCGCAAGCGCTCCGAAGCCCGAGCCTTGCCCATGAACGCGAAGGACTGCGTCACGACGAACGCAAAATCCTGGCTGAGCAGCGCGTTCATCTGGCCTGGCCGCGTCATCGCCGGATATTCGCGGATGCCGAACAGGCCGACGAACCGGCTCGTGTCATGCGCCCGCACCTCGACTGTCTCGCGGCCAAAGATCACGCGTTCCCCATAGATGGCGGAACCGAGGTGGCCGCGGACCAGCGGCACCCTGCCGGCGCGGCCCATCATCACCAGTTCGAGCACCTCGAGCGGCTGCGAGAACATCAGGCCATTGTGCTCGTACAGGTGCAGGCGTCGGGGCCGGCAGCGTGCGAGGAGCTTCTCGATGTCACGCGCCTTATCCTCGAAGCGCGCAAGCTCGTCCTCGTCGACTTCGGCTCCCTCCTTGCGCGCCGATGCCAGACGTCGAAGGAGCACGCCGGTACGATCAGCCGATCCAACGGACGGGCGCATGATGAGCGTCAGGTAGAGCTCGTTCACGAACATGCGCTTGGCGGTCACCCGCGCGCGGTATTTTGCATCGAGATCGGCCGCAAAGGCCGAGCGAAACTCGCCTTCGGGATAGTCAGTGATCGGCCGGCGGACGATATGCGTCCAGATCGCCAGACGGTCGTCGGCGATATTGCGCAGCGTGCCGTTGAGCTTTTCGTGCCAGTCGTTGAGATGGATTGGGTCGGCCGTCTCGAATGCTAGGCCGTCGAGCTTGAACATCATCATGAGGTCGCGCCCGTCGAGCGCGATGACATTGTCGTCGATATGACGCGCATAGGGGAGATAGCGCGCGGGGTCGGCCTCGTTCTTGAGGATCCGCCACGGCGTCCGGGCGGCAGCGCCGCCCAACGAGTTGGCCCGGCTAGCCATGCGCAAAGCCCCGGCGTTTCGCCCCATCGATCGGCAGGGGCGAGTAAGAGCTACCGCCCCACCATCCCCGGTTGCGGCATCGTGCCTTTGTCGTTGTCCAGAGCCACAAGAGGCGGAAGGCGTTTGCGTCGTGCCGCACGATCAGCCGGGCTATGGCCAGAAAGGCCCCGGCTAGCGCAAAAGCGTATAGCGGGTTGCCGGTGACGATGAGCGTCAGGCACGCCGCCAGCGCGATCGGCAGCGATGCTTCGATCGGAACACCCAGCCACATCGTCGGCCGGGTCACGGCCAGGAAGAGCGTTTCTTCCCTGAGTTTTTCATCGTCCATCACAGCGTACTCACGCGCCGCCAGTGATGGTATCGACGATCCACTGTGCGCTGAACACGATGAAGATGCCGACGATAACGGTGACCAAGAGCCCCAAGCTTGCCCGCCCGGTGAAGAACATGAAACCCACGATGACGACCGCGATCACCGCGATCGTTTTCGCAAAAGTACCGGTCAGCCAGGTCTTGATATTCTCGGCCATCGACGTGACGCCGTCGGCCGCTTGGGCATGGGCCGGATCGGTGAGCAGGAGCGACACCGCAATGACCGCGACAAACAGTGCCAGATATTGCGCGAAAGTGCGCCGCCGCGGCGTTAACCATACCTTGGAATTGGTCGCTAAGGCAGTCATTCGGCTTGTCCTTTCGGTGAACTGTTGGATGCTCCCCCAAAGACCATCAATGATGCCGTCTGCGCCCCCGCAGTCGTGTCCCATGCCTCTTGGACGCGCGGCGAGCGAACCTCCGCCGAAGGCTGTGTAACTGTGGGTTCCGGCGTCACTGGCGCGGGCAAAGCGGCGGGTTCTGGCATCGCTCGACGTCTGATCGCTGGCACGACGACATTCGACGACGCATAGACGCGGCCGACATAGCCATTTCCAAACCCGCGGGAACGACTACCCGTGTTGTACATCGACATGGCGGTCGCGATGGCGACCTCTGTAGAAGGGCTGGAGCGAACAACGTTCAGATAGTTGGAAGCCAGCACGCGTGCGGCTGCGGCGAGATTACGGCAGGGATCGAAAGCGTCATCGACCGACAGGCCAAGCCACCTCAGATTTGCGCTGTTGATTTGCCCCAGGCCAAGATCGATGTTGTAACCGCGGGCAATGAGCGATCGCGCGGCTGCGGCGGCCGACACCTGATCGCTGGGATTGGGTGCGGCAACGCCCTTCGCATTCACGCCGATGGCATAGGGGTTGAAATGACTCTCGGTGTGGACGACCGACACAAGCGTTTCGACCGCAACCGATGGTGCGCATTGCTGCGCCAGTCCGACCACGGTTGCGAGCTCGAGGATCACTGTGGTGTGGTCCCTTGTTCGCTGGGAGACGCTGGCAAGCTTTCAATATTCGCAAGCGAATAGGATTGCTGCCGCCCGTCGGTGAACGTCATCACCACCCGGCGCCGCGAAGCGGAATCGCGATCATAGACCTTGGTCTTCGCAACGCCGCCACCGGAGCAGCCGGGGAATGAGCCGCCCAATGCCAGACGCTCCCAGAGCTTCACCATAGGCGGCACGCAGGCGGGGTACTGGGTCGCACTGCCCGGGTTCGAGAGGCAAAGCAAAACTTGGCAGCCCAGATCGTTGGCAGACGCAGGAGCCGCCTGGGCGGACACCGCCACGATCGGAACGGCAAGGGCAAGGCGCAGGCGCCGCATCTGATTTCTCCGCTTTTCAGCGCCGCTGCATTAAAAATGCGCCGACCACTTTCCGTTGAAAATCACCTCTCTTTTGAACCCGGTGCGGCAATTTCGGGCAATCCCCCCACAAGGGGGGAGCGGAGGTACAAGGTCGTGCAAGACGGCAGGAATGCAGGGCGGCGTTGATCGCGGGCCACCCCTTGAGCCTCAAGTCGGAGAGACCTGAAGCGCCAATTCGCTATTGTGGGGGGCGACGCTGCTAGACGAGCGCGTCGATGTTCAGATGTCCGTCTCGGACAGCGCGAAGCACGAGCTGGGTCCGGCGACGCACGCCATACCGCCGGCGCGCACCTTCGACATATTCATGGACAGTGTCGCGGCTCAGACCCAGAATCTGTCCGATCTCCCAGTCGCTCTTGCCCTGTGCCACCAGATCAATGCAGTCGATCTGCCGCGGGCTGAGCGCTATCGGGATGTTTGCCAGTTCATCGGGACCGAGAAGGGCTCGAGCCTGGTCGAACGCAACCGTGCCAATCAATCGGGCAGAGAGAAGGTCGGGACTTGAGATCGTCTCATCGCCTTGCCGCGCTACTGTAAACATCGCGCCAGGCTCATCGCGCATCCGGATCGGCATAGTAAACCCAGATTCCAGTCCATGTCCGCGACCCCGTTCAAGGATCGAAAGCTGGCGGGCATTGGGCGCGATATAATCGCCGATTTGATCCCAGGTGAGGCCGGAGACGGTTTTGACGCAAGCGGCGTGAACCGGATCCTCAAGATAGAGTCGTGACTCCATGATTTCCTCGATCCACCGCACCGGATAGGTGGTTATTAGCAGGGCTTTGCGGGTGGTCCGCTTCAAGTCGACATTGTGCACCAATGCGAACCAGCGGAACCCGAACTGGCGCACAATACCATCGAGCAAGGATTTGAGATCATCGAGCGTCGCCGCCTGCCGGCATTCGGCTTCGAATGCGGTGATATCGCCCAAGCGGCCGGCATCTTCGAGACTGCTCATAGTGCGAACGATTCGCATTTCGATAGCGGTTTCGTCCAGTCACCGTTCGGCGAAGCCACTGAAAAACAAGACCGGATGCGTCCTGCAGGCAGCTCCCCGCAACAAATGCACAGGTCGTCCTAGCCGGGAGCGGCCCGGTGCGATGATGAAAGGCCACGCGTGACACTTTACCTTTGGGCAAAGTGTCACAGCCGACAAAATGATGAAGCCACCGGCCAAATGGGATTCACTTCAACCCCCATATGTGCTTGATTCAATCCTGTTATGTTGCACGCTCCGATCATCGGCGACAGCCGCCAGCAACTGGATATGCCGTCCTTGTTGGAGATGCTTGCGCGGTCCTCGTCTCGGCCGCGCTACGCCTTCATGGTGCTCAACCTGATTGCCCAAGTTTCCCGTTCCGACGGCCGCGCAGGACCGCTGGTAGCCAAGGGCGGCGGCCTCATTCCCTTGCGTGACTGGCTTTGTGATGCACTGACGCCGATGGGGCAGCGCGACCCCCGTCGCGTGGCCCTGGAAGAACGGATACGCAGCGATCTGGCAATGTCCGGCGCGTTGCCGATGGATGGGGGTCAGGCCACGGCCATGGTCGAGGACGCCATCCGTGAGCAGGTACGGTCTTCGGGCAAGACGAATGTGAGCCGGGCGGTATCGGAGCTGGTGCGCGCTGGCTTGCTCAAGCGGCACTATCAAGGCTATTGCGTTGATCATCATAATCGCGGGGCGCAACGCCAGGCTGTCTATATCTTGGCTGGTCGCGCGCGCGGCCTGATCGGCGGCAGACAAGAGCAGCCGAGAGCCGTTCCGAGACAGGCCGAACTGGCGTTCTGATCGCCCCGAAATTGGTCGAATTTAACATAACTATAATTATCAAACCGGCTGATCGGCCGTTTTGACGGACCGCCGCAATGCTTTTGGTGCTGCCTAGCCCATGATCTCCTCGATTAGTAACAGGCCCAGGAAACCAACGAAAAACATAGCGCTGACCAGCGGGCTGTCAGGCCTCTCGTGGGCTTCGACCAACAGCTCCTCGGTGACCAGATACAACAGCGCCATCAAGCCAAAGCTCAGAAAACCGGCGATGACGACGGGTGGAAACATCGCTACTGGGGTGGCGACAAGCGCGCCGACCGGTAACAGCAGCGCCAGTCCGATTGTGATCGCGATCACCTTGCGCCGTGACCGCACCGTTTCGCCAAGCTCTGCGGTCACGGTAAGGCCGAGGAACAACACTTCGAGGGTGAGCGCGATCGTGAGCAGCAGGCCTGCCTTGGCGCCAGCAACAAATGCCAGTCCAAGCACGAGGCCGTCGATGAGAATGTCGATGCCGATCGCACCCAGCATCGCGACCGGACCCTTGGTCCGTCCTTCAAGCGCCTTCAACGACAGCATCACGACCACCCCGAGCGTGCCGCCGATAAACGTCGCTATCGGCGAACCCTCGTGCATCACCTGCGGCAATATTTCGGCGGCGGCCGCCGCGAATACTACGCCTGCCGCCAGATGCTGCATCGCGCTGACGAACGTTGCGCTTGGCTGACGCCAACTCGCCCAGAGCGTCCCCAAAATCACCGCGAGGACCGGGATGAGCGTATATTGCAGTGCCAGCATCTCAGTCTCTTGTCCCTAAATCCGACGGCATGCCTGGGCGGCGTGGCCCGCACGGTTGATCGTCATCTCACCGCCCGTTGCATCGGCGGTGATCTTGTCTCCGACATAGCGAAGCCCCTGCCCCGGTGCCGACAGCCGCGCTGGCCGTCCGCCAGTGGAACTGCGCAACTCGATGCTCAGCCCATCGGCCAGAAAGTCCACGGTGATCTGAGTATCGTCATCGCACGCGTAAATGTGGCGACCGATGATCTGCGCGTTCGGTCCGGCAAGATGGTCGCCCTCATGCGGATTGGCCGAGGGTGCCTGGCTGGAGCATCCACTCGCAGCCGCGCCAAACAAGGCGGGCGCCAGGAGCAATATCCGTGAGAAGCCACCCTTTCTCATATCGGCCTTGCGCGCTCAGACGTGCCGAGCATCTAGTGCGCCTTTCGCTTGGCAATGCGTCGATCCACACGCGACTGTCGCCGGGCCACGGGCGCGCCAGGCCGAAGATAACGCTCAAATGCCCGGTCGGCCTCTTCCATACTCGCCAGGATCCGGCCCTTCAGCTTGCTGGTCGCCACGCGCGAGAACGGTCCCCAACAGCGCGTGCTATGCCGCATCTGTGTGCCCGAAGTGATGGCGTCGATCCGAAAAGCTTCCTCGAACATCAGCAAACCCGGCATCCCGGTCTTCCAGCCAATCTCTTCCGGCTTTCGGCATTGCGTAATCGTCGCGGGCGCGGTCATCGCCTTGCGCAGGAATGTGGTGTTGAACGTGTAGCCGATCGCGCCGCCTTCAACGGCTGCTCCCGACAGCCGGATAAAGGGGTGCCAGCGCGCGAAGCCCGCCAAGTCGGACAAAGCGGTCCACACCCGCAGCGGCGCGGCTGACAGACACGTCACATGCTCCACCTCAAACATGATCGCGGTCCTTGAACGCGAGCAGTCGCAGCGCATTGAATACGACGACCAGGGTCGATCCTTCATGCGCAAGTACCGCCGGACCGATGCCGAGGCCCAGGATTGTTGCCGGCAACAGAACGGCGACGACCCCGAGGCTCATATAAAGGTTCTGGCGGATGATCCTGCTCGTCTGTCGGCTGAGTCCTACCGCGAACGGCAGATGGGCGAGATCGTCGGCCATCAATGCGACGTCGGCCGTCTCCAGCGCCACGTCCGATCCGGCAGCGCCCATGGCAACGCCAACGGTCGCATTTGCCATCGCCGGCGCATCGTTGACGCCATCGCCGACCATGGCGACCTTGTCCTGCGCCTTCAGCTTCTTGATGGCTTCGACTTTGTGTTCAGGCATGAGGTCGCCCCAGGCCTCGTCAAGTCCAACCTCCTTGGCGATCGCATCGGCAACCCTCTGATTGTCGCCCGAGATCATGATCATTCGGGTGATGCCGAGTTCCCGCAGCCGCGCCAGTGTCGCGACGGCAGCGGCACGAGGCGTGTCCATCAGTCCAATCACGCCAAGATAGCGATCTCCCATGCGCACGATCATGGTCGTGCGACCGGCCTCCTCCAGTTTCACGCCAGCGTCACGCAAGCCTTCGGGCAGCGGCGCACCGTCGACCTCGCCGAACAATTTGGGACTGCCGATATGAACCGCCTCCCCTTCGACCATCGCCTGTACACCACGACCGGTGATGCTGCGCAGATCGGTGGCCGCTGGGACGGGCGCATCGCCGTGCCGCTCGCGACCGCCCGCGGCGACCGCAGCAGCCAGCGGATGGTCACTCAAGCTTTCGACGGCGATGGCAATGCGCAACAGATCGGCTTCGGCGACGCCATCGGCAGGAACGACATCGGTGATCCGCGGCCGCCCCTCCGTCAGCGTGCCTGTCTTGTCGAAGGCGATGGCGCGCAGCGTGCCGAGATTCTCGAGCGGTCCGCCGCCCTTGACGAGCACGCCTCCACGCGCAGCCCGAGCGATGCCCGACAACACCGCACTCGGCGTTGCAATCGCCAGCGCACACGGGCTCGCGGCCACCAGCACCGCCATCGCGCGGTAGAAGCTGTCACGGAACGGCTCGTCGATCACGACCCACGCAAACAGAAGCAGCACAACAAGGCCCAGGACAGCGGGCACAAAAATGCGCTCGAAGCGATCCGTAAAGCGCTGCGTCGGCGACTTCTGCGCTTCCGCTTCGCCAACCATCTGCACGACCTTGGCAAGGGTCGTGTCCTTGGACAGACGGGTCACCTGCACCTCGATTGCGCCCGCCCCATTGATCGTTCCCGCAAAGATGCGATGCGCGGCGGCGACCTTGTCGGGCTGCTCTGCCGATGCGGAAGGATCATCGACGGGCCGCTTGTCTACCGGCATGCTCTCGCCCGTAACCGGAGCCTGGTTGACGCTCGAAGTGCCGACGACGACAAACCCGTCCGCTGGCATCCGCTCATTCGGCTTGACGACGGCAATGTCGCCGACCGCCAGTTCCTCGACCGGAATCTCCTTTGTACCACCGTCGCGGCGCACGAGCGCCGTTTGCGGCGCGAGTTCGGCAAGCGCTTCGATAGCGCGCTTGGCCCGACCCATCGCATAATGTTCGAGCGAATGGCCCATGCTGAACAGGAACAACAGCAGTGCGCCCTCGGCCCATGCGCCCAACGCCGCAGCGCCGCCTGCGGCCACAAGCATGAGTGTATCGATCTCGAACCGCTTCATCCGCAGATTCTCGATCGCCTCGCGCAGCGTGAAATAGCCGCCAAAGCCATAGGCGAGAATATAGGCAGCCATTGGTATCCAGGCCGGAGCGCTGGTGAGCTTTTCCACGCCGAAGCCCACCGCAGCGAAAAGGCCGCACAATATGGCGAAGATGATCTCGGTATTTGCGCCGAATATCATCCCGCCATGGGCGTGATCGTGACCCTCATGCTCTTTGCCCGCGCCGTGATCATGGCCTGAATGATCCTTTTCATCCTTATGGTCATGACCGGCATGGGCGTCGCGAGCCTCCGCAGGCGCGGCCGATGATCGCGCTTTCACCGGCCCGGCGCGAACGCTGAGCCCCATTTCTCCGAGCAGACGCCGAATATCGCTCTCCGAAATAATCTCCTTGTCGAAGTCGAGGCGGAGGCTACCGGACGACGAGGCGTCCGCCTCGACGATGCCAGCGGTCCGAAGCAGTCGTTCGGCGACGCTACGCGCACGGCGCTGGCTGGAGAGACCCTCAACGTTCCAGCGCACATGCCCAAATCGCTCGGTGAGCTTGGCACCCTCCCGTTGCGCAAGCTCGCGTATCCGCGGCAGGGACAGGAGGTCCGGGTCGTAATGGACGCAGAGTTTGGCCGGTGTGTCGCCTTGCGCCTCGACGACATGCGCGCTGCCAACACCCTCGCGCGCCGTCAGATTTGCAACGAGCCGCGAGACGCAGCCATCCGCCGCATCGTCGATTTCGGGCAACAGAAGCGGCAGTTCGAGCTTGAGCTTTTCGGTCATTGCGTCTCTCCTGGCGTGTCGACCTGGGTGAGGTCCGCCGCTTCGCCCCCCAGAATCTCGACAACCTCCAGCGTCATGAGACCGATCCCTGTCACGTCTGCCAGGGAGGCGACAAAAGCGCGAAGCCGTGCGTCCTTGTCGACGATCTCGACGACCAGTGACTGGTCGTCCTCAAGCACATGACGGCGGTGGACATGCGCCGACCGGCCAAAACCAAACAGGGCCTGCAGCACCGTCACCCCGGCCATTTTGGCGTCACGGGCGCGGGTCGCCACCACTTCGAACACCTTGCGGTCACCAAAGTAGGCGGCCTCGTCGGTATAGATGCGCAGCAATTTTGCTTGGTCGCTCATCTTCATTTCCTCTCTCAGACTGTCGCAGGCACGACATCGGGTGCCTCACCATCATGCTGTTTTGGATCGCGGCGCGAGATCCGCTCGCCCAGCCCAAGCACCACCTTGGAAATAGCGGGGAGCACGAGCAGGGTCAGGATCGTCGCCGCGATCAGGCCGCCGATTACGACGGTCGCGAGCGGCTTCTGCACCTCAGCGCCGGTGCCATGGGCAAGCGCCATCGGCACGAACCCGATCGCCGGCACGAAACCCGTCATGATGACAGGCCGCACCTTTTCGAACGTGCCTTCGATGATTGCCCGGCTCAGCTCGACGCCCGCCTCGAGCTTCTCCCGGATCGCAGTCATCACAACGAGTCCGTTCAGCACCGCCACACCGGCAAGGCAGATGAACCCGACCGCTGCCGACACGGAGAAGGAGATGCCCGTCAACCAAAGCGTGAACACGCCGCCCGCGAGGCCCAAGGGAACCGCAAGAAACACCGCCGCTGCCCGGGCGAGCCCACCCAGCGCCATGTAGAGCAGGCCGAAGATCGCCAGGAAACAGAGCGGTACGACGATCGCCAGACGCTGCGACGCCGCCTGCAGGTTCTGGAACTGTCCGCCCCACTCCAGATAGGAGCCAGATGGCAAGGCCAGTTTGTCGACCTTGGCCTGGGCCTCGGCAACGAATGAGCCGACATCACGCCCGCGCACATTGGCCTGGATGACCACGCGCCGTTTGCCGTTCTCGCGGCTGATCTGGTTCAGCCCTTCGCTGAACCGGAACTGCGCGACCTGCGAGAGCGGGACGGAACCTCTGTGTCCCCCGGCCTCTTGCGGCAGAAGGACCGGAAGCGCGGCAAGGGCATCGAGGCTTTCACGGGTGCCGGCCGGCACGCGCACCGTGACCTCGAAGCGACGATCGCCCTCGAAGAGCAGGCCGGCCTCACGCCCGCCCATCGCGGCCGCGACCGTATCTGCGACTTCCTCGATGGTCAGGCCGTACCGTGCGATCGCCGCGCGATCGAACTTCACGTCGAGCGTCGGCGAGCCGCTCGTTTGCTCGGCTTTAACGTCGGCAGCGCCAGGAACGGTCTGGAGGACGCGAACGATTTCCTGGGCAGTGGCGCCCATCTTGTCGAGATCATCGCCGTAGAGCTTGATCGCAACATCGCCGCGCACGCCCGCGATCAGCTCGTTGAAGCGAAGCTGGATCGGCTGACTGACCTCGAACGAGTTGCCGATCTTCGCGCCGGATCGCTGCTCGATCCGGGCTAGAACGTCGGCCTTCGTATTAACCCCTTCCGGCCATTCGTCCTGCGGCTTGAGGATCACGAAACCGTCCGAAATGTTCGGCGGCATCGGGTCGGTCGCCACTTCCGCTGTGCCCGTCTTCGAGAACATGACCTCGACCTCGGGCAGGCTGGTGACGGCCTTTTCGACCTCGCGCTGCATCTCTAGTGACCGCTCCAGAGACACGGAGGGCACGCGGGTCGAGGCGAGTGCGACATTCTTCTCGTCGAGCTGGGGGATAAACTCCTGCCCGAGGAAGCCGAACACCAGCGCCGACGCTGCGAAGAAGGCGAAGCCGGCACCGATGAACGGCCATGGCTTCGCCACCGCCTTGTCGAGCAAGGGCGCATAGCGCGCCTTGGTCTTGGCGATGATCCATACTTCCTTCTCCGAGACCTTGCCCCGGATCAGGAGGGCCACCATCGCGGGCACAAAGGTAAGCGCGAGGATGAAGGCCGCGACCAGTGCGAGCATGATCGTGATCGCCATCGGCGAGAAGGTCTTGCCCTCGACGCCGGTGAACATCAGCAATGGTGCAAAGGCAAGCAGGATAATGCCCTGACCGAACACCGTTGGCTTGATCATCTCCTGCGACGCCCGCATCGTCTCTTCGAGCCGCTCGCGCAGGGTGAGCAACCGACCTTCATGCTCCTGGCGGTGGGCAAGCCGCGCCAGGCAGTTTTCGATGATGATGACCGCGCCATCGACGATCAGACCGAAATCGAGCGCGCCGAGACTCATGAGATTACCCGGCACGCGAAAGGCGTTCATGCCGATCGCCATCATCAGGAACGAGAAGGGAATGATGAGCACTGCGATGATCGCCGCGCGAACGTTGCCGAGCAGCAGAAACAGCGCGGCCGCCACCAGGATTGCGCCCTCGATCAGATTTTTCTGAACCGTGGCGACGGTCGCATTGACGAGCTTCGAACGATCGAGGACCGTCGTCACCTTGATGCCCGGCGGCAGCGACTTTCCAAGTCCATCGAGCCGTTCGCCGACATTGCGGGCGACGACACGGCTATTCTCGCCGATCAGCATCAGCGCGGTGCCGATGACGGCTTCATGGCCGTTCTGGCTCGCCGCACCCGTGCGCAGTTCGCCGCCGATCTTCACATTGGCGACGTCCTTGACCGCGATCGGCAAGCCGCCGCGCGTAGCCACGATGGCGTCGGCAATCTCGTCGATATCGCGAATACGCGCGTCCGCCCGGAGCAGGAACGCCTCGCCGCCACGGTTAAAATAGTTGGCGCCGACCGCAAGGTTCGATGCCTCCAGTGCTTTCGCAAGTTCGGAATAGGAAATGCCGTAGGAGGACAACTTCACCGGATCGGGCTCGACGATATATTGCTTTGAATAGCCCCCGATCGAGTCGATGCCGGCAACGCCCTGCACCGTGCGGAGCTGCGGCCGGATAATCCAGTCCTGCACAGTGCGCAGATAGGCGGCACGGCCGACATCGTCGGTCAGCCGCGCACCTTCCGGGGTCAGGAAGCTGCCGTCCGACTGCCAGCCCGGCTGACCGTTGCGGATGGTCGCACCTTTCCCGCCGGGATTGGCGAAATCGACCGAGTACATCAGCACTTCACCCAGACCGGTGGTGACCGGCCCGATTTGCGGCTGCACGCCGTCGGGAAGCGTATCGCGCGCCTGGGTCAGTCGTTCGCTGACCTGCTGGCGCGCGAAATAGAGATCGGTCTTGTCGGTGAAGATCGCCGATACCTGGCTGAAGCCGTTGCGCGACAGCGAGCGGGTCGTTTCAAGGCCGGGAATGCCAGCCAAGGCGGTCTCGATCGGGAAGGTGACGCGTTTTTCGATTTCGATCGGCGAGAGGCCGCGTTCGACCGTGTTGATCTGGACCTGGTTGTTGGTGATGTCGGGAACGGCATCGATCGGCAGCTTTGTGAGCTGCCAGACCCCGAACCCAGCGATAACGAGGAAAAGGAGAACGACCGCCCAGCGCGCGCGGACGGATAGCGCCATCAGATTTGCGATCATGGTCTATTCCTCCTCGCCTGCGCCCTTGCCGAGCTCGGCTTTGAGCAAGAAGGCATTGCGGGTCGCGATGGTGCGACCAACAGGGAGGCCCGAGGCGATCTCGATCCGGCCGGCGCTGCGCTGACCCGTCGTCACCGGCGTCGCCTTAAAACCATTCGCTGTGCGGACGAACACAACGTCGCGTCCGCCCACCGATTGCACCGCCTCTTCAGGAACAACGATCGCGCTCGATGTCGCGCCGCGGCTCGGCATCATGCGCACCCGCACCGCGAGACCGGGCTGCAAAAGGCTGTTGGTAACATCCAGCACCGCGGTCGCAGCGCGCGTTTCGCCGCTCAGCGTCGGCGTCACCGCGCGAACGCGGGCCTCTACGGTCTGGCCATCGGGCAACTCGATAATCGCCTTGTCGCCCGGCGTGAGGCGCGTGGCGTCGGACGCACCCACCGCCGCCTCGATCTGGATCTGGCGGGGATCGGCGACCCGGAACAGCTCGGTCTCGGGCTGCACATAGGCGCCAAGGCTGATCTTCATCGCTGTCACGCGCCCGGAAATCGGGCTTGCGAGAATGACGCCGCGACCGTCGCTGGTAATGTTCGCAGCACCCGCCGCAACCCGTGCGCGCTGCGCCTCGGCTGCTGCCGATGCCGCTTCGGCCTGCGCTGTTTCGAGATCAACCCGGGCGGAAACCTTCTGGTCATACAGATAGCGTTCGCGTGCCAAGGACTTCTGGGCGAGGGTCGCCTTCGCACCCGCTGCCGTGCGGTCGGCCGCGATCTGCGCCGCGTCGCGGCTTTCGACCACCGCCAGCGCCTCACCGGCGCGGACGGGATCGCCGAGCCGCTTGAGTACGCGGGTGACAGCGCCGCCTGCGCGTGCGGTGACGATGGCCTCGCCCGTCGGTGACGGCGTGATGATGGCCTGGGCTACGATCTCAGCGCCAAGTCCACCGGCGCTGATCGTCTCGGTGACGACGCCGGAATCCTTGATCGCAGCGGCGCTCATCACCAGCGTATCGCTCGGCGTTTCCGCCGCAGCCTGCTCATTGGTGGCAGCGCCATCGGCAGACGGTGCTGGTGCCTCACTCGTGCAACGCGCGACGCTGAAGCCACCGACGGCCGCGAGAAGCACAGCGCCCGCCACACCGCCTAATAGGCGTTTGTCCTGAATCATAGCGTTTCTCCGAATATGGGGTAGCCTGGGCACGATGGCCCGGCGATCAACGGCGCTTTGGCGGCCGTCATGAGGAATTGTGGTGCGTTCGGCAGGGACGCAGGCCGTGAGGAGCATGTCATGGGTCAGCTCCCCGTTTCAGGCGCGGGCGCGGTCAGACGCTCGAGGCGGGCTTCGGCATCGTGATAGGCGACAAGCGCGTCGGTGAACGCGGCCCGTGTCTCTGCCAGGGTGCGCTCGGCTTCCAGCAGGTCGAGCTGACTGAACTTACCCTGGGCATAGCCAATTCGGGCGATGCGCGCGGCCTCCATCGCGGCGGCGAGCCCTGGCCCACCGGCCGATCTGGCGGTCGCGCCCGCATTCGCCAACTGAGCCTGCGCGCTCGCGATGGATTGCTCGGCTTCTATGACTGCCACCCTTCGGTTGGCGTCGGCGCGATCCTGCTCTGCCCGGGCCTGGCTGACTGCCGCGGCGCCGTTGTTGAAGAGGGGAAAGGGTATCGCGATCCCGACGACTGCCGCGGTATCGTTGGTCTGGGCGAGCCGCCGCGCTCCCGCGCTGATCGTAATGTCGGGCACGCGCTGGGAGCGTGCAAGGCGCACCTGCGCATTGGCGGTATTCACGTCGGCTCTTGCCGCCGCGAGTGCCAATGTCCCTTCGGCCGAGACCGGCAGAGCTGGACCATAGCCCCCAACCCGGTCGAACCAGACGAGATCGAGTACACCATCGATCGGTTGGCCAATCAACCGCGCCAGATTGCCGCGCGCGACCTCCGCCTCGCGGACCGCGCGCTCGAGCCCGACCTCCGCGTTGATGCGCAGAACGTCCGCACGCTGCTGGTCGATCGGTGCCCCTGCCCCTGCAGTCACGCGGACACGCGCAGCCCGAAAGGCATTTCCCGCGATCTCGGCTTGTTGCCGGGCGATATCTACGCGCCGCTCGGCGGCCGCGGCCTCGATATAAGTCTGCGAGATCCGCAGATTGAGATCGGCCAGTGCAATAGCCGCATCGATCCGCGCTCGATCACCGCGTGAGTCCGCAACCGCAATCCGAGCCGAACGCTTGCCGCCGAGCTCGATCGGCAGCGCCAGGCCCACCGTCGTCTCGGCGCTTCTAACACCGCGATATTGGCCGGAGCCGGCAACATTCTCAGACTGTATCTGGATCTCAGGATTGGGACGCAGGCCGGCAATCGTCCGAGCGGCCGCAGTGGCGCGCACGTCGGCCGAGGCAGCATCGATGCTGGGCGACGTGCCGCCCGCGACAGTACGGGCACGGTCGAGGGTGAAGATGGAGGTACTGGCAGACGGCGGCGATGGGGCCGTCTGTGCCTGCGCGATCGACGCGCAGGACGTTACGGCCAAAAGGGCCGCTATGACGCGATGCATGGATGAAAAACTCCTGACGAACCTGTAGGAACCCGCCGGTCGATGTCGGCGAGAGCTAGGAAATCGTCAGGCTTGGGGAGGTCGCAGGGCGGCGTCGGCCGCAGCGGTAGCTAAGGCGACCGAGCGCGTCGGCCGCATTATGGATGCAGTCTTATCCTGACCGGTAGACTCGGCTTTTGCCATCTGTGCCGCCACATGATGGCCATGACAGCTGCCGTGATGGTGCGGATAACCCTTGTCGCTATCGGCAGGAACCTGGTCACCATCGCCATCGGCATGGCCGATTTCAGCGGCGCTATTGGCATCAATACAAACGATCGGCTCCATCGCGTGCGAGACCGATCCGACCCCAAGGGTCAGGAACACGGCCAAACAGGCGAAAAGGATCGTCAGTCGATGCATCTATTCGCCCTTTAGCAACTATAGGCTCGTAGAGGCCAGCGAATGTTGACGCTGGCTGTCCTCAGCGTTGCGCAAGGCCAGTTCTTGACGCGCTTGTGCGATGATTTGCACGCCGCCCCAGATACCCAGGCCCGCCATGACCAGGGCAACAGCGAGATCCGGCCAAGCGGTGCCTGTACCGACGACACCGGCTGCAGCGAGCAGGACCGCAAGATTGCCGATTGCGTCGTTGCGCGAGCAGATCCAGACCGAGCGCATGTTAGCGTCGCCACTGCGGTAGCGATAGAGCATGAGCGCAACGCTGCCGTTCGCGATCAGGGCGATCACGCCGACGATTCCCATCGTCTCGGCCTGCGGCACGCCGCGTCCCAGCGCGGCAAGCGCCGTCGTAACGAGGACATAAAGGCCAAAGGCGAGGATCGTGCCGCCCTTGAGCAGCGCGGCACGCGACCGCCAGCGCAGTGCCATGCCCGCGACCCCGAGGCTGATCGCATAATTGGCGGAATCGCCTAGGAAATCGAGCGCATCCGCCTGTAGCGATCGCGATCCCGAAGCGATGCCTGCGACGATCTCGCCAAGGAACATTGCCAGATTGATCGCGAGCGCGATCCAGAGCATGCGACGCCAGCGCGGATCCGGCGTCGGCGGTGCGTCGGACTGGCAGCTGTTACAGACCATGATCATGTACTCGAACAAGCATCATGGAATCTCCATGCACCCTCTAGCAACTAGAGGGTCAAGGCAAATCGTCGTCGTTGTCGCCAGCTGCATCAGCCGACCGCCACAGCTGCACGGCGCCGGTTGAGGAGGAAGCCACCAAGCACCGCGATGAGCATCAGGAGCTGCGCGCCCATTGACTGCAAAGTCGGGAAGATACCGAGCATGGAGACGCGGATGCCGCCGCCAAGCGGCGCGATGTCGATGATGCCGGCTTCCTGTAGCGCCGATACGCCCTTGCCGGCGAGAACGATGGTAAGGATCGCCATCAACCACGCGCTGTAGGCAAAGAATTTCGCGATCGGCAGGTCGCGGCTGTAGCGCAGCATGGCCCAAGCGATAAGTCCCAGCAACAACACGGCCGAGCCCGCTCCTGCCAGCATCGTGCCGCCATTGCCCTGGGTCCAGAGCGCGGCGTAGAACAGGATCGTCTCGAACACCTCACGATAGACGACGATGAAGGCTAGGCCGAACAGGAACCAGGCCGACTGGCGCGACAGAGCGCGCGACATCTTCTCCCTGATGTAGCGTTGCCATTGGTCCGCCTGTGCCTTGCCGTGCATCCAGATCCCCACAGACAGCAGGACGACGGCCGCGAACAGCGATCCGAACCCTTCGGTAAGCTCCCGGCTCGCGCCGCTGATCCCGATCGCATAGGTCGCGATTCCCCAAGTCAGGCCGCCCGCCGCCAGCGCCCCGATCCAGCCGCCATGCACATAGGGCAGCACTTCCGGCCGCTCCGCCTTACGTAAGAAAGCGATCATCGCGACGACGATCAGCAGGGCTTCGAGTCCCTCGCGCAGCAATATTGTGAAGGCACCAAGGAAGGTCGATGCAGTGCTCGCCGCATCCGGGGACAATGCGGCATCGGCGTCGTCGAACAGACCGTCGAGCACCTGGATGCGCGTGGCGATCTCGTCGGCGGGGCGCCCCTGCTGGAGCGACGCCCGGAACTCGCCCATGGCGCTTTCGATGTGCCCCATGAGCGTAGCATCGCGCGCAGTCAGCATCGGCTCGAGGGGCTCGAATCCGTCGAGATAGGCCGACAGCGCCAGCTCCTGCGCGACGTGGCGATTGCCCGCGCGATAGGCCGCGAGGCTCTGACCAAGCTTCGCGCGTGCGACATCAAGCGAGCCAGGCGCCTGCTGAATGACCGCTTCGGGATGGCGGCGCAGATAAGCAATAGTTGCGTCCGCTTGGTCGGTCCCAATACTCTTGGCGAGCGTTTCAGGAGTCAGTCCGGCCAATGCAGTCAGGTCGGGTATCCGTTGATGAAGGCGGGGATCGGCCTTCCACAAGCGTTCACCTTGCTTCGCAGCGGCATCGGAGAAAGCGAATCGGCCTGCATAGAAGGCCAGCGCCCAGCGATCGTCGCTCGGCAGGTTTGCGAAACTCTGCATCGCCGTGCCGTCGATGCCCTGATCGATGACCTGATAGAGCGCGAAAGGGCTTCGCTGCCGCGCGCGGGCTATTTCGCTGAATGCGATCGGCGGTGTTTTGAGCTTCGCGGCGTCGGGGCCATGCCCATCCCCGGTCATGCCGTGACAGCTCGCGCAATTCTGCGCGTACAAGGAGACGCCCCGGGTCAGATCGGGCGCCTTGCTCGGCGCGAGGGGCACCGGATAAGCCTTGAGGAGATCGGCGGCGAGGCCGTGGGCGACGCGGGCGACTTCCTCGGGCGTGCCTTTCGCGGCAATCAGAGCGCGGAGTTCGCTTGCTCCCGTGATCAGCTGTCCGCGCGCCGGGGTGGGTCGCAAGGCCGTAAGTCGCGCTGACACCGAAGCCGCGAATTCGGTCATCTCGGCATATTCCGAGGCACTCTTGATCCGGCCGCCGCTGACCGCACCGCCATAGTCGACGGCCACATAGTCGAGCAACCGCCAAGCGGTCTGCACGTCTGCGATATCGGCGTGGGCCACGCCGCTGACCCCGGCGAGGCACAGAAATGCTGCCAGGACGGCTATGGCGCGCCGGATCGACGACATCGGCGCGCGCATGGAGGCAAGGGTGGAATGGCGAGATTCGCCAAGGTTAGGACGGGACATCCCAGCCTCATAAACCCTCTAGCCCCTAGAGGGTCAAGCGGTTTTGCGACTCAGTTGCAATAGTAGCCCAGTCCTTGGCCTCACTTCTTGCGCTCGGCGTCCGGTGCCAGCGTCTCGATGATGCGGCACTCAGAGATCTTTCCATGCCCGCATTGAACGATGAGGCTGCTGAGTTCGGACCGCAGCGTTGTCAGATCCTTGAGTTTGCGATCGATCTCCGCAAGATGTTCGCGCGCAATCAAATCCACCGCCGAGCAGGATATGTCCTTCTGATCCGACATGCCGAGCAGCGCTTGGACCTGATCGAGCGAAAAACCCAGCGCCCGCGCGCGCCGGATGAAGCTGAGTCGCGCGAGGTGCTGCGAAGAATAGGCACGATAATTGTTCTTGGTCCGCTCTGGCGCGGAAAGCAGGCCCGCGCTTTCGTAATAGCGGATTGTCTCGACCTTCGTTCCCGTTGCGGCAGCGAGTTTGCCGATGCTGAGCGACCCTGGCGACATCATTCGTGACCCTATAGTAACTTCAGACTTCTATAGGGCAGGCGTCGCGAAAATGTCGAGGCAGCGCCCATTTTTCGTCGGCAGGCTAACGCGCACTACTCATGCGTTATGCCGGTGCCGATGGTGCAGGTCGGGATAATGAGAATGCCTGTGAACCATCGGCGCGTGACGGTGTCGATGGCAGTGCGGTTCGCCCGGCGCAGTGCCGGGCGCATGATCATGCTGATGATGGGCGCTTTCCCACGCTTCGAGGATCTTCTCGATGTTGAGATCGAACAGACGTGCTTCCGTCATTTGCCACCCTCCTCCGCCGTTGGTTTCCGGCAAAGATTGTCTGAAAGAAGGTCGAAAAGACGCTGCTCGTCTTCCGCCAGCTGGAAGCGCGCTTCGCGTCGCATCGCGCGACGATGGGCGGCGACCTTGCCCGCCCATTTCCCGCTGGAATCCTGCTCGGCGAGAAGATGGTGATGCCCATATCGTCACCATCGCCGGGCCCAAAGTGAGCTTCCAGCACCTCCTCGATCCATTGACCAAGGTCGAACTCCGATACGGCCTCCCGATCTTCACCGCACTGCTCGCATGTCTCAATCCGGCCTTCAGCCTGGACCCTTGCCTTTAGGAATGAGTCTCCGACGCACGCGTAACAGCAGAAAATGTCGCTGCTCATCCTAGCACCTGCCTCGGTGCTCGGCGTACACCACCGCTTTTCGCACGGCTATCGTCGCCCTCTTTCACTCCATTTTCCCCATGAGCCGACCGACTGCACCAGCCTCTGCGGCGAGGTTGCGGTTGTACGCGAGCGGCATTCGTGGCGACTTCCACCGCAACGCATCCATGATCCCGGCAAGATCCTCGCCGCTCGCGAACAGGTCCTGGTTGAGGCCGATCCGCGTCGAGTGCGCGCTAATCCCCTTCAGCAAGCGCGTCAGATCGTCGGCCGTGAGGTCGGGGAGCGCGCCGAGATCGAACGCCCGCTGGATAATCGATCGGTAGATCGGCCCGATCGAGCCCGGGTGCAACGCCGTGGTGCCGATGTCAAATTCGACGCGCGCCTTCACCGCAGGCTTGGAGAGCGTCTTGCGCAGATCCCAGGTTTCCCGGCCCGAGATGCTGTCGATCGGCCGACCGCGAACGGCAGCGCGTGCCTTGTAGCGCCGCACCTGTACCCGCCGGAACAGCGGCCCCGCCTTGATCTCGGCAGCCTCGCACCAGGCTGCGATCGCCGAGACGGTGCGCGGGCTTAAATAGGCGGTCGCCCCCTCCCCGTCCTGATCGCCCTTGCTCCGCAGGATCTGCAGCAGCCGCGCCTCGGGATCGATCGCCTCCTCGATATGCTCGACCGCGACCGCCACGAGTTCGGAGGCCCGTAGGCCGGTGTCATAGGCGGCCGACAGCAGCGCCCGATCGCGCAGCCCCGGCAGATCTTCGCCGCAGCCCTCTAGCAGCGCGCGGATATTGAGCCCGCGCGCCTTGTCGCGCTCGACGTCGCGCACCGGCCCCTTGAACCGCAGCGGCCGCGCCTGCTTTTGCGCTGCGCCCTTCTCGCGGCGCATGGCCTGCAGCCGCAGCGTGACCAAAGGCGCCGACGTCGGATCCTTCAGATCGAGCAGCTGGTGGATCTTGGCGATCGACGCCTTGTAGCGGGACAATGATGCGGGTCGGCTCCCCTTCCCAGCCCGCGCGTCGAGATAGTCGGCCACAGTCTCGGCCGTCGCCGGCAGCGCGATCCGGCTGGTGCGCCGGCACCAGGCGTCGAACGCTTCCACGTCCGATTTCAAAGCACGGATGCTGTGGGGCGACGAGGCGGCCTGATAGGCAGCGATCAGCGCCTCGTTGACAGTGATGCGCTCGCCGGCGCGCATCTGCACGATCGTCCAGGCAAGGTCGGCCGGCGCCCTGACAGCCGGCAGGTCCACCTCAGGCGCCGCTACAGCGGTTTTCGGCCCATCCCGGGCGGTTTCGGTTCCCACTACGCGCCACGCTCCTCAGGCACGCTTGTACCGCAACTTATAAAGAGGCGTCAATTTCGCTTATCTGATAAGTGCAATTATCACATGTCCATGTTTAAACAGTCCATGTGAGAGAAACTAACTGCTGACTTTGGTTTCCGTTGTGATTGCGATAGAATCGCATGGATGGCGCCCTCCTCCTCCTCCAATGCCCTCTGCGAGCAGGCAATGCTCCTGCTCGGTCGACTGGATGGACGGCTGCAAAACAGCCCCTGGGCCGACATCTGGCTGGCCCGAGCGCGGCTGCAGGGCGCTGCATGGCTCGCTGGTCTTGCAGGCGTGCCTATCGACGTCCGGCATCTGCAGGACTGGATCTGTGGCCGCACGCCTCCTCCCCGCGCCTCTGAGGGGTTGAACGATCCCGTCTCTGTCGCGGCAGTGTTCCATCTCGCGATAGAGGCCGGTGTTGCCAACGCAGGGCCGCTGGCGCGCGCGACACTCAACGTTTTGCGTACGGTCTTGGACGATCGGTCCGAAGCAGAAGTTTGGGCGGGCAGCGACCTTGCATATTTTGGTCCAGCGTGGCGGCAGGCGCGGATCGAGGCACAAGCCCCCTACCCCTCCCCTTCCCTGCGCTCCGTCGCCGATCGGATTGCCGCCATGCTCAACACGGTGGTCGATGCCGATCAGTCTGCAGTGGACGTGACGGCGATCGACGGTCGGACGCTCACGCTCGAACCGAGGGCGCGCGATCGCGCCTGGTTGGTGGCCAGCCATGTCCCCGCCATGCTCCATCATGCCGGTCTCACATTGGGCACCCTGCCCTCCCTGATTCTGTTGCCGAAATTTCCGCCACACAAAGTTGGCGAGTTGACCGATGTCATGATGCGATCGCTGCTGGCGACCTGCCAATCCGGTCTGAAGGATCTCGACTGGATCGAGCGCCAAGGCTCAAAGACGTTGGCCGTATCGGCAACGCGGCGCAGCCGCGCTCCCCTCCTCGCCCGCCTTGCGCTTGCCTATCCCGGGCTTCGCCCATCTGCCGTGGCGCGGCTTCTTGAGGTCACGCCGCAGGGAGCACGAAAGCTGGTGGCCAAACTGGCGTGAAGCCCAGCCTACTGCCAATGCGTGTCGAGCAACGTCTTGATGGCCGCCTCCGCTTCGTCCCGCGAACCGCCAGCATGTGGAAGCAGGGTGATCCTCACCCCCTTGCGGTCCTTACCCTCGAACCGAAGCAAGGGCTTTCCGCTCTGCGACGCCACAGTTTCACTCGATCCTGACTTCTTGGGGGATCCTGACCTCTTGGGGGGATCGGCTGCCAACGCCAATGCACGAATAATCTCCGGCACCGCAATAGGAGCGCCCTCCCCTCCTGATCGCGCGCTGAGCGCCCCTGCTTCGGCAAATACCCGCTGGCGACGATCATCGGGTTTCAGCAAGGGCTTGATGGCTGTGACATGCTTGATCCGCAAATACTGCGGATTGGGAAAAGCGACCATCAATTCCGCCGGAAGGCGGGCGAGATCAAGATAGCGGCTCAGCCAGCTTTCGGTAACGTTGATCCGCTCGGCCATGACTTTTTGCCGGCCCTCATAATACGCATCGAGCGCGCGAAGATAATCGCGCGCGCGCTCCAGATCACTGAGGTCTTCGCGCGCTCTGTTCTCAATGTCCGCTATGCGGAACGCTTCCTCGTCCGACAGTTCGCGAATGTCGATCAGGAACCGGAAGTCGGGATAATTGTGGCCGCGCAACCAGCTGATCGACCAATGGCGGCGCGCGCCGCAGATCACCTCGAAATCATAATCGGGTTCGCCACGCACGCGGCGGACGATCGCGGGCATCTCTTGGCGCCCTTGCGCCTTTATGCTCTCGATAAGATCGGCGCACCGTTCTTCGTTGAGCAAGGCATATTCGCGGTTATGCCCTGCCCACATCCGGCAACGTGCGGGATCAACCAATTCGTGGGTGCGGCTAACGACCGTCCCCGCCGCCAGTTCGGCCAACCGATTCTCCCGGCCTGTCAGGACATTGGCGCCCAGCCCAGGCCGGCGCGGCGCGGGCGCACCATCTTCAGGTGGATTGATACCTGCGGCCAACTCTGCTGCGAAACTCGCATTCTTTCTGCTCATGAAGCCGTTCCTTCACCCGGAATTGCACCGGTGCAATTTTCCCGTTTCACGCGAGACCTTCCTTGCGCAAACGGCTCAAATGGCTGGGCCACATGGCCCGAATATCCAACTCGAGTTCAGCATTCACCCCGTCGAGATAGGTGAGGCAACGATTGCGGACGGCACTGCTCGTCACAGGACCGTCGAGCTCATAGACCGTCATCAAACGCGCGGTCGCGTTGTCAATCTCGGCGGAGTCTTTCAGCGGCGTGCGGACCATCGCCTGACCGAAAAGTGTCCGCATCAAATTGAGCAGTTCCTTCTGCATCGACTTATTCTCATCGACCTTAGAGGCGACAAAGCGCAGGAATTTGAGCGTCGGCGCAAAGCCACGTTCGGCCAGCGTCTCGATGGTTTCATCGAGCATCGCCAGAAACGCCGCGGTCGAAGAAAAGTCCATGACGGTCGGCGGCACGGGAACGACAAGCGCGTTCGCGGCGCGCAAAACCGACAATGAGATGGCGCCAAGGGCCGGCGGCGGATCGAGCACGATCACATCGAAACGATCGGAGATACTAGCGATGCCTTCGGAGAGGCGATCGATAAGCCCCCCCTGCCCTCGAGCCATTCGGGCTGCAATCTCATATTCTGACTGGAACAGCCGCAAATTTGCCGGGATCAGTTCGAGACCGTCGAAATGCGTTTTGCGCAGCGCGTAATCAAGCGAGGTCTTCTCCTCTTCCCGGAGAAACGGGTAGAGCGTATCCTCCTCGCTCAGATCAAGATCAGGCACATAGCCGAACAATGTCGTCGCGGAGGCTTGGCTGTCGCAGTCGATCAGGGCAACACGATAGCCCTGGATTGCGAGATATTGGGCAAGGTGGACCGACAAGGTCGACTTGCCGACACCTCCCTTGAAGTTCTGGACGGCCACGACACAGCATGGATCGTCGGCCGCTCGCCAGGGCCTGGTGCCGAACAGGCCCCGCATATCATTGAGTTGGGCAAGCGTGTAACCAACCCTGCGATTATTCTCGGTTCGCGGCGGCGGCGGAAGACGCCCGTCTTTTTCCGCATCGCGGATTGCAGCGGGCGTCCGCCCAACCAGATCAGCGGCCTTTCCGATCGGAAAAGTGGGCTCACGGCGTTCATCCGCGCGCGCGCTGCGCGCTGAATCGCGAAGGCGTTCCAGCACCGACGAGGTGCGCTGAGCGAGCGCCGCCACCGAGAGAAGATCATGGGTGTCGTCGATGTCTAGTGATGCTGCCACAGGGCGCCCCTTTGCGAAACTCGGGGCATAGTAGCGCTACTTGCGCTTTTTCGTCAAACAGAAGCGCTATTTCGAAAGTAGAGCTATGCTGGCGGCGGCAATGGCGACGAAAATGGCTGACGATCGCCTTTCGGGCGTGGCATCCTGACTCGGTGGGGGCACGACGAAATTGCACCGGTGCAATTTCGCTTATGGGCGGCCCCTTCGAGCAACGAAACTCTCGCAAAAACCCGTCCAAGAACTCGTCAGCTTCGCGCCCTTGAGCTTCGCCAGGCGGTCGCCCATCTGCTGGCGATAGGCGTCGGCGATGAGATCAATATCCCATCCGCCCCCATGCGACCGGGCAATCGCGGCCAAGCCTTCCGCGTTGAACCGGATCGTTCCTTGCGGAAAGACGATCTCCGAACTCTTCTCTGGCGCGATAAGCGCGCTGATGGCGGCCTTCACGACCGATCCCACTTCCACCGTGTCGGCGACCGTTTCTACAGCCCCTTCCCGGCGCGCCTTGCGTCCCGTCGAGTGCCGCTCAATCTCATCGACGGTCGCGATCTGCGCTGGCGCATCCTTCGGTTCGAAACGGAACTCGATCTCGGTCACCGTTCGGCCCTGTCGTATCTCCTTCCACTCGACCCGGAAGTGAGCGAGCTGATCAATCTCAGCCTTTGCCTTCTCGAGCACCTTGCGACGGAGTTGCGCGAAATCCTTGTACACCTCTGGCGATATGCCCAGCGCTGCACGCAGCGCTGCCATATCGCCCTTCCAGGTCGACTGGCGACGATGGAGCCGCAGCGATCCAATCTCATAGAGTTTGAGCGCATAGCTCGATCGGAAGCCCAGCACCGCCTGCCGATTAAGAACGGCATAGCTCTCGGATTCCTGGATGAGCTTGCGCGCGTCAGGCGTAAACTCCCATTCGATCCAACCCGCATCCGCGCCGTCTGTATCTTCCGCCTCTTCGCGAGACGACGAGATCAGCGAAAAACGCAGCGTAGCTTTCTTGCCGCGCCAGGACCGGTCGTCGATCGCAAACAAGGTCCGGTGAAGTTCCTCCAGCATGTCGGAGATACGTTCATTACCCTTATGACCGCGGCGAATATCGGCCTTGCGCATCCGATGCGCCCGATCTTGCCAGGCATCCCCGCCTGCGGTCAAAATCATCAAGGCGAGCAATCGCGACGCGGTCAGGCTGAGCGACTGGCCTTTCACGAATTTGATCTCAACGATGCTGCCGGGTTTGGCGAACTCCTCGCCACCCTTCGCTTGCAAAGCCGCCGCGACTCGCATGGCACGGCCCGGCGCCGAATCGGCTTGCGCCTCTTGCGCTACATCGGCGCTTAGATTTTCCGCATGTTCCATGTCATATAGGCCGAGCGCGTATTGGCAGATTCGCCTAATTGCTGCCTGACCTGTCCTCTCTCGTCAAGGCAGGACAGGCAGAAACAATTTCTGTCACCCCCGTCCGGTCAGGTTAGAACCGGGTGACACTCCCACAAAAGCCCTCGAATTCTGCCGAGTCGCAGTACGATTCGCGTTCGGCCCGTTTTCGGCTCGCTGATGCTCGATAAATGCGGCAGAATGACATTATTCCCGAGCACGGGGCCGCCAAGAGACATTGCCCCCAATCGGTCAGGATAGCCCCAATAGGTCAGCTATCTACCCCCGACCGGTCAGGATGACGCCCCCGCCCGGTCAGGCAAAATCCCCCGTGCGGTCAGGACAAACGTGGCAGATCATTGAAATTACACGTCTTTTCGGCCCCGAATCTGAATCACTTAGAATCATGAATCCTTCCGCTGCGAGCAGCGGCGTTGTTTTAGATTGATTCTAAAAGAACAAGCAGGCGATTCGCGGACCCTTTAGCTCGGGCAGCATAACCGATTCCCCCTAGCTGGGGGGATACCGCCTGACCGGTGTTCCACGATAGCATCCCGGTCTCGATCCTTGGCAGGTCCGCCAGCGACGAGATCCCCGGCGATCCGACAGCAGCTGAATCACCGCTCGTCGCCGCTGGGCAGACGCAGTGAGGAGGTCGCATGATCAATTTTGCCAAATTCGAGATCATCGGGCGGATCGGCGAGATCGACGCCAAGCCTAAGGTCACGAACATCTCGGTATGCGCGAACTATCGCCGCCGCGGAGAGGGCGACCAGTGGATCGAGGACAGCTACTGGAACCGCGTCGTCATTTTCAGCGACGGCCAGCGGAAATATATCGATGAGAAGGCTCAGGTTGGCGATCTCGTGCGGATTGCCGGGCGGCTCCGTGACACCTCCTACGAGCGCGATGGCACCACCCACTACACGACCGACCGGATCGTCGAAGAGTTCGGTGTGCTCGCGGCAAAGGCGGCATAGGTCGTAGGAGGCAGCGCCGATCGGGCCAGAGGGGAGGGGGCATGCGCGGAGCGAACCTAATCTTCGATAGGAGTTTCGCTTATGTCAGTCACCATCGACGCAGCGGTTCGCGCCAAGCAGATCGTCGAGAGCCTGGGCGGACGCTGGTCTGGATCGCGCGGCGAGTGCCGCTGCCCCGCCCATGACGATCATTCCCCCAGTCTTTCGGTCCGCCTCGGCACCAAGGCGATCCTGTTCAAATGCTTCGCGGGATGCACATCGACCGATGTCCTCAAGGCTCTCGATCGTCAGGGTTTGCACGATCGAGAGCCGGTCCATGTCGAACCGCGCGCGGCGTTACGCGATCTGAGCGGTTTGGCCAGGTCATTATGGCAGCGCAGCATCCCCATCGCCGGCACACCGGCTGAAGCCTATCTTCATGCTCGGGGCCTTTATGCACCGACGCCCGACCTTCGCTTCAATCCGCAAACGATCATAGGCAAGGGGAAGGATCGGCGCAGCCTTCCCGCAATGATCGCCGCGGTGAGGAATGAGCTGGGCCTGGTCGCGGTCCACCGGACCTTCCTCGATCCCACGGACATTTTGCGGCGCCCCTTCCACAAGCCCAAGCTGGCGCTGGGCCTGCTTGGTTCGGGCAGTGTGCGGTTTGGTGAGCCGGACGACGTTCTGGGCATCGCCGAGGGGATCGAAGATGCCCTGTCCGCCATCGACTGGTTCCAATTGCCGGTTTGGGCCGTGCTTGGTGCCGAGCGCTACGCCCATGTCGGCATACCGTCCCATGTGAAGCGCGTCATCGTGTTTGGTCAGCGGAACAAGGCAGCGAAGATCTGCCTGAAGAGGGCAGGGGAGCACCTCAGCGCCAACGGGCGAAGGGTCGAGGAGTGGCTCCCATCCGAGCATGACGACTGGAACGATGCTCTGCGCGATCGGCTTGCCCGCTACGCCATTCCTCGCAACGTGATCCAACTCCACTCCCACTGACGAGAGGAGAGGAGGCCTCCGGCTTGTTGATCCGGTGATGGGCACCGGACGATGCAATGGAGGCCTTCAATGCGCACCTCAGCCGCTGCTTTCGAACTCGATTTTACCGAACCATCCATTACCGCCGCAAACGCGGTCTATGCCGAGCTGCGCAAAGGCGACAGCGTGGACCGACCTGGTCTGCTCCGGGCGATGGAAGCCGGGTATGGTTCAACTGCTGCTGACGGACGTTGGTCACTCCGCGATGCCTATGATGTTCTGGAGCTGGCCCAAGTTCTGCACCTCGCCACGCTTGACCTGTCGCAAGAGCCCGCCGAATGTCTTGCGGCCCTGACCGCACTCACCGCATCCCTGCCGACGCATACTGTGCGAAGCGAAGAACAGATCGCGCTCCAGCAATTTTCGACACCGGCTGCGATTGGCTACCTTGCCGCACTCGCCGTCCGCATCACCACAGCCGATACCGTCCTGGAGCCCTCCGCCGGCACCGGGCTCCTCGCCGTTTTCGCCGCGCGCGCTGGCGCCAAGCTTGTCCTCAACGAGATCGATCCGGGGCGCGCTGCCATGCTCCAGGCAGCATTCCCCACTGCACCGGTCAGTCGCCATGATGGCGAACTCATCGACGATCTGCTGCCGCTGTCGATCCGCCCGACCGCCGTGCTCATCAACCCGCCCTTTTCTCGCAGCATCGGTCGACATGCCGACCCGCTTGCCGCGCTCCGCCACTTGCGCGCCGCCCTGAAACGGCTTGATGCCGGGGGGCGCTGCGCCGCTATCCTTCCCGATCGCGTGGATACATCGAGCCGCGCCTGGGCGAAGGCGACCGACGGCTGTGCGATCACGCTCCACGTCGAACTGCCCGCCAATGCCTATGCCAAACACGGCACCAGCCAGATCGTGAAGCTCATCGTTCTGGAAAAAGGTTTCCAGGATGACGTCGCCATCGTTCGGTGCAACTCACTCGCCGAAGCGCTCGCGACGATCATCGCTTCGCCTGCCAGCGTTACGGAAACCCCGCGACTCTCCCCAGCGAGTCTTGCACCAACCCGAGCGCGCGCATCCCTACTCGGCGGTCTCTCGAGCAGACCCCGGCTTTCGGCCCCGATCGCGACGACCGCCCAATCTCTCGGAGCGCTTGATATCGGCTACACTGTCTTTGCTGAACCCGTACCGACCGGTGAGGCGGTGGGGGTGTACCTGCCGTATCGGCCAAGCCGCATCGCCATTCCCTGTGCATCCGCGCATCCGACCGCTCTGGTGGAATCGATCGCCATGGGCTCGATTACGGCACCGCGGCCGTCTTACGTTCCGAAGCTGCCGGCCGGTGTAGTCGACAACCGGGTGCTGTCCGACGCTCAGCTCGAAACGCTGATCTACGCCGGGGACGCTTTCGAGCGCGACATCTCCGGTCTGTTCAAGGCGGCCGAGGAAGGGTTGTCGCTCGCGCCGGACCAAGACGGTCGCCCTTACCGGACCGGATTCTTCCTTGGCGACGGGACGGGTGCCGGCAAGGGCCGTCAGGTTGCCGCCATCATCCTCGACCAGTGGCTACGCGGGCGCCGCAAGCACATCTGGATATCCAAGACCGAGACACTGCTGGAGGATGCACGTCGCGACTGGACCGCTGTCGGCGGTCTCGCGCTCGACATCCAGCATCTCAACCAGTGGAAGCTGGGCTCGGCCGTAGGCGCGGCCGAGGGTGTGCTCTTCCTTACTTATGCGACGCTCCGCTCCAACCGGGGGGACAAGGGTACTCGCCTTCAGCAGATCCTCGACTGGGTCGGCGATGATTTCGACGGTATGATGGTGTTCGACGAGGCGCACGAAATGGCGGGTGTCGCCGGCGGCGAAGGCCGTTTCGGCACCAAGGACGGCTCCGATCAAGGCATCGCCGGCGTGCGCCTGCAGAACCTGCTGCCTCGCGCCCGCGTCCTATACGTGTCGGCGACCGGCGCATCGGACGTCAACAATCTCGCTTATGCCACCCGGCTTGGCCTGTGGGGTCCGACCACCGCCTTCGCCGATCGCCGCGCATTCGTCGACAGTTTGCGGCGTGGCGGGATCGCGGCGATGGAATTGATCGCCCGCGACCTGAAGATGCAGGGCCTCTATGTCGCCAGGGCGCTCAGTTTCGCCGGTGTCGAATATGACATCCTTGAACATCGCCTGACGCCCGATCAGGTCGAGGTCTACGACGCCTATGCCGATGCGTGGGCGATCATCCACGCTAATTTGCGCACCGCGCTCGATGCCACCCGGGTGACGGACAGTTTCTCCAACGACACCTACAACAGCGGCGCGAAGGCTGCGGCACTGTCGATCTTCGAATCCACCAAGCAGCGATTCTTCGGCCAGATCCTGATCGGCATGAAGCTGCCCTCGCTGATCCCGGCGATCCGCGCCGATCTGGCCCGGGGCGAGAGCGTCGTGATCCAGCTCGTCTCGACGTCCGAGGCGATGCTCAACCGGGCACTGGCCGCGCTGAACGCCGAGGACCGGGCGAATCTGGATATCGAGCTTTCACCCAAAGAGTTCGTCATGTCCTATCTCACGGCCGCCTTTCCCGTCCGTCAGATGAAGACCTTCGTCGACGACACCGGCAAGACGCGCTCCGAGCCTATGTCCGACGAGGAAGGGCGTCCCATCTTCAGCCAGGAAGCGCTCGAAATGCGCGACAATCTCGTCGAGCGGTTCTGCTCCCTGCCGATCGTGGGGTCCGCCCTTGACCATATCATCGGGCACTTCGGGACCGATGCGGTCGCCGAGGTGACGGGACGCAGCCGGCGCATCGTCATCGACGCGCACGGTCGCCAACGAATCGAGAGCCGTTCGCCGCGAACAAACCTTGCCGAGACCGACGCCTTCATGCGGAACGAGAAGAAGATCCTGATCTTCTCCGATGCAGGCGGCACCGGGCGCAGCTATCACGCGAGTCTCACCGCCGAGAACCAGTCGCGCCGCAACCACTATCTGCTCGAACCCGGTTGGCGCGCTGACGCGGCCATCCAGGGTCTCGGCCGCACCCATCGCACGCACCAGGCAACCGCGCCGCTGTTCCGTCCGGTATCGACCGACTGCCGCGGCGAGCGGCGCTTCATCTCGACGATTGCCCGCCGCCTCGATAGCCTTGGTGCCCTGACACGGGGCCAGCGTCAGACAGGCGGCCAAGGTCTGTTCGACCCGCGGGACAATCTCGAAAGCGACTATGCCAAGGAATCCCTCGAAACATGGTTCCGCCTGCTTGCCGATGGTAAACTGCGCTCGACCACACTTGGCGAATTCCAGACCCTGACCGGACTTGAGCTGGAGGGCGAAGGCGGAGGGCTGAAGGAGGAGCTGCCGCCCATCCAGCGCTGGCTCAATCGTATTCTCGCGCTGCGCATCGCGTTGCAGAATGCGATCTTCGATGAATATCTGGGTCTAATCGAGGCCCGGATCGAGGCGGCGCGCGAAGCCGGCACGCTCGATCTCGGCGTTGAAAGCATCAATGCCGAACGCATCACGATCCTTGATCGCACGGTCATCCGGCGCGACCAGACGAGTGGTGCAGAAACCGAGATTCTGCGCCTCGAAACGGAGGAGCGCTACAAGCCGGTCTCGCTCGACCGTGCGTTGCGGATGCTCGGCGACGACTCGCGCCCGATTGTCAATCGCAAGTCCGGCAGGGCCGCGATCCGGTGCAGCACCTATTCGCTCACCGACGACGATGGTGAGATCGTTCGCCGCTACGAGTTGGTTCGGCCGACCCGTTCCGAGCGGATGCGGCAGGATTTGCTGCTCGAAACAATGTGGGAAGAGTCCAGCGAGGAGGAATTTTCGGCGCTGTGGCAGGCTGAGGTCGAGGAGATGCGGGACAAGACCCGCACAAGCACGCTCTATCTGGTCGCGGGCCTGCTCCTGCCGGTCTGGGATCGCTTGCCCGACGATCATGTTCAGGTCTGGCGCCTGAACACCGATGACGGTCAGTCTTTCCTCGGCCGGATCGTTCCTGCACCGCTGGTGTCGAAGCTCGCGGACGCCTTCGGAATCAACGCCGCCATCACCGTGTCAGGCGACGATACCGCAAAGCATGTGATGACCAGCGGCGAGATATCGTCCGTCGGAGCCTACCGGCTCAAGCGCAGCCTGGTCGCCGGGCAGCAGCGCCTCGAACTGCTCGATTGGCCGCACACGCGGCTTGCCGAACTCAAGGCGGCCGGCTGTTTTACCGACATCATCCAGCATAGGACGCGGATGTTCGTTCCCGTCGCGAATGCCGCTGCCGTCATCGAGCGCATCGCCGCCTGACGATCGAGGTCCTCTCTCCGCGCCCATCGCAGGAGAGGGGAGGGGGCCTTCGGCTTTGTGGGCCTGATGAGCAGGCTCGCGTGACCGTCGAGGCGGCGCGCCAGTTCCAGATGGAGACGAAAGATGATCCAGTCCGTGAAGGTCAAGAACCTCTCGCTGTCGAAGGACAATGTCCGCAAATCGAGCCGTGACGCCGGTATCGACGCCCTAGCCGCCAGCATCGCAACGCAAGGCTTGTTGCAGAACCTCATCGTTACCCCGCTCAAGAAAGCGGGCCATTTCACCGTCAAGGCGGGCGGCCGCCGGCTGCGCGCACTCCAGAGCCTGATCGAGCAGGGCAGTCTGCCGGTCGACCATGTCGTGCCCGTCCTCGTCCTTACCGACGACGACAACTCGGTCGAGGCGAGCCTCACCGAGAATTTCCAGCGCGTTCCGATGAACCCGGCGGATGAAAGCACCGCGTTCAACTTCCTCATCCAGAAGGGGATGACCGCCGAGGACGTTGCCAAGCGACAGGGCGTCACCACCCGCTTCGTCGAGCAGCGGGTGCGGCTTGCCGAGCTTGCACCAAGCGTGTTCCAGGCTCTCGCCGCCGGCGAAATCACCCTGGGGGTCGCTCAGGCCTATGCCGTGACGAGCGACATCGATCGTCAGGCTCGCGTGTTTGCACAGATGAGTACCTCCTATTATGGCGATCAGCCCGACAACATCCGGCGTGCGATCCTCAACGGGACGATTAAGGCGAACGATGCCAAGGCGCGGTTCATCGGTCGCGATGCCTATGTCGCCGCAGGCGGCCGCATCGAGGGTGATCTCTTTGCCGCCGAAGGGGACGAGAACTGGATCGACGTCGATCTTCTTGAAGATCTTGCCGGCAAAAAGCTGGAGGCGGCCGCCGCCGAACTCGCGCAGGCCGAGGGCCTCGCATTCGTGACGCCGATTGCGGCCACCCACGTTCCCTACGATCTCGAGCGTCAGCTTCATGAGTTTCACGCGCCCGCGCGGCCGCTTAGCGAAGCGGAAAGCGCGCGCGTCGAAGCGCTTTCTGCCGAGAATGACCAACTCGTCGAGCAGCTTGAAGGCGAACTGACCGATGGGACGGCGGAAGCCGAGGTCGCGAACGATCGTCTCGACGAAATCGAACGGGAGCTTGAAAGCATCGAGGAATCCCGTCGCGAGATCGATCCGGCGGTCCGGGCGCAGATCGGGACGTTTGTCTACATCGGCGGTGATGGCGAAGCCCGCGTTCACACCCGCATGTTCAGCGAGAAGCCCGTTGTCGATCCGAATGCTCCGCCCAAGGTGACGGGCGGTGGCAATGGTGACGACGGCGCCGGCGACATCGATCATGGACCCAAACTCAGCGCTACGCTGATTGACGAGCTGGCGACCCAGCGCCGGCAGATCCTCGTCGCTCACATCGCCAGTGATCCGGCGATGGCGCTGGACCTCACCATCTTCCTGATGGCGCAGAATGTCGTCTTCGAGCAGAACTACGTCCGCAACCACTCGACGCTCAAGTCCAGCGGCGCCCAATTCCCGATCTTCGGCTTCCGCGACGAAGGATCGATGGCGTCGCAGGCCATCGAGGATCAGCGCCAGCGTCTCGATACGAGCTGGGCCGGTCATAAGACCATGTCCGAACGTTTCGATGCCTTTCGTGCGCTCGACGACGAGGCCCGCGGCAGTTGGGTGGCCTTCTCGATCGCACGCACGCTGGAGCCGAGCCTGAATGTTCCTGAGGGCGGACGGTCCAATGGGTTCCATGACCATCTTGGTCGCGCGCTCGACATTCAGGTCGAGCATTGGTGGCGCCCCACGGCTGAAAACTTCTTCGGCCGCGTCAAAAAGGACGTCATGCTCGACGCGCTCGAGGCCATCGGCGGGCCGATCCTGCGCGGCCGCTACAAGGACGCCAAGAAGGGCGACCTTGCCGCAACCTGCGCCTTGCTCTGCAACGGACAGGGGATCGTCGAGGCCGAAGTCCGCGAAAAGGCGGCGGCCTGGCTGCCGGATGCCATGCGCTTTGATGCCATCGAAAAGCCCGAGACCATCGCGCTGCGCTCGAGCTTCATCGACGATGGCGATGATGTCGATCCCGGCGACGATGACGACGACGAGTCCGACCCCGATGACGCGACGCACGACGGTCAGGAGGATTTGAGCGAGGCGGCCTGACACCTGCTTGCACGGTTCGAGGCGACTGGGGGCGGCACTCTTCGCGGAGTGTCGCCCCTCCTTTTGTGCCCCGACGGCAGCCTCTCAGAGGGGAGGGTGCTGGTCCGGGCTCGCCTCTTCCAGATCAGGAGAACTTGCCGTGGCAAAGACAGCCCATAAACCGTCGCCCGCCGACACCATCACAAACGCGATCATCGACAAACTTGAATCCGGCGTACGCCCTTGGGTGAAGCCGTGGCGGCCTGGCCTCGGCGGCCGTCCCCTTCGCGCGACCGGCGACCCGTATAAGGGCATCAATTGCTTCTGGCTGTGGCTCTGCGCCGAAAGCGCCGGCTATCGTTCGCGCACCTGGATGACCTACAAGCAGTCGCAGGCGCTGGGCGGCCAGGTCCGCGAAGGCGAGCGGTCGCAAATCGCCATCTTCTACAAATCCTACAGCAAGACCGTCGAGTCGCCCGTTACTGGCGATGCTACGGACGAAATGCGCCGCGTGCTGCGATCCTACGCCGTCTTCAATGCCGATCAGATTGATGGGCTGCCGGAGAAGTTTTATCCATGCCCCGTCAGCGTGGTCGCTCCCGACGACGCGCTACCGGATCGCGCACAGCGCTTCCTCGATGCCCTGCCGGCGACGGTTCACCAGGGCGGCGATCGCGCCTTCTATGACCGCGTTGCCGACAGCATCACGATGCCGCCGGTCGCGTTGTTTTCCACCCGCGCGTATTTCGCTTCGACGTTAGCGCATGAGGCAGGGCATTGGACTGGCCATCCTGACCGGCTCAACCGAGAGTTTGGCAGGAAATTCGGCGACAACGCCTATGCGTTTGAAGAGCTTTGCGCCGAGATGACATCCGCCCTGCTTGGCGCGGATCTTGGCCTCCCGACCGCCCATATCGACGATCATGCAGCATATATCGGCTCGTGGCTCGCGGTGTTGCGCAAGGATGCCCGCGCCATCATGACGGCTGCGGCAAAAGCCGAAGCGGCGGCCGCCTTTCTGCTCCGCGCAACTGGCCTCGCCACGTCGGACGAAGCCCAGGAACAGATCCGTGAAGCGGCATGATCGCGGCGATCGCCTGCCCCGACCCCGGCGCCTACCGCCGGATCGCCGTAGCGTTCCGCCGCCGCAAGGAGGGGGGAGGAGAGGACGCCTTCGGCCTTTTGAGCGCGCCAGAGCGCTCAGAAGGAGGCTCCCATGTTCTACGATACGCTCTACCGCCACAATCAGGCCCTTTCCCCCGCCGGTCTGGACCATCTGCCGGCAGCACTCCACGCCCTCAACGCCGCCGTCGACGACTGTCAGCGTGCTGGCAAGCCAGTCGCCAGCGACGCGGCAACCCTTCTCCTCATCCGCCATCTGGCAGACGTTGCCCTACGCGATGCGCCCAGCGCGGCCGCCCTTCGCCTTCGTTGCGAAGCGGATCGCTTGGCGGTCGACGCCGCACCAGCGCTGCTCGGCATTGCCGGAAAGAGCGTCGGTGGAAACTACCACGCCAAACGGACCTTCCACTATCAGGCGCGCCGTGCGCTTACGCGCCTCGCAACGGCAATCGGCCTCGACGCGGACGACACCCGTATCAACACCGTGATGGGTGCCGATCACGAAGACGGCACCACGGAGCTGCGCCACGCGGATCTCGCCCTTCGCGTGGTCCCGCGCGGCTTTCTTCCGGGCAGCGAGGTCTCGATCAGCCGCTGTCGCGACAGGCAGGAGATCGGCAGGCCCCACCGCGCGCCGATTACCGAATTACTCGACGTGGCCGCGTTCCAGCACCGACTTGCCGGCATCCCCGGCGACATCGGCGCGGCGCGTTTCGCGGCTGCCGCCTGAACCCCGCAATCGCAGGAGATATCTCATGGGTTGGCTCTTCATGCGCGATATGGGTGGCTACGCCACTCCGCGCTCCTATCTCGACAACCAGTTCACCTATGCGCACGCGGACCATCGTCTCACGGTTCTCGCGTCTTCGATGGTCGGATCTACCTATTACGCGGCGTGCGAACGGATCGAGGCGTCCGGCGGTCGGGCCGTCTTCGCCGTCGTGTGCCTGACCCGGCAAAGCACCGGCGCGCGCGACGGCTGCACGTTCGGCTACAAAGACATGACGGAAACGATGGGTCCGTGCGAAAGTGACTGCCCTGCTGCCATTCTCGATGAATTGACCGAGACCGACAGCACCTACGCCTCCGAATGGCGCGCACGCTGCCGTGCCAACCTTTTTCGCCGCAAGCTCGAACGCGCGAAGCCGGTCCCGAAGCCGGGACAGACCATCGTCTTCGACGAACCCATTCGTTTCAATGACGGCGAGGATCGCAACCGCTTCACGGTCATTGCCAATCCGAAGGGCAAGGCCCCGCTATTTCGCGATCCCATAACCGGCGCCGTGTGCCGGATTGCAAAGTTCAGGACGCGCGCATACCGGCTTATCAACCCGGCCATTGTCCCGAAGGACACGACCGATGGTTGAGCGCGCGCCGGTGATCGCGGCCTGGGGCGCGGGCGTCGATTCTACCGCCATGATCATCGAGCTCGTCGAACGAGGCGAGCCGATCGATATGGTGTTGTTCGCCGATACCGGTTCCGAGAAGACCGATGCCTACGCCTTCCTCCCGGTCTTTCGTCGTTGGATGGATCGTCACGATGTCGCGTCCGATGTCGTCCGCTACGAACCACGAAATTTCAAGCATTGGCCGCCCTATGATAGCTTGGGCACCAACATGCTGACCAACGCCACCCTGCCGTCCAAGGCATTTGGGCGGGGGTCTTGCTCGCTCAAATGGAAGGTGGCGCCGCAGGACAAATGGACGGCGCAATGGGCACCCGCGATACGGTGCTGGGGAGAAGGCGGACGTGTCGTCAAACTGATCGGCTATGACTGTTCCAGTGCCGATCAGCGTCGCTACGCGCATGCCGAGGGATATGCCAACCCACGCTATGACTATCGTTATCCCCTTCGCGAACTGGGCTGGACCCGGGCGGATTGCATGGCACGCATTGAGCGTGCGGGCCTGCCTGTACCGCCCAAATCCTCCTGTTTCTTCTGTCCTGCGATGCGGCCGCACGAAGTGGATGCGCTCTCTAAGGATGAACTGCGCACCATCGTTCTGATGGAGGCTCGCGCAAAACCTCGCTTGCGCACGATCGATGGCCTTTGGCGCAAGCCCGTTGTCGGGCGAGGCGGGGCGACACCGAGACCGGGCAATATCACCGCCTATATCCGTCAGCACGGCCTTCTCTCGCCGAGCGAAGTTGATCGGATCGTTGCGGATGCACCGCTCGCGCTGATCGCGTTCCAGGCGGCGCAAGCCTGCAAGCCCGTCGAGCAGCGCATGTCGATGGCGCGCTGGCTCGACGCATTCCACCGTGGTCAGTCCGCAGGCTGACCCCCCTCACTAGCTACGGAGACACTCATGGCCGATCGCGCTTCTGTCGCGATCCGCATTGGCGGATCGCTGTCCCCTGACCTCCTTCCCGGCTTCTGTGCTGCCGTCGAGAGCGACGGCGCCTTCACGGATTGGGAGGGCACCGCGTTCGACCCGGACGATCTCGATCCGAGCGTTCCCCTGTACTTGGCCGACCATGAGGTTGCCTGGGGCCGGTTCGAAGCGATCGAGACTTTCTGTGTCGATCATGCCCTTGTCTTCGCCCGCTGGGCGGGCGGCGCTTCTGGGGCGTTTGGCCCGGAGCGGGTGGTCTTTGACGGCACGACCGGTCGGAGTTTCAGCGCCTCGGACGATGACGAGATCCTAATCTCGGCGGAAACGGTGCGCCGTCTCGGCAGCTACGCGGCGGTGCTCTCGCATCTCGCGGCGGCGGAATTGGAGATACCCCCGTTCCGGATCGACGGCGCAGGCTGAGGACAAAGCGAAAACCGGTCTGCGACGACACCTCCCCGCCAGAGGATGCTGCATATGGGCGCCCGCGAGGCGCTGGCAACCCGCGAACGGCGGGCCGAGTTGCCGTGTGCCACGGCTGCCCGCACCACCCCTTGTTCGCGAGTTTCCCTCGGCTGTGCCTCGGTGCCAGCCCCTCTTTTGCGAGCGCCCGGAGGATGCGCATCCGGCGGAGAGGCCGCCGGCACAGACAGAAAGGCTCGCTATCATGTCCACATCGCTTGCAGCCGCACTCGCGGCACTGGAGCTAGGGCACCTCGAACCCCGCGCTGAAGACCTGAGTGGCATGGCGCCGCCACCAACCGAGGCGCTGGAGCAGACCGTCACCGCAATCTGGAGCGATCTCTTCACGACGATGAGCAACACGTCCATCGAGCGTGACATCGAAGATCTGGGCTGGGGGCTAGTGAACCTATTCCACCGCGCCGCCGCCAAGAAACACGGGCTGGTCGACCGGCTGACCGACGACATTCGCTTGCTCCTCGCCGAACAGGACGGCTCCGAAATCAGCACGGCCAATCTGGAGGAAAAGATCGATCTCGCGAAGAAGGTCGAGGAATCCGCGGGTGCCTTCGAAATCATGCGCGATGTCGCCGCCGCGCACTATATCCGGGAAACCGGGAGGTCGTGGGTGCCATCGTCCGGCAATCGCATTTCGCTCGGTGTCACCGCCGGGATCGTCGACGGCCACGCCTTCCTGCGGGCGCGCCGCGAGCGGGCTTTGAACGCCAACACCGCGCAGGGTACGCCCGTTGTGTTCGCCGGTGGCCGCCTCACCTTCGCCAACGACTTGGATATGAAGACGTTCGCCGACAACCTGCTGGCCACCCTCAACAAGGTTCGCGCCCATGTCGGCGACATGTATCTCGTACACGGCGGCGATATGAAGGGTATCGATCGGCTTGCAGCGTCCTGGGCCGAGCAGAATGGCATCCAGCAGGTGCGGTTCGGTCTCGATCGCAAGCTCGGAGATCGCGCCGGCTTCCGTCGCAACGAGCAGATGCTCTCGCTCAAGCCGAGATTCGTGATCGCCTTCCAGGGCAATGGCGTGACGGAGCGGCTTGTCATCGAAGCCAAGGCTCGGGGACTCCGGGTCGTTGATCGTCGCGGCCCATTGGGAAGCCCTCCTTCAGCTGCTCGTCGCGGTGCGGGCTGAAGTCGCGGGCCGCCGGTTTGCCGGCGGCCCTTTTTTGGCTCTGCTTACGGTTGTCCCATCGGAATTCCCGCCAGCGAGAGGGGAGGGTGCCGAGGCGTGTTGGTTTGGCTGAATAGCGCCGGAATCCGTCGGCCGTGTCCGCAGCGTGGATCCATTTCAGTGTCCACCAGCCATCCGCGTTGCTCACGCCGCGCCGGCCGTCGCCTTGCCACAAATGAGAGAGAGATGATGATGCGCGATTTGCATGATGAGGAACTGCGCGCTCTGCTTGCATTCCGACAGCGCCATGGGCGCTGCTGGAAGGCCGCGTTGCTGTTGCGCTGGTCGGCCGGCACCGATGCCGATGAACCCGGTTCGGCGCATTTGCGCCATCTGCGCAATATCGGAGGACCGCGCTGGCTGATCGGGCTATCGGCCGCCACGCTCGATGACGCTGCGCGGCGTTTCGCCGGAAATGTCGATCCGGTGCTGATCAACATTTTCATGGAGAATGCCACGGGCTTTGCCCGCGGCGCGTCGGCAAGCGTCGGGATCGCTCCGGCGAGCGCTGCGCATTCGCTGGCCATCGCGATCGAACTCAGCCTCAAAGCCTATCTGATGAAGGCGGGCTATGCCGACGACTGGAACCGCGTCCATATTCGGCATGACCTCGAAAAGGCCCTGGCGCTTGCGACGGAAGCAGGCCTGTCCGGCCTGCCTCTGGAATTGCCGGATCTCACAGCGATCCTTTCGCCGGCCTATAGTCACCACGAGATCGACGCGTTGTTCCGGGTCGGGGCGTCACCCTTCGATGTGGCCGACGCCTGTCTCTGCGTCGACCGTCTCCTTGCCGTGATCCGGGTGCAGATCGCGTAACCGGCCCCGCAACATCATCCGTGCGCGCACCACTCGAAAGGAATTTGCCAACCCGATTGAAGCCAGAGACGGTTTTCCGACTAAACCCGCCGGACGGCCATCATGTCTTCTTGTCGTAGGGGCCGCCGCTGCTTCGCTGCGAACGACAAGTCGAACTGGAAAATGGGCTGACCAACGGTGGTGGGGCTATCGGGCGTAGATTGCTGCGGTGATAGGGCAATGCTTCTGCAGCGGTTCCTGGGTTCATAGAACCAAAGCCACCATCCCTTCTTTTTGACCTGATCCCTAAGTCGGTCGTTCGGTGCTTCCAACCCGCTCCCCTTCGGGCCGAGTTGCCGTGTTCCACGGCTGCCCGCACCACCCCTTGTGTCGGGGTTCCCCTACGCCGCTTGCGCGCTCCGGTGGAAGCACCGCCCATGCCCGCCTTTTGCGGGGGTCAGTCGAAGGGACGGTCCCTTTGGCACCCAAAAAAGGAACCTCGACATGCAGAACCTCGTCATCCTTGCCGGTAATGTCGGCGCCACACCGGAAGCCCGCACCACGCAGGGCGGCACCAAGATCACCCACTTCAGCCTCGCGACTTCGCGGCCCAAGCGAGACAGCAACGGCAAGGTCGTCAAGGACGACAATGGCCGCCGGATCGAAGATACCGAATGGCACCGGATCACCTGCTTCAACGGCGTCGGCAAGACCGTCGAGCAATATGTCGACAAGGGGATGAAGGTGATGGTGCGCGGTCGCATCCACTACACCCGCTGGACCGACAACGAGAATATCGAGCGGTACGGCGTCGAGATCATCGCCGACGAGGTGACCTTCCTCACCCGCGCCAAGCCCGCCAGTGGCGACCAAGGCGGCAATGACAGCTCGGTGGATGACGACGAAATTCCCTTCTGAGACCGGCGAAGCCCGGCGGCTCACGCCGCCGGGCCTTTTTGCTGTTTTCCGCAGCACGGTTCGGGATCGAGGAAAGTTCGGGAAATGGATCTGAACGAGCGCGACTAGGATATTGCCCCCCCGTCCTCTCAGCGGCAGTGGCCCGCCGCATATCGGCTCCATCGCAGCACTGTGCCTGTGGCAATCATGGCGCAACTGATATCGCCGATGACAGGCGCTGTGCACCAGGCACCGGTGCGATTGCCTTTCGCATTTCCGTTCGATCGGCACTGGAGCCTGGGTCCTGCAACCAGGACGTGGCCGGTTCCGGTTCGGCCTCTCGCGCCGCCGAGCAGCCGCACCAGCGTGTCGCGCGCAGCAATGCCGCTGGCGCGCGGGCAGGGGTGCCCCCTGCGGCACGAGCCATCGATCTCCCGCGCCGCGATTCCAGCGAGCCGGATTCGTGGTCCCTCGCGACACCAGATCGGGCCATCGCCGTCCCAGACCCTGACGGGCGTGCAGATGAACGATTGGCCGCTGGGCACAACCGCCACAGCAAGCAGAAATACAGCGAGCATCAGCGCTCAATCCGGGATGTGGCGTACGTCATGCTTCAGGGAAGAGCGGCAATGTATCCGACCTCGCGGCGGGCTCGTCGGCGAGGATATCGTAGCAGCGCAAACGCACTGCCAAGTGTCGCGCCAACTCCGCCGTTGCACGGCGTCGTGCAACGGTATCGCCACACCCGATATCGATTACCAGGGCCGGTTCGGCCGTGGCGAGCGACACCTCGAGATGGAGGGCCAGGCTATCTTCATCGACTCGGAGCATGGCAACAGAATAGAACAAAGAACGAACATCTATCAAGTGTCGAGATCCAGCGAGCCACCCGTATATGGCTTGGGTATCCCGATCGTCTATATGTCGGGTGCGAGCGGCCATGAATGGACATCGCACGGCGTCCCCAACAGCGTGCTGATCGCCAAACCCTTTGCGATCGGCCAGATCGTCACGGCGGTCTCGCAGCTGCTCAACGCCGGCGGACCGGCTGTCAGCGAATAAGGCAATTGGGAAGATCTAATCCCAATATGCCGGTCAGGCACGATCAGCCGTAGAGCCGGTCATCCCACCAGATTGGTTCGGGCAGCTCGAAGCTGATTGTTTGCGCGTCGGGATGTGCTGGATTGATCAGGATGTTGCGTTCCACCCGCGCCGGGATCGACGGCACCAGCAACAGCGCCGAGCGCCCTGCCGCGAACCACGCCTCGCCAAAGGCCTTGCAGATGTCTTCGCGCTTGCCGTCCCACCCGGAGAATTTCGCGGTCGGGAAGACTTCGTAGCTGACGCCGTTGGGAATCGTGATGCGGATATAATGCTGGTTGGGCGGCATCACCGTGTTCGCGTGGACGAGCTTTTCGAGCATCGCCGTCGAATAATGTTCTGACGTGTAGATGATCGGGCTGGCCGCGGTGTTCCACCGTCCCGGATAGAGCCGAGCGCCCTCGCTGTCATAGATCGGATGCGCGCCATCGGGATCGCCGATCCGAAAACAGGTCAGCACGCGGTCGGTGATCTCGGCGCTCACGCCCCGCCGCCATACGCCGCCCGTCCCAGCAGGTTGATGACGACATCGGCTCCCGGACCCGTCGCCAGCGCCACGTCGAGCGGCGGCTTGTTGTCGAGCATCGGGTGCGCGCGGCCGAGAAAGTCGCGGACCTTGGCGGGATCCTTATAGATATCGAGCGCGAAGCTGAACACCTTGGCGATCCGCGCCAGCTTGTCGCCTTCCTCGCTGGTCAGGCGCTTGGACGCCGACTTCCTGCGGCGATCAAGCGTCGCCTTGGAAATCAGGCGGAACTTGAAGCGGCTGTCGCCCGGCGCGACGGTATCGGCGAGATGGTCGAGTGCGCCGACCGGCAGGCCTTCGAGAATCGAATAGCTCAGCCCCAGGCGCGTGTCGCCCTTGCGGGGCGCAACCCCAAGCAGAGTCTCGATCGTCACGGGCTGGCTCGCCATCTGCTGCTCCTGTCTCATCTGATGCAGATGTATGTCTCACATGAGGCAAGCACAAGCAACCGGTGATATCCGTCCGGTGGGGCCATGACCTCTTCCGATCGGCAGCTTCACCTCGCTCTTTGAGGCACAATCCTTGGTCCGGCGGGCGGCCTAATGCGATCAACCCGTAAAGGGTCCGGTCGCTTCGCTACGGCTTTTGGCCTGCGGCAAAAAGTGATCGCGGCCACCCACCGAACACTTCGGGCGCCAGTCGAGCGGGGATGAACCCGCCGGCTTTCAAGGAGCCTCGACATGTTCACCGACATCAAGATCGCCCGCCTCAATGCGCTCAGCCTCTCCAAAACCCTGATGATCGCAACGATGGTCATCGGGATCGGCAACCAGTTCGCCGTCATCACCGCCGACGACTTTGACGGCGACGTGGTCGTCATCAACGAATATGATCCGTTCAGCTGAAACCTTCCGGCGGGGGCATCCGCCCCCGCCCTTATTGCGCGAGTGCTGATTGGACGATCTTACCGAGGAAGCGAACCCGCACTTCATTCACTCGACCCTGCGGGAGCGCATCGTCGAGCATGTCTTTGTCGGTGAAGCACTGCGCCGGCTCTGGCAACTGGGTGTGACAGACGTCGAGGTGCTGCGTTCTGAATTCGACGCGGGCGGCTATGACCTGGTCATGGCCCGAGGTCGCGTAACCCGCCATATCCAGTTCAAGACCAAAGTCGTCGGCGGCAGGACAGACGAGGTCAAGGTCAGCCTCAAGCTGATGGATAAGCCGAGCGGATGCGTCGTCTGGATCGTGGTGACGCCGGACCTCCTCTTCGATCATTTTCTGTGGTTCGGCGCGGGGCCGGGCGAGCCTCTTCCCGACATCAGTGCTTTCGCTGTCGCCAAACATAGCAAGGGGACGGCGCAGGGCGAGAAGAATGAGCGGCCGGGCCATCGCAAGATCCGGATAACCAGGTTCGAGAAGGTCTCAACGTTGGACGCGATATTGCTGCGCCTGTTCGGTGATCTCAAGGTTGCGAAAGCGGATTGAGCGGTCAGGCGGCCCCGGTTGCACCGGGCCGGGCTCTAGGCTGACGCCCCGAGCCCCGTGCCGGGTCTCGGCCCATCCGGGTCACGATCCCTGCCGTGGTAAGGTATCAACGGCGTCGCGGCACCAGCACCCCTGCGATATCGGCTGAAGGGGCTGCTCGCCCAAGGGCGAGATGGGCTGGTGGGCATATCCTCAGACCCTCGCGCAGGGCCGCATCGTCAAGCAGAACGCGCCATGGTCCACCATAGCGCCGAGCCGCGAGGTAGAAGGTCGCGCCATCGCACGCGACCATGCGGCATCGCTCCTGGCGATCGATCAACGACGCATTCCCGCCATAGCGGACGACCAGCTCGTCGAGATCGGCGCGCATCAGGGCGCCGCAACGACGGCACTGGGTACGAACCTGAATCTGCAGCCGCTGCATCGCGCCGACGCTCGATGTCCAGCGCGGCCAAAGGGCGATGATCCGGGCGGTGTCTGTCATGATCGGAAGGATAGCGAAGCCCTCGCTCGCGCGTCCAGCAGCACGTCTGAAAAGTCGGCCATGCCGTTCCTTATTCCCTCTAACCGCCGCATCGACGGTCCCTTCCTGGCTTGGCGTCCTCGCCGCGGCACTTGCCAGCGCAAGCCCGGTGCCGGGCTTCTCCACATCCGTTGCGACCCTGTCGGGTGCGCGGGCGCGCTATGCCCCGGCGGTCCGGTCGCCTGTCGGAAGGCCCCGATCGGCGGGGTCTGACACAGCTTGGAAAGTCAAACGTCATGGCCGACCCCCAGAATGACAAAGTCCTATCCGCAGACCAGCGCATCGCGACCATCGCGCGGCTCAATGATGCCCTGCGCCAGTCCATCCATAACCCGGGCGTCAACCAGGTGGTCATGACCGCCGGGGTCGCCGACCTGATCGGCGATACCAGTCTGTTTCGCGGGTTCCAGCGCCGCGCCGAACTGCTGCGCACGGTGCGCGAGTATGACGCCTTTGGTCCCGACGTCGATCCGCATGGGGAGCGTGATTTCGGCCGCTTCGAGTTCGCGGGCGAGGCCCTGTACTGGAAGGTCGATTATTATGATCGCGCGCTGACATACGGATCGCCTGACGCGACAGATCCCGACGTCACCATCCGCGTCCTGACGCTGCTTCTCATCCACGAATACTGAGCTAACAAGGCCCCGACCGTGTCGGGGCCACCATTTTACTGAAAGGATTCGCCGGTACCGCCCGCGCGGATCGCTTTGCGTACCCGGTCGTGCCCGGCGTCGGCCTGACCAGATTTCCCATCCCTGGCGAGTGACCCCGGCCACCCCCCCTGAGCGGGGGGATAGCCGAAAAGTCTGCTTGAGCAGACTGTCGGCGGTGCCGCCCAGACGTCCCATCGGGCCTTGCTCCCCGGCACGAGAGGGGAGGCTGCGCGGCGAGAGCGTCCGCGTCTTGCTGCGCGGTGAGGGGACCGATCGGTTTCCTGCAACTAGCCAAGGAGACCCGCTATGGCCGATTATTTTTCTCGTCATCCAGACCATGCGTTCGTGTTCGCATTCGTCTGCTTCGCGATCACTGTTTACCTGTTTCGCTATGTCGGACCCGGCATCGGCGGCGGTGGCGACTGGTCGTCGCGCGACCATTATGAGCGCAATCTGCGCGATGGTCCGCGTGACTATGAATCGTGAAGGCGCGGCGTCCATGAAGACGATCGTCGTCAGCCTGCTGAAGGGCGGGGTCGGCAAGACCTTTCTCGCCACCCACCTCGCCTGGTATCTGGCCGAGCAAGGCGGCAATCGCGTCGCCTTGCTCGACCTCGATCCGCAAGGGAGTTCCACGCGGCGGCTCGCCAGCGAGCGGACCGGCTGGTTCGCCGCGGACCTGTTCGATCCCGAGGCGCGGCTCGACCTTACCGATGCGCCCGGCATCACGGTCTTCGCCGCCGATCCGCGCCTGCAGATGGTCAAGGCAGCGGGTGACGTCCGCGATTTTCTTGGCCGGTTTCCCGCGTTGGGTGCCCATTTTGACCATTGCGTCATCGACACCGGCCCCAAATGGGATGAGCTGACCTTGAGCGCGATGGCGGTGGCCGACGCAGTGATCGCTCCGGTTCAGGTCGCCGAGGATTCGATAGAGTGCGCGAAGATGCTGCTTACCGCGCTCAAAAAGGCGGAGGGTGCGCGAGGCGGGCGCAAAGTCGAATTTCTCGGACTGTTGCCCTCAATGGTCAATCCTTTCGACCGACGCGAAATTGAAAATGCGGTCAAGCTCGCCCGCGCGGTTGGCGAGAAGCTGATGTTTCCCGCCTTCATCAAGGCGCGGCCGACCTATAAGCATTCGGCCGAACAGCATCATCCGGTCTGGCGCGAAACCGGCAGCGGCGCCAAGGCGGCCGCTGACGAAATCCGGCCGATCCTGGCGGAGATCGTTCGCCGGATGGGCGTCCGCCATCTGAGTGCGGCGTGATGGGCAAGTTCGATCAGCGCGCCGAAGAGTTCGGACTGCTTGTCGGTCTCCACGACAGCGCGCGGCGCGTCGAGGATCTGCCGCTCGACTGGATCATGGCCGATCCGGAAAATCCGCGGCGCGTGTTCGACGAGACGGAGCTCAAGGATCTTGCTGCCTCGATCGCCGCGCGCGGCGTCCTGCAGCCTATCATCGTCGCCCCGAAAAATGGCGACGGCCTTCACGTCATCCGCGTCGGCGAGCGGCGCTTTCGGGCATCGCGCCTTGCCGGGCGCGAGACCATCCCGGCGATCGTGATGGCGGTGGTGAACCGCGCCGACACGCTCGCCGATCAGATCGTTGAGAATGACCAGCGCGCAGGCCTGACCCCCCATGATCTGGCGACCGGCATCGAACGCATGCTGGGTGCCGGCGTCACCCAGGCGGAAATCGCTCGCGCGCTCGGTCGCTCGAAGCAGTTCGTATCGCTCTATGCCGCCTGTGCCGACATGGCGCCCTGGTTGCGAGCCGCGATCGACCAGATGCCGATCCGGTTGCTCTACGATCTCCACCGGGCTGCCCGAACTCATGGCGACGCGGTGCGCGCCTATGTTGAGCGGCTTGGTGATGAAAACGTGACCTTGGCCGAGGGTGGCCGATTCATCGCGGGACTCAAGGTATCCGAGACTCTGCCGGATGCCCGCCTGCGCGATGTGCCCACGCTCCCGAACGAGCAAGGCGCCGAATATGCTGCACGTAACAGGCCGGTCCGTGCCGGTGCCGGTTTGCGGTCGATGTTCGAAACGGAGGTGCCGCCGCAGCCTCGGCGGCTCGATGCGGTTCGGGTGACGGTGGGTGGGCGGACAGGACGTTTGATCCTGCCCGGGCGCGTTCGGGTGGCGTTCGACGACGGCCAGGAGGTCGAAGCGCCTGTTGCCGAGATCGCCATGGAGTAAACCATCGGCGGGGCAGGTTGGGGCGCATCCAATCACCCCTCACTCCGCGTCGAAACGATCGAGCTTTTCAGACAATTCTCACAGCCGTGCCCCTTCTTCAGGGGCGCGGCTGTCTTCATTTTCCCAGGGTAGAGGGGATTGTCTCGTTCGGACATTCTTCTTTCTGGAGATGCCAGGCCAGGTTGGAATGCTTGGCGTGAGGAGGGCCGGAGTCTGTTTGAGCAGACTATAAGACGAGTGGTTTTAGGTGAGGGCCGGATAGGCTTGGCGCCGTCATTGTTAAACAATAGCAATGGGGTGTGGCGTTTTTTGGCCTCCGTCTGCCCGATGATCTCGCGGCGCGCTTCGATGCTAAGGCGACTGCCTCCGGCGGCCGCTCAGCGCTCCTGCGCAAGCTGATCGACGGTGCGCTTGAGGACGTCGGGGACGCGTCGAGCAAGACGGCACTGCCTCGGACTCGCACGACTGACCGGCTGCAGCTTCGGCTCATGCGCGAGGATATCATCCAGCTCGATGCGGCGGCGGATGCGCGCGGCCTCAAACGGACCGAGTGGCTGGTGATGCTATTGCGCCGACGGTTGCATGCGACATCGCCGCCGCCGCGCGCGGACCGGGTGCTGATCGCGCAGTCCTGGCGAGAGCTCAACCGGATCGGCATCAATCTCAACCAGGCGGTCCATGCGCTGCATGCCGCGACCATGGTGGACTCGCGTCTCGACCTGGCGCGCGAGGCCGCGCGCGTCGCGTGCTTCAGGGATGAGGTGGCCGAGCAGCTGCGCGTGCTTGGCCGCGCGCTCAAGGGTGACCTGGCCTATTGGGATACGGCCGATGAATGAGGATGACGACGGTGTCCTGCCGCTCCCCAGTCTGATGGAAGCCTGGCGGCCGCCGACGGGGGGTAAGCGCAGCCTGCGCGGGGGTACGCTGCGGATCCGTTCGGGCGGCAAGGGCCGGGGCGGGAGCAATGCCGCGCCGGCGCTGTCGGCGGCCGAGGCGCGGGCCAAGCTCGAGCGGATCGTGCGCAAGGCCCCCGAGGTCATGGTCAAGATCTCGGGCAAACAGCGTGGTGCCCGGCATCTTGCCGAGCATTTCGGCTACATCTCGCGTCACGGGAAGCTCGAAATCCGCAGCAGCGAGGGCGAGATCATCACCGATGAAAAGCGGTTGAAGGCGATTGCTGCCGACTGGGACATGCTCGATCAGGCGATGAACGCGCATGGGAAGGACCGTCCGACCTCGATGTCGATGGTGTTGTCGATGCCTGGCGGTACGACTGATGCCGCGACCATCCATGATGCCGTCCAGGCGTTCGCGCGCGTCGAGTTCGAAGGGCAGTTCAGCTATATGGTGGCGCTTCACACCGACACCGCTCATCCCCATGTCCACTTGACTGTCGCAACCCAGGGTGCGGACGGGACGCGGTTTAATCCGCGCAAGGCCGACCTTCATCATTGGCGCGAGAGCTTCGCCCACGAACTGCGTCAGCGCGGCATCGCCGCCGAAGCCACGCCGCGCCGCGCGCGCGGCCATGTCCAGAAGCGGGTGCGGTCGTCGGCGCACCATCTGGAGGCGCGGACAGCGGGGCAGGGGAGGGAGTTGGATCTCAACCGGCTGATTGAAGAGCGGGCGCAGGCGTTCGCACGGTCGAAGAACCCGGAGCGTCGGGTGGAGGACGTGCTGGCGCTCGGCCGCCAAAAGCAGATCCGGGGGGCTTACGCAGATGCTGCGGCCGCGCTGGCGGCAACTGGGAAGGCCGAGGATCGCGCGCTGGCCGAGGATATCGCAGGGTTCGTCGCCGATATGCCGGCGGCGGTGTCGCGGCGATTGGAGCGGGCGCGGGAGATCATGATCGCCGATCGGTCGGAGGGTTCGGCGGGCAATCATTCGCGCGATACCAATAGAGATGTCGAAGGCCGAGCGCCGATCCCGATCGAACGGAAGCCTCGGGACCGTGATCGTTAGAAAACGACTTGTGGATGGGGGGGTAAAGCGAAATCTGTCAGTCTTTGTCGAGACGACAACTCAGGCGAGGAATAGACATTTCTGTATGACAGCTATCGACGACAGCTCAGGAAATCGCCGTGCGTAATGCTTCAGCCAATCCCAACCGGTCATCGCCAGAAACGATCGCGGTTTCCGCATAATGCTTTTCGGAGGCTCGGCTAATGCCTTCTGGTATCAAAAGGATGGAACGAGGGGAGGGGTGGTTGTCGGCCCAGAATGCCGCAAAATCGTATAGGTAACCGAACACTTTATAGATGCTGTCACTGATATATCGCTCGTTCGCGGTACGCTTGACCTCGACAATGACAAAACGCTGACCATCAGCCCGGTCATACACGATCGAAATGTCGGGTCGTCGCGCATTGCCGGTCACGCCGACATGTCCTGCCACGATGCCGCGGTATCGATCTTGAGCGCGCACCGCGCTGGAGGGATTCTGATCAAATATCACGCGCAGCTTGCCTAGCTCAGACCTGAAAGCGGCCACATGGCCCCGCCCCGACGTGACGAGTCCATATTCCTCAGGTTCGCCAAATCCGAGATCGTGCGAGATGACGTCTATCACGAGCGTCAGGGCATAAAGTTCAAACAGGTCGTCGTCAGAAACCGGCTCTAGCCAGCCGACTGCGAGCAGCATCAAGATGGCATGCCATCGCGCATCTTCTGATGGCGATTTGAGGCGCGCCCGCGCCTCCGCCAACTCGGCCGCTTGCCGGTACTCTGGATGACGGCTTCTTTTGGCGGCTGAAACCATGGCCGGCGTCAGACGCGCAGGAACCGGAAGTTGGGAAAGCCAATGATGAGCCGCCGCTTCCTCAGCGCTCTTTAGAAGCGCCGACAACGCGCTGTGCGGCGTAGCGCTTTTAGACCGACGCGAGAGATTTCTCACCGAAGTAATGAGTTCGTCCACCAACCAGCGCAGCAGCGCATTCTCGGGCAGCGCAAAAGATCTATGTGACGTACGAGAATGATAGCGGCCAACGGGCAGGATGCCAGCCATGCGTGAGATAACCGTCCTATCCCACCGCGGATTTCCCCTCAGACCCGGGCCCACGATCTCGTCGCGGCTTTCCATCTCGTTGGCCAGGGAATCCAAAAGGCGGGGTAATTGGCTTTCAGCGAAAGCCCCGTAGCCGCCCGACAGCAGGTCAACCATATCGGCAAGCAGCCTGACCTCATCGTCACCCCGCAGCTTCTGCAGGAAGGCAGTGAGATCAGCGACGTCGATGGCGTCTGAATTTGCTCCCTGAACGGAGGCGCCCAGACTTGATAGGTGTCGGTATGGGTGATCGGGTGCACAAATGAACTCGCGCCATGCGGCGCGATTGGAGGTCACGTTGTGATACCCGTCCAGACGCCTAGTACCGCCTCGAAGCTGTCAGCATCAGCGACGTAGCTCGACAGCACGGACATGATGTCCGAATGCTTGTCCGGCCTGCCCTGGAATTGCGGGATCAAGTAGGACTCGATTGCAGACACCGTGATTTCTGGACCGCTTCGAGAAGGCCATGAGATCGCTTCTGAGACACCGTGGCGAATCATCGCCAATGGAATGCCTGGCCCGAGTGGGAGTCCGATAGAACCGAGCCCAGCGGTACGATCGGGAAACAGCTCTATGAGACAGGCCTCCAGATCCGCCAACCGTTCCCGCACCGGCTGATCGGCGCGGTTCAGTTCGGCCTTGAGAATGGAGACGTAAATCGCCTTCTCCGGCAAATCTATCGGTATGAAAGCGAAACGCCGAATGAACGCAAGCGACAGGCGTTTGAGACTAGCCTTGTCGGCGTCGTTCATAGCGCCAATCAGCCGCCACCACTCCGGCACCTGGATCGCGTCGATATCTTCCTCGACGAGGCCAGCCCCAATCTGCAACCGAACGCGCCGAAAACCCTTCTCCGACCTGCGCCGATAAGGCAGCGTCACCGACTTTCCGGTGAGCAACGTGAACAGTTCGCCAAAGGCCTTATCGATGTCGGCGCGATTGATTTCGTCGATGATGAGGCAGCGCTGCTGCTCTATAGCCCCGACCACCGCGCCAGGGAGGAAATCCAGCCGGTCCTCCGTTGAGGCGTCCGATGGCATTGGAAAATAGCCGCCGATCGTCTCGAATGTGGTCCACTGGTCGGTTGCTGGCACAGTCCATGACGGAAAGCCCGCCAAACGGCAGACAGCTTCCGCCAGCGTGGTCTTTCCGGTGCCCGGTGGTCCAGTGAAAATAACATGCATACCGGAATGTAGGGCGGCGATCGCCCGCATCACTGGTTCGCGCAGTCCTAGCAGGCCAGCGAAGTCGTCCAGTACGTCTTCAGGTACGTCCCAGCTTCCCGGCGCGGCAATTTCATGAAGGATGCCGGTGTGATCCTCACTCTGGGCGCTTTCCAGAGCATCGCCCTTCGACTTGGGGGCAGTGGAAAATTTCGCGAGGAGTTCGAGCAAGGCTTCGCTGTCGACCGGAACTGATGCGAAGGGCAGCTCGCCGAGCTGCGCCACATCCTCGTTAGTGAAAACACCGTCCGCGCCGATAAGGCCATCCCGGTCCAGCTTTAGCGCAGCCACGGTCTTTGTGACCGCATCGTCCAGGCTCGCTATTTCCTCACGCCTGTATAGCCAGGACGCCAGCGCCGGAAGAGAGATAGCCTCCTTCCCTGCCGTGCCCGGATTGCCGACAATCTGCGCGACATAGTCGGGACGGAAATACCAGCTCTTATTATCGCCCTGCGGCTGAGCGAAAACCGAAGAACGGTCCTTTCGCTGCCGTTGAAGGCTGCTGCCGGCATAACCATCGTCGTGCCACCGTGGTTTTCCGCCCGCGTCCCCGAAAGGCACATAATAGGGCTTATCGCTTGGTCCCAACTCAGGCTGGAAAAATTCAGCCAAGAGCGCATTCTCCTGCTTTGAACCGAACTTCGTAGATTGATCGCCATTGGCGCTGACAGGCACATCGGCTCTGAGCATCGCTAATAGGCTGACGAGCGATTGGTGTCCTGTCTCTGCGAGATAGGACAGGCCTCGCTCGATCTGATCAATGGAGAAGTACGGCATCTATCCTCATGCAGCTAACGCTTCGGTTGGTTGTCTTTTGGGCTTTTTTCGCGCGCCGTGAAGCTTCAAAATTTCAGCTTCGGAAACACCGTGATCGACGACCACTGAATCCCTGACCGCTTCGACCTCGATCCCGAAGGCGTCTTTCATGACGGCTGGATAAATCGCTTCAGCAATTGCCTTGGCTAAAAGTGGCGGCACGGCGTTGCCGATTTGTTGGCGAATCTGAGCCTGTGATCCAGCGAATATAAAGCGATCGGGGAAGGATTGCAGACGGGCCGCTTCACGTAATGTGATCGTGCGCGCCTGCTTTGGGTGGATGAAAGCGCCCGTCGTTGCCTCATTGAACTTCGTCGTGATCGTGTAAGTGGGCAAATCATCGCGAAGACGCTTCAGGAGAGTCGTTGCATCGTAGCGCCGGATTTTCTTGAAGCGGTCAGGCAATACGTTTTCAGGCAAATCCCGCCAGTTCTGCCCAGGTTTTAGAATCTGCGAAGCAACGCGATCGAGGACTGACAGATCCGCAGCGGCATGCTGACGCACACCATCCGATCCCTCACGCATGGCCTCCTGATATTCATTCTTGGCCTTGGCACGATACGGCTTGCCATCAACCTCCTGGCCTTCCGCCACCTTGGGCAGGTCCGAACAGGCATCAGCAAAAGTCAAATGCGGCAACAATCCCTCTTCACTCCCATGGCCGATCCGCGACAGGTGCGCGAATGGAAGCGAGAACCCCTTCCACAGGTTCACATCGCCGTGGGTAGGCGCTGGCAGAGAGATATTGGCGTTGGTCCGATTACCTACAAACACCAAACGCCGACGCAACTGGGGAACCCCATAGTCGGCCGCCAGAAGGATCATCGGCACCAGTTCGTAACCGATCTCGCGGAACGCTTGCACGATCTGGAGAGCCACCTTGCCATTCTCATAAAGGAGCAAACCGGGGACATTCTCAAAAACGATCCAGCTCGGCTGCAAGCGCTCGACGATGTCGGTATAGTTGATGAAAAGCTGGTTTCGTGGATCGGTTTGATCCCGGCCAGAGGATTTGCTCAGGCCGCCAGAAGTGCTGAATCCCTGACAGGAAGGACCACCGACAATGACGTCGACACCCGCAAAACGCCGCTCGAAATCGTCGAGATCAGGCTTGCGTAGATCTGCCAGAACGCCAACCGCGCCGGGAATATTGGCTTCGAAAGTTTCGATAGCTGGGGCCGAATAATCGACCCCGCCCATGATCGTGTATCCCGCTTCGCGGAAACCTTCCGCGAGCCCACCGGCGCCGCAGAACAAATCAAGAACTTTAGGTGCACGAACATCGTGCGGCCCGTTGACCGTTTTCGTCATACTCAACAACCCCTACCTTGACGCGGAATACAGCTTTGAAGGCCGTTGCCAACCTCGAAGCATCGTCGCGCTCATCAGCAAGGCCTGTATGTTCCACACATGTTCTAAGCGCAACCCCCGATCGCGATTTGCCGACGGTTTGCCTCGTTTGAGCGTCGAAGCGAGTCCAAGCTGCTGGCGAAATATGGATTTCCACTCGCACATACCAAATTCGGCTGACCAGCCGGTACTGACTGCCCGTTAAATGGCGCAGTCCGCCAGCGCGAACTGACGGACGGTCTGTCTGCGGTCACCCATGTGGAATAGCTAACGCACCTCCAGATACCGGCAGCAAGCAGGAGCGGAATCCCTTCTTATTCTGGTAAATCGGCTTCGCGCAGCACGCGCATGACCTCGCGGAATACGCCTTCGAATGGCGGCAGATCGCTCATCTGCTGCTGCAATCGTCCAGTCCAAAGGGTGCTCAAACGCTTTTCTTTCGCGGCGATGGCAGCGGTCACGCCACTGGGCGTGCGCTCTCGCAGGGCGAGCTTCTGGGTGAACTCAGCCAGATATTCTGCCGGTCGGATGTCACGCTCTTCGAGCAGATTCCAAAGGTCGTAGAGATCACGCGGCTCGGTCCGCGCCTTGTCCGATAGGGCCGCCAGCTTCTCGACGAATATCTCCGCCAGGCTGTAGGCCAGAATGGTCGGGCCCTCCGGCAGGTCGGCAAATTCCTCGAAGGTCCGCAGGATCGTGCGCTCAGCCAGCGGAAAGCAGAACACCTCATTGATTGTGACATCGACTTTCACGTCGCTGCGTGCGGGCAGGGGGCCTTTGTAGCTCAGATAGAAGGTGTGGGTGTTCTGATGACCATGCCGGTCCGGCCGATCATAGGCCATGTTGATCCCCGACGCCGCCTCGACGATGGCGAAGATCTCATTCAGGCCGGAGAGGATCGTGTCCAGTTCGATCGGCTTGATCAGCGAAAAATCGAGATCCTCGGAGAAGCGGTAATTCTCGAACCAGCAGCGGCGCAGTGCCGTCCCGCCCTTGAAGGCGAAAAATTCGCGCAAAGGATGCTGGGCCAGACCGGTCAGGAACCAGGCCAGGCAATAGTCGCGTTCGATCACCGCCTCGGGCACGCGGCGCCCGCGCGGCTTGAGAAGACCGTTGGCGATACGGGAGAGATCGCGCTGGGGAATCATCAACTGCTCCGGATCATATCGAGTTCGTCTGGCTCGATGTTGAGTCGGATGCGCCATCGGGCCAGCATCCTCCCCTCATTGGAAAATAGGGGATCGAGACGTTGATAGGTCGGGGTCAGCCGCGCGCGCAACGGCTCCAACGCGACTGCGTCGGCCAGCCCATAAAATTCCAGCAGATAACCCAGGCGGCGGATGACCGCGCCAACGCCGAGGCGAAGAGCGTAGTTGATCATCAGTTCGACCCGCAGCGTATCGCGCTTCATCCAGAGTCCCTTGGCGACCTCCGTGACACCACCGACATATTGCGGATGGTCGAGACCATCGATAATGGTCCGCTCGGGATCGCTGACCCTGACTTGCTCTTCAGGTGTGATCCAGATGTCGGTTAGACCGAAGAAATCCTGCGGTTTGACATCGACGAAGCGGAACTCATACCCGTGGATGTGCTGCGGGCGCAGCCGTTTGGTGCAGGAGACGATGATGGCCAACTGCGGTTGGGTGACCATGCGGTGCAGCTCGAGGGCGCTGCCGTGGGAGATGAAGTAGGGCGCGTCACCAACCAGAGTCCTGGCGATGAGGTAGGGATCGCTCACATGCTCTGTGTCGCGACCCCGCTCGAATGGCACGAGATTGTAAAGGCCGGGCTTGAGGCGCGTGACGATGCCGCGCGCTTCGGTGTTCGCAACGAGGCTGCGTGCCGATGACGGGCTCAGACCTGTGATCTCGGTGACGTCCGCGAGCGAAAAGATCGGCTGACGGCGTTCGTTGAGTTCGACGATCAGCTGGGCGGCCCGAGGTCCAAGCGTCTTGAGATTATATCCTTCGCGCAATTTGATCCTCTATGAGCGATGTCCGGCGCGTTCGATATAACGATGATTATATTATCTGGCAAGATCGTCGTTCTTCGCAGGACGGCTCGCGCGCGCAGTATATGTCCCGACAGGCTCGGTGTTGCGCCGCTCGTAGTTCATAAATCACGATAAATGTTCGGCCAAGCCGAACAAAGGTGCCGGTTCTTAAACCAGGAGGCGATCGCCGAACCCATTTGTCGCAAAAGGGGCTGCGGCACAAAAGACTGATTCCCAGTCACCGAGAGCGGCTGCGTTCCTGAGGCTTGGGCTCGCGACCGGGACGAGGGATGGGGGGCGTAGCTGGGTCACGGCTGCGGACTATATCCTGCCTGACGCTCGGGGCGGCATCCTTTACCATTGCCGGGCGGATGTTCCGTCCCGCCGCAATATGCGCATCAAGCTGTGTGCGGGCGACTGTCATCACTCGCGCAACCGCTTCGGGATTGTCGAACAACGTACGTCGGATTACCGCTTCCATCACGCGCATCTGGCTGTCGGCCGCACGATCATTCGGCGTGTTGCCACGATCGCCGCGCCGGGCATCCGGTCGCTCCAAACCACTCACGTCGCTTTGGCGGCTCATCGCGGGTGACCCACGGGCGGCATCGACGTCACGGGCAGCTGCCATAGGCGCAATCGTATTACGGCTCGTCTCCCCTCGCAGCCGGTCAAGCTCCTGGAGGTCGCGATCGTTGGGCTTGTAGCCACGTACCTCAAGGCCTTTTTGACTGGCCTCGATCCAGACCGATCGCCGAAATTCTTCCGACCCCGTGACGTGAATCCGGTCCCAATTGCGGTGTTGTGCGATCGCCACCAGATCCTTGACGACCTCCTGGCTCTCCGTCGCCGTGACCAGACGCCGGCCCTGATCACGAAACGCGGGATCCTTTGCTTGCGCCGTCGTGAAAAAGGCGGGTTCGCCCGACCATTTCGCCTTGTCGGCATAATAGCGCTTCCGCACGCTCTCCGGCACGTCGCCCGCATCGATCGAATGCACCTTGGGCGCACTTCGTGACGCACCGATAGCGCCTGCATGACCAGGTGCTTCGGTAGGACCACCCTTTGGTCCCCCGGGCGAGGACTTTTCGGGCGCAGCCGCCCCCGGCAGCTGAGCCTTGCGCTCTTTTGCGTCGTCAAGGCCAACGCTGTTGGCACTAGTCCGCGCCGTACCGGGTTGCTTGGAATCATTCTCTGCCATGGTCATGCCTCTCGGTCACAAATTCTGGAGATCGGTCGCCGGCGCCAATGGGCTCGAGAACGGCCCGGGCCGTCAGCGCCGTGACAAAGGCGATAGCGGCCTGTTCGTCGCCGGGCGGTGGTAGATCCACCATGTCGCCGAGCACCAACATGTCATCGGTGATTTCGGCAAAGCCCGAGAGCTCGTCACTGGTGAGCGCCCGCATGACAGGTTCCGCCCGCTCTGCCGGCGCGATCACCTGATCGTCGCTCAACAAGGCGGCCTTCTTCGCGCTAAGGGCCTGCGCCAAAGGATCACTGCTGCTCGCCTCGCCTGCCAATTTGGTGGCCGACGACATGGCGTTGATCGCGATCGGACGGGGCGCGACCTTGGGTGGGTCACTAATCCGGCTCGTGAAACGCTTCGAGCGAAAATACTCGATCTTGCGACCTCGAACCGGCGGAATGCCGCCGCGCATCAGCAGAAGCTCGCCCTTGGGCATCTGCATCAGTTCCTGCGGCATCATCAGCGCACGGCGCTGGTCTGATTCCGAGATGCTGCGATTGGCGAGCAGGCCATGAATCGTCCGGCTCTTCGATTTGACGTTCATCGTGAAATAGCCAAGCCGCTCGGAGAGTTCGTTGGCGACCTTCAGCTCCTTGGGTGTAAATACGATCTCCAGCCCGCAATTGGCGATGATCTCGTCGGTGACGTCCACGCCATAGATGCCGCGGGGCTGGGACCGGCTCTGGATGACTGGCAGCAGGCGAAGCCCGTAGCCTGCAACGTATGAAAAGGCCGACGCGATGACCGGCGCCTTGCCGAGGCGGGCGAACTCGTCGAGCAAAATGAGCACCGGCACGCGGCCGCCATTCTCAGGCAGTTCCCGTGTATTGAGATCGATCAGCTGCTGGAGAAACAGATTATAGACCGGAGCAATGCGGTCGATATTGTCGGGCGACACCCCAAGATAGATCGATATCCGCTCGCGCCGGACCTGACGCAGATCGAAATCGGTCTCCGACGTCGCCGCGTCGACATAAGGGTTGAGCCACAAATTGAGCTTCGAGGTGATCGTCTGCTTGATGCCGGAAAAGGTGTTGTCCGACGCGGAGGTGAAGTCGCTCAGCGCCGACACGCAGGCATGGCTCAGCCGCTGGCCGCGGCGCTGGGCCTCTTCGACCACCTTCGGCAGCTCGACCTTGGGGTCGCCTGTCGTGAGGCGGCGATAGATTTCGCCGATCGTGAAGGGGAGGGCGGGATTGGCCGCGACAAGGGCGCCGACGCCAACAAAGGCCGCTCGCGCGGCTTCGGCCCAGAACGGATCGGCCTTTTCCGGCGCTGGGAACAGCATGCCGCCGATCTTCTGGAGTTCATTGATCACATCGGTGTCGTCGAGCCGGTCGATGAAGCTCAAGGGATTGTAGCGGGCGCTTCGCCCTTCAGGATCGAGCGGATCGAACAGATAGACCGCCTGACCATGCCGTACGCGAAAACCGGCGGTGATGTCCCAATTCTCGCGCTTCACGTCGAGCACCACCACCGAGTCTGGCCAACTGAGAAGATTGGGGATCACCACGCCGACGCCCTTGCCGGCGCGCGTCGGTGCCTCGAGCAGGACATGCTCGGTGCCGCCGAAAACGAGATAGCGGCCGCCTTTCTCCCCGACGATGATCCCACTGTTGCTGCGCAGATGTTCCCGCCGGATCTCGCTTTCGCGCGCGAACCGTGCCTCGCCATGGAGCGTGCGCCCCCGCTTCAGGATGACGAGCAGGATGACAAAAGCGATCGCGCCGCTGACCAATGCACCGCGCTCAAGCCACAGATGAAGCAGCGGATCGCCGCGGTAATACCAGAGCCATGCGGGGATCGCCGAGATCTGCATGCGCGGGCCAATCTGGTTCAGGCCGACGAGGGCCACCAGCACCGCGCACAGGGCGCATGCCAAAAAGGTCGCCGCGAGCATCCCCGCGATAATCGAGACCTTAGTGAGCGGTCGTGCGTCCGACAGCCGGATCAAAATATACCTCCTCGACTTCGAATTTTCCGGCGCGCTTGCGGGTCTGGACGACGACATCGACGAGCATGTGCAACAGCCCACGGATATCGTCGCGGGCCAGATCGCGCCCGCCTTCGGATTCCTTGACCAGCAACGTCAGTTGCTCGAACGCGCCCATCGCCGAGCCAGCATGGACGGTCGTGATCGAACCCGGGTGACCCGAATTCACGTTGCGCAGATAAAAGAAGGCGGTGCCGTCCCGCAGCTCCTGCAAAAGGATGCGATCGGGCCGCATGCGCAGCGCACTCTCGAGCAATTGCTTGGGGCCGACCTTCGCGAGCCCCTGTCGCTCGCTCGAATAGACCATGTGCACGACATTGCGATGTTCGACGACGAGCTCGCGCGTATCCTCGATCGTGAGTAGCCGCTCGTCCGGCGGGATCAGCTGGATCAGCGCCTTGGCAAAGGTGGTCTTGCCCGAGCCGGTCGCGCCGCTCACCAGGATGTTCTTGCGGGCGGCGACGGCCGTTCGAAAGAAAGCCGGCCAATCGCCGACATCGCGCTGCGCAATCAGCTGCGCATCGACTTCGCCAAGGCCTTGCGCGGCGGCGCGCGTGCCCGTGAACAGCCCCGAATCTGCGAGCTGGTCGATCGCGAGGGTTACGCGCGAAGGCTTGCGGACGGTGAAGGACGGCGCGCCCGTTGGCGTCACTGACGGAATGACGATCTGACAGCGCTCGCCCCCTGGCAAGATGGTCGAGCAGATCGGCGTCTCCGCATTCACATCCTGCCGGGTGAAGCTTGCCGCTGCGACGGCGAGCGTCGCGAGCCATTCGCTATCGAGCTCGGCGACATTGTGCCAATGCCAGCCCAGATGGTCCTCGATGCCGACCTCGCCGGGCTTGTTGATGACAAGCTCGGTCACCTCGACCGGCTCCAGCAGCGGCAGGATCGGTGCGAGATAATGGCGCAGGACTGCGGTATCGCTCATCCTCAGCGCCGCAACTCGAGATTGTAGACGTCGGCGAAGTTGAAGTCCTTGGCCACGAAGATCCCAACCTCCTCGCCCTGATTCTTCTTCAGCACCGGCCGGATGTTGATGCTGTTCTGGAGTGCGATGCTCGCCCCCTCGCTCGGCGTGCGCGTCGTGTTGTTGAAGTTGTTGCTCCCGCCGGAGACGGACTGTCCGGCGATATAGGCGGCGTCGTCGACCAGCGAGAGCAGCAGCGCGCTGCCGAAGCGCGCCCAAAAGAAGGTGTCCACGGACCCGGCGATGCCTGCGCGCCCGAGCGCATCGGACCCCGGAGAGGCCAGGTCGATGCGCACGCCCTGCGGCGTGACGGCCCGCGTCCACAACACGAACAGCCGGTTCTGCCCTTGCTGGATGCCGCCATGGTATTCGCCAAGGACTTTGGTGCCCTTCTCCATCAGCACGACGCGGCCATTTTCCGAATAGACGTCGCGCGGGATCAGGCACGACGTGTAACCGGGCTGCGCCGAATTCATGGCGGTCTGAAGAATGCAGGGGATCAGCGTGCCGGCGGTGACGAGATAGTTGCGATTGGGCAACATCGAGGCGCGTGCCTCACCAACGGCCGAACTCTGACGAAGCGCATCGAGCGCATTGGGCGCGCTGCGGACGCCTGGATCGGTCGAGCCGTTGCCAGCTGTGCCCGCATTGCCGGTGTCGGAGCCAGCCCCGTTAGAACCCGCTGGAGCTTGAAGCGCGTCGCGGCCGCCATAAGCGATCAAAGTTGAACGACGCGCCTGATCGGCCAGATTCTGGCGCGTGTTCTGCGATGCCGCCGCTGGCTGCGCTCCGGGTTGTATTGCCGGTACGATCTGTCCATCGGGGCCAACGGTCGCTGGAGGATTGAGGACAGGCGCGTTGGGGTCGGCGCCCACGGCGCCGAGCGGCTTGGGTTTCGCTGCGACAGCATCATATGCGACCGTTTCGCGCGCCGCGAGATCGGGTCGTTTGGCAATTGCCTCGGGCTTTCCCATCAAACTCGAGCCCGTCTTGCTCGGTCCCGAATTCACCCACAAAATGCCAAGCACCATCGCCGTCCCGGCGAAGATCAGGGCGGTATTCCGCTTTGCCGGCGTCATCCCACCGATCGGATCGATACCGCGCTCGCGGATAATCTCGTCGCGTTCAGGTGTTGGATCGCCCTGCGGGCGACGAGGGGCCTCGGCCGCTGGCTCGTCCATCGCACTCACTCCTTCGGGTCTTGTATGGTGCGCTCGACATGCGGCGATGCGGTGTTGGTGCCGTGATCGACGCCATAAGGTGTCGGCGCGAGGTTATAGATGCACAGCACCTCCCGGTTCCGGCGCAAACGCAGTTGGGACGCCACGGCGTGGACGACCACAAACTCATCTCGGACGTCGAAGGGGACCAATGATTCCGAGCCGTCCGGTCGCACGAGATAGATCGCCGGGATTTCATGGTTGCCGGGGAAACGCAGGACCGTGAACTGGCCATTGTCGGAGATTTCCGACGGCTGAAGGTCGCTCGCACCCTGGACCTTGTAGTTCAAATTGCGCGGTCCATCGATGACGCCGTGGTCAAGGGCGCCCCGAACGGCACTCGCCTGCAGCGCGGCGACGCGCTGCGCCTCCTCGGTGGCGCGCATGCGCGCGGCACGATCTGCCTCATCGCGCGGGTAGCGAAACCGAACCTGGAAGAATGTGTCACGGCTCCCGCTACCGATCGGTCCCCGGCGCGCGGTCAGTTCGAAGGCGTAGTTGCGCAGTTCGCCCCCGCGATTGGTCGTGACGATGAGGTTGGTCGGTCCCGCCCGCTCGCGGGGTTTCAGGAACAGGATATGACCGGCAACCGCCACTTCCCATGAGACGGTGTCGCCGAGCGCGACATGTTCGATCGTCTCGTCGGCCCCGAGCACCACCTGGGTCGCCGTGCGAAATGTGCCGACGATCCGGTAGACCTGCGTCTCCTGATATTCGACGAACTTCACGCGTGGATCCGCCGGCCCACCGCGCGGGGTGTCCTCCGCGAGGGCGGGTGTCGCAATTATGGCGAGAAGGCTCGCGATGGAGAGAAGGCGCTTCACCGCACCACCTCTGGGTCCGCGCGGTAATTCTCGACCTGGAACCCCAATGGGTTGCGATAGCGGTCGCCCTCCGCCATCGGCGCATTCGTGTACCGGAAGGTGACGGTCGCGATCCAGTCGCTGCTCTGCGTATCGGTGTCGGTCTGCACCGTCCGCGTGAAGCGGACGTTGGCAACACGGTCGTTGATGAAAGCGATATTGCGCACGCGGGCCTGGACGACCGCGCCCTTGCCCCAGACGACCTGTGGGCTCGCGGCGTTGTTCGAGCTGAAAAACCGGCCCCAGCGCTGCTGCTCGCCTGGTTCGGACAGGATGGTGACAGCGCGAAAATTCTCCTCAGCCGCCGCGGGCAACCAGCTTTCCCGCGTCCGGACATATTGCGCGAGAAAGAATTTCGTGACCGCCTCGTCATAGCGCATCGGCTTCTGGGTGAGGGTGGTCTGCACATCGACCGCGCCCGTCGTCTGATTGACGCGAATAATGTACGGCATGACCGTCTTCAGCGGGGCAAGGCCCGCAAGGGCGAAGCCCTCAGCGGTCGCGGCAAGCAGCGCCAAGCCGGCGACGACCCAGGCGATGCGTTCGGATCGCAACGATTTTCGCTGACGGTCCTGATCCCAGGATCGGGCATGGCCGAAATAGAGTTCGGCGTCCTTGGCCGGCACGCCTTCGGTCTGATTCCGCATGATCAGCAACTCCCAAAGGTGCTGGGGGTCGCTCGCGCGGACGTCTTATCGGGAAGGGGAACGGGCGGGGGTGGCGTGCCGGCATCAATTGGCTGTTTGATCTGCGGCACGGGCGGGGGCGCAGGGGGTGCCACAATTGCCGGGAGCGGCGAGCCCGGCAGAACGCTCCCGTATATGTTCACCTCGCGCAGGTGTTTGCCGTTGCAGACGGGCAGCTTCTTCGGCCCCGCAGCCGCATTAGCAAGTGCCGGAAACAAGGCGCTGGCGAGCGCTGCCTGGCGCAGCACGCGGCCTATCATGGATCGCCTCATCTTCAGATCCTCCTTGTCATCATGCGCGGCTCACTGAACCGCCACGCTGGGCGGCGCGTTCGAGATTGCGACTGTTGCGGGCGATGCGGCGTTGCTGGAACGGTGCGGCCATGGTCCCCCAGGCCGAGCCGGCAAAAGCGCCGACGCCGGCCGCAGCCCCCCCCGCAATGCCGGTCGCGATGGACGGGGCCTGAAAGAAGAAGATCGTCCCAAGGAAGATGTAGACCGCAAACAAGACAGCACCGATCGTCACGTCCGGCGTGCCTTCGGCTGCGGTGAGCGCCGTGGCACCAAGATCGGTAATCAGGGCCGTGATGGCGATGATCACCGCCATAAGGACGATATAATTGAATACCTGCCCGAGCCACCCGTAGAAGAAGCGGCGCGTGGTTTCGAAGAGCGACAACGCTATAAAAATAGGACCAAGCGCGATCACGACGGCGAGCGCCACCTTCGCGAACACGGTTATCGCAAATCCGATTGCTGCGGACAGGCCCGCCAATCCGTAAATCGCTACCGCCAGCGTGAGCAGAACGAGCTTCCACGGATTAATGTCGAGATAGGTCGCGGCCTCGGTCCGGATGATCAGAACGAGGGAATCGACCTGGCCGAAATAATCGTCGAAGACCGAACCGACGCTAGTGATGGTCTTTCCCGCCAGCGCCTGTGAGATGGCGTCCGGCATCCCATGAAAGAGCGGATTTGTGATCCACTCGGAGTAGGCAACAGTCGTGGCTGCGACATAGAGGAGGCAGAGCTTGACCATCCGGTACACCAGCTCGCCCCAAGGCTCGCTGACGATACCGCGCATCACCATATAGCCGAACAGCGCGATGTAGATGACCAAGCCAAGCGCCAGCGGTCCCCGCACGACATCGATGACGTTGTTGAGACGCTCGCTCAGGAAGAGATCGAGCTTCCCGTCGATGTTGGTGTAAATATCCGCGAAGAGTGTGGACGCCATGGCCAATTCCCCGCCTATTTGTGACCCAGCGAACGCTCGAGCTTGTCGGCGTTCTCGACGTCCTTTGCGTTGCTGCATTCCTGGGCATCGGTGTGGGTGCCGTTGGCGCACGCGGCGAGGATCTCAGCGCGTAACTTGGGATCGGACTTCAGGTCCGCCTTGCTGATCGGCTGCCCGCAACCACTCAGGAACGTGGCCGCCAGAACT
>Ga0207641_10000275_pt1 | contig 64649 bp, 49 predicted proteins | sample KBSSwiS62_FD_184306 | JGI IMG/M metagenome (GOLD analysis project Ga0207641, IMG submission 184306) | Switchgrass rhizosphere microbial communities from Kellogg Biological Station, Michigan, USA - KBS Switchgrass S6-2 (SPAdes) (version 2) | ecosystem: Host-associated > Plants > Roots >...
AAAAATATGGCAATGCCTAAAATCTGTGCAGTATGCGGACAGCCTACTGAAAAAGAACCAGGATTTTATTATGGCACAGGCTATGTTAGTTACGCATTGGGTGTAGCAATAAGTGTATCTACATTTATTGCATGGTTTGTACTGATCGGAATGTCTGTTCATGATAATCGCTTTTTTTATTGGATGATCACCAATGCAGTTCTTTTAGTTGTTACGCAACCATGGATGATGCGCATATCAAGAAGCATTTGGATCTCATGGTTTGTGAAATATGAACCGAATTGGGAAAGGACACCATTAAAAAAAGAGGAACTCGAACGAATTATTCCGGAGCAGCAAATGAATTAAAAAAAATTGCGGAGAGTGGTTACTTAAATGTCCCCTTCTCAAAAGTGCCTCTAAAAAATAATAGTCAGCGCCAATAGACGAACGATAATTTTTAATAAGGCCGCTCCTTAATATATTACTGATTTTGAATACTACTTTTCATTATGAAAAGGAAGTTTTGGTTTTAACCTCGACTTCACTTTTCAATAATGAATATTGGTGCGTATGAAACTTTTTATTATCGCTGCTAATTAATCGTAACAGGCCTTCTGTATGCAGTTGAAAAAATATCTACATCAAACTGGCTTGTAATATTGTCCAGGATCTGCACTTCAAATTTTCTTACACCAGGTGCAGGATTATTTAATAGCTTGATATAAATAGTATCCATTGCCTGTACCGCCTTTGGAAATATGATCGAATAAGTTGTATCGGCTGATGGAATAACCGTCCCATTCTTATCAACAATATTAAAATCTACTCCACGTTGTGCAGGCCCGGTAATACCACCTGTTACTACAGCATATTTTGCAACTGCATCATATTCCCTTGTAAAGGTTGAATAGAATTGTACCGGGAATTTCAACAATGCAGTTTGTGATCTTGACACTGTAACAGCTGTGTTATTATTAGGAACAAATATGGCATAGTAATGATGTTCCAGTTCAGTTAATCCTGCCGGATAATCTTTTTTCTCACAAGAAGAGAAAATTAAACCTGCTGTAAGAAGAATTATAATAAATACTATTGATCTCATTGTTTTAAATTTTTAAAGATTATTGCCAATTGGGATTTTGAGTTACAGTTCCGCCACTTGTAGTGATCTCATGAACAGGTACGGGATATAAATAATCACGCTCTGCCCGGAAATGTCGTGAACTTGCTGGTTCGGTTATTAATACCTGGTCTGAATTAAGAGTAAGGCTGCTTCCATTTGTTCCCACCCATTCAGATGCAATGAACTTAGCTCCCAAAAGATTTTGCGGCAGTAAGGTTTCGGCAAGCTTCCATCTCACCAGGTCATCATATCTGAATCCTTCTATTGCTAACTCCACAGTTCTTTCACGTCTTATTTCGTCACGCATGCTTAAATTATTTGTAGTAACAAATGCATTGGTAAGTTTAGGAGCAAACCCAACTCTTGTACGCAACAGGTTTATTGAAAGATTAAGATCTGCATCGCTGATAATTCCGTTCAACTCGTATTTTGCTTCTGCATAGATCAATAAGACTTCTGCATATCGGATAAGAATTCTATCTGTTGTTGCGGCATTGTTAATTGTTTGATCTGTTACACTGAATCCTTTCTTGGGAGCATAAGCCGTTCTTGAACCCAAAGATGTTTTTGGAACCCATGGCCCCTGGTAAGCAACATCACCTGCTCTGAAAAAAGTAAAGGCCACCCGTGGATCCCTGTTATCAAGAATTGTATTATAACTTGGTTCAGTTCCTTCATTTACAAAAAGTGCAGACCGTGTTGTTGATGGAGTGTTGTCAACGTTCCATGCAGGTAGTCCATCACTATATAAATATTGACGAAGTAAATTACGTGTAGGCGCCATGCGACCATTTTCTAGATCCCTTGAATTGTTATGCGCTACGATCACGTTTGAATTGCTGATCCCATAAATTTTCACAAATATGTTCTCGGTATTTGTTGGCCCTTCGCCGGTTTGGGTAAACAGGTTGCCATAATTTGCATACAACGTGTGTCCTTCAGCCATTACACTTTGTGCAGCAGCAATTGCAATAGTCAAATGGTTTTGCCAGTTGATAGCAGTAACATTATGAAATTTTGCTCTTGTTCCTTCATAAAGTGCGGCTCTTGCTTTTAATGCCCATGCAGCGCTTCTTGTAACTCTTCCGTACTGTGCGGCAGGAAGGTCAGCTCTTTTAGGTAACCATATCGCTGCGTAATCAAGATCATCATAGATCGCTTGTACTACTTCTGCCCGGGATGAACGTCCCATATAAAGTTCTGGTGAATTAACATCAAGTGTTTTTAACACCAACGGTACATCACCATATATCTTTAATAGTTTGAAATATGCATAAGCTCTGAAAAATCTTGCTTCTGCTATATAGCGATTCTTGATCGGGTCAGTAACTTTTGCTCTTGGCGCTTTTTCTACAATGTTGTTTGCAGTAAATATTTCATCATACCTGTCATTCCAATCGGCGCTTGTGTTAGGTATTGATCGGTTACCAGTACTGATCTCATTAGGTCCGCCCTGGTTCACTGCATCATCAGCACGATTATCGATCCAATCTCCATCTAGTTCCTGGTAAAGACGATTCGCTGCATTGATAAGATCATTTTCCGTGTTCCAAAAATTCGCATCGCTGAACTCTGTTTCAGGAAAACGATCTATTTTTTTGCATCCACTAAATAACAGTGTTGCAATAAGAATATAGATTGTAAACTGTTTTGTCTTTTTCATTTTAGTAATTTGATTAAAGTGAAACATTAAGACCAAATGCAATTGTGCGATAGAAAGGATAGGCGGTGGCGCTAACATTATTTCCAACTTCGGGATCAAATACTTTTAAAACTTTAGTTGATTCCCACAGATCCTGGCCAGAAACATAAAATTTTATCTCTCTTATGTTTTTATTTTTTAATGGAAGCTTATAACCGATTTGGACATTTTTCAATCGTATATAACTTCCATTCTGCGCCCATTTATCTGATGGTCTGAAATTATGTGCACTTGTTTGATACATTCTTGGGAAAAATCCATTCGGAGTAGCTGGAGTCCAATGATCCATGTGAATTGTCCACGGCATATCAGCCGTACCCAATATCGGCGACAATGTTTCTTCCGCTATTAAAAACTTTCTTTGCGCCGCACCCTGGAAGAAAATTGAAAAATCAAAACCTTTCCAATCAGCTCCGAGGTCAAAGCCATAAGTATATCTTGCATTTGTAGTTCCGAGATAAACAAGATCACCAGGTTTATCAGGAGTGCCATCGCCACCTGTAATAACTCCATCACCATTGAGGTCAAGATATTTCATATCGCCGGCAGCAACATTAGAAAAGAAAGGATATGTAACTTTTGCTTTGTAGGCATCGGCCTCAGCCTGTGATTGGAAATAACCAGCAGTTTTGTAACCCCAGACTGTATTCAATGGATACCCTTCCATGATTGGCACTACGCCTCCAGATCCAATTGAATTTTTTCCATCATACTTCATTACTTTATTTTGATTATCGGAAATATTAAAACCGATATCATAATTCAATTTGCCAGCTTTATCACGCCATCTCAGATCAAGCTCTGTTCCCCAACTTTTTAATTCTCCCACATTCACAAAACCGACATTCACACCAATAATATTCGGGACATCCAATGTAGCCAGCATGTCCTTGTTCTTTTTGATATAATAATCTGCAGTTACCGTAAGCCTGTTGTGAAGTAAGCCAAGATCAATACCAATATTTGATTGTTGAATTGTTTCCCAGGTCACATCAGGAGAGGCCAACTGATTCTGGAAAATGTAATTTGTGCGAACGCCGTTAAACGTGAGGTTGTTGGAACTAGTCAATAATGGAATAAAATCATACAAGCCAATAGCGGCGCTGTTACCCAATTGCCCCCATGATGCTCTCAACTTTAAATTATTGATGAAATTGATCGAACTCATAAAGTTTTCCTCACTCACTTTCCATGCGGCAGAGAAAGAAGGGAAAAGTTGCCAGCGATTTTCAGGTGCAAGACGCGAACTTCCATCATAGCGATAAGAAGCCTCAAACAAATACCTGTCCTTAAAACTGTAATTCAATCTTCCGAATGCTGAAGAAAGTGCCCAGGTTTGAACCACATCTCTGCTCGTCTTTGTCAATGGGTCAGCAAAATTGAAACTAAAGAAGTCATTTGTGATCATATTCTGTGCAGATGCAGTGAATTCATCTTTGCGATATTCCTCATAAGATCCGCCTTGCATTAAAGTGAATGCATGTTCTTTGACCTTATAATTGTAGGTTAAAAACCCCTGCAGATTATTTTGATAAGCCCTGTTTTTAGTTTGAGTATATGAGTTTGGTTGATTGACGCTGAATCTTATTGTATTAGTCGTGCGACCATACCAGATCAGCGTTCTACTCTTATTTTCCATCTCATAATAATTCTGGTTTCTCCAGCCGATCACATCAAGCGTTAATCCTTTAATTACATTTTTTACTTGTAAATTCAATTTACCGGTGAAAGTTTCATAATTGCGTTCTTCTTTACCGGCATTTTTTTCAATATCAACTGCATTGATCTGCAGGTCTCCATTATAAGGTTGCCCTGTTATATCTTCCGCAGGTGTGTAAAGATTTTGCCGTGTACGGCTACGATAAAGCCTGTTGATGATCTGATCAGTACCATAAGAATTTTCATTGGTAAATGACCCGATATATCCAGCCGTTAATTTTAAGCTTAAATATTTACTTGGCTCAGCATTCACATTTACTTTAAAATTGTACCGGGAATTATCATCTGGCCCAAAACGCAACACTCCATCCCTTTTATAATAGCTTCCAAATACCTGGTAGTTCAGCTTTTGCTCACCACCTCCAATTGAAATGGAATAATTTTGCTGATGATTGATCTCATCCATTCCTTCTTTTACCCAATTGTTATTTCCATAATATTCCCAGCGATCTGCAGTTGGATTGGGCCGATAAGAAAAATTAGGATTGCGTAACCATTCATATTGTTCATCTGAGTATTCCTTTGCACCTGTTGCATTAAAACGAGCTTCATCGATCAGCAACTGCTCATCCCATGAATTAAGTCTTTCAGGGTGACGTGCCGTAATATTTATTCCATAATAACCGGTAACATTGATCCTTGTCTTCCCCGCCGAACCTTGTTTGGTTGTAACAAGGATAACACCCGCAGCTGCTCTTGCTCCATAGATCGCCGAAGCTGATGCATCTTTCAAAATTGATATTGATTGAACATCGTTGGGATCGATAAGGTTGATATCTTGCTCAACTCCATCAACAAGTACGAGAGCTGATGCAGCATTTGCAGATGTAAATCCTCGTATCCTTATATTATAACCCTCACTCCCTGGTTCACCGCTACTACGGAGCACAGTTAATCCTGGTGTCATACCTTGTAACGCACTGGTGAGGTTTGCTACTGGTCGATTCTCAAGATCTTTACCGTTTATCTGTGCAACAGCTCCACTGAGATTTACTTTCTTTTGAGTACCATAACCAATCACCACTACATTTTCCAAAGACTGTGCATTTTCTGAAAGAGTTACATTGATAGCGGATCTTGCATCAACAGTCTCTTCTTTAGGTAAAAAACTGGCAGATGAAAATACAAGGATTGACCCGGGACCGGCAAGAATAGAAAATCTTCCCTTGTTATCAGTTGTGGTAATTGAATTACCACCTTTGACCCCAACCGTTACTCCCAGTAAGGGAACGCCTTTGGAATCTGTTACCACTCCTTCTACTTTTTGAGATTGCGCCAAAAGAGAAGAACTAAGAAGATTTAAAATAAGCAGTAGCAGGATCTGAAAAGACCACTTACTAACTACCGATCTCCTGATGCAATGAATAATTGAGGCTCTCATATTGCAGTGATTTTTGTTTATTATGAATTAAGCAGGGTTAAATTTTTTATTATCGTTTATCTTCAATAAAATCTTCACGCATGGGGCTGAAAACATCAATAAGAGTTCCGGCCTCTAAACAAACAGCGCCATGCATTACATTCGGAGGCACATAAAAAGCGTCACCTGCCGTAAGAATTTTTTTGCTTCCATTTATCTCTATTTCAAATTGACCACTTTCCACATGGCTGATCTGTGAATGCGAATGATGGTGAGGTGATCCAACTCCTCCTTTGTCAAACTGAACTTTTACCATCATCAGGTCATCATTATATGCCATGATCTTTCTTTTCACTCCGGGATCTATTTCTTCCCATGATACCTGGCCGTCTTCGATAAAAATATTTTTTACATCAGTTGAATCCATAAAAACGTATTAGTAGTTATTTCAAAGTTTTATTATCATATAACACTGTAAAAGGCCCGGTCCAGTTGATTCCTTTTGCTGCATGTTTAGTCTCCTTAGTAAATATTTTATTGCTTTGTGCTATTGTAAGTTTTTTCCCACTGATCATAATTTCAGCAACGGTATAATCATCATTTTCCAATAGTTTGATGTTTTCCACAGATGGATATGTGTTCGCAGAATATTCAACTATTGGATCATAACTTCCGTGTATCTCGATAATATTCAGGAAAACCTGCTTCTGCCCATTCTTACGAATTATATAAGCAGGTTCACGACGCAGATTGAAATTTGGGTCATTGGCACCGATACGGGTAAAAAAAAGTGAGGCGCTGTCTTCAATCAAAGAAGAAATAGTATAGTAGGTCCTGTTATTTAAGAAAGTAAATTGGGCGATGGTATCTTTTACAGATCCTTCCGCTTCCTTCCATAAAAACTGGTATCCATTCTTTTTACCCAAAGTTTCCTGTGTCTTTGTTGCCGGCTGATATTTGAAAGAAGTATTTATTAATTGTCCGCTATATTGAAAAGGAAGATCAAATTGTGTTTGCTTTGAAGCTATAACATTGAAAAGGTCCACAACCATTTTCTTGCCACCTGGCAGTTGCAACAAATAAACAGTTCTTTCTAATTGCGCATCTTTATAAGCATTCTGTTCCCGTGCAGCTGCTACCTGCACATTTGGGTTATCTATACTGCTGAAAAGTTTTTCAGAATGATGTTTTGCGCTTTCATCCTCTTTGCCATTAAAATGACTTGCCTCATCAAGTACCAGTGTGTTATGTGCAATAGTTTGAGCTGCATAGGATTTATTTTCCGGTAAATACCTGCCGCCAAATTTCTGTTCAACACTGATGAAACGCACAGCGCCATAGTCAGTCAATACCTCATTTCCTTTATCATATAAATTAATATTCAGCTTATCAAAATGTCCATGTGAAAGACCATGTGAGGTGTACTTATAAATTAAGGTAGTAAGATCTTTTGCTTTTCCATTTCTTAATACACTTACTCCGCCTTCATCTCCTTTTACTCCGTCAACATATTCAACAGCTTTGTATGGATAATAAGCAGGAATATTTTTAACCGCTGCAATAGCTGCTGCAATGGAAATGCCTCCTTTATTTAATAATACCTGTTTTTGTTTGTTTGCAACTACAATCAATCCGGCATCCTTCCCATAGACATCCCATGCAACATCCACTGCTGTTATTAACTCATTGCTTGTATAATCCTTTTCTTTCAGTGCATCATTTAACGGATAGAATGCTCCATCGAGATTTGATAACTGCAAACCGGACAACAAAGCTTTCTGTAATATCTTGTCGCGGTATTGAAAAACTTTTAATTCAGGTCTTACATTCTTTAATGCATTTGCAAAAAGATAAAAAGGGAGAATGGCATACCTGACATAGTAAGGTCCTTCTGTATAATAGCCATCCGGTGAGAACAATCCATCCATTTGTGCCATGAATCCACCTTTGCCATCTTTATTAGAACCATACAGTGCCATATCAACATACTCTTTGTTATCTGTAGCGATACCGACAATGCCGACACCGGCACAAGCCCATACACCATGATTATGGATCCAGTTAAACCAATTATTACTCACTCCTTTTGTTAGATATTCAACTTCTGGTTTGAAAGCTCCGTCAGTGATCGTTTTTCTTTCTTCGGGTGAAAGTGAATTATAAATCAGATCATAAGCCATTCCTGTATATACAAGCCAGTTTGCATCATTTAATGCTTGCCAAAACAAATGACCCGCAAGACTGCCGACGGCTTCGGGATGTTTGGGCAATGTAGGGTTCAGCTTTGCATATTTTAAAAACAATTGTTTAACCAAGGCGGCATACTTACTATCACCCGTAAGATTGTATAAAATACCACTGTTAAACATCAGCATATAATTTGCCTTATGCTTTTCGTGTGTATAACCACCGGCAGGATCTTTGGGAAAAGGAACATCTACATCTTTATTACCCCACTCGTCCACTTCCTTCTTCAATTCATTGTACGAATTAAGGCTGAGGGGATATTTTGTTATGCTGCTACGTATTTGAGTTGCTTCACTTTTGGTAAAAAAAGTTACAGGGTGCTGTGCCTGAATAAGCACAGGAAAAAAGATCAAACATATCGTCAATTGCAGGCAGTAAAGTTTCATACAGCAGTTCGTGTGTAATATTAAGTGGATTTTTAACGGACGTTGAGGATGAGATGTCTGAAAAATTTCTAAAATATGAATAGAATCATTGAATAATATCTATCACTAAAACAAATTAATTATTCTTTTTCTAATATTTTGAAGGCGATAACGTTACCGGTAACGCTGCCGGAATTTCCGAAACAAAGTTTCCTTTAGCTTTACCAAACTGAAAAAATGGAACGAGCTGCAACTATAAAAGACATTGCAAGGAAACTCAATGTTTCAATCTCCACTGTTTCCCGTGCATTACGGAATGCACATGATGTAAGCGCCGACACAAGAAGAACAGTACAGGCATTGGCTGAAGAATTAAATTATCAACCTAACCTGTTAGCATTAAGTTTAAAAAGAAAACAAACGCATAATATAGGTGTCATCGTTCCTAATCTCGATTATGTTTTATCGACAATGGTAAAAGGTATCGATGAAGCGGCGCTTGAAGCTGGTTATACGGTTATGGTTTGCCAGAGTAATGAATCCTTTGGAAGAGAAATCGTAAATACAAAAAGATTACTCGATAGCCTTGTGGATGGCTTTATCATTTCTGTTTCCAGTGAAACAAAAGTCTTTGATCACCTGAAAAAAATACAGGAAAAAAAAATGCCGATGGTGGTCTTTGACCGGGTTACTCCTTTTTTAAAAGCACCTGGTGTACGGATCGACAATGAAGATGGCGGCTGGCAGGCAACCGAACATTTGATACAACAAGGATATAAACGTATCGCTATACTGGCAGGACCTAAAAATCTTGATATAAGTAATCAACGAATGAAGGGATACCTAAAAGCATTAAAGAAATATAAATTGCCGATCGATGAAAATCTTATTATCTATTGTGATTTTGATCAGCATTATGCCTATATCGCTACGAAAGAATTACTGTCAATGAAAAAAAGACCAGATGCCATTTTTACTATTAGCGATCGGATGGCCATCGGTGCAATGTTAGCCATCAAAGAAAAAGGATTAACAATGCCCCATGATATCGGGCTCGTAGGTTTCAATAACGAACCAGTAACAAGCTTGGTAACACCACAAATTTCCAGTGTTGAACAACCCTGTTTCGAATTAGGAAAACTTGCCGCAAAACTTTTTATTGAAACCGTTCACCAGGATAAAGATATGAGTGATGTGGACGAAGTCTTAAAGACTAAATTATTTGTTCGCGAATCCTCACAACGATTAATACCAAAAAATAACCGTTTTAAATAAAAAATTATGACCCGCTTGCTGGCCCTTAGTTTTTTTCTTTCCCTCTGTTTATTCTGTTATCCAAATCTCATTCCTGTAAAAAATATTGAAGAACTGAATAATGCAAATAAAAATGCAAAGCCCGGCGACACCATTATTTTACAAAATGGAGAATGGAAAAATATAACGATCAGCCTTGATTGTATAGGTTCAAAAGAAAAGCCGGTAATAATTAAAGCACAAACTCCCGGCAAGGTTTTAATTACAGGTAATTCAAAATTAAAAATTGGTGGCCAATATATAATTGTAGATGGCCTGTATTTTATCAATGGTTATGCTGGGAAGGACGCGGTTATTACATTTCGAACAGATAACAACCACCTGGCAAACGATTGCCGTGTTACGAATACAGTCATTAATGATTTTAATAATCCAAAAAGAATGGATGAGAACAATTGGATAGCATTCTTTGGAAAGAACAACCGCTTAGATCATTGCAGTTTTATTGATAAAAAGAATTTGGGTGTGTTGCTTGCGGTATTGCTCGATGATAATAGAAGTCGTCAGAACTTTCATTCAATTGATCATAATTATTTCGGCAGAAGACTGCCGCTTGGATCCAACGGAGGAGAAATAATCCGGGTAGGTTTATCACAGCATTGTCAATTTAACTCCAATACCCTCATCCACAATAACTTTTTTGAAGACTGCGACGGGGAGGCTGAGATCATCTCAATTAAATCCTGTGCTAATGAGGTAAAAGGAAATGTTTTTAAAGCGTGCCAGGGATCAGTAGTACTAAGACATGGCGATAACAATATTGTTATGAATAGTTATTTTCTTGGCAATGATAAAATTGGTAGCGGGGGTGTACGTGTGATTAATAAAGGACAACAGGTAAGTAATAATATTTTTTATAAATGCCGGGGTGTTGATTTCCGCTCACCACTTGTAATTATGAATGGCGTTCCCAATTCGCCAGCAACCCGGTATGTACAAGTGATCAATGCTGAAATAGCAAATAATACTTTTTATGAATGTTCCCCGATCAGCCTTTGCGAAGGAAGTGATGCCGAACGAACACTGCCTCCGGATAATGTAAATTTTTCTAATAATGTATTTTATAATACTCAGGATAGCATCATTTATAATGTATATGGCGATATTAAAGGAATTCATTTCACAGGCAACAAGGTGAGTAATAAAATAAGTCAACCTCTGACTGATGGGTTCACGAAAACAGTTTTACCAAAGCAAGATAATTTTACCAAACCAGGTACTATAAAAAAGAATGGATCATCAGTCTGTAATATACCAATCGCTGAAAAAGAAGTTTATACAAGCAGTGGTGCAAATTGGTTTAAAAAATATTCTGGTACCAGTAACAAGAACCCAATATTTAAAAATTGTTCGACAGCTGATGAAATTTATAAGCAATTAGAAAGAACCGAAGAGGTGACAATACAACTGACAGGAAAAGAATATAAGATCAATAAACCTTTCGTTATTTCCAAAACTGTACAATTCAAAAGCGATAAGAAGAATTCAATAAAATTTGAAACAGAAAATATTTTAAGTCTTTTTACCCTCTCAGGAAAAGGAAATCTGGCTTTAAGTAGTATCAATATTGACGGAATCAATGTCAAAGCAACTCATTTTATTTCGAGTGATAGCAATGGACACAGTGATCATTATGATCTCACCATAAATAATTGTTCATTCCAAAATTTTAGTAATAAAAATGGTTGTCAAAATATTTTTTATGCATTTAAATACATGATTGCAGATAGCATCAATATAAATAATAATTCATTTATCAATAATAGCTGCAACTTCTTTCTTATGAATGAAGAAAAAGAAGATAAAGGTTACTACAATGCTGAAAAGATCTTTATTGGTCATAATAATTTTAGTTCTCAAACAGGAACGCTATTAAATATTTACCGTGGTGGAAGTGATGAAAGCACACTTGGCCCTCAATTAACTTTTAGCCATAATAAACTCAGCAATTGTAGCGGCACAGATCCATTAATTACATTAACAGGCGTACAAGTATCAAATATTTTTTCTAATAATTTTTCTGAATGTAACCCTTCCTCAACTCTTATACTCTATAAAGACTTAGTACGAGCAAAGCATAATTATGAAAGAAATACTTTAACCACTTCAGGTAAGATCGAAAAAAATGTATTTGTTACTGAGAAGAGTAATACGATCAGGTAATTAAAATCTTCTCTTTTTGCGGCGCTATTGAGATCTGTAATTATACTTTGCGGAGACCAAGGGATTCGAACCCTTGATACGGTTTCCCGTATACACACTTTCCAGGCGTGCCTCTTCAACCACTCGAGCAGGTCTCCGGGGCGGCAAAAATACAGGTAGCATTTCAGATGTTAAACAATTCTTTCGCATTCTTAGTGGTAATCTCCGCAATATCTTCTTTCGAAACATTTTTTATTTCAGCTAGTTTTTCAACTACATATTTTAAATAACTGCATTCATTTCTTTTTCCCCGAAAAGGAACAGGCGCCAAATAAGGAGCGTCTGTTTCCAGCACTATATTCTTCATATCAATATCGACCATTACTTTATCTAAACCCGAGTTTTTAAATGTAACTACACCCCCTATCCCTAAATAAAATCCAAGATCAATTATCGCTTTCGCCTGTTTTTCATCTCCTGAAAAGCAATGAAAAACCCCTTTCAAATTTCCTTGCTGGCTTTTCTTGATCGTAGAAATACACTCGTCAATTGAATTTCGTGAATGAATAACAACCGGCAGATCGTAATGCTTTGCCCATTCAATTTGAGTTTGAAAAGACTCGTACTGTTCTTTTGTAAAGGTCTTGTCCCAGTAAAAATCAAGGCCAGTTTCACCAACCGCCACAAATTTTCTTTTTTCCAGATATTCTTCTGCTATTTTGAGCCCTTGCTTATATCCTTCTTTTATCGAACATGGATGTAAGCCCATCATAGAATGGCATTTTTCGGGAAATTCTTTTTCGATTTTAAGCATTGCTAAATAGGTCTCTTGGTCAACCGCAGGCATCAAAATGAGGTTAATTCCTTCATTTTCAGCCTTCATTAACATTGATTCCCTATCTACATCAAACTCAGCCAGGTAAATGTGACTATGGGTGTCGATTATCATATTTTTATACTGATTTTCAAAGATAAATAGGCTGGAAAATCTTAACAAAGCCTTAAACCAAGTTCAATATTTCCCGTCTCAGATTCGTTATTTGTAAACCTACAAAAATCAATATTATGAAACTGATTTTCAGTCCTACCCGTCTTGCTACCATCGTTTTTTTGTCATTTATTGTATTTGGTTCCTGTAAAAAAGAAACCAGCGCTGATACGACACAGGAAGAATTTGCATCACAGGCTTCTTCCGAAGCCGACGCTGAGTCTGACGATATTTTCAATGAGGTTTTTGACAATGTAATGGGCGTAAATGCCGATGTTGGCTTTGGTGGCACTGGGGTATTTGGCCAAATGAATCCCGGCATTTCAGGTGGTACTGCCCGCCTTACTGCATGTCCGGATGTAACCATTACTCATCTTAGCTCAACAAATCCTTTCCCGGTAAGAATCGTAATGGACTTTGGTACTGGTTGTACAGCTCGTGATGGAAGAACCCGTTCCGGAAAAATAATTTCTGAGTATACAAACCGACTTATTTATCCTGGGGCAATTGCAACTACAATTTTTGAAAACTATACAGTCGACAGTATTAAAGTACAAGGAACTCTTACAATAACCAATGCGGGTGAAGTAATTTCTGCTAGTTGCCTAAGACATAAGTGGAAAGTGGTAGTTGAGAATGCAAAACTTACTAAACCAAATGGAAATTATACAGAATGGAAAAGCACTAAAAATATAACACAGCTTGAAGGCACTTGTACTCCTTTAATTCTACTCGATGATATTTATAAAATTGAGGGCAGTGGACAAGGTAAGGTAAAAAGAGGTGATCTGTTGATTGCCTGGAATTCTGAGATAACTGATCCATTGATTAAGAAATTCAGCTGCCATTGGCTGGTAAAAGGTGCCATCCGGGTAGCCAGATTAAATCTTACAACTAGTTCCCCATGGGTCGCAACCATAAACTACGGTAACGGAGATTGTGATAACAAGGGAGTGGTAACCATTAATGGGGTGCCCCATAATATTACTTTGCCGTAATTAAAAAATTATTATACCTTTAAACCAGTTTTCATAGGGTACGGATTAAAAACGGGCCAGGGTTTCTACCCAGGCCCTATTAATTTATATAAGTAAAGGAGAAATTATTTTCTAAAGTGCCTTGAATAAATACCCTTTTTCTGAGAAGTAATGAAGAATTTTTGGAAGTGTGTATTCGAGTCTTGGAAAGGCTTTCTCACTATCATGAAAAACTATGATAGATCCGGGAACTGACGCAAATACTACGTTTGCCAGGCATTGTTGAGGTGTACATTCTGTATCAAAATCTCCGCTCAAAACATCCCACATTACTATTGTTGGCTCTTTTCCTTTCATTACCCGCATCAGGTTTTTAGCCTGCAAATTTGTGATCCTTCCATAGCATGGACGAAACAAAGAACTATCGATCACTTTTGATGCTTCTGCAATGTTGTTAAGATATATTTCATTCTTAGTTTTCCACCCATTTAAATGATTAAAGGTATGATTGCCCACAGCATGGCCTTCATCCTGTATTTGTTTATATATATCAGGAAAAGAAACAACGTTTTTCCCAATACAAAAAAAAGTAGCCACGGCATTATAGCGTTTCAATTGCCCCAACACAAAAGGGGTTATTTCCGGATGAGGTCCGTCATCAAATGTGAGATAAAGTATTTTCTCTTTTGTATTAATACTCCATAAATAAGAAGGGTAGATCTTTTTAAGCAGCAAAGGAGTTTTTACTAAATAATATCTCTTCCACCGCTTCTCTTTTGCCAATAATTCCTTTTTCTCATTATCCGTAGGAAAATTTTTCATCTGCTCATTTAAAAAAGTTTGCTTATCGTATTAATCCGCCAAGCTGGTCGTGAAGATACTTCAACAAGCTGGTGAATATTCGAAGTAAAACAATTGCCAAAGTAATTTCTTTCCTTATTAATCGTTTTAGACTTTTGTAGGTCTTATTGCCAACATAAAATTCAATCTCTATGAAACTAAAAAAAATCTTTGCTCTTTTGTCAATCCCTTCAATTTTTTTCCTGGCCTCATGTCAGAAAGACAATAATCAACCAGATCCTGAAATTGAAACAACTTTCAAATTAGCCGAAAACCAGGCAGTATCTGAAGGTATAAACGATGATGCCAATGTAGTTTTCTTTGAAGCCGCTGCCAATGCGCACCTTATGGCCGGTCGTCTAACCCAGGTATTTCAAACGACAAATACACTGAGCTGTGCTACTGTAACTATCACCCCACAAAATTCATTTCCAAAAACAATCGTGATCGATTTTGGAAATGGTTGTACAAGTGTTGATGGTGTTAGCAGGGCCGGTAAGATCAATATAACTCTTTCTGATTCTGTTCACCATCCCGGAGCAACTGCAGTAATGACCTTTAATAACTATAGTACTGTTGGATATAAAGTAGAAGGAACAATTACATGGACAAATACCAGCACCCTAAACGGTGTGAGTTGGACAAGGCAAATAACAAATGGTAAAGTCACCGAGCCTTTGGGCGGTTATTACTGGACAACCGAAGGAACAAAAAATGTTACTCAAACTGCAGGAGCTAACACTCCATTAAATCTTTTGGATGACGTATATTCTGTTACAGGCAGTCATACTGTAACAAACCCTGCAGGTAAAACAAGAACTGTTACAATTTTAGAAGCACTTGAAAAGAAAACAACTTGTCATAATGTATCAAAAGGTAAAATGAAGATACAGGCGCAAACACATTTTGCCATCCTTGATTATGGTGATGGTACTTGTGATAATGTTGCTGTTATTACTATAGATGGCGTTTTGCCAATAACCATATTGCTACCATAAATTATCCGAGCCCACGAATCAGAGACCGTCTTCGGACGGTTTTTTTTATTACTGAGTATTGAAGAATTTCGAAACTTATCTTTGCCGTCTATGGATAAAAGAGTACGGGTAAGATTTGCACCTTCGCCTACCGGAGGTTTGCATCTAGGCGGAATGAGAACTGTTTTATACAATTATCTTTTTGCAAAAAAATATGATGGGGATTTTGTTTTAAGGATCGAAGACACCGATCAAAGTCGCTATGTGGCCGGTGCTGAAGAATATATTTTCAACTGCTTAAAATGGGCCGGGCTTGAACCAACTGAAAGTTCAGTACATAGCGGAAATTATGGGCCTTACCGCCAAAGTGAGAGAAAAGAACTATATAGAAAATATGCTGAGCAATTAGTAAAAGAGGGTCATGCTTATTATGCATTCGATACCCCTGAGGATCTGGAAAAAATGCGGCATGATTTTAAAACAGATCAAAATCCTTCTCCTCAATATGATGGCAATGTAAGAATGAAAATGAGAAACTCTGTTTCGATACCTGCTGACGAAACAAAAAAATTACTTGGTGAAGGTGTTAGACATGTAGTAAGAATAAAAATGCCGGAACATGAAACGGTTTCTTTTACTGATATCATCCGTGGTGAGGTAAGTTTTGATACCTCAACAATTGATGATAAGGTTTTATTGAAAGCTGATGGAATGCCGACTTATCATCTGGCCGTTGTCGTTGATGATCACCTCATGAAAATTTCTCATGCATTTCGTGGAGAAGAATGGCTTCCCAGCGCACCAGTACATGTTTTATTATGGAAATATTTATTTGGCTTAAATGAAATGCCGCAATGGGCCCATCTTCCATTGATACTTGGGCCAAATGGTAAGCTAAGTAAACGGGATGGCGCCAAATATGGGTTTCCTGTTTTTGCTATGAACTGGACCGATCCAAAAACAAATGAATTGACAGAAGGATTTAAGGAAAAAGGATTTTTACCTGAAGCCTTTATCAATTTACTTGCATTACTTGGATGGAATGATGGAACTGAACAGGAAATTTTTTCCAAGGAAGAATTGATCGAAAAATTCTCTATTGAAAGAGTACATAGTGGCGGTGCCAAATTTGATTATGAGAAAGCAAAATGGTTCAATCATGAATGGATAAAGAAGTCGGAAGTCAGGAGTCTGAAGTCGGAAGTCGAAACCCTTTTGAACGAAAAAGGCCTTACTGGTATAGATAATACAATTCTCGATAAAGTAATTGCTTTGGTAAAAGATCGCTGCACTTTACTTATTGATTTTTATGATCAATCATATTTCTTTTTTAAATCGCCAGAAAAATGGGATGTGGATGCGGTAAAACCAAAATGGAATGAAGCCAAACAACAATTCTTTGCTGAAGTGATACGTAATTTTGAATTAGATGATGACTGGAAAGCAATTTCGCTTGAAACTAGTTTCAAAGAAATAGCTGCTTCAAATCAAATAAAACCAGGAGAAGTGTTGCTGCCGCTACGTATTATGCTTGTAGGTGGAAAGTTCGGACCCGGAGTATTTGACATAGCGGAAATAATAGGTAAAGAAGAAACGATCAGCCGGATCAAGAAAGCACTTACCGTTTTTGCTTAACCTTGTTTTTGTATCAGATCCATCACTTGAACAAAGCTTGTTGCACCCAGTTGTTCTATCATTGATCTGTCATTACTGTTCAATTGAAATAAGCCAGTTGTATTTAGTTGAACCTGCTCTGCAGTTCTTATACCGGCAATGATGGTTGAAACTTCGGGATAACTGAGAATATAACTCAATGCTAGTTGCGTTTTGCTGCAATTATACTTTTTACATAATGCCCAAACCTGACTCAATGCATTAGTAGAAGCATCGATTACATCTTTTGTTAACCTGTTTTTGCGATGGTCATTTTCAGAAAAATTTATTCCATCATCAAATTTACCCGTAAGCAATCCGAATTGCAAAGCCATTCTTACAATTATTCCGTATCCATTTTCGGCTGAACTTTTCAATAATAGTAAAGTTTTCTGATTAAGTAAGTTTAGCACTAACTGAAACCCATTCCCGATCTTATTTTGGATAAAAAAATCTGCCTCGGGCAATGGATCAAATGTGTTCAATGAAATTCCCCAGTATTTTATTTTACCCTGCTGCTCCAGTTGTTGCATTGCAGCGATACATTCCCCGGTTTGCAAATGCTGCATTCTTGCGGAGTGCAGCTGATAATAATCTATAGTTTCTCTTCTTAGCTTTTTCAAAGAAGATTCACAAGCTCCGATAATATATTCCTTAGAATAATCAACTGTAAACTGATCATTTCTTGAAACATTGCCCACTTTTGTTGCAATAATGATTTCCTTCTTATTACTGATGGTTTTACCTAACAATTCTTCAGAATGACCCAATCCATAAATATCTGCAGTATCAAAAAAATTAATTCCGGCATCTAATGCACTATGGATTGCCTTTATTGAAACATTATCGTCTGCATCACCCCAACCGATTGCCGTATTACCGATCATTGCTCCACCGCCAATAGCCCAGGCACCAAAACCAATTTCACTTACACGCAGATCTGTATTCCCAAATTTTCTGTATTGCATGATGTAATTTATTAAATACCCTTAAAATAATTATCTTGAAACTTATGTCGTCAACCAGGTCAGCAAGGAATTTTCTTTTCATACTGGCTATTATTAAACTGGTAGCTCCTTTTTTCCTGCAAAATAGTTTTTACCAACCACACCGTGACGAATACTTATACCTCGCAGAAGCACATCATATGGATTGGGGTTACATGGAAGTACCTCCAATGCTAAGTGTATTTGCATGGATCACAAATTTTTTTGGTGCTGGCATGTTTTGGATAAGAATATGGCCCGCTTTATTTGGTGCGTTAACGTTCTTGTTAGTTGGCAGGATCATTCTTTCTTTAGGTGGAAGAGTATTTGCATTGTTCCTGGGATGGTTCCCTTTTATGATTGATGGCTATATGCGTTTGTTCTTTTTATTCATGCCAAATTTTCTTGATGTATTCTACTGGACATTGATGGCATTCTCCGTTATTCGCTTTATTCAAACTCAACAAAACAAATGGCTTTATGTGTTTGGCATTTCTGCAGGACTTGGTATGATGAGTAAATATTCAGCTGCATTTTACACTTTAAGTATTCTTGCGGGTATTTTATTTACACGGCAACGAAAAATATTTCTCAATAAACACTTTTATTTTGCTTGTTTGATCGGCTTGCTGATATTCCTTCCAAATATTTGGTGGCAGTACCATCATCGTTTCCCTGTCATCCATCATATGAACGAACTACAGGAAGAACAGTTAAAGTATAATAGTGCCGTCGGTTTTATTATCAGTCAGTTTATGATGAACCTGCCTTGTGTTTTTATCTGGATCACGGGATTGGTATTTGTGATCTTTAAAGAACAAGGAAAACAGTTTCGTTTTATCGCATGGACCTATTTATTTGTTATTACACTTCTGATCGTTTTAAGAGGTAAAGACTATTATGCTTTGGGGGCTTATCCCGTCTTATTTGCCTTTGGCGCTTATCAATTGGAAAAAGCTACTGAGATTCGATTACGATGGACCAGGTTTGCAATTGTCATTCTGCCACTGGCATTAGGAGTATTTGCGATGCCATTGATCATGCCATTGGCAAAACCTGAAGTACTTGCTAATTATTATAAAAAAACCGGTTTAAGTAAAACAGGAAGTTTTAAATGGGAAGATCAACAAATGCATCCTTTACCCCAGGATTTTGCTGATATGATGGGATGGAAGGAAATGGCATTGAAAGCAGGAGCTGTTTATAATAGCTTGCCACAGGAGCAAAAAATGAAAACATTGGTTTATTGCCGTGGGTATTTTTCGGCCGGGGCATTAAATTATTTTCGAAAAGAAGCTGATTTACCTGAAGTATACAGTGACAATGCATCATTTCTTTTTTGGATGCCCGATAAGTATGATATTAAAAACCTGATACTTGTTGGTCACCAGATCCCGGATAAAGACGATATCGTTTTTCAGCAATTTGAAAAAATGACAATAAAAGATTCCATTAATATGCCACTATTCAGGGAGAATGGAATGAGGATCATTTTATATGAGAATGGTAACGATTCTTTAAACAGGATCATTACAAAAGGGGTGGCTGAATTAAAGAGAAAGTTTATGCGTTGACTTAATGCTTATTTTTGAAATGAAATCATTTTATGAAACGACCCGTGAGAGTATTAGTTGCTAAAGTTGGCCTCGATGGGCATGACCGTGGTGCCAAGGTTATCGCAACTGCTTTGCGTGATGCTGGTATGGAGGTGATCTACACGGGTCTTCGCCAAACTCCGGAAATGGTGGTGAATGCTGCTTTGCAGGAAGATGTTGATGCGATCGGCATCAGCATTCTATCCGGCGCACATATGACCGTATTTCCGAAAGTGATGAAGATGATGAAAGAAAAAGGGATGGATGATGTATTGTTGACCGGTGGAGGCATTATCCCTGATGATGACATGAAAAAACTAAACGAGGATGGCGTTGGAAAATTATTTGCTCCCGGCACCCCTACTTCAGAAATTGCATCCTATATTAATAGCTGGGTAAAAGAACACCGTCCTTTCTGATTTTTCCTTCCTGACACCCGTTTTTAGTTCAGCGATCATATATCAGGCAGCATTAGTCGTTTTCTTTTTGAATAAATACGGATGCCAACAACAACAATTACACAAACTGCAAGATTAATATTGTATTCAAATGGTATTTGTTTGAGCAATAAATAAATTCCGCCGCCAACAGCACAAGCAGTTGCATAGAACTCTCCTTTCTTCAGTAAATTTGGAATAGCGCTGCATAGAATATCCGCGATCAGGCCACCAAAAGTAGCAGTAATGACTCCCATAACTAATGAATAAATGTCATTTAAACCATTTCGCAGAGCCACTTCAATTCCCCATGCCGTAAATAATCCAAGGCCGATCGCATCGGTATAAAAAATTGTTCGCTTAAAACGATTGATATTTTCTTTGAGTAAAAAAGTGAATGCAGTGCCTGCAAATACAAGTATCAATGCAACATTATCATTGACCCAGTTCACTGGTTTTACACCGATCAACAGATCCCTGAGAGTTCCTCCTCCATAAGCAGTAACAAAAGCCAATACTATTCCGCCGAATACATCCATTTTAAAAGACCTTGCTTTGAATGCACCTGTCAATGCGAATACAAATATTCCGACATAAGTGATCACCTGGAGTAAGTTCATAACATGTAGATATTTTAAATGGCCAATGAACTTTGCCCTGCCAAGTTTCCAAAAGAAAACATAACAATAAACAGGAATACTTTTCTCATCCTGCTAAAAATACAATTAAATCTTATGCTGTGTTTTTGTCCCGGTTACCTGTCCATCCATTTTCTGAAAAGAGGAGCTTTTTCCCTACTAATATCAACTTCAATCTTCAGTGGTGTTTTTAATTGCACCGATAGTTTTTGGTTGCCATGTGGTTTTACTAAATGTACAGCATGGATATTGATAATAGTTTGACGATTAGCCCTGAAAAAGAGTTTGGGATCTAACAATTCTTCAATTTCTTCAAGAGCGGAAAAATCATAAATATATTTTTCGCCAGTAAACGTGTAGATGTAATTAAGATTATCTTTTTCAAACAAGGCAATGTCCTTTGTATCCACTGGCATCCATTTATTATTAAAATTCACAATGAACTTTTCCTTAAATGTTGTTGAGGCTGAGCCTGGCTGTGTAAAATGTCGTAGAAGTTGCTGTAGATCGCCGGGAATAAAAGATTTATTTTCGAGAAGACCGCGGCATTTGTCAATTGCCTTTTTCAGATCCTCTTCCTGTACCGGCTTTAATAAATAATCAACGCCATTGACTTTGAATGCACGGATAGCATACTCTTCATAAGCTGTTGTGAAAATAACCGGGCATTTTAATGTAAACTGTTCAAACAATTCAAAACTCAAACCATCACTAAGTTTAATATCCATTAGCAAAATATCTGGTTCAGCATGTTGCATGAACCATTTTCTTGCTGCTTTCAACCCTGGTAATATATTCAACACTTCAATATCCGGCGCAACAGCATTTAAAGTGTGTTGCAGTTCTTCCGCAATCAGGCTTTCGTCTTCGATGATCAAAGCTTTCATATTAAAGGTATTTTAACCATAAAATATTTTTCATCCTCATCAATTATAACCGGCTTGTCTGATAAATAACTATATAATGTTTTCAGACTGGCCAGTCCTCTTTTATTACTTGTTTCAACAAGGCGGTATCGTTGAAGTATATTTCTTACAACTACATAATCATTTTCTCCGTAAATATCGATCTGCAATGGCTGTTCTTCTGATGTAGTGTTATGCTTGATGGCATTCTCAATGAGATTTTGCAATGTCACTGGTACAATATATTTCTTGTAATAAGATGGATCTACTTCTACTTTTACTTGCAAGCCTTCTTTAAATCTTGTTTTTTGAAGTTCGACAAATGTTTCAACAAAATTGAGTTCATCTTCCAATGGCACCAACTCGCTATCATTGCTCTTTAAGAGATAGCGGTATGTTTTACTTAACCCATCAAGAAATTGAGTGGCGGTTTTTGTATCCACCCTGATCAGGCTTCGAAGTGATGTAAGCGAATTAAAAAGAAAATGTGGGTTTAATTGTTGTTTCAGGTTTTCAAATTGGACCAGCGCTTTTTCTTTTTCTAAAAGCTGGGCTTTATTCTCTAATACCAATATCTTTTCTCTTTGATGCAGGCGAAATCTGAAAAAAGCAATCACCCCGGTTATAATGAGTAATAATACAATAGCTCTGAACCAATTTGTTTTGTAAAAGACCCCGCCAATTGAGATATTGATCTTTTTCTCTGGCACATTCCAATCAGGATCGTCGGTAATTACCTTATATCTGAATGTATAATTGCCAGCAGGAACGTTTGTATAATTAATTTCTCTTTTTCGGGTGAAGACCCATTCTTTATCGAAAGGCTCTAACCGGTAAGCATACGTGCATTGATAAGGATTCATATAATTAAGACCTGCCAGTTCAATGCTGAAAAAGTTCTGTTCATGGTTAAGCTTGATGTCCTGGAGATCCTCCGTTGTTTGATCTATTTCTTTATCCGAGATCTTGAATGAAGTAATATATAATGGAATTACAGAATTCTTTTCCGTATATGCTTCTGGTTTGAAAGTAAGAAAGCCTTTGTAAGTTGGGTAAATAAACAATCCGTCGTGAGTTCTAAAAGCTGCTTGTTCATTGAATTGATTAGTGAGTAGTCCATCATGGACATCAAATCGTTTTATTTTATCTCTCTGTTCGTTCAGCATACAAAGGCCATTAGAAGTTCCGATCCAGATTCGATTCAATGAATCTACCATAATGTCATTGGTTCTCTCTGTCGGCAACCCATTTTCCCTTCTAAAAAACCGGGAATGATTTGTAACGGGGTTATATGCTACTAATCCTTCTTCGGCACCGACCCAGATGAGTCCATCACGATCTTCGGCGAAAGAAGAAAAACGAGTGTCTAAAATAAGAGAGTCATTCTTCGTCAACAACTTACTTTCTTTTTTATCTACATCATAGACCACAAGCCCGATATTCATAAGGCCAATGTAAAGGCGGTTGTGACTATCAACATACAGTGCCTGTACATTGTGATGAGAATATTTTGACAAGAAAGTATCTTTGCCCAGATCATCAAAACGATTTTTGTCCCGGTTATAGCGGTAAAGACCATATGTTGATCCTAACCAAATTCCCCCGTTCTTATCTTTCGCAAGCATCCAAAAAAATGCGAGTGGCATGCCTTGTTCTTCATTAAAAAAATCCATCACACCAGTAGAAGGATGATACCGGTTAAGTCCATTTGATGTACCGATCCAGATATCGCCATTATCATCATCAAGTAAGGTCCTGACAGAATTTGAATGAAGAATATTTTTTTTCCCATCGGCATTTGAAAAAAAAGTGAATGATTGTTTAGTGCGATCATATTTGGCCAATCCTTGCCCGGTTGCAAGCCAGAGATTTTGTTGTTTGTCTTCACAGACCGAACGGCCCCATATTTCTACAACCTGGTTGTTGGCTCCGAATGTCGGATAGATGGAGTTAAAGAAATTTTTACCGGGATTAAAATAACTAAGTCCGTACCCGGGAGTACCTAACCAGATGGTGCCTTCCCTGTCCTGGTAGATCACATTATTCGAATTAAACGATAAACTGTTTGAAAGATTCGGATCGGACAAATGATCATCAAAGTCATCTTTTTTCTCATTATACAAAGAGATGCCGGAAAGAGATGATGTCACCCAGATCCCTCCTTTATTATCAGACATGATCTTAAGCACTGAATTGTTATTCCATTTTTTCTCTTTGGTCGCAAAATGATCATAATGTTTAATAGTATGATTGCTCAGATCAATTTTATCTACTATAGCTTGTGGATGGTTATTGGCCACCCAAAGCTGGCCTGCCGAATCAATACAGATAGAATAAACGATATCGCTGCTCAATGAAGATCTATTCAAAGGATCATGTCTTATTTCGCTGATAGCATTATTTAAAGGATCAAAGATCTTTACTCCGTTATTAGTTGCCAGGTACCAGACACTGTCATTTGCAGCATAGATCTGGCTGATGCCAAATCTGAATTTTTTCTGATCCTCTTTGCTTCCGGATGGATTAAATTGGCTGATCGATCTTGTTTTCTCATCCGCTATCCAAAAACCATATTCAGTACCACACCATATCCTTCCGTTTTTATCTTCCGCTATATCTCTTATCAATAAAGGAGTTGGAGAATCATATCTTATAAAACGGTTTGTTGAATAATCGAACCGGCACAAGCCTGTGAAAGTTCCTATCCACAAATTACCATGTCTATCACGATGAAGTGACTGGATATAATTATTACTGATAGATGTGCTGTCGCCTTGTTTTGAAAAATAAGTTTTAACTGTAATACCATCAAAACGATTTAGCCCATAAGAAGTACCGATCCAGATAAAGCCATATTTGTCCTGTACAATGCTACGGACTATTCCATCGCTTAATCCATCTATAGTAGTAAGATGACGGAAATTAAATGAGGTCATTTGTGACTGAACAGAAGTAAAAAAATAGAGGAAGGTAAGAACAGCTAGTATTCGTTTCGGCAAGCCAGCATAGTTTGATGTTGTAGGCGGAGGCATGTTATCTGAAAATTACAAAGAATGCCTTTATACCAAAACCAATTGCCCTAAAACGATAAAATAATCCGGTGAAACGGATAAATAGAAGCCCGAACCGTTAGGTTTTTAATGATCTGATTCTTTTGTAGCGCTGATCATAGTTCCTGATAAAGTAGTATAGCAATTGATCCATGCGGATTTAACTTCCTCGGTCCATTCACCATTGAGACCTCTTTGCAAGGTCCATAATAAGGCCCTCCCTACCATATTATAATGTTCTGGTCTAACGCCATAATTCTTATGTCGCCTGGCCATCGCAGCTATGTCTTCTGTTAATTCATCCATTCTTTCAAGTCTGGCAACGACAATATTCAGCATTTCTATTAATTTTTTGTATTGCTCGTCCATCCTGGAGGGAAACATCCTTCTCAATTCCGGATTTTCTAAAAATAGCCTGGTATAAAAAACATCAGCGACAATTGAGGGTTCAATATCTCTGAAGATGCTCCAGCTTTTTTTGATCAGGGATATCTCGTGAGGTGTTATCATAATTTATAAAGATAATCAGGCGGAGAGCATTTAGATATTTTTAACGCAATCGTTATAGTACATGCAATACTGTTAATTCAAAGCTTAAGCAGCCTTATGAACTTCCTGGACCGATGAAGCTATCATCGCATTGGAAAGAATGGTATAACATTCGAACCAGGCATCTTTGGTTTCTTCAGTCCAGTTTTCTGCAAGCCCTTTTTCCAATGTCCATAATAGTGCTTCACCAACTATTGTATAATGGTTTGCCTGTACACCATAGCCAGCATGGCGTTGTGCCAGTTTTGCAACTTCTGCTAAAATAGTATCCAGCTTGTCTAATTTGGCGATAACATAACTGATCATTGCAAAAAGTTTCTTTGATTGTTCATCTATGGGATTGCGAAACATTGGTTTCACCTGCGGAGCAATTTCAAAAAGACGGTTATAAAATAATTGCCCGACAGCTATATGATCCATAGCAGCTACCATAGACCATGTTGATCTTACAAGTTCTGTTTGCTTTTGTGTCATTTTGTTGTTTTTATGGTTATTTAAAAAACAAAAATGCATCTCCTTCATAAGCAGTTAAAATGTAAAAAGGTGAAACAGCTTATTAAGAATACGAAGTGTCTATAAACATAATCGAAGTGTTAATCGACTTATTCTATTGTTTTTTCAACAGAGCCCTAGTAGTAATAATATAAGATCCTTCTCATGTGATGAAGTTGCAAACAATAAAACCATTTCACATACCCTGTCTTACACTTCGCAGCAAATTTTATCCGTTACGGGCTATCTGTTTTTTTTTCAGCAGTTGTGGTTATCAAATTTGACCCCGAATTAAAAAATAAAAACTATTACTCAAAAACTAATGCATCATGAAAAAGATTTTTTTACTGTTAAAAACCATTTTCTTCTTTAGCATTGTCTATTCGCAACAAGGTGTTGCTATTACTACTGATGGTACCAGCCCTGATAACAGTGCAATGCTTGATATCAAATCAACATCGAAAGGAATATTAATTCCTCGTATGACAGTTGCACAGCGCACAGCTATTGTATCACCTGCAAACGGGTTACTTATTTATCAAACTGATGGCACTACAGGGTTTTATTTTTACAATGGCATTGCATGGACTCCGATCAGCGCAACAGCCGGCCCACTTACAGGTTGGGCCACAACAGGAAATGCGGCAACAGACTCTTTAGTAAACTTTATCGGCACTATTGATAATAAACCATTGATCGGAAAAGTAAATGGTCAACCGGTATTTTATTTTTCTTCAACCAATCCTGCAATGACAATAGGCTACCAGGCGGGAAAAAATAATTTGTATAGCGATAATACTTTCATCGGGTACAAAGCGGGATACAGCAACAGTAGCGGAAACCATAACCTCTTTTTGGGAAAAAATGCCGGGCTAAATAATACAACCGGCGAAATGGGCTTATTCATAGGACAAGATGCCGGAAAATCTAACACCATTGGGAATGCAAATCTTTTTATTGGTTTTCTTACAGGTTATAGTAATACAACCGGTTATTTTAATCATTTCATCGGAGAACAGACAGGTTTTGCAAATACTACCGGTGCTGAAAATTATTTTAGCGGGTTTGAGGCAGGCAAATTCAATACGACCGGTTCTTATAATTATTTTTCAGGAAACTATTCGGGATACCAAAATACGGGTGACAAAAACCTTGCGATAGGGTACGCCGCCGGTACAAATAATACCGCCAGTTATAATCATTTTGTTGGTTACCAGGCGGGAGTTTCCAATACCACAGGTTTTGCCAATTTTTTCCAGGGCTACGAGGCTGGCTTAAGTAACACGACTGCTAACTATAATCATTTTTCCGGTTTCAAAGCAGGACACTCCGACTCAACAGGAATGGCCAATCATTTTGAAGGTTATAATTCAGGCTATAGTAATACTACAGGAAGTCAGAATTATTTTAGCGGACAGCAAACAGGTTATGCCAATACTACCGCAAGCCAAAATCATTTTGTAGGGTTCCAAGCAGGCTTTAATAACACCACGGGGCAAAATAATCACTTTGCAGGTTTTAGCGCAGGAACTTATAATACTACTGGATCAGACAACCAGTTTGATGGATACACTGCAGGATATTCTAATACCACAGGCTCACAAAATTATTTTAGCGGCAGCGGTGCAGGCTATAAAAATTCTGTTGGTCAAAATAATACTTACATCGGTTACCAGGCTGGCCATGAAGCTGTAAATGCGGTTAGCAATGTCATGATAGGACATCAGGCAGGATATTATGAAACAGGTAGTGGCAAATTATATATTTCCAATTCATTTACAACTACTCCATTGATCTACGGAGACTTTACTAACAAGCTGGCAAGAATTAATGGCCAGGTAGAAATTATCCCAGCTAATATGGAAGCATTAACAATTAAACATAATGGACCGATGTCAATAGATTTTATTAATCCTGCCTATGGTACCGGTCAACTGTCTATAGTTGGTATCGTTGATGGCACTTTCGCAGGAACAAAGTTTGTCTTCCATGGAGCAAATTCAAACCTACTTACTCTTATAGGTACCGGGGATGCTGTATTAGCAGGCTCTCTTACGCAATTATCTGATATAAGGTTCAAGAAAAATATTTCTTCGATTGAAGGTGTATTATCTAAAATAAACCAGTTAAGAGGCGTGACCTATAATTGGAAAGACAATACAAAAGATACTGCACAACAAATTGGATTCATTGCGCAGGAAGTGGAGAAGATTTTTCCCCAGCTTGTAAAAACGGATGACAAAGGATACAAGTCAGTTGCTTATGCCAACATGGTACCGATATTAGTGGAAGCCATCAAAGAACAACAGAAACAGATTGATGAATTGAAAAAAATGGTAGAACAATTTGCCAAAAAATAATCATTCAATTCTGGCAATAACCATTAAGAAACCAGAAATGACCGTTTACTAGGTTATAAATAAAAAGACTTCTGAAGCCGGTTATTATTGCAAGTGAAAAATAGACATATTATTATTGATAGATATCGGTCAACTTATAAAACTTGTTTATGAAAAAATATTTAATTCTATACAAATTGCTTTTCATTGGGCTTGGAGGATATGGTCAACTCAACATTGGCTCTGGTACCCAATGGATCACTAATGGAAATACAACTGTTGTTTTACAAAATATGGACCTTGTAAACAATGGTTCGATTTCAGCAAGCGCAGGAAGCTTCAAGTTTACCGGCACACAAAACTCCACTATTAATGGCAGCAACATGCCCTTATTTAATATTCTTGAAATTTCTAAAACAAATAATTCAAAAATATTGCTTGGAAGGAATATCAGTGTTGGCAGTTCCATCAATTTTATTTCCGGCCAGGTTGATTTGAATAACAATAACATTTTGCTTAGTTCCTCTGCAAACATTGCTGGTGAATCTGAAACAAACCGGGTCATTGGCAGCAATGGCGGCTTCATAGAAATCACACAAAACATGAATGCACCCGCATCAATAAATGCAGGTAATCTGGGTTTAACAATTACTAGCTCTGCTAATCTCGGAAGTGTAACCATCAGAAGAGGACATTTACCGCAAAGCGGAACTGGTTTGCCTGCAGGTATTCAACGCTATTATTCTATCCTTCCACAAAATAATGGCAACCTGGACGCAACCCTTCGTTTAAGATATTTCGATTCGGAATTGAATGGTCAAAATGAAAATGTTCTTGTGATTTATAAAAGTGATGATAATGGTGTTAACTGGAACAACATGTCGCAAACAACTCGTAATTCGAACGCGGACTATGTAGAAAAAACAGGAATAAGCAATTTGGCATTACAAACTTTAGCAAATGATGCAGCTATTGCAGCTGATGGAGTAACAGGTCTTGTGTTTATAGGGCAAAGGAAAAAAGCAACGGAGGTCACATTGAAATGGACATCACAAACAGAAACCAATATTAGTGGTTATCAAATCCAACGCCGATTAAAAAATGAGGTTAGTTTCAGTGACAGAGCTTTTGTCAACTCTCTTGCTCCGGGTGGAAATAGTCTTTCCCAGTTATCTTATCAAAATGTTGATGCTAACTCATATGTTGATACTTCTTTCTACAGACTGAAGATCATGACGACTGGGAATACATTTTCTTATTCAAATGAGATAGCAGTACCTGGCAAAACGAAAGGCGGTGGTGGGGGAAGTGGTAATAATCTTACTATGATTGATGAAACTGCAACAGTTAGTGGAAAGGCAATGACACAAATAAATTCATTGACTAAAAAGATAACTGTTGGGCCAAATCCAAACAATGGTAATTTTTGGTTCATTGTAAGCGGAATTGATAAAGAAACGTTTGCAACATTATATACAATCGATGGTAAACAACTAAAACAATTCCGGGTGAATAATCTTCAACAGCAACAAGTGAATGGTTTAAGAAGTGGCATTTACCTGCTGAAAGTACCGGGAATGGATGCATTTAAAATAACAGTACAAGATGGTGGTAATGGGTTACCAAATAATGAGATAACAAATTCATTTAATATAAAAAATTAACATGCCTGATCAATCTCACTTTTCAATTCCCTCCATTAGCCTTACTTCAAAGCACTCCCGTAAGAGTGCTTTTTATGGCAAAAGAAATATGATCAATAAAGAAATGATCACAGATATATTAATGCTCGCATTACTGACAATAGTACCTATCGCCCTGGTATTAGTGTTGTAAATGGATTATGCCTGGAATTTCTTAATATTTTTTAAGCTTATTAAAATAGGGGACGGTTTAAGAAAGTCGCACCAATTGGTGTGGCTTTTCTTTTACCCTCTTATATAATTTTAGATAGACTCATTTTAGAGCCGTCATCACTTCATCTTTTCTTCGCCGACTTACTTCTACCCTGCTGTTATCTTTTAATACTGCAAATCCATCATGATCAACAAATGAAATAAACTTTTTATTTACCAGGTGGCTTTTATGTGTTCGGATAAAATTATGAGGAGTAAGAAGCGTATCATATTCTCCCAGCGTTTTTGAGATGAGATAAGTGCGGCCTTTATCAGTAAAAAATTTTGTGTAGTTGCCTACAGCTTCACAGCGAATAATTTCATGTGGGGTTAAGAAATGAACACCGTCTTTTGTCGGTAATGCTAATCTGAACTCTTCCGCCGATGGTGCCTGAATGTTGTGCATGATATTTTTTAGCAATTGATACTGCAGTTTGTAATCTTCATTGTTTTCAAGAAAACGTTGAACAGAATTCTGCAGTTCTTCCATATCTACGGGTTTCAGCAAATAATCAAATGCACTGAAACGGATAGCTTGTATGGCATATTCATTATAGGCTGTTGTAAAAATTATCTTGAAATTCTTATTGGGCATTTTTTCCAGCAATTCAAATCCATTCAAGTGCGGCATTTGAATATCGAGAAAAACAAGACCTGGCTGATGCACATGTATCATTTCCGCTGCTTGTCTCGGATCATTGCAAACAAATACCTGTTTTATATCAGGAACTGTTTTTTCTATCATCAGCCGAAGAGCATCAGTGGCTCTTTCTTCGTCATCGATCAATAATACTTTCAGCATAATTAATTATTTTGAAGTGGAAAAATAATTTCGATCCGTGTGCCGGCAGCTTTTCCATTCTCATTTTTTAAGTCACTAATTTCTAAAGATGCTTCATGCCCATTGCCGCTTCCCATTGCTCTCAATCTTTCTAAAGAAACCTGTATCCCTTTGCTTGTATGCCGGTTGCCCTGGCCGGTTGCCAATTTCGCTTCTCTCGATCTTTCCCTGCCGATCCCATTATCCTCAACGATGCAATGAAGTTTATCCCGGTTTTCAAAAAATTTTATAAGTAAAGATCTTTCACCTTCTTTGTGCATCAATCCATGCCAGATGGCATTTTCAACGAAAGGCTGTATCAATAAAGTTGGCAACTTTACTTCATCTGCATCAATATCCTCGTCACATTCGATTTTATATTGAAATGAATCTTTGAAGCGTATTGACTCAAGATCAACATACAGGTTCAGGATCTCCAATTCCTCTTTTAATGAAATAAATTCTTTATCGCTATGAACTAAAATAGTGCGAAGCAATTTTGAGAATTTTGAAAGATATTTTGTGGCGACCATTTCCTCATTTGCCAATATCATTTGCTGGATCGAATTAAGCGCATTGAAAAGAAAATGAGGATTCATTTGCAGGCGCAGGCTTTGCAATCTTGATTCCGTCATCTTCTGTTTATTCTCCAGTGTTTCGATCTTTGCCTGCTGTTTTTCTTCTTCCGCTTTTACTCTTTGTATTTGTGCAGCACATAAAACAGCTACCGTATTTAAAATGTTCAGATGTTTTTGTTTGAAGAAATTTTTTTGTGAATGTTCACTATCGATCACACCGATGATCTTATTATCCACGATCAAGGGAACTGCTAATTCAGAATAACGTTTAGCATCGTCTGCAATGTACCTTTTATCAAGATCAGTATTACTGATCAATTCTGGTCTTCCGGTTTGTGCCACTGTTCCAACTATTCCTTTTCCTACCAGTATTTCAATTGGATTATAAATTGTAAAGTCTCTTTCCATTTTAGGGCCCCAGGCCGCTTTTTGCACTAATACATTTCTTTCTTCGTCCAATAAATAGATCACACAATCTTCAAAATTCAGTTTGCTGATACAATTTTTTGCAATATCCCAAAGCATGTCATCCTTTTTCTGATGTTTGTTGATCTGCGAGGCAAAATAGTTGATGACGATTTGTGTCTCCAGTTCTTCCCTCTGCTTTAGTTGTTTACGCTGATAATATTTCATTACATACCAAAGAATGAACAAGGCTATGAAAGTTCCGATCAACTTAAACCACCAGGATTGATAAAACGGTGCTGCGATAATAACAGTGACTTCATTATCTGACTCCTGCCAACTTTTATCGTCATTACTGATACGAATTTTAAAAACATATTTACCGGGAGGTAAAGAATTATATCGAACTGAATTTTGGTCGGCCAGTTTTATCCAGTTTTTATCGAGATCCACAAGCTTATATTCATAATAAGTTCTGACATGGGGCGCAAAATCAACCGAGCCAAAATAAAAAGTAACCTGGTTATCTTTTGCGGCAAGTTTGAAGGTTGCATTTTCAGTTATTGTTGAACTGATATTTTTGGTCTCTATTTTTGAAATTGCAACATTCAGGCTGATCTGTTTGCTATACAATGAATCAGGATAGAAATACTGTAGGCCCTTTGGGGTACCAAAGGCGAATTCTCCATTGGGCATTTGAAAATAGGAGCCTACCCGGAAGCCATAGATACTGAGCCCATATCGCTCATCGAATGTTCTGAGACTTGAGTCCGCAGGATCATAACAAGCCAGGCCAATATCATTGCCGATCCATATGCGGTTATGTTTATCCAGTAATAATCCTTCAACCCGGTCAATCAGTAAGCCGTCTTTTCGTGTTAGTATTTTTTCCCTGCCATCTTTAAAAAAGATTTTTAGTCCATGGGTATTGCCCAGATATACATTCCCTGTTTTGTCTACTCCAAAATCAAAGGCACTTTCATTCATTTTGTATTTTTTGAAGCCTTCCAATTCTTCTAATTTTTTAGTAGAAAGATTATAATGATAAATACCTTTCATATTAACAAAGAGCCATAGGTTTTCTTTATCTGTAAATAAAGGCAGCATTACATAGGCCGAATCAAACTGTTTTAATGGAGTATCCGCGAGATTATCCACTTCAAAAGTTTTTGTATTGATCCTGCAAATACCATCCGGACCGCAAGCCCAGATAAAACCATCGGGGCCCAATGCAATCCGGGATAGTGCCGTTTGTTTTAAACTACCATCTTCTTTTGTAAAGTGTTTGATCAGTTTTTTTCTTTTGTCAATTGCAATCAAACCATCTTTTACAGTTGCCCATATATTTCCGTTATCGTCTAATACAACAGAAGTAACTTCAAAATCCTTAAATATTGATTTGCCATCCGGTCCCTTAAAATCAATAAAGTCGGTTGTGTTAGTGCTTCTTTTCCATTCCAGCATTCCGCTGGAAGTACCGATGTAGTATGTGTTATTATCTTTCGTAGCAATTCCTGCAGTGTACCCATCATATGCTTTCCCGTCAGCAGAAGCGAACATTGATTGGTTATTCACAACCTCGTTTAATTTAAAAAAACTGACGCCGGTAGGATTACAAATCATGAATACCCATCCTTTTTGACCCACAGCAATATAAGATTGAGTATTATTACAGATCGATGTCGGATCAACAACAGAATGCTTGTAATTAAAGATCTTTTTGCTTGCAGTATCCCATATATAAATTCCCTGGTTTTGTGTTGTTAAGAGATATTGATGGTGGTTGATAGGTTTTGCTTCATTGATCGCAGCTGTCACTTCTTTGCCAAATTGATCCTTTAATCCCTGCAAAGGATAAGAAGCCTTCATGGTGGCAATGTTGATGATCTTCAACCTCCATTCGCCAACATCATAATAAAGTAATTCATCTTTTCCCCAGGTTTGCAATGCATGCGCATTGGGAATATTCAAGAGAGCTTCAACAGCATTGGTTTTATAATTCACTTTTAAAATGCCTCCTTTGAATACAAGGAGGTAATAATTTTCGTCGAAGGCAAATGCAGAATTATTGCCCATGGAACGATAGGGTTCATAATTTTTAAGTGGTAAAAAATTGAATTGAGAACCATCAATCGAATCAAGCTTGCTTACACCTTGTTGCCCGGTAAATTGAAAAATCCCATTTTGAGCATATATATAAAATCTTCCGTCTGGTGTTTGTAAAAAACTGAAAGCCCTGAGCCTGACACCATTTCTTCGAAGTGATACCCGGTGCATTTTTCGTTTTTCATCCAGCATACTTACGTAACCCACTGCCGTTGTCATCCATATGCGATTATCCTTGTCACAGGCAACAGAGAATATATTGCTGCTTTCTAATTGAGGATATTCTGATGCATAATATTTTTCTGTAGTTCTGCCATTAAACATATTTAAACCATTACCTGTAGCGATCCACAAATTTCCTTTCTGTCCCACGCATATATCATTTACACCGATGTAAGAAAGTCCATTTGTGGTATTCAGATTATAAAAAACAGGGTTGGTTTGAGAAACCAGTGTGCCTCCTATTCCAAAAGCAAATACTATTACTATAATTCTCTTCATCTTAAATACCATGAAAACTATTTAAATCGAAAATCTCTATCAAGAAAATATTTAAACCGCAAATACTGAAGTTAGTAAACTATTGAAAAGCAATGAGACATATCGTAGCATATTATTCTGCGGCAGTTCCTGCTGATTAAACGGTAACGGCCATCCAATCAGGATGGCCGTTGATGATCATTAATTTGATTAATGATTTATTGGTTGAATAACTTCTGAACATCAGTAGCTGTAAGTGTGCGACTATAAAAACGGAGATCATCTATTGCTCCTTTCCATTTGTTAAACCCCGGAAGACAACCTATAAAATATTCAGACAAGCTTGCTGGTATAAAACCTGGCTCATGATTAGTATCTGTTAATATCCCATTCACGTAAAATTTTACATCAGTTCCATCGTAAGTAACCACAAGATGACGCCATGCTGTATTATCAAAATATGATGTCCCACCCGGAGTCGTACTATTCATGACCACCCCTCCGCTTAATAGATCGGAAATATGATTCATAACAGGTCCATATGCACTTGATCCTGCAATATAGGAAAGGCCGGAAGACCACACATGTGCAGGCTTGATCCATATAGACAAAGACGTTTTCGTTTGCTGTGGTACACTTTTAATTTTTATTCCATAAGTACTATCCAGGTAAATTGCACTTTTTAGATTTCCTTTTCTGTCTTTAGTATAAGTTACCACGCGGCTTGTAGGAATACCATCTGCAAGCTTTTTTGTTTGATCTTTCAGGTCACCATTGAATTGAAATGATCCTTCAAGGTTTACAGTGAGGGGATCAATTACTGGTCTGTTTGCAGATGAAGAACTGGCTGTTGAAATTTCTTGCATTGGTTTTACTACGGCATCTGATTTTTCAATTGTTTCCTTGCTGCAGGAAACAAGCAAAACTGTAATAATTGTTGTCGTTAAAATTTGAAATTGTTTTTTCATTGATTGAAATGTTTATTAGTTAATATTTGATTTGAAAAAGGAATATTATTCATTGCCAATAGCAACAACTTTAAAAGTGCCTGCACCGGCGTTGGTGAAATCATATGGGGTGAAATTTGCTATACTGAATTTGAATCCTGTTGTCGTTACCTCATAAATCATTTTCGTTAAGGGCATCAATGATCCTGAGACAGAGTTTGCTATATATACTGCTGGCGGAGATGAAAACGCCGTACTGAAACTGACAATTACGTCCTGTCCGGGTGCCCCAAAATTTGTGTCATAATGTTGATAGGGGAATGCGGGAACGTTTACACTCAGTACTTCCACCCTTAATTGATTGCTGGAAGTATTTCTCACGATCCCTTTGTTGCCTTTTACAGTAACAGTCCCTTCTGAAATAATATTTCCGTCAGTATTGATATTGCCATTTTTTGCAATTGTTGTTTTTACTTCGCCCAGGCCTGTCATCAGTGATAAGAAATTTCCGGTTCCACTATTCCTCACTTCAATAGCATCATCACTATTGGATGAATTGACCACGTCCACCATTAATCCCCTCCCTGCTCCCTGGTTATATATTTGAACAACATCTTTTGTATTTGAAGCATTTGAGTTCCGGAAAAAACCGGCATATGAATTTGAATTGGAACTTCCACCTAATCCATAGATAGCAACACCATCAGTGCCTGATGACTGACCAAATACTCCGACACCGGAAGAGTTGTTGGCGCCTGTTATCGCACCTCTGTCCTTCAGTGTAGAACCTGATACACCCATTACGCCAATTCCATTGGGGTCATTTCCATTGGTCATGCCCAGAACGCCTATGGTATTACTTGTTCCGGCAACACCTACACCGGTTGAGTTATCACCCCATACGCCCATACTGTATTGCGGTATAAACCCGCTTCCAGAATTCCCGTTCCTTCCGTAAATGGCAGAGCTGCCTAATACAGCACTTGTATTTGTGATAGAGAATGGAAAAAAAGCCGAAGAGTTATCACTGTAAGGAAGTGAAAAATTACCGCTTCCTCCAATACCAACTTCTTTCCATGTAGTGGCGAAATACCAATACGTCTTAGTATCAGTATCAAACACCATCAGCCCATTCGCGGGCGAGGAAATGCCTGTTCTTTGGACAGTTGTCATTCGTGGTGGAAGGAATCCTTTAGAAATACTTGATATGTCAAGCATAGCACTTGCGTCTGCAGGTGTGCCTGTAGTATTAACTGCAACACTTTGCGCATTTGCAAAAATTGTGAAACCGATAAGCGCCGTAATGATGATTATTCTAAGAACTGCGGCGAACAAAACTATTTTTTTCATATACAATTATTTTATGAATTAAAAATATAATCAGGCCTCATTGATTTGTTTGAAATACTATTGAACGGCGATGGTTAGTGATTGAATGGAAATAAAAAAAGCTGTCGGTTATGACAGCTTTGAAAAAAGTAATATCTAAAATTTAATTATAGACATTATATAAATTCTGAACTTCAGAAACTGTTAGTATGCGGCCATAAATACGAAGGTCATCCATAGCTCCACTCCAAAATATGCTGAAGCCATTGCCACCAGCATAATAATTACTTATCGTCAAACCCGCATCTCCCTGGCGTAATTTAGAACCTACTATATTTCCATCGACATAGAATGTTAAATTAACAGCATCCATTGTGATCACCAGATGATGCCATTGGTTATCCATAGCGCCTGAGCCTATCCAGTTGTCAGCATTATTACTATTATAACCAATATATTCATCATTTACCTGGAGGGATCCCGGACCGCCTGACGAACCATATGCAATTGGTTTGATAATACTGGATGCAGAATCATATTTTACCCAAACTGCTAACGACATTTTTGTAGAAAGAGGAACATCGAAAATTGTAGCACCGAATTTACCCTCGAATTTCATAGCGCTAAGTCTCCTTCCTTTTCTGTCAGCAGTATATACTGGAACATTTCCGGCACCAGTCACTGCATCATTGAGCTTACCAGTTTTATCCTTGAGATTATTGTTAAACTCATAAAGGCACCTGAGTCCTTTATCGAGGTTTCCCGTAGGAGCTGGCCTTGATGCAACCGTAGCAATTTCTTCGGAATTGTTTGCTTGTTGTGTTTCAATTTTCTCTTTGCTGCAGGAAAAAAATGCACCCGCTGTAAAAGTGAGCGCAAGAATTAAGATTTGCTTTTTCATTTTCTTTTTTTTTAGTTTTTAGTAACTGATTAACTTTTTTGATTAAATTTTTAACAGTACAAACCTAAAAGCATGGAAAAGAGGAATGGGATAAATATTATTGTGCGGTAATTTTGGGATATTTATAGGCGATCTGCTTTTCTACTAATAGAATTCTTCTGCCTTTTACACAATGAAACCTACCACTGGCTAATCCAAATAACTTATAGAGGAAAGGCTCTCATAATTTTGATTCATGAAATTACCAGGCAAAATAAAATTAGATAAAGAAAAACTCAATGACATTATCATGTTCCTCGTCCTTGTGGGTGCAATTCTGCTGCTCGCAATAGTTATATAACAAACCGATTATCGTTCGAAATAACTTTAAAACAGAACTTCCCTTTTATAAGTTGACATAATAATGAAAAAAAAATGCCCCGTTTCCGGAGCATTGAACCAAGTGCTATGAGAGAGAAGGTTTATGGCTGGAATAAGAAAGAAGTCATTTTTATGCTGCAATCTGTTTTACCCATACATGATGTGTTCCGGGGCGATAACGTATCATCACTTTTTCACCTTCATGTAACGCATGCCCAGGTTTCATCCATGTATACATTTTATAACATATCTTTTTTCCGTTCACTCTTATCATGGCTATAATCTGTATCTTTTTATAATCATTAGTAAGTTTGAATCTTCCAACACCTGCATGATCCTTGTTCTGAGACCCATTCCTTTGCTTATCAGAGCCTGTTGCTATTGCAATTGTCTTTTCTGTTGCCATTTCCTCAGTTTCATTAGTAATATCGTGATCAACAGGATTGTCATTATGTTTCGATTTACAAGTCAATATTACTCCATCGATAACCCGTTTTCAAGTCATACTTATCGAGTGGTCGGTTTATTTTAGTGAATGGTATAAAATTCTGAATAAGGTGTAACAAGCGGTGTGAGTTTAAAGACAGTTTTAATGAATTCCTGTTGAAAAAAGGAAGCCATGCCATCTACTGAAACAATTGAAAGTACTATCCGAAAAGATATCATCATGCTGACAGTTGTAGCCATTATACTATTCGTGGTATCCGGAGTGATCCGAATAACAATAACCGTTTTTCTGAACCAGGGCCTTGCTGTTAGTACATTCGTTGCCCGACAGCATGTATTGGTAAGAAATTACGGCCCGGTATTTGCAAATTAATTTTTAAACTTATTAATAGAGGACGGTTTAGGAAGGCCGCATCATTGATGCGGCTTTTTCTTTTATCCCTACTTTTGAAAAAAATTACGGATGTACCAAACACTGCTTAGCTCAATTGAGAATAATGTTCTAACTATTACGATCAATCGTCCTGATAAATTAAATGCTTTAAACAAAGATGTATTCACCGATCTTTATAAAGCATTGAATGACATTGAAAAAAATCCTGAAATAAAATCGGTTATTATCACAGGCGCAGGGCTCAAAGCATTTGTTGCCGGCGCTGATATTTCAGAATTTAGTAATTATAGCAAAGAACAAGCTATGGATATGGCTAAAAGAGGCCAGGATATTTTTTTTAAAATTGAGCGTTGCAACAAACCAATTATCGCAGCCGTCAATGGCTTCGCCCTCGGTGGCGGATGTGAATTGTCAATGGCTTGTCATTTTCGTATTGCAAGTGAAAATGCAAGGTTTGGCCAGCCTGAAGTGAATTTAGGATTGATACCCGGCTATGGAGGCACGCAAAGACTTGTTCAATTGATCGGTAAAGGCAGAGCATTGGAGTTATTAATGAGCGGTAACATGATCGATGCAAACACTGCTTTGCAATTTGGCCTGGTAAATTATGTAGTTAAACAAGAAGAATTATTGACGAAAGCAAGATCAATTCTTGAAACAATAAACAGTAAAGCTCCATTAGCAGTTGCAGCATGTATCACAACAGCCAATGCAGTTTATGATGAAACTAAAAATGGCTTTGAGTTGGAAGTAAAAGAATTTGGAAATTGTTTTGCTACTGAAGATATGAAAGAAGGAACAAGTGCATTTTTAGAAAAAAGAAAAGCAAGCTTTAAAGGAAATTAATTTATTCGAATGTGTTTTTGAATGTGATCGTTTTCCCTTTTTTCGTTTTCATTTCTGCAATTCCGTTTACTACTTTTATCTCCGTACGATCGATACCGGTATTGATCCATGTTTTAAATGGAAGTTTTATCCTAAGCATACCACCAACTTCTGATCTTATTTTTACTTCCTGTGTTACTCCATTTTCCTTTTTTGCAGAAATAAGAAAGGCACCTTCTGCTCTTAATGTTTTAAATGAAACATTTTTCCACTCTTTTGGAATAGCAGGAAATACTTCAATAAAATTTTTATGGCTTTGCAAAAGCATTTCATGAATACCCTGCGCAAATGCAAAATTTCCTTCAAGTGTGAACGGACGATATGTGGCATCAGCATACTGCCCGCCTTTCTGATCACCGTTTAAATGAAAACTATTGGATGAAACAAAATTGGTTGCAAATCTCTTTAAATTAATTGCAGCCGAATCACCATTCTGCGCCCTTGCATAAATAGAAGCGATCCATGCAAATGAATAGCCTACCCATTGTCTGGTTCCAAGTTTTTCAATATGTTTTATAGAGTTTTCAATGATCACTCTTTCAGATGAATCTTCCATGTTTAATAATCCTAAAGGATGTATAGCATGTAAATGATTTTGATGACGATGAGAATATTCAAGATCCTGATTGACGGCAATAGTTAAGCCTGTTTCGTTTGAATTAAATTTAGGCAACGCTGACCATTGCAGTAACCAATACCTTGCTTCATTTTCTCTTTTTAGATCCTCATTGGCTGCCCATAACATTTCAAAAGCATTTTTTACTAAAGCCAGGTCATAATTTGTCCAATTAAGAAACCATGCCTTAATACTATTATCGTTATACTCCGGTGTAGAGCTCAAAGGCAATTTCTTGATAGTGCTATCGCTAGTGAGAAAATCAAGGAACTTGCAAACATCATTGATATAAGGCAAAGCTTTCTCCGTCAAAAAATTTTTATTCATGCTATATATCCATTGCCAATAAAAATGTTGGGCTAACCAGGCGGAAGTAGTGGGCGACATTGCATATTGGATCCATCCTCCCATCGGTTTACCGGAAATAGTTGAAACACCCGGCACATTTAATCCATCAATCTCAAAATATTGTTTGGTCCATCTTTTATTCTCCTCTTTTACTTTCCAAAGCCAGTTTGTAAAACCCTCCGTAAGATCAAGATGATTTCCGGAATAACCGGGCCAATAACTTAATTCAGTATTGAGATCATGATGAAGATCTCCTTTCCATGGTGGCAACCTTCCATCATCTGCGGTCCATATCGCCTGCAAAGAGATCGGCGGTGTATTGTTTCTTGCTACACAACCGAACTTGTACATATCTAAATAATATTGTCTTTCCAGTATAGAATCAGGAATTGAAACAGATGATCTTTTCCAGTAATCATTCCACCAGTCAATATGCGATGGCCATCCTGTGGGTTCTTTAACCAATACATTTATTGCCGGAAGGGATGCTGGTTCATCATTGGTGATCGTCCATTCACCAATGATCTTTTTTCCTGGGAACCGGTACCATTTCACCAGCACTTGATAATAATTGTTTTTCCATGTAGGTTGATGATAAAGAATGTAATCAAATCCTTTCTCCACGGTTCCTTTTGCATAGCCAAGCCTTTCAAGACCATGGCTGGAAACACTATTACTTGCTTTCCCATTATTTCCTGTATTGTAATTTGGAATGATCAATTCAGGAATGAGGTCTTCATTTATATTTTCAAAACCAAAATATCCAACCTGGCGTGTTGCATGAATATAATTATTGAACTTAACACCATTTTCAAATTCTACAACACTTAATCCATTTGAAATATCCAGTGAAACTTTTTTTACTTTCCCGATCTTACTAAGATCAAACTCAATTGCAGCACCGGGGATTTTTGTTGGCGCCGGGTATTTTTCATAAGGCTCATCTCCTATTTTTTGCACAGAATCATATTGATCCATTTTTACTTTTTCTACGACCCATTTAAACCTCAGCTTGTCTATCTCGGGCATGGGGCGATCATCCCAGAGATCAACTCTGTCTAATGACATTCTTATTTTATTATCCTTCTCCCATATTAATGCGCCCAACCAGCCATTCCCTAAAGGAATTCCTTCATCCCATCTTTTAGCCAATGTATCAAATACAAGGTTATGTTTTGCATTAGGTTGTGCGAAAATATTTATTGAAACAAATAACAATAAGGGGAGCAGTCTTGTCAATTCTTAATTATTAATTGTTAATACTAATTCTTCTTCTCCGGAGGTTTTACAACAGTAGTGTCAGTTTCAAGAATTGGTACATAATAACCACCGGTATCTAAAGTTACGTTTGGAAAGTTACTTTTTAGTGTTGTCCATTCTGCAGCAGTGATAAATGTTTTGTAAATATATATAGCTTGCAATTTTGGAAGACCTTTCAATTGCATGATTCCATTTCCTGTCACTTTTGTTCCAACAAGATTAAGATATTGAAGACTGGCAAGTGACTGTAAAGATGCAAGTCCTTTATCAGTGATCAAGGTATTATCCAATTGCAACCTGGTAAGATTTATAAGTTGTGCTATTGGGGTCAATAAAGTATCTGAGATCTTTTTTCCACTCAGGTTTAGCCATACTAATTGTTTTTTTACAGACAGCAATAAAGCGATGTCATTATAAGTTATCGTATCAACTATTATAAAATTCGCTGTTAAGTAATTACTGTTTTGTGCTACGGGTAATACTACAATACCTCTCTGCTTTAATTTTTGCAATGCTTTTTCATCTGCTTTCTCAACCATAGCCTGTGGCACATCTGGCGGAACTTTTTTTACTTCCTTTTGCAGTGAAAGCAGGATCGGTTTTATTTTTTCAGGCTGCTCCAGGTCTTTAGTTTTTTTATCAAATGTTGCTCCTGTTGCGATCCACCAATGTATCAATGCAATTTCATTATCTTTTAATTGTGGCTTCTCTTTAGGGGGCATATGGTCTTCTTCATTGCGTGGCAATAATAATCTTTTCATCATATCACTTTCATCGGCATTGCCTGGCTTAATTACTTCACCATCTTTCCCACCTTTTAAAATAAATGCGGGTTCATCTAATCTTAGCTTGCCCTTCTTTTTGCTTTTATTATGACAGCCATAGCACTTGCTCTCAAATATTGGCTGAATAATATCTGCGTACGCATTTGCTTCCTGTACATCAGCAATTGGTTTGATCTCTTTTCCCGCTACACTATCTTTTTTTGAAAACCCTTTAGTAAGATAATCAGATCCATGAGTAAGCGACCCGCCAAGATGACCTGTAATGATTATTAAGGGCACCATTAATAATATCACCCATTTGGCAAATTCATTTTCCCAACGGTTAAATAAATATGCAATGAGTGAAACAGATGCAGTGCTGATAGCAAACCATTTATGTGTATCTACTAATTCTTCATCATAGTCGCCGCTTAGTGAAAGTAAATAACCGCTGATACAAGAAACAATGGCACTGATTATTCCCCAAAACAAGGCTATGCTTGTTGCGGCATGCATTGATGCATATTTCGGTTTAAGTGCAAGCAATTGAAATAATACAGCCATTAGTAAAATACCAATTGGTAAATGGACCAGCAAAGGATGAAAGCGACCAATTAGTTCGGAGAAGTTCATCAATAAATTAATAATGAATAATTAAAAATTAATAATTGGTCAGCTATGTCGTTTACGCAAGAGTTGCATCATATACACATTGATCTCCCATTGATTTGCCAGCGGCTGTCTTGTATAGGCCATGGTAGGCATATAATCCGGCGGGCCAAACTCAGTCAAGAAAGTCATTCGTTCACCATTCTTCTTTTTTCGTTCTACAACCTTATCCCACCAGGCAAGATGAGCCTTCACCGCATTCTCCCATTCCGGAGCTCTCGGATCATTTACCTGTGGACCTTCCGGATGACCGATCCGTGCATGAATATGCTCCACTCTATCCAATGTCATGCTGACCGTTTCCGGCTGATCTGCTAACAAGCTCTCATGCACATTGCACCAGTGTGATACATCGAACGTGATTTTTAATTCGGGGTATTTTTCCATGAATTGTCTTGCAACAGGAGCAGCATATAAAATTCTTGAGCGATGCGTTTCATGACAAATAGTGATTCCGGTTTCTTTTGCCAGTGCAAGAGTATGTTCAATAAATTTTTTATTATCATCAAAACTAAAATGATCCCTGCCGGAATGATTATTTATATAAAGGGGTCGTTGAATATTTTGTTTTGCAGCTGCATCAACCATTTTTTTATAATACTCCAAATGTTCTTTCGGATCATTTTGAAAACCGCCGCAAAGAAAGCCAACTTCTAATCCATGAGTCTTTAATGCTGCAAACAATTCATCCTTTTTATTATCAGCTGGCCACCAGATCTCGATCCCATCGAAACCTTCTTTTTTTACTTTGGCACAAAAAGCATCTGTGCTGCCATCAAAACCCCAGTTGGTTGCCATTATTTTTAATTCGTAATTCTTACTCATGATGAACGAAGGTTAAGTTGCTGATGAAATTTTATCGAGAGAGGTAAACATCAATGCTGCCGTTGCAGTTGCTGACGTTTGTAAAAATTTTCTTCTGTTTGGTCTCATATTAAATTGACGCGACACATTTGTTCAAGAGTGAACAGAACCCTGAACGGAGCGTCGCAATAAAAGTTGATAGTAGTACTAAAGCTCTTAAACAAAAATTCTACGCCAATATTTCCTGGATCACTTTCCCTTTCACATCTGTCAATCTAAACGGTCTTCCCTGGAATTCATAGGTGAATTTTTCGTGATCGAAACCCAACTGGTTTAAGATCGTTGCCTGTATGTCGTAGGCTTCTGTTTTTCCACTGACCACGCTATACCCGATCTCATCTGTTTCTCCGTATGTAGTACCGCCTTTGATGCCACCCCCCGCCATCCATATAGTGAACGCTTCGGTATGATGATCTCTTCCTTTAAATGGTACAGCTTTTCCCTCCCTGTTTTCCTGCATCGGTGTTCTTCCAAATTCACCACCCCAGATCACCAGCGTTTCATCAAGCAAGCCTCTTTGTTTCAGATCAAGGATCAATGCGGTCATTGATTTATCAACCTCTCTGCATTTATTTATTAACCCAATATCTACTGCTGTATCTGCATTAGTACCATGACTATCCCAACCCCAATCAAACAACTGAACAAAACGAACGCCTTTTTCAACAAGACGACGAGCCAATAAAATATTATTGGCAAAAGAAATTTTACCCGGTTTTGTTCCATACATATCATGAATATACTGCGGCTCATCATTTATGTTCATCACTTCCGGCGCCGCTATCTGCATTTTATATGCCATTTCATATTGAGCAATACGTGATAAAGTTTCGGGGTCTTTATATTGCTCATGTTGATGTTGATTAATTTTATTTATTGCATCGATAGAAGCACGACGAAGATCACGGTCCATTCCTTGAGGATCATTCATAAATAAAACAGGATCGCCTTCACTTCTGCATTGCACACCCTGGTACACACTCGGTAAAAAACCACTGCCCCATGCACTCTTACCAGCATCGGGATCATTGCCACCGGAAGTCAGTACAACATACCCGGGTAAATTCTGATTCTCTGTTCCCAAACCATAAGTAACCCATGCTCCTATGCTGGGGCGACCCAATCGTGGAAAACCTGTATGCATAAACAATTGCGCCGGCGCATGATTAAATTGATCGGTTGTTACTGATTTTATGATCGCCACATCATCAACGATCGATGAAAAATGTGGCAGGTAGTTGCTTAACCAAATTCCGCTTTCGCCATATTGTTTAAATGTTGCTTGCGGTCCCAACATTTTTGGCACCCCGCGGATAAACGCAAATCGCTTTCCTTCCAATAAACTTTGCGGACAATCCTGTCCATCGAGTTTCATCAGGTCAGGTTTATAATCGAATAACTCTAGTTGTGATGGCGCCCCTGCCATGTGTAAATAAATAACTGACTTTGCTTTTCCCGGGAACATAGGTGGTCGTGGCGCCAACGGATTGACAGGATCAATAAAAATATTTGATGCATGCTGCGAAGAACTTCTCCCGCAACTATTTAATAATGACCCCAACGCCAATGCACCCAGACCCATTGCACTTTCTTTTAAAAAATGACGACGGGTATGCTGACGAAGCACATCTCGTCTTGCTTCTTCAAATAATCTTTTGTTATGTAATTCTTGTTGAGTCATTTTTATTTATATTATCAGCTTCCACAATTTTACTCATCGTCCCTTGCGTCGCACTCTTGTACAACAGCAATTCTTATCAGCATTATATTTTCGTCACTACTTCGTCCAAATTCAGAATTGCATTTGTCACAACTATTAATGCTGCTGTTTCCGGATTATTATGTTCATCATTTACACCGATCATTTCACAAGCTTTGTCCTTATATCTATTAAATTTTTCCAAAGCATTTTTATATAGATCCTCTAAAATGGAAAGATCTTTTTCATCAATAACATGACCAGTTGCTAATTCATATCCCCGCTTTATTTGATCATTGACATTTTTACTCGTTTCTTTTTGCAGGCGATAAGCAAAGTTTCTTGCCATTTCAATATAAGCAGAATCATTTAAAGTAACCAATGCCTGCAACGGTGTATTTGTTCTTATCCTTCTTGCCGTACATATTTCTCTTGATGTGCCATCAAATGTTGTCATTGAAGGATAAGCAGCAGTTCGCTTCCAGTAAATATATACACCACGACGATATTGATCTTCCCCGCTGCTTTGTCTCCATTTCTCACCGCTATAAGGAGAATTCCATATCCCTTTCGGTTGAAAAGGCATTATACCCGGCCCATACATTTTATCACTGATCAATCCGCTTATACATAAAGCCTGGTCACGAACCTGCTCAGCAGATAATCTTACTCTCGGTCCTCTTGCATAAAACTTATTGTATGGATCTTTTTTTAATAACTCATCGTTCACTGTTGATTGCTGCCTGTAAGTAGCAGACATCACAATTGTTTTGATCATTTTCTTCATGCTCCAGTTATCATCATTCATAAATTGCCATGCAAGCCAGTCAAGTAATTCTTTATGTGTAGGTGCTGCTCCTTGTGTACCGAAATCTTCCAATGTTTCCACGATACCATTACCAAAAATTTGCTCCCATAAACGATTTACCATAGTTCTCGCCGTTAGCGGATGTTTTTTATTGGTTAACCACAATGCAAGATCCATTCTATCCTTAGTCCCGTTTTTTTGAATAGGAGAAAATAATTTGGGAATATCTGCTTTTACCTTATCTCCTTTTACCAACCAATTGCCTCTTTCAAAAACATTTGTTTCCCTATAAAGATCAGGTGAGTTTTCAGACATTATAGGTGTTGTCTTTACTGGTTTATTCAGTAATCGCATATAGCTGCTGAACGTACTATCATATCCTTCTTTGCCTTTACCCGGAAATTGCTGACCGAAATAAAACCAATCAAGTATTAATGCGGTAAAATCATCTTTCTCTAATTTTTTGCTGAAATAGGAGAAGTAAAGATCATGTACACCGGCAACAGGATCTACATCAACTCCATAAATTTTGCTTTCGCCTTTTGTTTCTGGTACCTTGATCGTTTTCCATACCGATCCATTCATGCTATCAAGGTGAATTGTCCAAACGCCATCAGTTGGATAACCCTTATAGCGAAACAAAAAATAATTCTTATCAGAAAGATCGATCTGCGTCATTCTGAAATCAGAACGTTTCCTGATCAACAACCATTTTGTTTCCCGTTGTTCAGCATTAATATATTTATCTGTTCTTTCAAACGAAGTAGTAACTGGCTCCCATGTCTTCAGCAGCCTGTAAAATTTTTTAGCTTCTGCATCCGAACCGTTTTGCTTTAACCATTCTTTTATTCTTAATGCTTCAATGCTGTCTTCTTTTTCAAAACGACGAAGCAAAGGATAATCTTCCTGCGAATCGCAATCGCGGCTGTTATTGAAAAATGCGAGGAATTTATAATACTCGTCATGACGAATGGGGTCATAGGGATGGCTATGACATTGCACGCAACCAAATGTTGTACTCATCAATGCTGTCCAGGTCGTATTTACCCGGTCGATCACTGCAGCTGTCCTGTATTCTTCATTATCTGTTCCACCTTCATCATTGGTAACTGTATTGCGATGAAATCCTGTAGCAATGTATTGTGCATCTGTGGGATCTGGCAAAAGATCGCCAGCTAATTGCTCTATTAAAAACTTATCGTAAGGTATATCTTCATTAAATGCATTAATCAGCCAATCACGATATGGCCATATATTTCGTCCCGGGTCTTTTTCAAATCCTTTTGTATCGGCATAACGGGCAAGATCAAGCCACATCGAGGTCCATTTTTCGCCATATCGTTTTGATGTGAGCAGATCGTCGATCAAATTTTCGTAGGCCTTATCACTATTATCATTCAAATATCTCTTTGCAATATTTTCTTCTGCAGGCATGCCGATGAGATCAAGACTTGCTCTTCTTAATAAAGTTTGCTTATCTGCTTCAGGTGATGGCTTTAATTTTTCTTCTTCTAACTTTTGATAAATGAATTGGTCGATCTCATTTCTTACCCATTTGTTTTTTGTATCTGGCAGTTCTGGTTTCTTTACTGAAATATATGCCCAATGTTCACCCCATTCAGCTCCCTGTTTTATCCATTTTTTTAAAATTGAAATTTCTTCTTTGCTCAGGGGATCATGTTTGTAAGGCATTCTTTCATCGGGATCATTGTTAGTTATCCTTCTTATCATTTCACTCTTCCCGGGATAACCAGGTACAATTGGGTACTTGCCTGACTTGGCTGGTTTCAATGCATCTTCCCTGAATAATAAACTGAAATTTGATTTTGCTTTTACTCCTCCGTGGCAGGCAATACATTTTTTGTTGAAGATGGGTTTAATCTGTGTATTGTAATCTATCTTCTCCTTACTGCTTGAAAAATAATAGATCAAACCACCGACTATTATCAAAGTAAGTATTACAAGAAATCTTTTTATAGGAAGCATCGTTTAGGGCAGCATTTGTGATGCTTAAAGTTAAGAAGTTTGTCCTGCACTGCCCTTCAGGGGGTGTCAAATAAAGAAGATTTTCAAAACTATTGGAAAAGAAGTGGAAATTTATTTCTCCAACAGCGTTTCATCAATTAAATATGCCGCCACTCTGTTCACATTATCATTCCCTTTGCGATCGATCATATAAACCTTAAATGAAGTAATTGTTTTAACAGGAAAAGTAAGAATTCGTCTTCTACCAATGGTTGTCCCGGTAATTTCCCCCATTTTCTGATCATTATTAAATAACGCAATTTTAAAACGCTCAATACCCTGGCCAAGATGAATAGCTTCACGCAAAACAATACAGTTTACAGCAGTTGCTTTTGCAAGTTGAATAGTAAAACCCTGTTGATTGATCCCGTACACATAACCTTTCTTATCTAAAGCATGATAACTGATAGAGTCTTTTAAAAATTCATCTTCATTTATTTCCCAATATGCCTTAGCATCCAGTAATAAGTTATTATTGAAATTCTGATCTCTTAATTTCTTAAATGCCATCAATGCCACAGAATCATTTTCATTGATCAAACCTCTTCTGTCTGGCGGCACATTTAATAAAAGATTTGAACCACGGCCAACGGATTTTAAATAAAGATCAAATAACTGCTCACCACTCTTCACTTTGCTGTCTTCATTGCCATGCCAAAACCATCCCGGCCTGATGCTCACATCACACTCTGCCGGTATCCATGCTTTGCCATATGCATTGCCGGTGTTTAATGTGTCGGTCGATGGGGCGCCGGCTCCAGCAGTATATCCTGCAGTGTCGAGATAATTCCAGTTTGTTTTACCAGCAATTCCATTTTCATTTCCTACCCAACGGATCTGCGGGCCCACGTCACTGAACACAACTGTATTGGGAGAAAGTGTCTTGACGGTTTTCTTGAATCTATCCCAATCATAAACTTGTTTTTTTCCATTCGGGCCTTCGCCATTTGCCCCATCCCACCACAGTTCCCAAATAGGCCCATAGTTTGTAAAGATCTCTTTCATCATGTTTACAAAAACATCATTGTATTGCGGCGTTCCATATTTTGGATGATTACGATCCCATGGAGAAATATATACACCGAATTTTAAACCATACTCTTTACATGCCTGTGATAATTCTTTCAACACATCTCCTTTCCCATTCTTCCATTTACTTTCCCGAACCGTATGCGTTGAATATTTACTTGGCCATAAGCAAAAACCATCATGGTGTTTTGCAGTGATGATCACTGCTTTTGCTCCTGCCTGTTTAGCAATTCTTACCCACTGTCTGCAATCGAGACCTGTTGGATTAAAAATATCTTCCGGTTCATCACCATGCCCCCATTCCTTATCAGTAAAAGTGTTTGGTCCAAAATGAAAAAAGAAATAATATTCCATTTCATGCCAGGCAAGCTGCTGCTTTGTTGGTAAAGGTGTTTTGCTTACCTGTGCGTGGAGAGTTACGGAAAAAGAGAATAATAATAAATAAAATAATATTTTTTTCATTTCCTAAGTACAGATTTAATTTCTGGTGAAATAGGATGACTGGCTTTATAAGTAACTCCTAAAAGCTTTGCGATAGTTTGCGCAAATTGATCCTGGAATAATTGAACATTATTTTTTTGTTCCCCGGATGAAGGAATGCCGGAACCCATCGCTGCAAACCAAATTTGATAGGCATCAGCGATCCCGCTACCATGGCTTGTCCACTCTTCTTTATTTATATCACCCCTGCCATGATCGGTTGTTATAAAGATGGCCGTTTTATTTTTATACTGCGGATCGTTTTGCACAAAAGTCCAAATCTCTTTTATCCATTTATCTGCTAAATGAGCAGCATCAAGATAGGAACGATAATAACCATGATGCGCCCATTCATCTGTTTCACCATAAGATATATAAAGCACTTTTGGTTTTTTTGTTTTTAAATATTCCATTGCTGCATAATGCGTAAATACATCCAAACATTCAGCATTACCAAATGGACGATAAGAATCCTGCATCATTGCGTTTATTAGTTTTTCATTTGGTGTTGGGTTCTTTCCGCCGATCGTATCAAAAGCTGAAAAAACAGGAAGGCCGCTTCTTTGCTGGTTTAATATTCTATCGAATGCATCCCACGCTCCAAAAGCGGCTACTTTATTTTTAAATTTTGATTGTTGATTTAAAAATTCTAAAACAGTAACATGAGGATTGGGCGGAAATTCATTTGAATCGATCGTTGAATCAGCAAAACCAGTCATGATCTCACTATAACCCGGGTAACTAAACCAATGAGGGTTTGCATTATTAACTTTATTATCGATTTTCCTGTTACCATATATCTGACCGTGATTGACAATTGTATTCCAAAAAAATGGCATTAGTTTTTTTCTTCTTTCGTTTTCATTATTGCTCCAGTATTTTTCAAAAATATAACTACTGTCACCCTGGTTAAATTTAGAATTGTTGGCGATCGCCGAATCCATTCCTTTAAATACCTCTTGCCAGCGAAAACCATCGGTTGTTATTATAATAATATTCTCTGCCTGCTGAGCAATACCGGCAAAAGATGTTATAAGGTAGACAATAGCTAATACAAGTCGGATCATAGAAATGTTATTAATTAGTAACTTTTAAAACCCATACATAATCGCTGGCACTTTTTGCAACTCGTGGAATTGTTATCTCCACCGCATCACCATTTTGCTTCCAGCTTATTTTTGATTTGCTACCCAACAGTTCTATCCTGTTGGTTTTGGAAAATGAAAAACGGGTCAATAAAATTTTATCAGCTGGAAAATCGAACAAGAAAATATATTTCGTTTTTCCATCCTTTGATTGAGTGAACCTGATCTTTTCACCTTCGCCAAACACTGAATACATTCTTGAATTATAAATAGCTTGGCTGTTGATCTTCATCCAGGCACCGATCTGCTTTAATCTTAGATATGCTGTATCATCAAACTCACCCTCAGGACTGGGACCAATGTTCAATAAATAATTTCCCCCCTTGCTTACAATGTCCACCAGTTTTTCTATGATCTCATTTGCAGGTTTGTAAACATCATTGGGCACATAGCTCCAGCTACCAGCCATTGTCATGCATGTTTCCCATGGATAAGGCAATCCATTTTCAGGAATATGTTGTTCGGGTGTCAGGTAATTTTGTTGTTCACCCGGCACAGCCCTGTCAACAATAATTAATTCAGGTTGTTTAGCTCGCACTTCTTTTACAAGCCTGGGCATATCTATATCCTGGTTTTGCGGGTTGCGTGCCCATCTTGACCCTTCATATATTTCAGTCAAATTGTTTTTGACTTCCTCATCTGAAGTCTTTTTTACCCAACCGCCATCCAGCCAAAGAATATCAAGCTTACCATAATCGGTTACCAGCTCGTTTATTTGGTTATGGGTATAATCAACGAATTTTTTCCATTGCTCCGGATATTTTTGTATCGAATAATTCGCATTCCGGTCAGCCGGAGGAAATTTCTTCCACCAATAATAATCGCTGTGCCAATCAGGTTTTGAAAAATAAGCCCCTGTCCAGAATCCTTCATTTCTGAAAGCATTGAATATTTCTTTTGCCACGTTGCTTCTTGGATCGGAAGAGAACGGTGTACCCTTATCTGTGATCTTGTAATCGGTATACTTGGTATCAAACATACAAAAGCCATCATGATGTTTGGTGGTGAAGACAACGTATTTCATTCCTGCTTCCTTAGCTGCGAGTGCCCATTTTTTCGGATTGAATTTAACTGGGTTAAAAGTATTTTTTAAAGCCTCATACTTTTTTACATAGTCAAAATAATTATCGGCCACTCCAGGTTTCCTGGCACCGGTTGCCCAACCCAGGTCTTCAGGGCAAATGCTCCAGCTTTCTACAATTCCCCATTGACTGTAAGTACCCCAATGCATCAACAACCCAAACTTCAGGTCTTTCCATTGCTCCAGTCTTCTTTGAATGGCTGTATCTGGATCCGGATAATACTCCTGGTGTTGAGCAAAGCTTCGTCCAAAAAACAAAACGACACAAAAAAAGAATGTAATAAGCCTGCAGATAAACCTGAACGAACACATTTATTTTTGAATTTATTTATTATAAGGTCCTGTCAAGATGCGTGTACCCTCCATCCACATAAATAAGCTGCCCTGTTGTATGACTTGATCTTTCAGAAAGAAGAAATACAACCATATCAGCGATCTCCTCAGCAGTTGTCATTCTTTTGCCTAATGGGATTTTATCAGTGATCGATCTTAATTTTTCTTCCGGGTTTGGCAAAGTCGTTATCCATTTTTCATAAAGCGGTGTATAGCATTCAGCAACGATCACCGCATTTACTCTTATTCCATATTTTAATAATTCTACAGCCCATTCTCTTGTTAATGCATTACGTCCGCCATTAGATGCCGCATATGCAGATGTATTTCCTTGTCCTGTTTCGGCTACCTTGCTTCCGATATTTACAATAACTCCTTTACTTTTTATCAGTTCAGGTAAAGCATGATGAGCCATCAAATAATAATGCACCACATTTTTATGAAGCGATGCAATGAATGCTTCATAATTTCCTTTTTCCAACCCTACACCATCATTAACACCGGCATTATTTACTAATCCGTCTATCCTTCCAAATTTTTCTACCGTTGCCTTAACGGCATTTTCGCATGCTTCCGGATGAGTGAGTTCAGCAGTTATGCCGAAACCAGCCCTAACTTCTTTAATGATCGCATCATTATCATTTGCATCACGGCCAACAACAACAGGTATAGCACCTTCTGCAGCTAACGATTTGGTGATCCCTGCTCCAATTCCTTTAGCTCCTCCGGTAACAATGATGACCTTATCTTTTAAATTTAAATTCATATTTATAAATTATAAAATGAAATCGCATTCTCGCCAAGTACTTTTAATCTATCTTCTTCAACAAAATTTTCCATGTATTTCTCCAATAGACTTTTCCATTGCACATAAATTCCCGAGAGTAACATAACAGGCCAATCACTTCCAAACATTAAACGGTCCGTTTCGAATGCTTCAAATACTGTATCAAGGTATGGATAAAAATCACCGGCACTCCATTGCTTCCATTTTGTTTCTGTAAATAATCCGGAAAGCTTACAGTACACATTCGGATGTTGCGCCATTTCTTTCATTAAAATCCTCCATTCATCAATATTCTTTTTCCCAATATCTGGTTTTGCGCAGTGATCAATAACAAATTTTTGTTTTGGAAATTTTGAAACAAATTCTAATGCTGGTGTTAATTGATAATGATAAATCAGAATATCATAAGTATAATTGTATTGGGCCAATGCCTTAATACCACTTTGAAAATCCTCTCTTAATAAAAAATCATCAGGTTCAGATTGCACTATATGACGCCAACCTTTAATACGATTATACTGGGAAAAGAATTGAAGTCTTTCTTCAACGTTTTTACTTTGCAGATCAGTCCACCCAACAACTCCTTTTATTTCAGGATGTGTTTTTGCAAGCTCAACCAAAAAATGTGTTTCATATTCACTCTGTCCAGCCTGGACTGCTACACAACCATCAACGCCGTTTCTTTTGAGTGTGGGAATTAAGTGGGAAGGTAAATGATCCTGTTTCAGGATCTTCATTTCATCGGTGATCCATGCATCTCTTTTCTTATCATACTTCCATAAATGTACATGTGTATCGATTATCATGGTAGTCAGAATTCAGTAGTCAGGATTCAGAATTATTATCAATTGCGGTAATATAAGCATCTAAAATTTTGCTTACTTCTATTAATAGTTCAGAAAGAGAATGATTCTCACCATATTTTAGATCTTTTGCAAGAATTAAATAATATCTGCTTTCTTCAACAGAACCTTGAGACATATTGTAAAATCTGATCTTATCTTTATTTGATTTTTTCTTAAATCCTTCTGCAATATTTGCTGCAATTGAAACGGCAGCTCGTCTAAATTGGGAAGTTAGGGCATAAATTTCCTCTCTTGGAAATTTTGCTGTATATAAATACACATCTAACACAAATTTGTGTGCTTTTTGCCATACAATTAGATCAGTAAAGTTTTTTGCTGGTTCCATAAACGGTTTAATGTTTTTGAAGTAGCACTTCTTCTGAATCCTGACTACTGAATTCTATCTCCTAACGTCATCTACTCCTGCAAACTAAAAATCTTATCCATCAAGATCCATTTCTCTCCTGTCTTTGCCCACGGCAATGCTTGTTGAAATTTCCACATCAGGTTTTCCCATTCCTGAACTTTGGAGTTTGTTGCATCCATTGAGGATTTCTTTTCAAAACTAAAATCCTCATTCGCTTCTATGATCATAAACATCCTGTTGCCTGTACGATAAATATCTAATACTTCTATGCCCGAGCCTTTAATACTCTTGATTATTTCCGGCCAAACATTTTTATGATAACTCTCATATTCAGCGATCAATTTGGTATCCTCCTTCAGATCCAAAGCAAGACAAAATCTTTTCATTAGCTTAAGGTTTATTCTTTATACGCTACTGCTTTCTGCCTGCTACTACCCAAACCATGAATACCTAACTCCATCACATCGCCGGGTTTTATATACACCGGTTCTGGTTTTTGCCCCAAGCCTACACCTGCTGGTGTTCCTGTTGAAATAATATCTCCGGGTAACAAAGTCATGAATTGGCTTAAATAAGAAACGAGATGCGGAATTTTAAAAACAAGATTCTTTGTATTTCCATCCTGCATCATTGTTCCATTAACAGTTAACCAAAGTCGCAGATCATTTACATCCTGAATTTCATCTTGAGTTGCTAAAAATGGTCCAAGTGGTGCAAACGTGTCACAGCTTTTTCCTTTTACCCACTGACCAGCTCTTTCTAATTGAAATTCCCGTTCGCTGTAATCATTGTGCAAAAGATAACCCGCTACATAATTTAATGCATCAGCTTCCTTAACATAAGATGCTTTTTTGGCAATAACAAATGCAAGTTCAACTTCCCAATCAGTCTTCTTACTGTTTTTAGGAATAGTGAGATCGTCATTCGGCCCAACAATAGCAGTAGTTGCTTTAAAAAAAATAACAGGTTCAGGAGGTAGTTGCATTTTACTCTCAGTCGCATGATCAGAATAATTCAAGCCAATGCAAATGATCTTAGAAGGTCTTGCAATTGGCGGACCAAGACGAGTATCTCTCGAAATTTCTTTTAAAGTTTTTTCGGTGACAATTGTTTTAAGTAATGCGAGGCCATCGCTTTCAAAAAACTTTTCATCATAATCATGAATGTATTCCGATACATCAAACCAGATGTCATTAATAATAACACCAGGTTTTTCTTTGCCGACTTCACCAAAACGAATCAGTTTCATCTCATTTTATTTTAGATCCAATTGAATAATAGTGTCAATATCATCCAGCACAACTCCATCAATATAAATAAAAGTCCCTTCAGGTTGCTGTTTGAATTTTACTTCCTTATTCCCATTCAATAAAAAAGCTTTTGATATCTTTTCTTTTAATTCAGGAATAAAAATAAAAGCAGGGTTCTCTGGTTTATTGAGAATGTGCATATAAACCATTTTGTTTTTTATGGTCATCGTCCCCCAGTCCTTCGGCGGAATAATATTCCCTCTTGTTCCATAAATAGTTTGTCCATTCTGCTCCATCCATTTACCAACTGCTTTTAAAGTGTCGGCAAATTCCGGTTGAATAGTTCCATCGGGCATAGGACCAACATTCAATAAAAAGTTTGCATTATAACCTGCCGCTTTTACTACATATTGAATTATTTTTTTTACTGACTTATAATTCCTGTCAGTGATATTAAAACCCCAGCTGTCATTCATTGTCTCGCAGGTTTCTAATGGTAATGCAGAAACTGATGCGCCACCAAATCCGGTTGTATTATGCCCGGGCAGATCTTTTTCAAATGCCTGAAAATCTTCTCCAGGAATAGGCGTTAAATGATGATTGTTGCTGATCAAACATGCCGGTTGTAAACTATGAATGAGTTTATAGATCTCATCATAATGCCAGTTCACTTTTGAAACCTGTTTTTTATCTTGATCGTTATCCAATTGATCCCAGTGACCATCAAACCAGATGCCTGATATTTCTCCATAGTTCGTAAGCAATTCAGTTAACTGAGCTTTCATGAAATTGATATAATGCTCCCAATTACTTTTTTCAGTTCTTCCGGTCCCTTTGCCTGTTCTGCCGGTTTCATATTGATAATCGCTGCGATACCAATCAAGCAATGAATAATAACAGAAAAGCTTGAGGCCTTGTTTATGACATTCATCGGCGAGTTGCTTCAATGCATCTTTGTGATAAGGAGTATTTGTAATTTTCCAGTCAGATTGTTTTGTATCCCAATTGCTGAATCCATCATGGTGACGGGTGATAAAAGTGATATATTTCATACCCGCAGCTTTTGCAATGCCAACCCACTTAGCGGCATCAAAATTCTGAGGGTTAAAAATTTGCACCAGCTTTGTATATTCATCAACTTTAATATTCCTGTTATTCATCACCCACTCGCCGGCACCAAGTACACTTGATGCACCCCAGTGAATGAACATGCCGAATTTATTATCCTGGAATTCTTTTCTTGCTGTAAGATTTTCCGGTGTAGGTGTATAAGATTGCGCATTTATATACAAGCTAAAGAAAACTGAAAGTAAAATTGAAATTGATCTTTTCATGTCATTTTTAATTAAGCAGAATTCAAATAAATTTTAAAATATACCTTTTTTCCTCCTGATCCCTATAATCACATTGATCCTGGTTCTGATTTAATTATTGAGTTTAACAAAGCCTCCATCTACAAGGTAATCACATCCTGTAATAAAAGATGCCTCATCACTGCACAGATATAATGCAAGTGCTGCAACTTCATCCGGTGTTCCCATTCTTCCTATCGGCTGCGTCTTTGAAAGTTTCTCAAACATCTCTTCCTCTTTACCGGGATAAGTATTTTTTAAAAAACCATCGACAAACGGCGTGTGTACTCTTGCCGGTGAAATAGAATTACAGCGGATATTTTCCTGTAAATAATCTTTTGCAACACTTAATGTCATTGCCATCACTGCTCCCTTTGTTGTACTATATGCAAACCGATCAGGTATGCCAACATGCGCTGCGACAGATGCCATATTGGTGATACAACCACCACCGACTTTTTTTAATTGAGGTATTGCGGCATGTATACAATTATAAACTCCTTTTACATTTACAGACATTACCTTATCGAAATCTTCTTCTTTGGTGTTATCCGCCTTGCCTATATGAGCAATTCCAGCATTATTGACAAGGATATTTATGGCGCCGATATTTTCAAATATTGTAAGAACTTCGTGTTGATTTGCAACATTGCATTTCTGTACAAAGACTTTACCATTCTCTTTTTTGATCTCATCGGCAGTTTCATTTGCACTGTCAGTATTCCATTCTAAAATATGAACAGTGGCTCCCTGTTTTGCAAAAATTTTTGCAATAGCTTTTCCTATTCCACTGCCACCACCGGTGATCACTGCAATTTTATTATTAAGACGAAACATTTATTTGTTTTATTTTATAACCTTTCCATGCAAACCATGCTACTGCTATAAAGCAAAGTAAAGGTATGATATAGGCCTTTTGCATGCTGCCGGTATAATCTGAAATTCCACCCATCAACACCGGAGCTAATGCCCCTCCAACAATTGCCATGACCAGTAACGATGACGCCATTTTTGTTTCTTCTCCTAATTCTTTTATACCCAAAGCAAAAATTGTAGGGAACATGATCGACATGAAAAATGGAACTGCTGTCACTGCATATACCGCAACCTTGCCATGTGTATTTAATGCGATAACAAGTAAAAGAATATTGATGATCGCATATATCAACAATAACTTTTGCGGTTTAATAAATTTCATCAGGAATGTGCCGGCAAAACGGCCAATCATAAAACCGACCATGGCAATTGATCCCCATAAGTAGGATGCTGGTTTTTCGCCAAGGTCCATTACCTGTTTTGAAAAGCGTATAAAGAAACTACCTACGCCAACCTGCGCACCCACATAAAAGAACTGTGCAAAAACAGCCCAACGGACATGAGAATGACGTAATACTTTTAATGAAAAACCTGTATGAGCATCAGCGGAATCTGACTCTTTTACTTCCGGTAATTTGGTTAAAAGAAAACCGATAGTAACGATGACCACAACAGCAGCAATTATTAAATAAGGAATTTTTACTGTGTCGGCCTCAGATTGCAAATATGCATTGAGTGTCCCATTTGCAGCCATTTGATTCAATTCCTCTTTTGTATGTTCAACGCCGGATAAAATAAATTTACCTCCGATAAGCGGGGCTACGAATGCACCGACTCCATTAAATGATTGAGCAAAATTTAATCGTTGTTCTGAGGTTTCTTTCGGCCCTAATATTGAAATGTATGGATTGGCAACTGTTTCAAGAAAGGTAGCACCTGAAGCAAGAATAAATAATGCGGCAAGAAATAAACCGAATGTTCTGCCAGATGCTGCAGGTATAAATAATAATGCTCCTGCTGCATAAAGACATAATCCTATTATTATTCCTCGTTTATATCCATATCTATGCATCACCAATCCGGCTGGAATAGCAATAGAAAAATAACCGAGATAAACAGCAAGATCAATGAACGATGATTGCGTATCGCTAAGCTGACAAGCTTTTTTTAAATGCGGGATCAGAATCGGATTTGTATTGTGTAAAAAAGCCCAAAGAAAAAAAAGACTGGTGACAAGTATAAAAGCAAAAAGAAAAGAGTTCCTGGTTTGGTTCATATAAGCATTTAATTAATGAAATAATAAATCCCCTGGTATCACTTCTTTCTTTCCACCTTCTGTCTGCATAGAAACTTTTAATGAATTGCCGCCGCCACTATCAAAGTAAAGAACTTTTATTTTATGAAAACCTTTTTTCAATGCTGCTTTGCCGCTTTTTTCTACATTGCCATGGTCGCCATCGTTGTTCACTATTTCTTCATCATCGATATAGAGCATGCTCCCATCATCTGAATCGGTAAAGAAAGTGTAAATACCGTCTTTCAATACTTTAATATAGCCCGTGAACTCAAATGCAAACTTATCAGTACGTTGCTTTTTATTATTTGAAATTATTTCAGTTATCCCGGTTGATGTTGGATTATTATTAATGGCGCTAAGATCAATTTTTCCTGTTGGCTCAAAATATTTATAGGCAATGCCGGTTTTTACATTCGAAATTTTTAGATCGCTTTTCCATTCATAAGTTTTAATTTCCGATGTAACAATTGCACTGGGAATTAATGATGCATAGTTCTCGCCTGAACCTCCCATCATTGCGATAGCCTTTAAAGTAAAAGATTTTTCAGCTGTAAACGGTCCGTTATAAATTTTTGAAGATTGAAGTGGCTCTGACCCATCTGTTGTATAATAAATCAAAGTACCTAAATCAGTACTTATCGTTACAGTTGGTTTCATAGCATCTTTCGAATAATCCAATTTTATTACCGGTTTTGAGGCAAATCTTCCAAAATTTTCAATCTTCACGGCATAAGCATATGGCGACGTTATTTTGTTTGGATTGTATTCTGGTAAACCGATCTCAACATTTACTCCCATTTGTTTCCATTGCAAATTTTCTTTTGTAGAAAGAAAACTGATCTTAGTTCCCGCCGGCAGCGTTACATCTTTTAAAATAAGTTTTCTATTATCAGGATACTTCGGAAAAATGGCGAATAGATTGTTGTTTGTTGAGTTATAAGTATGGAAAACTTCTTTTACTGCATAACCGGGTTCAGGATCAACAGTAAGCTTTAGCATGATATCGCCTTCGCCTTTCCAATCTTTCTTTCCATCACTCCATTGAAATGGAGTTTTCCATTTTCTTGTATTGTAGATCGCCTCTCCGTTTATTTTCAACCATTCACCTATTTGTAATAAACGTTCCTGCATGATCGGGGGAATTTTTCCATGCTCATCTGGGCCGATATCTAATAAGAAATTTCCACCCCGACTTACTTTGTCAATCAATGCAACTACTAATGATTGGGTAGAATTATAGTCCCATGCATCTTCTTCACGATTATAACCATAGCTATAACCCATGCCGCGACTTTCTTCCCAGTCGTGATCTTCAAAATCAAGATTTGGTTGATACTCGGGTGTATAAATACCACCATGATTAAAACGAACTCCGGCACCCCAGCGATCATTCACTATCACTTTATCTTTTACAGGGCTTTCATTATATAACCATGCAAGAAATTCCTGGCTCTTCCAAGTCTCGGGCGGCGCATCCCAATCACCATCTGTCCAAAAAACATCCGGCTGATAATTATTAATGAGCTCTTTCATTTGTGGCCATACATGCTCAGTTGCATATTTCTTTGGATCACTTTTCCAAAGAGGATTGAACCATTCGTATAATGAATAATACATTCCTGCATGTACAGAAGTTTTGCGAACCGCTTTGAACAAATCACCGATCAGGTCTCTTTTCGGACCAATATCTTTTGCATTCCATGGGAAGCCCCATGTTTTATTGGCGTTTTGATTTGGCCATAATGTAAACCCGTCATGATGTTTTGATGTAAGCACTATATATTTTGCGCCGGATGCCTCAAACAATTTTGCCCAATCATCAGGATTAAATAACTCTGCTTTAAAATCATAAGCAAGATCATAGTAAGTTCTGTTTCCAAATTTTTCTTTATGAAATTTTTGTCTTGCCGTATCTGTTGTTTGCAAACCTTGTTGATACCATTCGGCATAATTTCCTTTCGTACTCCAACCAGGTACTGAATAAACACCCCAATGAATAAAGATGCCAAATTTTGAATTCTTGAACCATTGTGGTGTTGGCCGTTTATCAAGCGATTCCCAGTTGGGTTGATAGGTTTGTGCTGATAAATTAATAGTTAAACACAGCAGGCAAAATGCACAAAAATTTTTCATGTAACGATGCAACGATTTGCGGCTAAAAGTAAAGCATTGGCATCAACCAATCTAAAATTGGCGCAACCGTTTGCCGCATTGACTTACCTTTGCGCCGATATTTCAAAATCAAATAAATTATATGGACTACAGGATAGAAAAAGATACAATGGGCGAGGTAAAGGTTCCGGTTGATGCGTATTACGGAGCGCAAACTCAACGCAGTATGGATAATTTTAAGATCGCACAGGATATTAATCGCATGCCTAAAGAGATCATCAAAGCTTTCGCCTATTTAAAAAAGGCGGCAGCTATTACTAATCTTGAAGCGGGTGTTTTATCCAAAGAAAAATCTGACCTGATCGGGAAAGTTTGTGATGAAATATTAGAAGGAAAGCTTGATGCATATTTCCCATTGGTAGTTTGGCAAACCGGAAGCGGTACGCAAAGCAATATGAATGTAAACGAAGTAGTCGCCTATCGCGGTCATGTGATCAATGGAGGAAATCTTTCCGACAAAGAAAAATTTTTACAGCCCAATGATGATGTAAATAAGTCGCAATCTTCAAATGATACGTTTCCGACGGCCATGCATATTGCTGCTTATAAAATATTAATTGAAACAACAATACCGGGAATTGAAAAGCTAAGAAATACATTAGCAGAAAAGAGTAAGCAGTTCATGAAAGTGGTGAAGATCGGCCGCACACATTTTATGGATGCAACCCCACTTACTGTCGGACAGGAATTCAGTGGTTATGCATCTCAACTTGATCATGGATTAAAAGCAATTAAAAATACGTTGGCACATTTGAGTGAGTTGGCATTGGGAGGAACAGCTGTAGGAACAGGCATAAATACACCTGCTAATTATTCTGAGAATGTTGCAAAGCATATTGCAAAACTTACTGGCTTACCTTTTATCACCGCCGATAATAAATTTGAAGCATTGGCTGCTCATGATGCGATCGTGGAAGCACACGGTGCATTAAAAACAGTTGCGGTGAGCTTAATGAAAATTGCAAATGATATCCGTATGCTTTCATCAGGTCCACGTAGCGGAATCGGTGAAATACATATTCCGGATAATGAACCAGGATCTTCTATTATGCCGGGGAAAGTAAACCCAACCCAATGCGAAGCATTGACAATGATCGTTGCGCAAGTGTTGGGTAATGATGTGGCAATTAATATTGGCGGAGCCACCGGGCATTTTGAATTGAATGTTTTTAAACCCGTAATGATCTATAATTTTTTGCACAGTGCAAGACTGATCGGCGATGGTTGTGTTTCATTTAATGATAAATGTGCAGTAGGTCTTGAGCCCATCGAAGCAAATATTAAAAAGCATGTTGATAATAGCCTGATGCTCGTAACTGCTTTGAATACAAAGATCGGTTATTACAAAGCGGCAGAAATTGCACAGAAAGCCCACAAAGAAGGAACAACTTTAAAAGAGATGGCTGTTAAACTCGGGTATGTTACTTCTGAGCAATTTGATGAGTGGGTGGATCCAATGAGGATGGTGGGAAAGATTGATTGATGATCTTATTTTTTCTTTTCCCTAATTAAATTAACACCAACAGTTAAGCGGAAGTTGATTGGCTCACCGGGAGTATATCGCCAGTCATTTGGTGTTACTAAAGAATTGAAAAAACCCAAAGCGGCATAAGTAGTATTAGTGATGTTGTACAGATTCAAACTGATATTGAATCTCGGATTTTGATAACTTACTGCTGCGTCCAGTAAGTTATAAACCGGCAGGAATATATTTCCGGTTCCGGGATTCTCGAACTCTAAAGCGCTGCGCTTTCCCATATATTGATAGCCGGAACTCAGCGAAAGACCCTTCAATTTACCCTTTATAAATTTGTATTTTATCCAGAGATTGAGAGAATGATCAGGTACACCAAAATTTTTCATACCAATAAGGGTTGGATCATTGTCTTTCGTAACTTCTGCATTGTTATAAGCGTAGTTAGCATTAACTGTAAAAGCAGGAGTGATATTTCCTGTCATGTCAAGATCAATTCCATTACTTATTATCTGGCCGGTTTGAATAGAATATCCAGGGTTTGCCGGGTCTGCTGTTAAATTGTTATTCTTTACAATATGGTAAACTGAAAAATTCAAACCTAATTTTTTATCGAAGAAATAACTTTTCAGCCCGGTCTCAATATTATACCCTGTTACGGGTTTGAAAGGCTTATTTTCAACATTTCCTGCTCCTCTGGTCTGTGGCAAAAAACTCGGGGGCACAAAACATTGATCGTATAAAGAGTAAATGGAAAAATTTTCCGAGAATAACCAGGTTAATCCTGCACGGGGGGTGAACACATTGAACTTTGTGCTTTTAAGATAATCGGGAATGCTATTGATACCTATCCATTTAATGTATGAATGCGTGAAGCGACCGGCAATCGTTATTACCAATTTGTTTGCAATTTTTATATGATCCTGAAGATAAAGAGCAACCCACCCGTCCCGAAAATCACGAGGCGGATCTTCTTTAATTCTCAATAAGTCCGGATCTATATAATAATCGGGGTTGGGAATATACAGACCCCAATTATTTTGTCCCGAGTAACTACGGGGCAATCTACTTACATACGCATTACAATAATCAAGTCCTGCCAAAACTTTGTGTTCAAATTTTTTCCCGGTATAAAATTTTCCATCAATATATATTTGGGCTGCTTTGGTAGAATTATACCAGTTACTAAAATTAAAAAACCGGTGGAGCGTATCATTCAAGACCGGTATATCCGGATCAGT
>Ga0207641_10000277_pt1 | contig 64441 bp, 63 predicted proteins | sample KBSSwiS62_FD_184306 | JGI IMG/M metagenome (GOLD analysis project Ga0207641, IMG submission 184306) | Switchgrass rhizosphere microbial communities from Kellogg Biological Station, Michigan, USA - KBS Switchgrass S6-2 (SPAdes) (version 2) | ecosystem: Host-associated > Plants > Roots >...
GATAATAGATCGATCCCACCCCGCGCACCCCGTAGAAGGCGACGACCATCCGCTCGCGCCGGTTCAGGTCGGTCCCCTTCAGCCCCGCCATCCCCGCCGCCGGCCGGATCAGCAGCACCAGCGCCGCCGCGATCGCCGCGTGCGTCCAGTCGAGCTCGGGCCACAGCCGCGGCATCACCGCGCCGATCGAAAGCAGGATCAGCGCGGTCAGCGCCAGCTCGATCGTCTCGTTGAAGCCGTGCAGCTTGCCGTGGAATTCATGCTCCGCCTCCACCCGCCGCAGCGTCAGCCCCGCCACGAACGATGCGATGAAGCCATAGCCCTCGATCATCTCGGTCGCCCCGTAGCAGAGCAGCACCCCGGCCAGCCCGATCACCCCCGAGCTCGTATCGGCCAGCACATTGCCGCGCGGAATCGCAAAGAGCACGCGCCCCAGCAGCCAGCCGATCGCCACCCCCGCGACGCAGCCGACCGCGATCCGGTACAGCACGTCGAGCAGGAACCAGTCGACGATCAGCGAATGCGCCGCGAAGCCCGCCGATCCCGCCAGCAGCCCGAGATAGACGAAGGGAAAGGCCAGCCCGTCGTTCAGCCCCGCCTCGGTCGTCAGCGCGAAGCGCACCGGATGCTCGCCGCCTTCGGTCGGCGGCCCCACCTGCACGTCGCCGGCCAGCACCGGATCGGTCGGCGCCAGCACCGCGCCCAGCAGGATCGCCCCCGCCAGCGTCATCCCGGCCAGGGTAAAGCCCAGCAGCGCCACCGCCGCGATCGTCAGCGGCATCGTGATCGCCAGCAGCCGCACCGTCGGCCGCCAGCGGCCATAATCCGAAAGGCTGTCGATCCGCAGCCCGGTCCCGAACAGCGCCACGATCACCGCCAGCTCGCTCGTCACCTCCCAATAAAGCGGCGCCCGGCGCGGATCGATCAGATCGGGCAGCCCCGGCACGAACGACAGCCCGGCCATGCCGATCAGGATCAGCAACGCGGACGCGGCGGGCTCGCGCCCCGAAACGAACCGCGGCAGCCAGAACGCCAGGATCGTCGCCCCGCCGATGACGAGCAGCGTCAGCGGATAGGGCCCGGCATCGAAGAATCGGTCTTGCTGCAATAGTCCCCCACGCGTTGTGACGAGCCCGGGTTGTGTGTGGGCTCATGGCGGAGAACACGCGAGAGGGGAGTGTGTTGCTCGGGCGGCAACGTGGGCGAGGCGAAGGGGGAGGGTGGTGGCCGGAGTCTTCGCTGTGGCGGTGGGAGTGGACCAGTCCGGTTATCTCGATGCCATATTCGCGAACGACTGCTTACGCCTTAAAAGTGGTCTTACGACGCAGGTGCAGCTGATCTCAAAAGCGGCCGTATCTAGCCCGGTTGAATGACTGCCCCTTAGGTTGTCGGCGTTGGAACGCGCGAACTCGTTGGCTCAATGATAGCCTGAGATACAGCGGATGGGTGTAGGTATGTGGCTGGCGGGGGCCTCACCATTGCCCGCGCCCCACCACGCTAAAGGCGTGCGTCAATCCAGGCCCAGACATCCTTTTCGAGCCAGCCCGCATGGCATCCCGAATGAAGCTTGCTCACGAAAAGCCGGTCATCGTCGTCGAGCTTCTGCCGAAGGAAATCGCTCACCTGGGCGGCGCTGCTGGTGGTGGAAACCCACCGCACCGTTTCAAGCCCGCTGTCGGCCTTATGGTCGTACTTGTTGAGCTGTTCGAGGAATGCCGCGCGTGCTTTACTATAACTCGCGCCTTCCTTGTTCAGGTTCCAGGTCACAATGTAAACTGCCATCGTAGGCCTCCTTTGCCTTAGCCGCGTGGTGGGTTGGGATCGTGGCCGTGGCTGTCGCTGCTGGCGATCCGCCCGTCCTTATTATGGATGCGAAACTCGGTGCCTTGGTTGCGGCTAATCTCGCGGCCCCGCTCGATCGCTTCCGCCTTCGTGTCGAAATGTCCGCTTGCGCGTTCACCGCCGCCCCGCTTCACGTCCCAGCCGCCGCTAGGGTTGGGCACCACATGATGCGAATTTGGCCCTTTTGTCATTTGAACCTCTTTGCTTCTCTGTCGATACACTATGTATCGCTACTCCGAACAAATTGCGCGCATTGCCATTCGCTTGTCAAGGCGCTAAAATGCGTCTAGTCCGAACTTTATTATCAGGAGCAAAATGACGCCCCCCAATCCGCTTGGCGACCGTATCCGCACCCTCAGAAAGGAACGTGGGCTCACCCTCGACCAGCTCGCCGAACAGAGTGGCTCCAGCAAAAGTTACATCTGGGAACTGGAAAACAAAAACCCGCCCCGCCCGTCAGCCGAAAAGCTGTCTAAGATTGCGGCTCAGTTGGGCACGACCATCGAATACCTGTTGGAGGGCGAAGCCTCACAGTCAGCGGATGAAGCGGTGGATGCTCATTTCTATCGCAATTATCAGAAAATGGATGGCCCCACGAAAGCGAAGATCAGGCGCATAGTCGAATTATGGGGGGACGACGAGTGACCAAGCCACCGTCGGCAAATCGCTGGGCGAACGATCTCACGCAGATGCTCGACCAGGTTTTTGCCGATGATGCAGACCGTTTTCCGGTCAAGGTTGCCCAAGTGGCGCGCGACTATAGCGCGCAGCGCTTCCCCGGCGATGCCATCACTCTCATTAAGGGCGCTAACCTCTCTGGCTTCGATGGGGCGCTATATAGGGCGCCCGCCGGCAAGACCGGCTGGGGCATCATCCACAATGACGCCATCCGGTCGCCCGGCCGCATCAACTTCACCGTTGCCCACGAATTTGGGCATTACCTTTTGCACCGGCTCGCCCACCCCAACGGCATTGAATGTGGCCAGCAGGATATGGTGCGCTGGGATAGCGACTACCGCGCGATCGAGCAGGAGGCCAACGGCTTCGCGGCTGGTCTCCTCATGCCGCTAAACGATTTCCGCAGGCAGATACCGCCAAAGGCAAAGCCGACGCTGGATGATCTGGCCGCCTGCGGGGACCGCTATGGAGTCTCGCTAATCGCCGCCACCCTGCGCTGGCTCGAATATGCCGAACGGCGTTCGGTGCTGGTCGTCTCGCGCGATGGTTATATTCTCTGGGCGCGTTCGAGCAAAAGCGCCCTCAGAACCGGTGCCTACTACCGCACCGCAAGCCGCTCACCGATCGAGGTGCCGCGCGCGTCACTCGCAGCAACGGCAGGCTATAGCGGCGGTAAAGTCATGGCCGAGCATGACAACGCCTGGTTCGGCGAGCCCTCGATCGAGATTGCCCTAGTTTCCGATCAATACGATTTTACAATCTCGCTTATCCACCTCCATGAACCCGTCTGGCGTCCTTGGGAGCATGAGGAAGATACCCCCGAAACCTTTGAGATGATGACGAGGCGGTAAACGTCAAACGCTGCGCGCCATCACTGTTTTCATCAGAAGCGGAATTCACGTGGTCAAAATCACCGGCCTCGATAAAATCACGCGCCAACTCAAAGAAGCACAGCAGGCCTTGGCAGAGATCGACGGTAAGCTCGGCGAGGTCAGATTCGATCCTGCCGATGCTGAAAGCATCGAAAACGCGATTGTCGCGATGGAGCAGATGATCGATGCCCGATTGGGCGCTTACGAATCGAACAGTGTGATTGGCCCCCTGGCCGAGCAGATGAAGGTCAGCTACCGGCAGGCCATTCTCGATAAAGCTGCCGCCGCGCGGCTTGAGGGCAAAACCGACTGATGGCATCTGACCTTTTTGAAGAAATCAACAACGCGCTGCTCGATATTCAGAACGCCGACTATCAGGGCGTCGGTCGTCCGCTAAAACAGCTCGCGCGCCTGCTCGATCACCCCGATCTTGCCGCGGTTAACGAGACGCTGACGCAAGGCCTCGATCTCGAGGCCTTTCTGACGAAGGATAACCAAAGGCGCGGCGGGATCGGGGGGAGCGATACCCTGCAATGGCCCGAGGACCGCCGGGAAGACCTTGGCATCCGGCTCCTGCTGATCCGTAAGGTCACGCAAAGCCCAAACGACGCCTTCCAGTTCAGCCACACTTATTATGCTACCGGCAGCCGCAAGGTAATTAACGGCATACACAGCATGAACCGGCAGCTCTTCATCCCGTTCGTGCGTGATTACAAAGCCTACGTCCTCGCCAGAGGCCAGCCAGAAACCAAGCTCGTGGGGCCTCTCTCGAACCGCATATTCATCGTTCACGGTCATGATGGTGAAGCCCGCGAGACCGTCGCTCGCTTCATCAGTCACATCGGGTTCGATCCGGTGATTCTGCACGAACAGGCCAACCGGGGCCGCACCGTCATCGAGAAGGTCGAAGCCAACAGCGATGTCAGCTTTGCCGTCGTGTTGCTCACACCCGACGACGTCGGGCGCGCAAAGGCAGACGAAGAGCTCGAGCCGCGCGCCCGGCAGAATGTGCTGCTCGAACTCGGCTACTTCATCGCCAAGCTCGGGCGTGATCGCGTCTGCGCCCTCAAGCGCGGTGATGTCGTGATCCCCAGCGATTTCGCTGGCGTAGTGTGGGAAGAGATGGATACGGCCGGCGCTTGGAAAGCCGCTTTGGGCCGCGAGCTGGAGGCGGCTGGACATCAGATCGACTGGAATAAGGTGATGCGGTGACGAACTTTTAAAAGGACGCCTTACTAGAAGTCTTGAAGGTTCGTTTAATTAGATAGGTATTTCCAAACTAATTTCCAATCCACGGAATTCCCCGTTTGGAAAACCACCGGTCAAGCATTTCGTCTAAGCTATCATCGCAATCTACGTCATTTTCTGGGTGGTGGTGAATTGATCTTAGCTGACCATCATTTAACCGATTCGAGCCGTAAGTAGAGCATCTTTTACCACTGAGAGAGACGAGAATTCGAACGTCCGTTTTTTGCCTACGTCGGAACTGAAACCTGTCTTTCTCCTTCCGGCCGAATTCCGGCCGGTTGCCGATGACGCGCTGACCCAGCCTACCCCCCCCCAACGGAACACCCCTCCGCCCCCCTTCGTTCGTCGCGCATCTTCCAAGGAGGTTCCCGATGACCGAAGTTTCGCGCGCCAAAGTCCTGATCATCGCCACCGATGGCTTCGAACAGTCCGAGCTGTTCAAGCCGCGAGAGGCGCTGCTCGATGCGGGGGCTCAGGTGACGCTTGCCTCGAACAAGAGCGGCCCGATCCAGGGCATGCGGCATGACGAGAAGGGCGATACGATCACCCCCGATGCCGCGCTCGCCGATGTCGGCGCCGATGGCTATGATGCGCTCGTCATCCCGGGCGGCGTCGCCAATCCCGATGCGCTGCGGATGGAGGAGGATGCGCTGCGCATCGTCCGCGATTTCTTCGCCAGCGGTAAGCCGGTCGCCGCGATCTGCCACGGCCCCTGGCTGCTGGCGGAGGCCGATGTGATCAAGGGGCGCAAGCTGACCAGCTGGCCCTCGATCCGCACCGATCTCGCCAATGCCGGCGGCAATGTCGTCGATCAGGAGGTCGTCGTCGACGGCAATCTGATCACCAGCCGCAAGCCCGATGATATCCCCGCCTTCAATGCCGCGCTGATCAAGGCGATCGAGGCGGCCTGAGCACGCCCCGCGCGGGCGATGTTCCCGAAATGTTCTTGCGTTTTTGGCTGGTTTGAGCTAAAGGAGGCGGTTGGCCCGGCGATCGCGCGATGCGGCGCCGTGCCGCCGCGCCGGAGCCCGCCATGCACGAACGAAACGCTTTTTCTGCCCAGCCCGAAATCCTTGCCAGTGCCCCGCGCTGCGGCGCGCGCACCCGCTGCGGCGCGGCGTGCCGATCGCCGGCGGTGCGCGGCAACCGCCGCTGCCGGATGCATGGCGGGCGCGGCAGCGGCGCGCCGCGCGGCAATCGCAATGCCTGGAAACATGGGCTGAAATCGGCGCGCATCCGCGAGATCGCCCGCTATCTGCGCGACACCAGCCCGTCGGCGATCCGGCGCATGGTCGATGCGGCGATGGCGCCGCATCGCGCATCGCCCTCCACCGCCCATCCTCGGGAGCCGCTGAGCCCGCGCTTCGAGACGGGGTTTCGTCTTCGCTCGACCCCTCCTCAGGGTGAGCGGCAGGGGGAGCCTGTTTCCGGCCGGCACATTCGCGATCCCCGAAAAACAGAAAATTCCGCCCATCAACCCCATACACCCGGATATCGCCGCGCTTGCATCGTCCGGTTCGGGCCGGGGGGAGGGGCGTCGGGGCGGTTGTTGGCGTCCGGTTCGGGCCGGGTGGAGGCGCGCGGGGGCGGGAGCGCGCTTGCCCGCCGCTTCGCTCTGCCATAGGGCATGCGCCACGATGACAATGCTTGCGGGGGGATGGGCATGGCGGCTGGTGCGATGGAGAGGGACGCGGTCGCGAAGCGCGACAGGCTCGTCATCATCGCCTCCACCCTCGGCACCGTCTTCGAATGGTATGATTTCTTCGTCTATGGGACGCTCGCCACGATCGTCGCGGGCCATTTCTTCCCGTCTGAAAACCCCACCGTCAGCTTCCTGATCTTCCTCGCCAGCTTCGGCGTCGGCTTCGGCATGCGGCCCCTGGGCGCGGTGCTGTTCGGTGTGCTCGGCGATCGGCTGGGGCGCAAATACACCTTCCTCGTCACGATCGCGATGATGGGCGTCGCGACCGCGGCGGTCGGGCTGCTGCCGACCTATGAGACGATCGGGGTCGCGGCGCCGATCCTGCTCGTCCTCTGCCGCATCCTCCAGGGCCTTGCGCTCGGCGGCGAATATGGCGGGGCTGCGATCTATGTCGCCGAGCATGCGCCGGCCAACCGCCGCGGCCTCTATACGAGCTTCATCCAGTCGGGGGTGGCCGGGGGCTTCATGCTGAGCCTCGCCGTGGTGCTCGCCTCCAACATGTTCATCGACAAGGCGGCTTTCGCCGAATGGGGCTGGCGCATTCCGTTCCTGTTCTCGGTGCTGCTGCTTGCTGTCTCGCTATGGGTGCGGCTTAAGCTCAAGGAGAGCCCGGTCTTTCAGGCGATGAAGGAAGCGGGCGAGATCGCGCGGAACCCGTTGCGGGAGAGCTTCGACAGCTGGGCGAAGGTGAAGCTGTTCCTGGTGGCGCTGTTCGGCCTCGCCGCGGGGCTGACCGTGATTTTCTACACCGCCCAGTTCCAGGCGCTCTATTTCCTGCAGAACAGCCTCCATATCGAGGATAATGCCGCCCGCGTGATCGTCGGCACCTCGGCCTTCTTCAGCCTCGCCTGGTTCATCCTGTTCGGCTGGCTGTCCGACAGGGTCGGCCGCAAGAAACCGATCGTGATCGGATATGCGCTGACGCTGGTGATGGTCTTCCCGCTGTTCCACTGGATCGCCGACGCCGCCAATCCCGCTCTGGCGGATGCGATGGCGCGCGCGCCGATCGTCGTCACCGGCAGCGACTGCAGCTATGATCCGTTCGCCAAGGAACAGGCGACCGCCTGTGGCAAGGTCCTCGACATATTGTCGAAGAAGGGCATTGCCTACAGCAAGGTCGCCGCCGCGCCGGGCGCGGCTCCGGCCGTGACGATCGGCGGCAAACCGGTCGGCGCGGTCGATGCCGACGGTCTGGAAACCGCGCTCGCGGCTGCCGGCTATGATCTGACCAAGATCACGCCATCGCCGTCTTCGGGCATCAGGATCGTGGCGCTGCTGATGCTGGTCGGCATGTTGTCGGGGATGAGCTATGGCCCGATGGCCGCGCTGCTCGTCGAGCTTTTCCCGGCGCGGGTGCGCTACACCTCGATGTCGGTGCCCTATCATGTCGGGACCGGCTATTTTGGCGGCTTTCTGCCGTTCATCAGCCAATATATCGTCGCACGCACCGGCGATCCCTTCGCCGGGCTGTGGTATATGTTCACGGTCGTCGCGGTATCGCTGGTCGTCACCGTCCTGTGGTTGCCGGAGACGGCGGGCAAGAAACTGGAATAGCGGGCGCGAAACGACCAACGCCTTCATCGTCATCCCGCGCTTGACCCGGGATCCCGCTTCCACCGCCTTCGATCAGACGCTATCGCCGCTCGCGTGACGCCCGCCGACCTTCCCCTGAGATTGAATCTCGACGGCGCCGCGCTGGTCGCGAACTGGCGCTGGCTGGCGGCGCGCGGGGGCGCCCCGGCGGGGGCCGCGATCAAGGCTGACGGCTATGGCCTCGGCGCGTCGCAGGTGGGCCGCCGGCTCGCCGAGGCGGGCTGCCGCGACTTCTTCGTCGCCACATGGGCCGAAGCCGAGGCACTCGACCCGCTGGTGCGCGACACGAGCTTTTCGGTTCTGCACGGTGTACGCGAGGAGGACATGGCGGCCGCACTCGTCTCGCGCGCCAGGCCGGTGCTCAACACGGCCGCGATGGTCGCCCGGTGGAAGGCGGCGGCGCCGGGCCGACCGTGCGACGTGATGATCGATACCGGCATGAACCGGCTCGGCCTGACGCCGGCGGAAGCCGTCTCGGGACTGCTCGACGGGCTGACGATCGATCTGCTGATGAGCCATCTCGCCTGCGGCGACGAGCCGGGCAATCCCATGAACGAGCGCCAGCGCCGCGATTTCACCGCGCTCGCCGCTCGGCTGCCGGCGGCTCGTCGCAGCCTCGCCAACTCGGCGGCTATCTGCATGGGCGCGGGCTATGGCTTCGATCTGACGCGCCCCGGTCTCGCGCTTTATGGCGGCATCCCGCGACCGGAGGCGGTGGGGTGTATCGCGCCTGTCGTCGAGATCGAAGCACAGATATTGCAGGTCCGCGACGTCGCGGTTGGCCGGACGATCGGCTATGGTGCGACCTTCACCGCGGCGGCGCCGATGCGCGTCGCCATTCTCAATCTCGGCTATGCCGACGGCTATCTGCGCGCCTTTGCCGGCAGCGGCGGCGGGTGGAGCGATGGTCGCCGTCTGCCATTGGTAGGTCGCGTGTCGATGGACCTGATCGCGATCGATATCGGCTCCGCCGATCTGCACGAGGGCGACTGGCTGCAGGTGGATTTTGCGCTGGAACCGGCGTCGACAGCGACCGGTCTCTCGCAATATGAGTTGCTGACTGGCCTCGGCAGCCGCTATCAGCGCCGCTGGACGGACTAAGGGTGATCGCGATCTTCCGCTTGATTGTCGCATTTTTCGCATCGATCGGCAGGCTCCTCATCGGCGCGCTCCAGGGCGTCGGGCGGGTCGCGGTCTTCGGCGGCACGACCGTCTCGCGCGCGATGCGCCCGCCTTATTATCCGGGGCGTGTGCTCGAGCAGCTGATGCAGATCGGCTGGTACTCGCTTCCGGTCGTCGGCATGACCGCGATCTTCTCGGGCGCGGCGCTGGCGCAGCAGACCTTCACGGCGGGGTCGCGGTTCAACGCGACCTCGACGGTACCGGCGATCGTCGTGCTCGCCATCGTCCGGGAGCTCGGACCGGTCCTGGTCGGCTTGATGGTGGCGGGGCGGGTCTCCTCGGCGATGGCGGCCGAAATCGGCACGATGCGCGTCACCGAGCAGCTGGACGCGCTGACGACGCTGCGCACCGACCCCTATCGCTATCTGATCGCTCCGCGGCTGATCGCGGCGCTGATCGCGGTACCGGTGCTGGTGCTCATCGCCAACGCTATCGGGATCTTCGGCGGCTATTTCGTCTCCGTCTACAAGCTCGACTTCAATGCCGTCGGCTATCTGCAGACTTCGCGGCAATATCTGACGGGGACCGATCTGCAGATGGCGCTCGCCAAGTCGGCCTTCTTCGGTTTTTTCATCGCGTTGATGGGCTGCTATCACGGCTTCCGCGCGCAGGGCGGCGCCGCCGGCGTCGGCCGGGCGACGACCGACGCGGTGGTCTCGGCCTTCATCCTCATCCTGCTTTCCAACATGCTGATCACGCTGATGGCGTTCGGCTGATGGCGGAGGATTACAAGATCGTCCTCCGGGACGTTGCCAAGGCTTTCGGCCAGAACCGCGTGCTCGACGGCGTCAACCTCGAGATCGAGCGCGGCGAATCGATGGCGATCATCGGCCAGTCGGGCAGCGGCAAATCGGTGACCCTCAAGATGATTCTCGGGCTGATCCGGCCCGATCGCGGCCATATCCTCGTCGACGGCGAGGATGTAGTGGGATTGGGCGCGCGGGCGCTGGGTCGCGTGCGTGCAAAGTTCGGCATGCTGTTCCAGGGCTCGGCACTGTTCGATTCGCTGCCTATCTGGCGCAACGTCACCTTCGCCCTGACCGAGGGGCGGATGGTCCATTCGGCGCGGATGCGTAGGATCGCGGCCGAGAATCTCGAGCGGGTGGGGCTTGGCAGCGAGGTGCTGGACCTCAAGCCCAGCGAGCTTTCCGGCGGCATGCAGAAGCGCGTGGCGCTGGCCCGCGCGATCGCGCCGCGTCCGGAGATCATCTTCTTCGACGAGCCGACGACCGGCCTCGATCCGATCCGCGCCGACGTGATCAACGACCTGATCGTCGAACTGGTCGAGGACCTCGGCGTCACCGCGCTGACGATCACGCACGACATGGCATCGGCGCGCAAGATCGCCCATCGGGTGGCGATGCTCTATCAGGGCAAGATCGTCTGGCGGGGGCCGCGCGATCGCCTGTACGATAGCGGAAACCCTTATGTGGACCAGTTCGTTCAGGGACGTGCCGAGGGCCCCATCCGCTGATCGTCAGCGAGAAAATCGATAACTGCAAGAATGGTTTCTCATTGGATCGATAAGTGGCCGCCGGCTAATCGAGCGAAGACCCCAATTGAGAAAGGCGATGTCATGATCGGACGCACCGTCCCCAACGTTACCCTGAAGACCCGCGTTCGCGACGAGAGCGTCGGCGGGCCAAACCCCTTCCGCTGGCAAGATGCCCAGACCGGCGATCTTTTCGCGGGCCGCCGCGTGGTCGTCTTCGCGCTGCCCGGCGCATTCACCCCGACCTGCACCACCGAACAATGCCCCGCCTATGAACGGAGCTATGAGGACATCAAGGCCGCCGGCGCGGACGAAGTCTTTTGTCTGTCGGTCAACGACGCCTTCGTGATGTACCAATGGGCCAAGATGCTGGGCATCAAGAATGTGAAGATGCTGCCCGACGGCTCGGGTGACTTCACCCGCCGCATGGGCATGCTGATCAAGAAGGATCATCTCGGCTTCGGCGACCGCTCGTGGCGCTACTCGATGGTCGTCGACGACGGCAAGATCGTCGCCTGGTTCGAGGAACCGGGGATAAACGACGAGGGCAGCGACGACGATCCTTATGGCGTCAGCGCGCCGGACAATGTGCTGAAGTGGCTCGAGGAGCATCCGGCGCGGGCGCGCGCGGAAGTCTGAGCGCCGAACCTATCCCGCTGGGTCGCCTCGACGAAGGCGGCCCAGCCGATCACCGACCCCTCCTGAACGCGTTGCCACCTGATAAAAAGCGCCGTCGTTCGGACCCTATCACTGCGGGCAATTCTCGACATCCAGTCCAATCACATTTTGATAAAGGAGCTTTTCGGCACGACGTCGAACAGGCGTGCCCGCCCGCATCGAGTTGTCACAAAGTCGTAAGCGTCCGACCGCGCAGGCTGTAACATTCCAGGATCATAGCAGGCCATCCTCGGTCGAGAGAGCGTGCCATGAATGCCATCAGCCGGATCACGGCATTTGACGACAGCAAGCCGGTGCAGCCGGAAGCCCAATGCGTGCGCCACCGCTATCGCACCATCTGGATCTCGGACATCCATCTCGGCACGCGCGGCTGCAACGCGCAGATGCTGATCGACTTCCTCGATTCCACCGACAGCGAGACCATGTATCTGGTCGGCGACATCATCGACGGGTGGCGGCTCAGGCGGAGCTGGTACTGGCCTTCGGCGCATAACGATATCGTCTGGCGGGTGATGAAGAGAGCCAAGCGCGGCACGCGCGTCGTCTACATCCCCGGAAACCACGACGAGATGTTTCGTCAGTTCACGGGCATGACGTTCGGTGGAATCGAGATCCGCCGCAGCGCGATCCACGAGACGGCCGACGGCCGGCGGCTGATGGTCACTCATGGCGACGAGTTCGACACGGTGGTGATGTGCCACCGCTGGCTCGCCTTTGCCGGCGACGCTGCCTACTCGCTGCTGATGCGGTTGAACGTCGTGATCAACGCGGTGCGCCAGCGGCTGGCTCTCCCCTACTGGTCGCTGTCCAAGCACGCCAAGCACAAGGTCAAGAACGCGGTGGAGTTCATTTCGCGCTTCGAGGAGGCCGTGGCGCACGAGGCCAATGCGCGGGGCGTGGACGGCGTCGTCTGCGGCCATATTCACACCGCGGAGGTGCGGTCGTTCGGCGACACGGTCTATTATAATGACGGCGACTGGGTCGAGGGCTGCACCGCGCTCGTCGAGCATATGGACGGCACGATGGAGGTGCTGCACTGGGCCGACGAGATGGCGGCGCGGCGCCGTGCCGAAGCAACGGCGCTGGCGGCGTGAAGGCGGACCCGGCATGCGTATCCTGATCGCCACCGATGCATGGCCGCCCCAGATCAACGGCGTGGTCCGCACGCTCCAGGCGGTGAGCGCGGAACTCGCCGCTATGGGGCATGAGTTCTGCATCGTCGCCCCCGATCAGTTTCATACGATCGCCTGCCCGACCTATCCGGAGATCAGGCTCGCGCTCGCCACCCATGCCGGGGTCGGCCGCAAGATCGCCGCTTTTGGCGCCGATGCGATCCATATCGCGACCGAGGGGCCGCTCGGCCTCGCCGCGCGCCGATACTGCCTCAGCCGAAAGGCCGCCTTCACCACCGCCTATCACACCCAGTTTCCCGACTATATTGCCGAGCGGACCGGCATGCCGGCCGAATGGTTCTGGCGGTATATCCGCTGGTTTCACGGACCTTCCTCGGCCGTGCTCGGCTCGACCCCATCGGTGGAGGCGACGCTTGCGGCGCGCGGGATCGGCCCCGTGCGACTGTGGGGACGGGGGGTCGACCTCGCCCTCTTCCACCCGGGACGGCCGGCACATCCCGCCCTTGCGGGAATGGAGCGCCCGATACAGCTTTATGTCGGCCGGGTCGCGGTCGAGAAGAATGTCGAGGCGTTTCTCGCCTGCCGTACGCCCGGCACCAAGGTGATCGTCGGCGACGGGCCGGCGCTACCGGCGCTCAGGCGCGCCTATCCGCAGGTGCGCTTCCTGGGCGCGCTCCACGCCGAAGCACTCGCCGGAGCCTATGCGGGAGCCGACGTGCTCGTCTTCCCGAGCCGCACCGATACCTTCGGGCTGGTCATGATCGAGGCGCTGGCGTCCGGCACGCCCGTCGCGGCGTATCCGGTCACGGGCCCCCTCGACATACTCGACTCCGGCAGCGCGGCGATGAACGAGGATCTGCGGATCGCCATCCTTGGCGCGCTCGGCTGCGACCGGGCGAGGGCCGCCGCGCATGGTGCGAGCTTCGGTTGGCGGCAAAGCGCCGAGCAGTTCCTCGACGCGCTCGTCCCTCTCGTCGGCCGCGGCGAGCGGTTGGCGGCCTAAGAAGGCGGCGGACCGGCGGCGGACACGCCGGCTAAGAGTCCTTGCCCTTGTTGCGCGCTTTCAGTACACCATCCGCCATGCTTCGGCCGCTCCGTGACGGGGCGGCCCTTTTATTTTGGAGAACCGCATGGCCCAGCCGCTCATGCCGCACGCCACCGCCTCGTGGATGGTGGACAATACGGCGCTCAGCTTCCAGCAGATCGCCGAGTTCTGCGGCCTTCACATCCTGGAAGTGCAGGCCATTGCCGACGATACCGCGGCGACGAAGCTGACCGGCCGCGATCCGGTACGCGCCGGCGAGCTGACGATGGCCGAGATCGAAAAGGGCCAGAAGGATAGCAACTACCGGCTGCTGATGGAGAAGGGGCCGGATCAGATGCGGCGCACCAAGGGGCCACGCTATACGCCGGTCTCCAAGCGGCAGGACAAGCCCGACGGCATCGCGTGGATCGTCCGCAACCATCCCGAGGTTTCCGACGGGCAGATATCCAAGCTGATCGGAACCACGCGGACGACGATCGCCGCGATCCGGGACCGCACCCATTGGAACATCGCGAACATCGTCCCCAAGGATCCGGTGACGCTCGGCCTCTGCTCGCAGCGCGAGTTGGACGCCGTCGTCTCCAAGGCGGCCAAGGCCGCGGGCATCGAGGCGCCGACGGATACGCGTCTCGAAGGCGATCGAGAGGCGCTGATCGAACAGCTTCGCGCCGAGCGTGACGCCGCCAGCCGTACCGTCGAGATGACTCATGCCGAGGAGGAAGCGGCGCTGTTCGGCAACCGCACGGCGGAAGATCTCTTCAAGAGCTGATGCGAGCGAGGAGGCTCCGCGCCGTCGGGCTGGCCACGCTGCTCGTCGCTGCGTCGGCATCCGAGGCAGGGCCCCCGGCGGTGGGCCTGCCAGCCCCTCCTTTCACGGCTCGGCTGCTCGGAGGCGACAGGATCGACCTCGCCGATCTGCGCGGGCAGGTCGTGATCCTCAACTTCTGGGCGACATGGTGCCCGCCGTGTCGCGAGGAGCTGCCCCTGCTCGAGGGCTATTATCGTATAAACGGGGGTCATGGTCTGCGCATCCTGGCAGTTCTGACCGGGGACTCGGTGCCGCTTCGGCGCCTGACGCGGCTTACCGACCAGCTCACCCTCTCGGTCGTGACCCATCTGGACGGCCCGGACTACAAGATATTGGAGGGGGTACCGACCAACTATATCATCGATCGGCGGGGCGTGCTTCGCTACGCAAAAGCGGACGCGCTGAGCCTCGACGAGCTCAACGCGATCCTCGTGCCACTGCTCTCCGAGCCTCCGCCCGCTCCGCCAGCGCAGCCTTGACCCGCCCGTTCGTCGCGCCCAAAAGCGCTACCATGGATGACAGCACCGCCTTCGCCGATCTCAGCTTCGAGGATGCGCTGAAGCAGCTCGAGACGATTGTCCGGCAGCTTGAATCGGGCGACGTGCCGCTCGACCAGTCGATCGCGCTCTACGCGCAGGGCGATGCTCTCAAGCGGCAGTGCCAGGCGCGGCTCGAGGCGGCACGCGCCAAGATAGAGAAGATCAGCTTCGGCGCCGACGGCACGCCGCGGGGGACCGAGCCCTTCGACGCCGCCTGACATGCCCGACAGCCTGTCCTTCGAGCTCGCGCAAATGGCGCAGGAGATCGACAGCCGCTTCGATCTGTTGCTGACTCCGCCGCAGGATAGCCGCCGGACGTTATATGAGGCGATGCGCCACGCCGCGATCGGCGGCGGCAAGCGGCTGCGCCCTCTGCTGGTGACCGGATCGGCGCGGCTCTTTGCGGTCGAACCGGAATGCGCGCTGCGGGTCGGCCTCGCCGTAGAGGCGGTCCATGTCTACAGCCTCATCCATGACGACCTGCCGGCAATGGACGACGACGATGTACGCCGCGGTCGCCCCACGGTTCACAAGGCTTATGACGAGGCCACCGCGATTCTCGCGGGCGATGCGCTGCAGGCGTTAGCCTTCGAGATCGTGTCGGCCGAAGCCACCCACCCCGATCCGTTCGTCCGCGCCGAGCTGACCGCCGCGCTGGCGGCGGCGATCGGGCCGGCGGGTATGGTCGGCGGCCAGGCGATGGACATGGCGGCGCAAAAGCTCGCCCAGGATCTGGGTATGGTCACGAGGCTGCAGCAGCTCAAGACCGGCGCGCTGATCGCCTTCTCGGTCGAGGCCGGGGCGATCCTCGGCCGTGTCGCTCCGGAAGGGCGGACGAAGCTGCGCGCCTATGCGCACGACCTCGGGCTCGCTTTCCAGATCGCCGACGATCTGCTCGACGCGGAAGGCGATCCGCGATCGATCGGTAAGGCGACGAGCAAGGACGCCGCCGCCGGCAAGGCCACCTTCGTCGGCCTGCTCGGCACTGATCGGGCGCGGACGCAGGCGCGCCTGCTGGCCGAGCAGGCCAAGGACCATCTTGCAGGCGTCGGCCGCGAAGCCGATCTGCTTCGCGACATCGCAGGCTTTGCGGTGGATCGGGATCGCTGAAAAAGGGGGAATATATGCGCGTCGGGGTCTATCCGGGCACGTTCGATCCAATCACGCTCGGCCATATGGATATCATCAGGCGCGGCGCCAAGCTTGTCGACAAGCTCGTCATCGGTGTCACGACCAACGCCTCCAAATCTCCGATGTTCTCGGTTGAGGAGCGTCTCGCGATGGTGCGTCGGGAGACGGCGGAATTCGGCGAAGGGATCGAAGTCGTGTCCTTCGATTCCCTACTGATGGATTTTGCCGAGCGTGAAGGCGCATCGATCATCATCCGCGGCCTGCGTGCCGTAGCGGATTTCGAATATGAATATCAGATGGCGGGCATGAACCAGCAGCTCAACAACCGCGTCGAAACCGTTTTCCTCATGGCGGACGTCGCCCTCCAGCCGATCGCCTCGCGCCTCGTCAAGGAGATCGCGATCTATGGCGGCCGCATCGATCGCTTCGCTCCGGCGACGGTCGTGAAGGAAGTCGTCGCACGTGTCGAAGAGATCGGCAAGAAGGGCAGTTGAACGCTAGAGTAGCCGCGCTTCGATACGGCGGCCCCAGGCGACCCATTATCCAGAAATCTCGGAGGGAAGAGCCTCCGTCGCTTTCCAGGGAGGCGCAAAGCGCTTCCACAGAAGGCGATAAGGCTTTAGCGGTTCAGCGGCGGGCAAGCCGGTCCGGCTTATGGCCCGACGGTTCCTGCGGGTGGGAGATGTGAGCTGATGCGCTTCAAGTTGGTTGTTGCCGGCCTTTCGGGACTCTTCATGGCCGGCATGGCGCTCGCCCAGGCCCCGGCCGCGCCGGCCGTTCCCCCGCCCGATCCGCAGAATGTTCTCAACCTCGATCTTTCGACAGGGGGCAGGGTCAAGGTGCTGCTGCGGCCCGATAAGGCGCCGATCTCGGTCGAGCGGATCAAGACGCTGGTTCGCCGTCATTTTTACGACGGGCTTACTTTCCACCGTGTCATCGAGGGCTTCATGGCGCAGGGCGGCGATCCGAAGGGCACCGGAGAGGGGGGCTCGGATCTTCCCAACATCAAGGGCGAGTTCAACGACATGCCTCATGTGCGCGGCGTCATGGCGATGGCGCGCGCCGAAGGGCCCGATACGGCGAACAGCCAGTTCTTCATCATGCTCCAGCCGAATCTCGCGCTGGACGGCAATTATGCGCCGGTCGGCCGGGTGTTCGACGGCATGCAATATGTCGATGCGATCGAAAAGGGCGAGCCCCCCGAACATCCGTCGAAGATTGTTCGTGCGACGATCGAGTCCGACGAACTGGGCCTGGCGCCGGTCGCCACGCCTATTCCCGATGCCCAGGCCACGCCTCCGGCCCCCCTGACCAAGGCCCAGCGCAAAGCCAAGGCGACGGAAGCGAAGCGCGACGCCCAGGCAGCGCGCCGCCAGGACAAGGAGCGCAGGAAGGAAGAGCAGGAGCGCGCGAAGGACGCCGCCAAGGCCGCGAAGGAAAGCGGCGCTGCGACCCCGCCCGCCTCGGTGGCTCCCAAGCCCGAGGCGTCTGCGGCTCCAACGCCCGAGGCTAGCGGGGCGGACGCCGGCCCGAGCACCGCTGCTGCGGTCGATGCCGTCGCCCCCGATGCTGCGGCTTCGTCACCGCGAAACTGATCGAGTCATACCACCCTGCGGGCGGCGCGCAGCTTTCGGAGAAGCGGCCCGATCGTCAACCGTTCGAGCGCCGGCGGTTATCGGGCAGGTCGCGCCCTCCGATCTGCGCGTCGATCATGGCGCTGAGATCGACGAAGCGATAGGGCTTGGCGAGGAAGCCGCAGCCGAGCGGCAGCCGCGACTCCTTCGGATCGAAATGTCCGGAGATGACGATCACGGCAATCGCCGGCCAGCGGTTGCGGACCGTGAAGGCAAGTTGGGCGCCGTCCATGTCTCCGGGCATGCGGACATCAGTCAGCACCAAATCTATATCGGCATGCTGCGCGAGAAGGAGGTCCATCGCCTCTGCGGCACAACTCGCCTCGAGCGTGCGGTGCCCCAACGTCTGCATTGCCTCACGTGTCAGCTGCCGGATGAGAGGTTCGTCCTCGACGATAAGGGTCTGCGGCAATCTGCCCGCGCACCAACCATCGGCTGCTTTCACCACTTCTTCCCCCCAATCCGGCACCGCCCCCGATCCGAACCAGCAAGCGCACCGCCGAAGAATAACAATCATTTATAGTATTATCAGTGTGAGCGGCCAAGGCTTGGCTGGGCAATGTAACACTTGTTTAAATTCCGAGCGCTGCGGCTGGACGAAACGCACGGCAGACCTGTCTAGCGACCGCTTCCCCCTGGCGGCGGCATTCCCCCGCAACTCGGTCAGCAGCATTGCAGCGGGCGGGTTTCGATCCTAAGCGACCGCGATGCGCGTCGATCTGTTCGATTTTGATCTGCCGCCGGAGCGCATCGCGCTGCGTCCGGCCGAACCGCGGGATGGCGCGCGGCTGCTGCGCGTGCGGAAGGCGGGCGAGCTGTCCGATCATAGCGTCGCCGATCTACCCAATTTGCTGGCACCCGGCGACTGCCTCGTCTTCAACGACACGCGCGTCATTCCCGCGCAACTCGAAGGACTGCGCGGCGCGGCGCGGATCGGCGCCACCCTTCACAAGCGGGAGGGACTTCGGCGCTGGTGGGCATTCGTGCGCAACGCCAAGCGGCTGAAGCCCGGCGATCGAATCGATTTCGGGGCGGATGTCATGGCGGTGGCCGTCGAGCGATGCGAGAACGGCGCGGTCCTGCTCGACTTCGCGGGTGAGGAACCGGTCGAACTGCTGCTCGAACGGACGGGGCGGATGCCGCTGCCGCCCTATATCGCAAGCAAGCGGCCCGTCGATGCCCGCGATCTGGATGACTATCAGACGATGTTCGCGCGCGAGAAGGGCGCGGTAGCGGCGCCGACCGCCGCGCTCCATTTCACCCCGGCGCTGATGGCCGCGCTGGGCGGGGCGGGGGTGCTGAGCGAGACGCTGACGCTTCATGTCGGGGCCGGCACCTTCCTGCCGGTCAAGGCCGAGGACACCGACGACCATCGCATGCATGCCGAATGGGGCCGGATCGACACGGCCACCGCCGATCGGCTGAACGCGGTCCGTGCGGGGGGCGGGCGGCTGATCGCCGTGGGGACGACCAGTCTGCGCCTGCTCGAAAGCGCGGCCGCAGAGGACGGCACGATCCGCCCCTTCGACGGCGATACGTCGATCTTCATCACCCCTGGCTATCGTTTCCGCGCGATCGACGGGCTGATGACCAATTTCCACCTGCCGCGCTCGACGTTGTTCATGCTGGTCTCGGCGCTGATGGGTCTGGAGGCGATGCGGACGGCCTATGCGCACGCGATCACCAGCGGATACCGCTTCTACAGCTATGGTGATGCGAGCCTGTTGCTGCCCGAAACGGTCTCAGCGTGATGAGCGGGAGCCTCGGCGGTGCTTGGCACGCCGGCGTCGCGCTATCAGCGTGGTGACCGACGGGGCAGTCGCTGCAGGAATAGCGATGAGCGCGATGCAGCCGAGTTCGAGCAGGTTGCTCAGCTTAACGCCTGCCAACGTCATTCGGAGCATGAGGTCTGCGTGGTGGAACGACGTAGCCTGAATGACGACGACCGTAGTCAGAATGGCTGCACCGAGAACCGCGATCCGCTCGCGCGTATGCGATCGGCGTAATGCGAAGAAGAAGATCGCGATCGAACATAGGCTCAGCGCAATTAGCGTGATGATAAAGCTCGCCTGATATTTGCGACGCTCGCCATACCACCCGTCCTGATGTGCAACATGCCTTCCTGCGGCGCTCAAAAGCGAGCGCAGATCGAACTGCCTGCTGATTGCAAAGACGATCAGCGCTAGCGTGAGCATGTGCCACACGTTCAAACGCCCCGTACTCATCATGCCGAGGCGACCGGCCCGCCAGCACAGCAGCGCGGCGCCTATATAGGCGCCAACGGTCAACCAGCCACCAAAAGTCAGATCGCCGATGCCAAGCAGCCAGCCGGACATCACCCCCTGTTTGGCGTCGTTAACCAACATATGTCGGCACTATCAGCCAACCGCACCCTACCGTAAAGAGGCGTTCAGCGCTTCCAACGCCCGGTTGCCCGGGCAGAGCTCAGCTTCGCCGAGCTGGTTGAGCGGGGTCTCGACGGTGTTCAGGTGACGGTGGAGGTCCTCGGCACCTTCCTCGACGTAGAGCAGGCCGGTGACGACTTCGCCGAGCGCCGCGCGCTCGTGGAGGTGGTTCATCGCGGCGATGCGATCGGTCGGATCATAGTCGAGGCCAAGCTTGCGGAGCATCAGCACCGAGCCGTCATGCTGGACGACGCGGCGCAGCGAACCGGGCTCGTAGCTCGTTTCGATCGGGGTACGTGACATGATCAGCTCGACCTTGTTCACCGCCTCATTATGTTCGCGCACATAATCGTAGCTTTTGGTCGAGCCGGCATGATTGTTGAAGGTGACGCACGGGCTGATCACGTCGATAAAGGCGGCGCCATAGTGGCGCATCGCGCCCTTGATCAGCGGGACGAGCTGATCCTTGTCGCCGGAGAAGCTGCGCGCGACATAGGTCGCGCCGATCTGGAGAGCGAGCGCGACCAGATCGATGGGGCTGTCGGCGTTGAGCACGCCCTTCTTGCTCTTCGATCCCTTGTCGGCGGTGGCCGAGAACTGGCCCTTGGTAAGGCCGTAGACGCCGTTATTCTCGACGATATAGGTCATGTTGATGCCGCGACGCATCGCATGGGCGAACTGCCCGAGGCCGATCGAGGCGCTGTCGCCGTCACCCGATACGCCCAGATAGAGGAGATCGCGATTTCCGAGGACGGCTCCGGTCGCGACCGAGGGCATACGGCCGTGAACGCTGTTGAAGCCGTGGCTGGCTCCGAGGAAATAATCGGGTGTTTTCGACGAGCAGCCGATTCCCGACATCTTGGCGACCCGGTGCGGCTCGATGTCCAACTCGAAACAGGCGCGGACGATCGCAGCGCTGATCGAGTCATGGCCGCAGCCGGCGCAGAGCGTCGATATCGAGCCTTCATAGTCGCGGCGCGTATAGCCGACCGCGTTGCGCGGCTGGGTGTCGGCGAGCAGGCGGGGCTTGGCGATATAGGTCATTGGCTTACCTGTTCAGCGATTTCTGCAGCGGGTGGACGTTGCGGCTGCCGACCGCATCGGTGATCCGGCCCGCAATGAACCGGGCGGTGATCGGGGTGCCGTCATAGTGGAGGACCTTGACCAGCTTCTTGGGATTGGTCTCGAGTTCGTTGATCAGCATCGTGCGGAGCTGGGCGCTCTCATTCTGCTCCACTACAAACACCGTGTCGTGGCTGTCGATGAACTCCTCGACCGCTTTCGGGAAGGGGAAAGCGCGGAGCCGCAACGCGTCGACATGGGTCCCGTCGCCGTCCATCAGCTTCAGCGCTTCGTCCATTGCGGGGCCGGTTGAGCCATAATAGATAACGCCATGGCGGGTCGGCTCGGACGCGGCGTGGAGGACCGGCTGGGGTACCAGCGCCTTGGCGGTATCGAACTTCCGCTTCAGCCGCTCCATGTTGTAGACATAGTCGGTGCCGATTTCGCTGTAGCGCGCATAGGCGTTACGGGTGGAGCCGCGGGTGAAATAGGCGCCCTTCGTGGGGTGAGTACCTGGGATGGTGCGGAATGGGATGCCGTCGCCGTCGACGTCGAGATAACGGCCGAAATCGCGGCCGGCCTCGAGCTCCTCCGCCGTCATCACCTTGCCGCGATCGTAGCGGCGGCTGTCGTCCCACTCGAACGGCGCGGTCAGCCGCTCGTTCATGCCGATGTCGAGATCGGTCATGAAGAAGACCGGCGTCTGCAGGCGCTCGGCGAGGTCGAACGCCTGTGCCATCAGCACAAAGCACTCGTTCGGGTCCTCGGGGAAGAGCAGGATGTGGCGTGTATCGCCATGCGAGGCATAGGCGCAGATCAGCAGGTCCGACTGTTGGGTGCGGGTCGGCATGCCGGTCGACGGGCCGCCGCGCTGGACATCGACGATCACCGACGGGATCTCGGCGAAATAGGACAGGCCGACGAATTCCTGCATCAGCGATATGCCGGGCCCCGACGTGGCGGTGAAGGCGCGCGCGCCGTTCCAGCCGGCGCCGATCACCATGCCGATCGAAGCGAGCTCGTCCTCGGCCTGGACGATCGCGTAGCGCGCGGCGCCGCTTTCGGGATCGGTGCGGAACTTGCGGCAATAGCCGCTGAACGCTTCGATCACCGACGTCGATGGCGTGATCGGATACCATGCGGCGACGGTGGCGCCGCCATAGACCGCGCCGAGCGCACAAGCACTGTTGCCATCGATGAAAATGCGGTCGCCAACCTTGTCCGAGCGGGTGACGCGTATCCCGAGCGGGCAGCTGAAATGCTCGATCGCATAAGCATGGCCGATCCGCGCCGCCTTGCGATTGCCGTCAATCAGCTTGTCCTTGCCGCGATATTGTTCGGCGATCAGCTGCTCGACCACCTCCAGCTCGATGTCGACAAGCGCGGCAAGCGCGCCGACATACATGATGTTCTTGAACAGCTTACGCTGGTTGGGGTCGGCGAACTCCTGCGCGCAGATCGCGGTCAGCGGGATGCCGATGACGTTGATGTCGTCGCGAAACTTCGACTTCGGCAATTCGCGCGTCGAATCATAGACGAGATAGCCACCGGCATCGAGCTCGGCGATGTCACGATCCCAGGTCTGGGCGTTGAGCGCGACCATCAAGTCGCAGCCGCCACGCCGGCCGAGCCAGCCTTCCTCGGAGACGCGCAGCTCGTACCAGGTCGGCAGGCCCTGGATGTTCGAGGGAAAGATATTGCGCGGGGCGACCGGGACACCCATTCGCAACACCGAGCGCGCGAACATCTCGTTGGCCGAGGCGGAGCCCGATCCATTGACGTTCGCGAACTTGATGACGAAGTCATTTACGCCGGAAATTGGCACACCGGAAATAGGCTCAACCACACTCAAGCTCCCGCATGGGCAACCGCCCAGTCGACCTTCTGCATGTCCCAGGCATTGGTCGGGCAGCGCTCCGAGCACAGGCCGCAATGCAGGCAGATATTCTCGTCCTTGACCATCACGCGACCCGTGCTCAGTCCGCCCGAGACGTAGAGCGGCTGCTCGGTGTTCGGGGCAGGCGCGAGCAGGCGGCCGCGCAGGTCGTCCTCGTCGCCGTCATCGGTGAAGGTGATGCACTCGGTCGGGCAGATGTCGACGCAGCTGTCGCATTCGATACAGATCTTCGCCGAAAAGACCGTCGCCATGTCGCAGTTCAGGCAGCGCTCGGCCTCGGCGCAAGCCTTCTGGACGTCGAAGCCGAGCTCCAGCTCCAGCTTGATATCCTTGAGCGCGACGCTGAGATCGCGGATCGGCACCTTCTGACGGTCGTCGTTGGAAATGTCGTTTTCATAGGCCCATTCGTGGAGGCCCATCTTCTGGCTGGCGAGGGTGATACGATCACCAGGCCTGTCCGCCGCCACATCCTGGCCCTTCAGGAACAGGTCGATCGAGATCGCAGCCTCATGGCCCTGCGCCACCGCCCAGATGATATTCTTCGGGCCGAGCGCCGAATCCCCGCCGAAGAAGACGTTGGGGATGCTCGACTGCAGCGTCTTCTCGTCGAGAACGGGCATGTCCCACTTGTTGAATTCGAGGCCGATGTCGCGCTCGATCCAGGGGAAGCTGTTCTCCTGCCCGATCGCGAGCAGCACCTGGTCGCAGGCGACCGTTTCCGTGCGGCCGGTCGGCACGAGCGTGCGGCGGCCCTTGTCGTCAACCAGCGGCTCGACATGCTCAAAGGTAACGCCGGTCAGCTTGCCGCCATCATGCTCGAATGCCTTGGGAACCATGCAATTCTGGATCGTGATCGCCTCGTGGAGCGCGTCTTCCTTTTCCCAGGGCGAGGCCTTCATCTCGTCGAAGCCCGAACGGACGATGACGCGAACTTCCTCGGCGCCGAGACGGCGTGCGGAGCGGCAGCAGTCCATCGCGGTGTTGCCGCCGCCGAGCACGATCACGCGCTTGCCGACGCTGTCGATATGGCCGAAGGCGAGGCTCGACAGCCAGTCGATCCCGACATGTATGTTGGCGGCGGCTTCGGTGCGGCCGGGCAGATCGGCATCGCGGCCGCGCGGCGCGCCGGTCCCGACGAACACCGCGTCCCAGCCTTCGGCGACGAGATCCTTGAGGCTGCCGATATAGCGGTCGAGAACGATCTCGACGTCGAGCGCCTCGACATAGCCGCACTCCTCGTCGATCACGTCGTCGGGTAAGCGGAATTTCGGGATTTGGCTGCGCATCATCCCGCCGGCGGATTTGCCATTGTCGAAAATGGTGACCTGATAGCCTTCGAGCGCGAGGTCGCGGGCGAGCGTCAGCGACGCGGGGCCGGCGCCGACGCAGGCGATGCGCTTGCCGTTCTTCTCGATCGGCGCCTTTGGCATCCGTCCCGAGACATCGCCCTTGAGATCGGCGGCGACGCGCTTCATCCGGCAGATCGCGACCGGCTCCTCATCGACACGGCCGCGCCGGCAGGCGGGCTCGCACGGTCGGTCGCAAACGCGGCCGAGGATGCCGGGAAAGACGTTGGACCACCAGTTGATCTGGTAGCTGTCGGCATACCGCCCCTGCGCAATCAGGCGGAGATATTCAGGAACCGGAGTGTGTGCGGGACAGGCCCATTGGCAATCGATCACCTGGTGAAGGTGATCGGGAACGCCCACATCGACACGCGTCATTCGTCAAGCCTCTCCTACCGCACCGTGCTGACCAGATGGTGGCCGGTGCTTCGGTCGCCGCTTTTCTTGCAGTTTGACGTCGGTGTCAAAACAAAGTCAGCCGCTAACAGGTAATATAATCAGAATGCGCTAGGAGCTGTCCTACATGCCGGGTGACCCGGACAATGCGAGTTCGCGGTCGTCAGGGTTGGTGGTCGGCCGATGGGCGGCGGGTGTCAGGCGGCGTTGCGCACCCGCGCGAAGCCGCGCAGCATTTCGCGCATGTTCGCATCTTCCAGGCCCGCGGTCATCGCATCGACCCTGGCAGGGAGATCACCACTGCCCATTACCGGACCGACGATGTGCGAGGCCATCGCCCAAGAACCGAACCCACGATCGGCAACGGTGCGCTCGGACAGCGTGACCACGGCACGGTGACGCGCGTCCTTGCGGATGCGCGTGTAGGTCTGCTCGACGACTTCGGCATCGCCTTCAAGGACCTGCAGGAAGCGCTTGCCGTCGAAAATGAGGAGCCCGGTGATGCGCTTCGCTTGATTGTTGCGGCGCGAAACCAACAATATTTGTTCGACATCCGACAGAATAAGGCTCCCGCGGGCCGAACTGATATAGGCGAGCTGCAACATTTCACTTCTCCGAGATCGGGCGGGCCCGAACTCACGCCATAGTGCGAAACAGCTTACGGAATTATTGACGAATTAAATTTTTTAGGCGGATTTTCCGTTGCTTAGTGCACAGTTTTATCGCGGTGCGGCACACCGCTTGCCTTCCCCTGCGCCACGCTCTAAAGGCGCGCCATCTTCCAACGAATTATAGAAATGGAGCCGCTCGGCATGACGACCGAACGTACCTTCTCGATCATCAAGCCCGATGCGACGCGGCGCAACCTGACCGGCGCAATCACCGCGAAGCTGGAGGAGGCGGGCCTGCGCGTCGTCGCTTCGAGGCGGATCCGGATGACCCGGGAGCAGGCCGAAGGCTTCTACGGTGTCCACCGTGAGCGCCCCTTCTTCAACGATCTGGTCAGCTTCATGATCTCGGGTCCGGTGGTCGTGCAGGTGCTCGAAGGCGAGAATGCCGTGTCGCGCAACCGCGAGGTGATGGGCGCCACCAACCCCGCGAACGCCGACGAGGGCACGATCCGCAAGAGCTTCGCCGAATCGATCGAAGCCAATTCGGTCCATGGTTCGGACAGCGCCGAAAATGCGAAGATCGAGATCGACTATTTCTTCAAGCCCGAAGAGATCGTCGGTTAATATCCGCGGCGTTGATTGCGGCCTATTCCTCCTCCCCTTCGGGGAAGCTCGGCTCCGATCAACGGCGTTCTCATCGATATGGGCAGCGCGGCGGCCGAGCTCGCCGACCCACGGTCGTCTCGTCAGCGACGCTCTCGGATATAGGCGGCGACCGCAACCGGATAAAGGCGGTGCTCTTCAGCCAGCACGCGCTCGGCGAGTTCGACGGGGGTTTCGCCCGGCAGGATCGGAATCCGCGCCTGCGCCAGCACCGCGCCAGCGTCGAGTTCGGCGGTGACGAGATGGACTGAGCAGCCCGCTTCGGCGTCCCCGGCCGCGATCGCGCGGCCATGGGTATCCAGCCCCTTGTAGAGAGGCAGCAGCGACGGGTGGATATTGAGCATGCGCCCGGCCCAGCCAGCGACGAACGCCTCGCTGAGGATGCGCATATAGCCGGCGAGTGCGACATAGCGCGCGCCGGCATCGCGCAGGGCAGCATCGATCATGGCGTCGAATTGCTCGCGGGCAAGACCTTTGTGGCTGTGGGCGAAGGTGGCGATACCCAGCTTCCTGGCCAATTGCAGGCCGGGCGCGTCCGGCTCGTTCGAGGCGACCAGAACGACCTCATAGGGGCAGTCCGGTTCACATGCGGCGTCGATCAGCGCCGCCATGTTGCTGCCGCGACCGGAGATCAATATTGCAAGGGGCGCCCTGCTTCTTTTCATGCTCAGTCGACCACCACTCGCGGCGAAACCACCGTCATCTCCCGAGACGTGCGTTTGCCGGCGTCATTCGTGGATCGCCGCGTCCCCGGGCTTGGGCGAGACGGGCGTGATCACCCCAAATGCGTGACGGACCAGAGCTCACGAGCGCTCCAGCTCTCCGCCGTGCCGCTCACCGTGCAGCCCTTCCGGCCGGCGACGATGCGGCCGATCCGAAGCACCGTCTCGCCGGTTTCCTCGAGCGCGGTGCTGACCTGGGCGACATCGTCCTCGGCCACGATGACCGCCATGCCGACCCCGCAATTGAACGTGCGCGCCATCTCACCAGGTTCGATATTGCCCTGTGCCTGGAGGAAGGCCATCAGCCGCGGCTGTTCCCAACCATCGGCTTCGATCTCGGCGTGGAGACCCTCGGGCAGCACGCGGGGGATATTTTCGAGCAGGCCCCCGCCGGTGATATGCGCCAGCGCCTTCACTCCGCCGGAGCGAATCTGGGGCAACAACGATTTCACATAAATGCGAGTCGGCGCCATCAGCGCATCGATCAAGAGGGTCTCCTGATCGAAGACGGCGGGCCGACTGAGTTTCCACTCCTTGTCGGCGGCGAGCCGACGAACCAGCGAATACCCGTTCGAATGCACGCCCGACGAGGCGAGACCGAGAATGACGTCGCCAACCGAAACGCGGCTGCCGGTCAGGGCCTGATCGCGCTCGACCGCGCCGACGCAAAATCCCGCCAGGTCGTAGTCGCCATCGGCGTACATGCCGGGCATCTCCGCGGTCTCACCTCCGATCAGAGCGCAGCCGGCGAGCTTGCAACCCTCGGCTATCCCCGCGATAACGCGTTCGGCCACGCCATTGTCGAGCCTTCCAGTCGCGAAATAGTCGAGGAAGAAAAGCGGCTCCGCACCCTGTACGACAAGGTCGTTCGCGCACATTGCGACCAGATCGATCCCGACGCCGTCATGCCGGCCACTGTCGATCGCGAGCTTGAGCTTGGTGCCGACGCCGTCATTCGCGGCGACGAGCAGCGGATCGCTATATCCCGCTGCCTTGAGGTCGAAGAAGCCGCCGAAGCCGCCCAGATCCGCGTCGGCGCCCGGCCGGCGGGTCGCCCGCGCGAGCGGCGCGATGGCCTTCACCAGTGCGTTGCCGGCCGCGATCGAGACACCTGCCCCGGCATAGGTATAGGATTCTTCTTTGGTCATCGTATCGCAAAAATCCACTCATCCCGAGTTGCCGCCGAGCCCGGCGCAGCGACGTTTCGAAGCGCCGCTCATGGCGGTCTTCGCCGAGCTCCAGCCTCTCCCCAGGATGAACGGAGGGTGGCCGTGCCATGATGGCAGCACGGCCCTAGCCACATCCTGCTTGGATTTCCACGGTCAACTCGCCAAAAGGCGGGCGTGACCCTCGCCGACGATCTCTTCCGACCGCTTCCGCTGACGATCCTCCTGGCGACTCTCTGCGCCGCGGCGCTCGCCTTCGCGCAACTCGAGCGATCCGAGAACCGAGGGGTTCCACCGATCGACGGATCGGGGAGCTACGAGGTGTCGGGCGTCAATGTCGACGTCGCGGCCCGCACCGCCGATCAGGCGCGTAGCGGCGGCTGGCGCCAGGCGCAGCGGATCGCATGGAAGATGCTATGGGCGCGCGTGAACGGCAAACCGGTCGAAAACGCGCCGGGCCTTCCCGACTCGACGCTCGATTCGATCAGCGGCGGTATAATCATCGAGCATGAGCAAATCAGCCAGAACCGCTACATCGCCAGCGTCGGCGTCTTGTTCGATCGCGCGCGCGCCGGGGAACTGCTCGGCGTGAAGGGAACGATACGGCGTTCGGCGCCGATGCTGGTCATCCCGATCCAGTGGAGCGGCGCCACACCGGTCAGCTTCGAGACGAAGAATGAATGGCAGCGGGCGTGGGCGCGCTTCCGTTCGGGCAACAGCCCGGTAGATTATGTCCGGGTTTCCGGCACGGGGGCGGATCCGGTCCTGCTCAATGCCGCCCAGACGCGGCGGCCAGGTCGCGGCTGGTGGCGTATGCTGCTCGACCAATATGGCGCGGCCGATATCGTCGTCCCCGAAGTGACGCTGTTCCGGCAATGGCCGGGCGGTCCGACGATCGGCCGGTTCGTCGCCCGACACGGACCCGACGGGACCGTGCTCGACAGCTTCACGCTGACCGCCGAGAGCGGCGAGGCGCTGCCCGCCATGCTCGACAAGGCGGTCAACCGGATCGATGCCGCCTATGTCCGGGCGCTTCAGGAGGGCGCGTTGCGCCCCGACAAGTCGCTGATAGTCGAAACGCCGGCGGAGGAAGTGCCGATCGAAGACGTGTTGGATCAGATCGCGCAGGCGGCGATCACGATCGTTCAGGTCCAGATCGACACACCCGATGCGGCGGCGTTGCGCGCGAGTGAAACGCTGCTGCACGGCATGACCGGCGTCACGGCCGTTCAGACCGGCAGCATCGCGCTGGGCGGCGTTTCCAGCTATCGGGTCAGCTTCTCGGGCCCACCGGGTGCCTTCCGTGAGGCGCTGGCCTCGCGGGGGCTCCAGGTGGAGGAGGTCCCTGGCGGCGTACGTGTCCGCCGTGGCGGCCCTCCGGCCCCCTGATCCCTATGACCGAGCAGATCGCGCTGCCGTTCGAGTGGCCCGCCGACGACGACGAGCGCGAGTTCATCATCAGCGATGCCAATCAGGCCGCTGTCCGCCATCTCGAACACTGGTCGCTCTGGCCAGTGATGGCGACCGTGTTGACGGGGCCGCGCAAGTCAGGGCGTAGCCTGCTCGGGCGGATATTCGCCGCAAAGAGCGGCGGCCGGCTGGTCGACAATGCGGTCGACCAGGACGAGGAGCTTCTGTTTCATGCGTGGAACGCGGCGCAGACGGACCGCAAGCCGCTGCTGCTCGTCGCCGATCTGCCCCTCCCGCACTGGCGTGTCGGGCTGCCCGACCTGCGTTCGAGGCTTATGGCGACGCCCCATATCGCGATCGGAGAGCCCGACGCCCCGCTGATGGCGGCGCTCGTCGAGAAGCTTCTCGCCACGCGTGGCCTGGCGGCGCCAGCGGACGTCATCCGCCTCGTCGTGCCGAGGATCGAGCGTAGCTATGTCGGTGTCGGTCGCATCGTCGACGCGCTCGACGCGGCGGCGCTGGCGCGGCGCCGGGCGGTGACCATCAAGGTCGCTCGCGAAGCGCTTGCGACACTGGGCGTTAGCGAGGATAGAGGAGGAGGTTCATAGGCGGAGCCCGATGGAATCGATCGAGACACCCAGGGACGACGAAATGGTTGGCGCCGAGCATGGCGACCCGATCGCGCTCAGGGACCGTTATTTCAACCGGGAACTGAGCTGGCTGGCCTTCAACCAGCGCGTGCTGGAGGAGGCGAGCAATCGCGCCCACCCCTTGCTAGAACGGCTGCGCTTCCTCTCGATCTCCGGTACGAATCTCGACGAATTCTTCATGGTGCGGCTTGCCGGCCTCAAGGGTCAGCAATTGGAGGGCGTCGAAACGCTCTCCCCGGATGGCCTGACGGTGGCGCAGCAGGTCGAGGGAGCCAGCCAGCGTGCCGATGCGCTGATGAACGACCAGCAGCGTGTTTGGGACGGCCTGCGCGAGGATCTGGAGAGCGCCGGCATCGTCGTGCTCGAGGAGGATGAGATCCAGGGCCGCGACGCCGAATGGCTCGAGGCCTATTTCCGCGAGCAGGTCTTCCCGGTGCTGACGCCGCAGGCGCTCGATCCGGCTCATCCGTTCCCGTTCATCCCGAACAAGGGCTTCAGCCTGCTGTTCGATCTGACGCGGCTGTCGGATGGCGAGCAGATTTTCGAGCTGCTGATGGTGCCGCCCACCTTCCAGCGCTTCACCCGCTTGCCGGGCGAGGCCGCCCGCTATGTTGCGATCGAGACGCTGGTTCGCCGTTTCACCGACCTTCTTTTCCCCGGTTACAAGGTGGGCGGCCATGGTGCCCTCCGCATCATCCGCGACAGTGACATCGAGATCGAGGAGGAAGCCGAGGATCTGGTCCTCTACTTCCGCACCGCGATCAAGCGCCGCCGTCGCGGCAGGGTGATCCGCATCGAACTCGAGGGCGGCATGTCGGCATCGCTCGAGCCGCTCTGGAAGGATCAGATCGGCGGCGCCGGCGCGTTCATCACCGAATCGGGCAATTTCCTGGGTATCGGCGACCTCGCCGCGCTGGTGGACGAAGATCGGCCCGATCTCAAATTCTCCGCGTTCAGCCCGCGCTTTCCCGAACGCATCCGCGAGCATGGCGGCGATTGTTTCGCAGCGATCCGATCGAAGGACATCGTCGTCCACCATCCGTACGAGACGTTCGACGTCGTCCTGGCCTTCCTGCGCCAGGCCGCGCAGGATCCCGACGTTGTTGCGATCAAACAGACCCTCTATCGCGCAGGCAAGCAATCGGCGGTTATCCGCGCGTTGGTCGATGCCGCAGAGGCGGGCAAGTCGGTAACCGCCGTCGTGGAACTCAAGGCCCGCTTTGACGAGGAGCAAAATCTGATGTGGGCGTCCCAGCTCGAAAGAGCGGGCGTCCAGGTGGTGTACGGCTTCATCGACTGGAAGACCCATGCCAAGGTCTCGATGGTGGTTCGTCGCGAAGGGGACGGGCATCGCACCTACTGCCACTTCGGGACGGGAAACTATCACCCGATTACCGCGCGCATCTATACCGACCTGAGCTTTTTCACCGCCGATCCGCGGCTTGGCCGCGATGCAGCCCAGCTTTTCAACTATATCACCGGCTATGTCGAACCGACCGATCTCACCGCGCTGTCGATCTCGCCGATCGGCATGCGCGAAACGCTCGGAGCGCTGATCGACGCGGAGATCGATCATGCCCGCGCCGGGCGCGACGCGGCGATCTGGGCCAAGATGAACTCGCTGGTGGACCCCGCGCTCATCGAGAAGCTCTACCGTGCGAGCGCGGCGGGAGTGCAGATCGATCTCGTCGTTCGCGGGATATGCTGTCTGCGCCCGGGAGTGCCGGGACTGTCCGAGAATATCCGGGTGAAGTCGATCGTCGGCCGCTTTCTCGAGCACAGCCGAATCGTCTGCTTCGGGAACGGCGCCGCCCTGCCGAACCGGGGTGCCAAGGTGTTGATCAGTTCGGCGGACTGGATGCCGCGCAATTTCGATCGCCGCGTGGAGTATCTTCTGCCGATCGAGAATCCGACCGTGCACGCGCAGATCCTCGATCAGGTGATGGTCGCGAACCTGATCGACGAGGAACAGAGTTGGCTCCTGTTGCCCGACGGAAGCTATGAGCGGGTGACGGTTGGCCGACGGCCTTTCAACCTCCACCGCTATTTCATGACCAATCCTTCGCTCTCGGGGCGAGGCGCTGCGCTGCGCCAGAGCGGGCAGGTCCCAAAATTGTCGTTGCGGCGCGGAAGCTGAGCGAAATCCGCTGATTTCCGTCTGCCACGAAAAAAAGGCCTGCTGCGTTTGAACCGGCACCGTTATGCGTTACAGCCCGACTCCTATGTCGTCGATTTCGATGTTTCGCCGCGCGAAGGCACCGGCGCCCGGCCACAGCCGCATGGGTATCATCGATATCGGATCGAATTCGATCCGCCTCGTCATTTATGACGGACCGGCGCGGGTGCCCGCCGCGCTGTTCAACGAAAAGGTCATGGTGGGTCTGGGCCGGGGCGTTTCGAGAGACGGTTCGCTCGATCCGGTGGCGACCGATCGCGCCATCGTCGCGCTGGCGCGCTTCAAGCGCTTGGCCGAGCAGATGGGGGTTCCCCATCCGCGCACCGTAGCCACCGCTGCGACGCGCGACGCTGCCAACGGGCAAGCCTTTATCGACCGCATCACCGATCTCGGCCTGAGCGTGGAAGTGCTGTCGGGCGATGATGAAGCAAAAATGGCCGCCTATGGCGTGATCGCCTCGATCCCCGATGCCAACGGCATCGTCGGCGATCTTGGCGGCGGCAGCCTCGAACTGGCGCGCGTGATCGGCGGCGAGGTGCGGGAGACGGCGTCGTTTCCGCTTGGCGTGCTCCGTCTCGATGCCGCCAAGGCGCGCGGCACCCGCGCCTTTCGCTCGCTCGTCGCCAAGGCGTTGGCCGAAACCGGCTGGAAGGGCAGGGGCAAGGGCCTGCCCTTCTATATGGTCGGTGGATCGTGGCGCTCGCTGGCCCGGCTCGACATGCATCTGACGCACTATCCGTTGCCGATCGTCCATCATTACTGGATGCCGCCCGAAAACGCGCAGCATCTCGTGCGCGTTTTGTCGAATCTCGACCGCAAGCGGCTGCGCGACGTGATCGGCCTTTCCGGTTCACGCATCCCGACATTGTCGCACGCGGCGCTGCTGCTCAGCCACCTCGTCCGCGAACTGGGATCGAGCGAACTCATTATATCGGCTTATGGCTTGCGCGAAGGCCTGCTCTACGACGAACTGACCGAATATCAGCGCGCGCAGGACCCGCTGATTACATCGACCCGTGAGGAGGGCGCGCGCCAGGGCCGCTTCCCCGAGCATGGCGATTTGCTCGAGCGCTGGCAGGCGCCCCTTTTCGAGACCGAAAGCGCGCCCGACGCGCGCATTCGCCATGCGACTTGCCTGCTGGCGGATGTCGGCTGGCGCGCCCATCCCGAGTTCCGGGCCGAGCGTGGGGTCGAGACGGCACTGCATGGCAACTGGGTCGGCATCGATTCCCGCGGGCGGGGCATGATGGCGCATGCCTTGTGGACAAGCTTCGGCGGCGCCGGCCTGGTGCCCGTGATCAGCAGCCTGTGCTCGACATCGGAGATCGTCACCGCGGAGCGCTGGGGCCTTTCGCTGAGGCTCGGTCAGCGCCTTTCCGGCGGGGTGGCCGATGCGCTCGTCGGCAGCCGCCTGGCGCTGACGCGGACGGCGCTCGAACTTCACGTCGAAAGCGACAACGCCATTCTTTACGGCGAGGCGGTCGAGCGTCGGCATCGCACCCTGGCGGGCGCGCTCGGGCTCGAAGCCAAGCTTGTCATCGGTTAGGGCGTCCGGTGCCGCATAACTGCACCGCCGATCCGTTTATCCGTCCAGGGCCGACATTACCAACTTGCCGTTCCTGACGCTGAACGCGAGCCGCCCTTCCACCAGCGCGAGCGCGTCACGGCCGAATATGTCGAACCGCCAGCCGTGCAGCATCGGCAGATCGCGCACCCCGGCAGCAAGCAGTTCGAGGTCATCGGCGCGCGCGATCAGCCGGGGTGCCACATCAGCCTCGCGCGAGCGCACCTTCAGCAGCAGCTTCAGCAGATCGGCGATCAGAGCGCCTTCCTTGCCGAGGCCGGGCTTGCGGTCTTCGCGCGGCGGCATCTCCGCCTCGCTCATCGGCGCGGCATCCCGGATCGCGGCCATCAGCCGGGCGCCGATATCGTTGCTCGACCAACTCGGCGAGAGGCCGCGCACCTTCGACAGGTCGGCCTGCTCGCGCGGCGGGTGCGAAGCGAGATCGGCGAGCGTCTCGTCCTTGGCGATGCGGCCGCGGGGCAGATTCTTCGAACGCGCCTCACGCTCGCGCCAGGCAGCGATCGCCTTCAAGCGGCCGAGCACCTCGGCCTTCCGGCTGGGAAGACGGATACGTGTCCAGGCAAGCTCGGGCAGATTGGCATAGCTCGCCGGATCGCCAAGCCGTTCCATTTCGTTGTCGAGCCAGCCGCCGCGGCCGGTCTGGCGCAGTTTGTCCAGCATCCGCGGGAACAGCACCGCAAGATGGGTAACGTCGCCGATGGCATAGTCGATTTGGCGTTTGTCGAGCGGACGGCGCGCCCAGTCGGTGAAGCGTGCGCCTTTGTCGAGCTTGATGCCCAGCATGGTCTCGACAAGGTTCGAGTAGCCGATCTGTTCACCCAGGCCCATCGCCATCGCGGCCACCTGCGTGTCGAACAGCGGATAGGGTGTCTTGCCCGTCAGATTATGGACGATTTCAAGATCCTGGCCGCCGGCATGGAAAACCTTCAGCACCTCGTCATTTTCAACGAGCAGGTCGAGCAGGGGCTTCAGGTCGAGATCCTTGGCCTTGGGATCGATCGCCGCGGCCTCCTCGGTATTGGCGATCTGGATCAAGCAGAGATCGGGCCAATAGGTGCTCTCGCGCATGAACTCGGTATCGACGGTGACGAAGGCCGAATTCGCCAGCCGCGCGCAAAGATCGGCAAGCGCGGCACTTTCGGTAATCAACGGATGAATATGCATGGAGTCGCTGCATAGAGCCTGATCGCCGGAGGTCAAAGCGCTACGCGTCGCGCGTCGAGCCGGGAATCCGGGCGGAGCCCGCCCAGGACGCTTGACAAGCATATGCACGCGCGCGAAGCGCTCCGCTCGCAAAATTGGCCGAAAGTTGAAAACAGATCATGCACGCCTATCGCACGCACCATTGCGGCCAGCTTCGCGGCCAGGATGTCGGCTCGCGCGTCCGCCTGTCGGGATGGGTCCATCGCAAGCGTGACCATGGCAATCTGCTTTTCGTCGATCTGCGCGATCATCATGGCCTGACGCAAATCGTCACCGACATCGAATCCGAAGCGTTCCGCCAGCTTGAGCGGCTGCGCGTGGAATCGGTCGTGACCATCACCGGCGACGTCGTCGCCCGCGCCGCCGAGGCGGTGAATCCCAATCTCGCCACCGGCGAGATCGAGGTTCGCGCCCGCGAGGTGACCATCCAATCGTCGGCGCAGGAATTGCCGCTGCCCGTGGCCGACGAAGCGGATTATCCCGAGGATATCCGCCTGCGGTATCGCTTCCTGGACCTGCGGCGCGAGCGGATCCATGCGAACATCGTACTGCGCTCGAACGTCATCGCCTCGATCCGGCGGCGGATGATCGATCAGGGCTTCACCGAGTACCAGACCCCGATCCTGACCGCGTCCAGCCCGGAAGGAGCGCGCGACTATCTGGTGCCGAGCCGGGTCCACCCCGGCAAATTCTACGCGCTTCCCCAGGCGCCACAGATGTTCAAGCAACTCCTGATGGTCGCCGGTTTCGACCGCTATTTTCAGATCGCACCCTGCTTTCGCGACGAGGACGCCCGCGCCGACCGCTCACCCGGCGAATTCTACCAGCTCGATTTCGAGATGAGCTTCGTCACCCAAGACGATGTGTTCGCGGCGATCGAACCCGTGCTTCACGGCGTGTTCGAGGAATTCGCCAACGGCCGCGCGGTCACTCCGGCGCCATTTCCACGCATAGCCTATAAGGACGCGATGCTGCGCTATGGCTCGGATAAGCCCGATTTGCGCAACCCGCTGGAGATCGCCGATGTGACCGAGCATTTTCGGGGCTCGGGCTTCGGCCTGTTCGCGCGGATCGTGGAGGGCGGCGGCGTCGTTCGCGCGATTCCCGCGCCGGGCGCCGGAGCGAAGAGCCGTAAGTTCTTTGACGACATGAATGATTGGGCACGCAGCCAAGGTCATGCTGGGCTCGGCTATATCAACATCAAGGGCGGCGAGGCGGGCGGGCCGATCGCCAAGAATCATGGCGAGGAGGCGACGGGCAAACTGATCGCGGCCCTCGGCCTGGGCCCGGACGACGGTGTCTTCTTCGCGGCCGGCAAGGAGCTCGCGGCCGCAAAGCTCGCAGGCGCCGCGCGGACCCGCGTCGGCGAGGAGCTGGAGCTGATCGAGCAGGGCGTGTTCAAATTCTGCTGGGTCGTCGACTTCCCGATGTTCGAATATGACGAAGATGCGAAGAAGGTGGACTTCAGCCACAATCCTTTCTCGATGCCGCAGGGCGAGATGGAGGCACTGGAATCGCAGGACCCGCTCGATATCCTGGCCTATCAATATGACATCGTCTGCAACGGCGTGGAACTGTCGTCGGGCGCGATCCGGAACCACAAGCCGGAGATCATGTACAAGGCGTTCGAGATAGCCGGCTATACGAAGGAGCAGGTCGAGGAGAATTTCTCGGGCATGCTCAACGCTTTCAAATATGGCGCTCCGCCGCATGGCGGCTCGGCTCCCGGCATCGACCGCATCGTCATGCTGCTGGCAGACGAACCCAATATCCGCGAGGTGGTGATCTTCCCGATGAACCAGAAGGCGGAAGATCTGATGATGGGCGCACCTTCGCCGGTGAGCCTGAAGCAGCTTCGCGAGTTGAATATCCGGATCGTCGAACCTCAGAAGGGTTGAGGCCGATCGGTCTCCGCCTTGCCGTCGAGCGACGCGTCGGGCAAACATCCTGCTTGTCTCTTGACGATGACCCGATGCCGGGTTTCGGATCGGTGCGTCGTGCCGAGCGGACAAATGGCTCTAATTGGGACGAATCGTCCCATAGCAGGACGCGCCGGCAGCCATTAAGCATGAGCGGCGCTTAAACCCGCTTCCGGGGTCGATTATGTGAAGATCGGGGCAAGGAGTTTGCGTAGGCGTGGCGATCGATCTGCGGGATTTTGAGCGGGCGGAGGCGTCCGACGGCGATTACGACGCCGCGCTCGCGGCCTTGCAGACACGCCTGGCACGGGTCCAGGTCGCTCACATCGTCACCAAACACCGTAGCATGATCGTCTTCGAGGGCTGGGATGCCGCCGGTAAAGGCGGCACCATCCGGCGGCTGACCTCGCGCTGGGATCCTCGGTATTTCCATGTCTGGCCGATCTCCGCGCCGACCGTCGAAGAGGCCGGCCGTCACTTCCTTTGGCGTTTTTGGAAAAAGCTGCCGGCGCAGGGGCAGATCGCGGTCTTCGACCGCAGCTGGTATGGCCGCGTGCTTGTCGAACGGGTCGAGGGCTATACCAGCGAAAAATGCTGGCGGCGCGCCTATGACGAGATCAACGAGTTCGAGGCGCAACAGCAGGCCGACGGTGTGAACATCGTCAAGCTTTTCCTCCATGTCACGCAGGAGGAGCAGGACAAGCGACTGCGCGCGCGACTCGATCATCCCTGGAAGCGCTGGAAAGTGACGTCCGACGATTTCCGCAACCGCGCTCGGCGCGCCGATTATCTCGATGCGATGCACGAGATGTTTGGCGAGACCGATACCCGCTGGGCGCCGTGGAAGGTGATCAACGGCAACGGCAAAAAGGCCGCGCGCCTCGCGGCGCTGAGCTATGTCGCGGACGTGCTCGAGAATGTCGTGCCAATGGCTCCTCCGGAACTCGATATCGAGTTCGACCGATATGCGCGCGCACAGCTCGACGAGGCGAAAGAGAGCTGAACCGGAGATATTGAGTCGGGGTGCCCTTGCGGTTGTTACGCCTTTGTTGCAGCATCCGCGCCGCGACCGCTCGTCAACGGGCCGCCGATAGAATCAAAGAAATCTGCTGAGGGGATGAAGGCATGAATAAACAGGAGCTTATCGGAACCGTTGCCGATAGCACGGGCATGACGAAGAATGATGCATCTAAAGCAGTCGAGGCGGTCTTCGATTCGATCACCTCGCAGCTTAAAAAAGGTGAAGAAGTTCGCCTTGTCGGTTTCGGTACCTTCTCGGTAAGCAAGCGCAAGGCCTCGACCGGCCGCAATCCCCGCACCGGGGAGCCGATGAAGATCGGCGCATCGAGCCAGCCCAAGTTCAAGCCTGGCAAGGGTCTCAAGGACGCTGTGAACTGAACGGGGCGGGCTTCCACCAGAGAAGCGACCGCCGATGCTGAAGCCTGACTGTGCCTGCATCCTCTGGGTGCGGGATCAGCCGATTGCGTCTTCCTTGGGCTGGGTGTTCGGCACGGCCGATCGACCGGGGTGTCGGGTCGGGAGTGCGAGCGCTGCGGCGGCTCGAAAACCGGCGCGCGGGGCATCATCACCGCGAGCGGTGCACGCGGTCCGCCCGCCACATTGGGGCTGGACAGCGCACTCGCCGCGCCCTATCGGCACTCGCCTGCCGGGTCGTCGTGCCCGTGCTTTGGTTCAGAGTGGGCGCATAGCTCAGCGGTAGAGCACACCCTTCACACGGGTGGGGTCGCAGGTTCAATCCCTGCTGCGCCCACCACTCCGATCCGCTGATACTTCCGGGTTGGTTCAGCCCGGAAAGCGTCAAGACTAGACCCGACCGCTTCAGATGAATCGGATCGAGCCTCGTTTCCGTTTGTTTGCCGTGATGTCCGAGCCGGCAGATGTTTCCATCTTCCTCGAAATTCTAGAGGCAAGCTTCCAGCAACGGCTGATCGAAGCCGAACTGGCGTGCTTTCTCTAGCGAATAGGGTCGCAGGCCGGCGGCGACATATTCGCCGACGATTTTACCCTCGGCGTCTTCCGAGTGATATTCGAACTTGAACAGTTCCTGGGTGATGATCACCGGGCCTTCCATCCCGATCACCTCGGTGATGCTCGTCACGCGGCGCGAGCCGTCGCGCAGCCGCTTGACCTGGACGATCAGGTCGACCGAGTCTGCGATCTGCTTCGAGATCGCCTCCTTCGGGACCTTGATGTCCGACATCATGACCATGTTTTCCATACGCGCGAGCGCTTCGCGCGGGCTGTTCGAGTGAAGCGTGCACATCGATCCATCGTGACCGGTGTTCATGGCAGCCAGCATGTCGAAACATTCGCTGCCACGAATTTCGCCCAGGATGATGCGGTCCGGGCGCATACGCAACGCGTTGACGACAAGATCGCGAATGCTGATCGCGCCCTGCCCCTCGAGATTTGCCGGCCGGGTTTCGAGAGGCAGCCAGTGCGGCTGTTGGAGCCGGAGCTCGGCGGCATCTTCGATCGTAATGACGCGCTCCCCCGGATCGATCATCTTCGACAGGGCATTGAGCATCGTCGTCTTGCCCGAGCCGGTTCCGCCCGAGATGACGACGTTGAAGCGGCTGGCCCCGGCGATCTTGAGGAAAGTCGCCATCTGCTCGCTCATCGAGCCGCCCTTGGCCATGATGTCGAGCGTGATCGGCTTTGCCGAGAATTTGCGGATCGAGATTGCGGTGCCGCGTAGCGACAGCGGCGGAACGATGACGTTGACGCGGCTGCCGTCGGTGAGGCGCGCGTCCGCAAGCGGGGTCGTCTGGTCGACGCGACGGCCGACTTTGGAGACGATGCGCTGGGCGATCTGGAACAGATGCTCCTCGTCGCGGAAATTGATCTTGGCGAGTTCGAGCTTGCCCTTGCGCTCGACATAGGTCTGGTCAGGGCCGTTGACCATGATGTCGGTGATCAAGGGATCGGACAACAGCTCTTCCAGCGGCCCGAGACCGAGCAACTCGTCGACGAGGACCTTTTCCAGCGCGAATTGTTCGCGCCGGTTCAGGGTGATGCGCAGCTCGGCCAACACCTCGCCGATGATCGGCCGGAACTCTTCGGCCAGTTCATCCTTGCTCAGCGTGGCGGCAGCTTCGGGATCGACGCGCTCGAGCAGCCGGGGGAGCACCTGCTCCTTGATCTTGTGGACCGACGCCTCGAAGCCCTCCACCCTCGACGACCCGGCGTCGCCTGAAGCGGCCTCACGTATGGCAAGGCGCGCCATTGCGTCGGCGTGCTTCGGAAGTTCGACCGTGGCCTCGTCCACCGCAATCGGGTCGTCAAAGCCGGGCAGGTTGGCAAAGGGATCATCGCCGGCGGCGGAGGGGAGCGAGGTCCCGTCGATCGGGGGGAATTGTAATCCGCCGGTCAAGGGAGCCGGCGATCCGTCGCCCTGCATCGGACGAGCCACGCCGAACGCCGGCTTCGCCCCATGCATCATCGCCCCGCGTTTGCCAAATGCACTCATTACAACTTCCCCGACGGCCGCGCAGGCCGAACGATGATGTGGTAATGGGAAAGCCCTCAAAAACGGTTAACCGGCTGAGGCGCCTGGAGGGCGGGGCGACCTGTCCTCCGTTCAGACAAAATCGGCGGTGGTGATCGACGCAGGATTGGTCAAGCCAAGCAGACGGATCGCTTCGACCGGACTCGCCGGGCCGGCATCGAAGAAGAGATAGGTGTCGCTTCCCACCATGAGCGCGAGCACCCTGGAGTCACCCTGCGCATTGAGACTTTGCTGGGCGAACGCCGCAGCCGAGACGAGATCGCCGAATGCCGGACCATTTTGAACCGACGAAGGTATACCGATGCTGAGATCGACGCCGTCGATGCCATCGGCAAAGTCGAGGATCATGTCGACCATATTGCCGGCCGCGCCAGTGGTCGAAAAACTCGCATCGCCCGCCGCGAAGAAGAAGGTGTCGCTGCCGCCACCCCCGGTGAGCATGTCGACGCCCGAGCCTCCGGAGAGGCTGTCATTGCCGAGGTCGCCGAGCAGGATATCACCGCCACTGCCTCCGCTGAGGGTGTCGTCGCCCTGGCCGCCGCGCAGCGAATCATTGTCGTCGCCGCCATCGATGACGTCGTTACCGAGATTTCCATTGATGCTGTCGTTGCCCGGACCGCCCTGGATGTCGTCGTTGCCCTGACCGCCCTGGATGCGATCCGATCCGCCTCCGCCATTGAGGACGTCATTGCCCGCATTGCCCTGGATATAATCGCTGCCGGCGCCGCTGCTGATCGTATCGGCCCCGTCGCCGGCCACGGCGACCGCTGCCGCACCGTAGAGATGGTCATTGCCACTCCCACCGGTGATCGCGTCGGATCCCGCCCCGCCCATCACATAATTGCCGTTGTCGTTTGCGGTGACCACGTCGTTACCCGAGCCGGTGACAACCGTGTCGATACGCGTGCCATAGGCGATCGCGACATTGTTGGTGAGGCCGCCGACGCTGGAAAAGGTTCCATCATGGAGATCGACCGTCGACTTGCCGGTATAGCCCGAGAGATCAAAGCTGTTGTTCAAGCCCTTGTTCCACAAGGTGATGATCGGCCGGCTGTTCTGATTAAAGTCGAAGAACTTGGCGATCGGGCCGCTGATATTGCTGTTGAAGCCATAGGTTTGACCGCCCGACAGCGGCGTGTTCAGCGCGACTCCATAGAGGCGCTGAACGGCCAGAATATCAAGCGGCATCAAGGTCGTGGGGACGTTCGGATAGCGCAGATTGTCGTCTGAAAGGCTGCTGCCCCAAGCATGGGATAAGCCGACGTTGGTGTCGTTTTCGTCATTGTAGGACATGATCGTCCATGCGAGCGTGTCGTAGCCGGTATAGGGCACCTCGGGGGTGGAGAGACCATTGTCATAGGTACCGCCATGGCCAAGGCCTAGGACATGCCCGATCTCATGCGTTATGGTGAGCCACGGATAACCGCCGTAGTTCTGAAGTGTTGATCCGATCGGGCCGAAGGCACCCGGATCGGTATCGATGCGGATTGTACCGCCGGTGGCCGAACGCAGCAGACTGGAGCCGGAAAAGGTCGAGCCCTGGAACTGTCGGCCTCCGGAGGCGGCGCCGTCGTCGGTTCGGACGATCTTGAAGGCGCCGGTGCCGTCGGCGCGCTCCTGAAAGCCGACATTTGCGACGGCGGACCATAATTCCATTGAGGATACCCAGGCGGCCTTTTCGGTCGCGGTCCAGTTGGAAGCGGTGTCGAAGCTATAGCTGATCGTCGCTCCGGTGCCTGCCGCGCGGCCTCCCCATTTTGAGGTGGCATTGTCGGGCCCGAAGGTGGCCGGGCTGTCGTCATTCCACGACCAGAATGTCTGGCTTGCGACAAGACCGTTGGGATCGACCCCCGACAGGAAGGTGATCTCGATCTGCTGGGTGCTGTTCGGAACGGCCATAATCTCCGCTAGCCCAAATCGGTTAATACTGCCCTTCCGAGCAAACCTTATCCGCCATGTCTGTCTTGTCCATCACATGATTCGTTCACTGCAAGGCAGGATACGAACCGCGCCACGGTCGCGTTGCATCGCTATGGCGTCGTTCCGGCGTTCGATATCGAGAGGGTGCCGAGCTTGGTCGAGTTCGGGCAGTAACCGCACAGGAGGAGCAGCGGACGGTCGCCCGGCCAGGGCCGGACGGGGGAGCGCCCTAGCGCGGGATGACGCACTGTCGCGGCTGAAGCCTTTCACGGAGGCGCGACTCCCGACGACAGTCAAGAAAAAGGCCCGGCCGGAGCCGAGCCTCGATATCCTCAGGCGGCGGAAGGCTTCAGGCTTCGCTCGCTCGCTCGGCCAGTACCGTCAGCCCCTTCTCATTGACCTCGGCGAAGCCGCCTTCGACATGGATGCGAGCCGATACGGTATGCGGGCCCGAATAGACGGCCAGTTCGCCGGTGCGGACCACCGACATGAAGGGCGCATGGCCGGCCAGCACGCCGAAGTCGCCCTCGGTGCCGGGCACCACGACCATATAGACCTCTTCCGAGCGAAGGAGCCTTTCCGGAGTGACGAGTTCGAAATGCAGGTCTGCCATGTTCAATCCTGTTACCGCTGGAGGGCAAGACCGGAGGCCTTGACCGGCCCCCGTGACCCTGTGTCCCGACAACCGCGACTGCGTCCGCTAGGCGCAGCCGCTCGCCTATCAAGCGGCTTCGGCGGCCAGCTTCTTGGCCTTCTCGACCGCCTCGTCGATGCCGCCGACCATATAGAAAGCCGCTTCCGGCAGATGGTCATATTCGCCTTCGACAACCGCCTTGAACGACTTCACCGTGTCCTCGATCGAGACGAACTTGCCGCTGATACCGGTGAAGACCTCGGCGACGTGGAACGGCTGCGACAGGAAACGCTGGATCTTGCGAGCGCGCTGCACGGTCAGCTTATCCTCTTCGGAAAGTTCGTCCATGCCGAGGATCGCGATGATGTCCTGCAGTGACTTGTACTTCTGCAGCGTCTCCTGGACGGCGCGGGCGGTCTCGTAATGCTCCTGACCGACGACGCGCGGCTCGAGCACGCGCGAGGTCGAGTCGAGCGGGTCGACCGCAGGGTAAATGCCCAGCTCCGAGATCGCGCGGCTCAACACGGTCGTCGCGTCGAGGTGGGCGAAAGAGGTGGCCGGCGCCGGATCGGTAAGATCGTCGGCGGGAACGTAGATCGCCTGCACCGAGGTGATCGAGCCCTTATTGGTCGAGGTGATGCGCTCCTGCAGCGCGCCCATGTCGGTCGAGAGGGTCGGCTGATAGCCCACCGCGGACGGAATGCGGCCGAGGAGCGCCGACACCTCCGAACCCGCCTGTGTGAAGCGGAAGATGTTGTCGACGAAGAAAAGCACGTCCTGGCCTTCTTGGTCGCGGAAATATTCGGCGATCGTCAGGCCCGAAAGCGCGACGCGAGCGCGGGCGCCCGGCGGCTCGTTCATCTGGCCGAACACCAGCGCCACCTTCGAACCCTCGGGGGTGGGGTTGCCATCGGCATCCTTGGCGATGACGCCCGCGTCGAGGAACTCGTGATAGAGGTCGTTGCCTTCGCGGGTCCGCTCGCCGACTCCGGCGAACACCGAGGTTCCGCCATGACCCTTGGCGATGTTGTTGATCAGTTCCTGGATGAGCACGGTCTTGCCGACGCCGGCGCCGCCGAACAGGCCGATCTTGCCGCCCTTCGAATAGGGTGCCAGCAGATCTATGACCTTAATGCCGGTGACGAGGATCGAGGTCTCGGTCGACTGGTCGACGAAGAGCGGGGCGTCGGCATGGATCGGGGCGGTGAGATCGGTGTCCACGGGGCCGCGCTCGTCGATCGGCTCGCCGACGACGTTGAGGATGCGGCCGAGTGTTCTGGGACCGACAGGGACGCGGATCTGCGAGCCGGTGTCGGTGACTTCCTGGCCACGGGTCAGACCTTCGGTCGCGTCCATCGCGATCGTGCGGACTGTGTTCTCGCCAAGGTGCTGGGCGACCTCGAGGATCAGGCGGCTCTCGCCGTTGCGGGTCTCGAGCGCGTTCAAAATCGCGGGCAGCGTGCCGCCATCGAAGGAGACGTCGACGACGGCGCCGATGACCTGGCTGATGCGGCCGACATTATTGGTGGTGGTAGCCATGATGCGGTTCCTTGCTGGCCTGGTTCGTTAGAGCGCTTCGGCGCCCGAGATGATTTCGACAAGTTCGGTGGTGATCGCGGCCTGGCGGGTCCGATTGTACTGGATCGTCAGACGGTTGATCATGTCACCAGCGTTGCGGGTGGCGTTGTCCATCGCGGTCATGCGGCTGCCCTGCTCGGACGCCGCGTTTTCGAGCATCGCGCGGAACAGCTGCACGGCCACGTTGCGCGGCAGAAGCTCGGCGAGAATCGCCTCCTCGTCCGGCTCATATTCGACCGCGGCCGAAGCGCCGCCTGCGGCCGTGCCACTGTCGGCAGCCAGCGGAACCGGGATGATCTGCAGCTCGGTAGGCTCCTGGACCAGTGCCGACTGGAACTTGGCGAAGAAGAGGTGCGCCACGTCGAACTCGCCGCCCGCATATCGGGCGATCAGATCCTCGGCGACGCCATGGGCATCGGCGAAGGCGACGTTCTTGATGTGGCTCTGGTCGACCTGGTGGACGATTTTGCCCGGATACAGCCGCTGGATGACTGCGCGACCCTTCTTGCCGATCAGGTAGAATTTGACCGTCTTGCCCTCGGCGATCAGCCGATCGGCGGTCTTGCGGGCGGCGCGGACGATATTGGTGTTGAACGCGCCGGCAAGGCCGCGCTCCGAAGTCGCGACGACGAGCAGGTGGACCTGGTCCCTGCCGGTCCCGGCGAGCAGCTTCGGCGACTGCGGGCCGACCGTCACCTTGGAGGCGAGGCTGGCCATCACGGTGTTCAGTCGCTCGGCATAGGGACGGCCCGCCTCGGCCGCCTGCTGCGCGCGGCGCAACTTGGCGGCGGCGACCATCTTCATCGCCTTGGTGATCTTTTGGGTCGACTTCACCGAAGTGATGCGGACCTTCAGGCTCTTCAGACTGGGCATCTACTGTCCGTCTTTCTTGCTTTTCGCCGGACCATTTTCACAGGCCCGGCAAGCGGTTAGGCGAAGGTCTTCACAAAGCTGTCGAGCGCGCCCTTGAGCTTTTCGCGGGTAGCGTCAGACAGATCCTTGCTCTCGCGAATGTCAGAGAGGACGTCGGCATGCTTGGAGCGCAGCTCGGCCAGCAGCGCGGCTTCGAAGCGCACCACCGAAGCAACCGGGAAAGCGTCGATATAGCCGTTCACACCCGCGAAGATGGACACGACCTGCTCCTCGAAGGGCAGGGGGTTGAACTGCGGCTGCTTGAGCAGCTCGGTCAGACGCGCGCCGCGGTTGAGCAGCTTTTGCGTCGACGCATCGAGGTCCGAGCCGAACTGCGCGAAGGCAGCCATTTCGCGATACTGGGCGAGCTCCAGCTTGATCGAGCCGGCGACCTTCTTCATCGCCTTGGTCTGCGCAGCCGAGCCGACGCGGCTCACTGAGAGGCCGACGTTGATCGCCGGGCGGATACCCGCGTTGAATAGGTCGGTCTCGAGGAAGATCTGGCCGTCGGTGATCGAGATCACGTTGGTCGGAATATAGGCCGAAACGTCGCCCGCCTGAGTTTCGATGATCGGCAGCGCGGTCAGCGAACCGTTGCCATTGTCATCGTTGAGCTTGGCGGCGCGCTCGAGCAAGCGGCTGTGGAGATAGAAAACGTCGCCAGGATAGGCTTCGCGGCCCGGCGGACGGCGCAGCAGCAGCGACATCTGACGATAAGCGACGGCCTGCTTCGAAAGATCGTCGTAGACGATCAGCGCATGCATGCCATTGTCGCGGAAATATTCGCCCATTGCGACACCGGTATAGGGTGCGAGATACTGAAGCGGGGCAGGGTCCGACGCGGTCGCGGCGACCACGATCGAATATTCCATCGCCCCGTTCTCTTCGAGCGTGCGGACGAGCTGTGCGACGGTCGAGCGCTTCTGGCCGACCGCGACGTAGATGCAGTAGAGCTTCTTGTTCTCGTCGTCGCCCTTATTGGCTTCCTTCTGGTTGATGAAGGTATCGATCGCGACCGCCGACTTGCCGGTCTGGCGGTCACCGATGATCAACTCGCGCTGGCCGCGGCCGACGGGAACGAGCGCGTCGAGCGCCTTGATGCCGGTCTGGACCGGCTCATGGACCGACTTTCGCGGGATGATGCCCGGTGCCTTGACCTCGACGCGGCTGCGCTGGTCCGAGACGATCGGACCCTTGCCGTCGATCGGATTACCCAGGCCATCGACCACGCGGCCGAGCAGGCCCTTGCCGACGGGGACGTCCACAATCGTGCCAGTCCGCTTGACGACATCACCTTCGCCGATCTGGCTGTCCGAGCCGAAGATCACGACGCCGACATTGTCGGCTTCGAGGTTGAGCGCCATGCCCTTGATGCCGTTCGAAAATTCAACCATCTCGCCGGCCTGGACATTGTCGAGGCCATGGATGCGGGCGATGCCGTCGCCGACGGACAGCACCTGGCCGACTTCGGAGATCTGCGCTTCGGTGCCGAAGCTGGCGATCTGGTCGCGGATGACCTTGGAGATTTCTGCGGCGCGGATGTCCATGTTCAGCCTTTCATCGCAATCGCGAGGGTGTTCAGTTTGGAACGGATCGAGCTGTCGATCTGGCGTGAGCCGATCTTGACGATCAGCCCGCCGAGAATCGACGGATCGACGGTGAGGTCGACCGCGACATTGCGGCCGAGCTGGGTCTTGAGCTTGGCTTGAAGGTCGTCGACCTGCGTCGGCGTCAGGGCATGGGCCGAGGTCACCTCGGCCGTGGTCTCGCCGCGGTGGCGAGCGGCAAGCCGTCCATAGGCGCGGATCACGGCGCCGAGCTGGCCCAGGCGACGATTCTGCGCGAGCACACCGAGGAACTTCGCGGTCAGCGGATCGAGCGAGAGCGTCGACGCGATGGCGGCGACGGCCCTGGTCGCCTGATCGCGCGAGACGAGGGGGCTGTTCGTCAGCTGCCGCAACTCCGCCGATTCTGCGAGCGTAGCCTTGAGCGTCTTTAGACTCTCGGACACGGCGTCGATCGCCTTCTCCTCGCGCGCGAGATCGAACAGCGCGGTCGCGTAGCGCCCGCTGAGGCTAGCCTGAATACCGCCGGAATTCTCCACGCGCTTTCATTCCCCCAGAAAAGGTTTGTCGCCATGCGAAAAAGGGGGCGCCGGAAGGCGTCCCCGCATGGTTCGCCGGCCGGTTAGCAGGCGTGCTGCCTCGATGCAAGGCGGGAAGGCGAGATGAAACGGTGAAGTTTTAGGAGGGCCGTCAAATGCCGACGCGAGTGGTGCGTTTGGGGCGCGAGGTGCCCGGCCGGCTGCCCCGTGCGCCCTGCTGGCCGCCTCTACGGGCCGGAGAGGGTCGGGCGTGAATGCGCCGCGCGGCCAAGACGGCGGGGGGGGTGGCTCAAAAGAAAAGCCGGACCTTTCGGCCCGGCTTTCCCCGTCCGCTGTCGGCGGCGCTTACGCAGCCTGGGCGTCGATCACCTGCGTCGGTTCGACGCCATCGATCGCGATCCGGCGCGGCTTCTTATGCTCCGGAATCTCGCGCACCAGATCGACGTTGAGCAGGCCGTTTTCATAGCCCGCGTTCGTCACCTTGATCGTGTCGGCGAGCTGGAAACGGCGCTCGAAAGCGCGCTTGGCGATGCCGCGATGCAGATATTCGCGCTGCTCGCCGTCGGCGCTGTCCTGCGCCCGGCCGACGATGATCAGCATATTGTCCTGTACGGTCACTTCGATTTCTTCGCGGCTGAAGCCGGCCAGTGCCATCTGGATGCGATAGGAGCCGTCGCCGGTTTTCTCGATATTATAGGGCGGATAGCTGTCGCCATCGCCACGCGTAAAATCGACGAGACGGTTGAGGTTCTCATATCCGATCGACGAGCGGAGGAGGGGAGCAAAATCAATCGTGCGCATGGGTCGATACCTCGTTGCAAGCGTTTTGACCTGATGGCCCGCGGGAAACCCGCCGGGCCGTGCCGCGCCATCCCATCGGGGCGATGGCGGGCGACCCCGAAATAGTAAGGTGGTTCCCGGCTTCAAGAGGGCGGCCCGCACGGTTCGTTGACTGTGGCGGCGTGCCCGCCTAACCGGGGGCGATGGTTGCCTATCTCGAATTCGAAAAGCCCATCGCCGAACTGCAGGCGCGCATTGCGGAGTTGCGCTCGACTGCCGATGCCGGTTCGATTGATATCGATAGCGAGGTTGCAAGGCTCGAAGCGAAGTCGGACAAGCTGCTGCGTGAAACCTATGCGAAGCTGACGCCCTGGCAGAAGACCCAGGTGGCGCGACATCCTGATCGACCGCATTTCAAGGATTATGTCGCGACGTTCATCAACGACTTCATGCCGCTGGCGGGCGACCGTGCATTCGCGGACGATCAGGCGATCCTCGGGGGCTTCGGACGGCTCGGGGGCCGCAAGGTGATGGTCATCGGCCATGAAAAAGGCGGCGACACCGCATCGCGCATCCGCCATAATTTCGGCATGGCGAAGCCCGAAGGCTATCGCAAGGCGATACGCCTCATGCAGCTTGCTGATCGTTTCGGCCTTCCCGTGATCAGCCTCGTGGACACGTCGGGGGCTTTTCCGGGCGTGCAGGCGGAGGAGCGAGGCCAGGCCGAAGCGATCGCGCGATCGACCGAGCAGTGCTTGGCTCTTGGCGTGCCGATGGTCGCCGCTATCGTCGGCGAAGGTGGGTCGGGCGGCGCGATCGCGGTCGCTGCCGCCAACAAGGTGCTGATGTTCGAGCATGCCGTCTATTCGGTGATCTCGCCCGAGGGCTGTGCCTCGATCTTGTGGCGTACCGGTGACAGGGCAGCCGAAGCTGCCGAGGCGATGAAGGTGACGGCTGCCGATCTGCAGAAACTGGGCGTCGTCGATCGGGTGGTGGCCGAGCCGGTCGGTGGCGCGCATCGCGATCCTGCCGCGGCTGCTGCGGCGCTGGGCGCCGCGATCGGAGAGGAGCTCGACAAGCTCGCCGGAAAGAAGCCGGCCGCGCTGCGCTCCGCGCGGCGCGACAAATTCCTGGCGATCGGGTAAGTTGCCCCCGTAACGGAACCGTTCAGCTTTTACCTGCTTTATGCGTTCGGTGAGAGGGACGGTCATGAAGCGGATTATCTTCTCGGTAAGTCTTGGCCTTGCGTGCGTATCCGTAGCGGGTGTTGCGCCGGCGCAGAATCGCGTCCAGTCGATCTCGGCCAGCGATAAACGTGCCGGCGCCGAGGCGCATCCGCAGCTGGTCCAGCAATTCGGCGGAGCCATGAAGGGCCCGGCGGCCGACTATGTCGCGCGGGTCGGTAAGCGGATCGCGGTGCAATCCGGCCTTTCCGGCTCGGAGCGCGACTTCACGATCACGCTGCTCGATTCCCCGGTCAACAATGCGTTCGCGATGCCCGGTGGCTATGTCTACGTAACGCGAGGTCTGCTCGGCCTGATGAACGACGAGGCGGAGCTGGCATCGGTTCTCGGGCATGAGATCGGTCATGTGGCTGCCCGTCACGGCGCCAAGCGGCAACAGACCGCGACAATCACCTCGGTCCTCGCCGGCGTCGTCGGCGCCGTGGCAGGGAATTCGGGCTGGGGGGGCTTGATCGGCAAGGGCGCCGATGTCGGTGCCGATCTCATCACCAAAGGCTATTCGCGCAACCAGGAATATCAGGCGGACGATCTCGGCGTCCGCTATCTTTCGCGGGCCGGCTATGACCCACTCGCCTCCGCGGACATGCTGCTACTCCTCGACCGCCAACAGATGTTCGAGGCGCGGGCGAGGGGTGGAAGCAGCAACAACCTCCCCTCCTGGGCGAGCACACATCCGAATTCGACCGATCGAGTCAGCCGTGCGCGAGGCAAGGCGCAGGCGACCGGCGTTGCGGGGCGTGGACAGCGTAACCGCGATGCGCTGCTGAGCGCGGTCGACGGCCTCGTCTGGGGCGACGATCCCGCGAAAGGTTTCGTCGATGGTCGCGAATTCAAGCTGCCTTCGGAGCGACTGGCCTTCACGGTGCCCGAGGGCTTTCAGGTCAACAATGCCGATGACGCGGTGACGATCGTGGGCTCGGGAGGACAGGCGGTGTTCAGCGGCGACCGGCTTTCGTCGGGCCTTGACGATTATATCGGACAGGCTTTCGCCAAACTCAGCCCCAATATCGGCTATGGCCAGATTCGTGGCGGTCAGGCCAATGGCTTGAGCTTCCGCTACGCCTTGGGCAGCGCGAACAGCAATGCCGGCCCGGTCGATGTCGGCGTATTCGCCTATCGTCCAGACAATGGCGACACTGCCTATAAGATCGTGACGATCAGCCGCGCGGGAACGGGAGCAGGTTCGTTCGTATCCCTCGTCGAAAGCATGCGCCGTATGTCGGCGGCCGAGGGCACGGGCCTCAAGCCTCTTCGCATCAAGCTGCTCCGGGTCAAGGCGGGCGAGACGCCACAGACTTTTGCGAGAATGATGGCCTTTCCCGATAATCCGCTCGAACGCTTCCTGCTGCTTAACGGCCTGGAACGCGATGCTGCCCTGCGGCCGGGCGATCGCGTCAAGGTGGTGGTGAAGTAGGTCTCTACCGCGTGAAAAAGGGCGGCGGTTTCCCGCCGCCCTTTCAGGCAATCAGGGCAATGAAGCCTGCTCAGCCGGCTTTCATGTTGTTCGAGACGTTGCTGAACGTCGTCGTCAACTGATTGCCGAGGCTTGTCATCGCCGTGATGGCGGCGACGGCTATAAGCGCGGCGATAAGGCCATATTCGATGGCGGTAGCGCCCCTGTTGTCCTTGAGGACCTTCGCGACGAATCTCATGATGCGTAACTCCATATTCCCCTGTTCCGGGGGATGAAATCGGCTGGCCGGTCGCGACGTGACTTGGCCAGCAGGCGACTTTAGTCACCAATTTCCTTGCAAAGGATTAAGATTCGGCTTGGGAGAAGAATTTTGTTACGCCGCCGAACTGGCGCTCATGACCTTGTCGGAAATATCGTCCCAACGCTCCCGGACCGAGCTTCCCAAAGTGCTCACGCCCGCGACGATAGCAAGAAAAACCAGCGCGAGGATCAGGCCATATTCGACCGCCGTCGCGCCGCGCACGTCGTTCGCCAGGGAAAAAAGGCCACGAGAAAACGACAATCTTTTCATCGAAGGCCCCTCGCACGCGCGCTTCGCGCAAATCGCTTTGATCCGCGGCGGCATAGTGCTTAGCCGTTCGGCTATTAAAAAACGCCTAAAGAGTTGTTTGCAATGGCTAACGCATGCCCCATGATCGTCGTCGCAGTGGCCTTGATAGACGCGGATGGCCGTCTGCTTGTCCAGCAGCGCCCCGTCGGCAAGGCCATGGCCGGCCTCTGGGAGTTCCCGGGCGGCAAGGTCGAGCCCGAGGAGACGCCTGAAGCCGCGCTGGTCCGCGAGCTTCGCGAGGAACTGGGCATCAGCGTCGAGCAGGCTTGCCTCGCTCCCGCCTGTTTCGCGAGCGAGGCGTTGGGCAACCGGCACATGATCCTCCTGCTCTACATCTGTCGCAAATGGCAGGGTGTGCCCCGCGCCCTGCACGCCACGGGGTTCAGATGGGTGCGGCCCCTCGACCTCCACGGCCTCGAAATGCCGCCAGCCGATCGCCCCCTGATCGGCTTGCTCGAGGCGCTCGTCTGATCGTTCAGCCCTCAGGCTTTTCGAAGGCTACGCTGATCTCAAGCGGCACGGCATCGGGAACCAGCGGGATGCCATAGCTGACCCCGAAATCGCTGCGCTTGATCACCGTCTTGGCGTCGAAGCCGACCGTCCTTTTGCCCATCATCGTCCCCGCTCCGATGAAGACGGCGTCGAGCACCACCGGTTTGGTGACGCCCTTGATGGTGAGATTGCCGGTAATTCGCGCGGTCTTTCCCGCCGGGCGAATCGATGTGGACTCGAATCTTGCGGTCGGGTGCTTGGCGGTATCGAAGAAGTCGGCATTCATAAGGTGCTCGGTCAGCTTCGGCACGGTCGTGACCAACCCGCTTATCGGGATTTCGATCGCAACCGTCGCCTTGGCGGGAGTTTTGGGATCGATCGCCATCGATCCGGTGATGTCGCCGAAGGTTCCGCGATATGTGCTGAAGCCGAGATGGTTGACCGTGAAGGTGACCTGACTGTGCGAGGGGTCGACGGTGTAGCTGCCGGCGGCAATCCGGCGTAGATCATTGGTCCCCGGCGGGGTCTTTGGCATTTCCTGCGCCAGAGCGGGCGCTATCAGCGTCGCGAAGGATAGGCCGACGATCAGGATGGGGGCGCGCTTCATCATCTTCTCCAGCTACCAGAGGGGCGGCGGGCATAGTGCCCGCCGCCCCTTCGGCATCGCAAGAGCGAATATTGCCGCGCCGTTCCCGAACTTCATTCGGGATGCAGCGTCCGAGCGTCTTAGTTCTTGGCCTTGTCGACCAGCTTGTTTTTGCCGATCCAGGGCATCATCGCGCGCAATTCGCCGCCCACCTTTTCAATCGGATGCCCGGCCGCGAGCTTCCTGCTAGCCTTGAGCTCGGGCTGCCCGGCGCGATTGTCGAGGACGAACTTCTGGACAAAACGACCTTGCTGGATGTCGGCGAGCACGCGCTTCATCTCGGCCTTGGTCTCAGCGGTAATGATGCGCGGACCGGTCGTGACGTCACCATATTCGGCGGTGTTCGAGATCGAATAGCGCATGTTCGCTATGCCGCCCTCATACATGAGATCGACGATCAGCTTGACCTCGTGGAGGCACTCGAAATAGGCCATTTCCGGCGCATAGCCGGCTTCGGTGAGCGTCTCGAAACCCGCCTGTATCAGGTGCGTGAGGCCGCCGCACAGCACGGCCTGTTCGCCGAACAGATCGGTTTCGCACTCTTCCTTGAAAGTCGTCTCGATCACGCCAGAACGGCCGCCGCCGACGGCCGAGGCATAAGAGAGCGCGACATCATGCGCATTGCCGCTCGCATCCTGCGCGATCGCGATCAGGCAGGGAACGCCGCCGCCGCGCTGATATTCGGACCGGACCGTATGGCCAGGACCCTTCGGTGCGATCATGAATACGTCAATGTCGGAGCGCGGCTCAATCAGGCCGAAATGGATGTTCAGGCCATGCGCGAAGGCAAGCGCCGCACCCGGCTTCAGATTTGCGTGGAGATCGTCGTTGTAGATCGCCGCCTGATGCTCGTCTGGAGCCAGGATCATGATGATGTCCGCCCATTTTGCGGCTTCGGCGTTCGAGAGGACCTTGAAACCGGCCTCTTCCGCCTTCTTCGCGGTCGCCGAACCCGGACGCAGTGCGACGGCGACTTCGCTTACCCCGGAATCGCGGAGGTTCTGGGCATGGGCGTGCCCCTGGCTTCCATAGCCAAGGATGGCGACCTTCTTGGTCTTGATGAGGCCGATGTCGGCATCCCGATCATAATAGACGCGCATTCTTCTTCCCTTTCGTAAGATCGTCATGGCAGCGTAGGTGAGCCTCCCGGAGACCGAGGCCCGCCCCGCGGCATGAAACCCGGGCCTGGCCGGGCGAGGTGAAAATTCCTAAAGTGCTTCCCTGCCGCGCGATATTGCCGCTACTCCGGTCCGTGCAACCTCTATGAGGCCGACCTCGCGCATCAGCTCGCAGAATTTATCGATCTTTTCGGTCCCGCCTGTCACCTCGAAGACGAAGCTGGAGGTCGTGGCGTCGACCACGCGGGCGCGATAGACCTCCGCCAGACGGAGCGCCTCGATGCGATGGTCGCCGGTACCGGCCACCTTCACGAGCGCCAGTTCGCGCTCGACATGCGGGCCCAGCCGGGTCAGGTCGGTGACCTTGTGGACGGGGATCATCCGATCGAGCTGCGCGACCACCTGGTCGATGACGTGCGGCGTACCCGAAGTCACGATCGTGATGCGGCTGATCTTTTCGTCCTCGGTGACGTCGGCCACGGTGAGGCTCTCGATATTGTAGCCCCTTGCCGAGAACAGTCCGGCAATTCTGGCCAGGATGCCCGACTCATTGTCTACCGTCACGGACAGCGTGTGCCGCTCGGTGGTTTCCTGCTTGATATGCATGTGCTTTGCCTCTTGCGCGAAGAAGGGGACGGCAGGCGCCGGATCAGACCAGGGCCTTGGCCTCGTCGTCCATCTCTCCGATCACCTCATCGGGTTCGAGGATCATGTCGGTATGGGCGGCACCCGACGGAATCATCGGAAAGCAATTTGCGAGTTTCGCCACCCGGCAATCGACCATCACCGGCCCGTCATGCGCCAGCATTGCCGCGATCCCGTCGTCAAGTTCGTCGACCTTTTCGATCCGGAGGCCTTTCCAGCCGAATGCCTCGGCGAGCCTGACAAAATCGGGCAGCGCGTCGCTGTAGGATTCCGAATAGCGGCCGGCATAGGTCAGGTCCTGCCATTGACGGACCATTCCCATATATTCGTTGTTGAGGATGAAGACCTTCACCGGCAGTCGATATTGCGTGGCGGTGCCCATCTCCTGGATGTTCATCAGGATAGAGGCCTCGCCGGCGATATCGATCACCAATGCGTTCGGATTGCCGAGCTGCGCGCCGATGGCGGCCGGCAGGCCGTAGCCCATGGTGCCCAGGCCGCCCGATGTCAGCCATTTGTTCGGGTCCTCGAAGGTGAAATGCTGGGCAGCCCACATCTGGTGCTGACCAACCTCGGTCGAGATGATCGGCTTCTTGGCATGGGTAGCCTCCCATAGCCGCCGGATCGCGTGCTGAGGCATGATCTCCTTGGTCGAGGCCGGGTATTTCAGGCTGTTTCGCGCGCGCCACTCGTCGATCTGGGCGAACCATGGCTTCATGTCCTGCGGACGGTGCTGACGCGCCTTCCACAGCTTGATCATGTCCTCCATCGCGCGACCGACGTCGCCGACGATGCCGAGATCGACCCGCACCGTCTTGTTGATCGACGAGCGATCGATGTCGACGTGGATCTTCTTCGCATCGGGCGCGAAAGCATCGAGCCGCCCGGTGACACGGTCGTCGAAGCGCGCACCGAGGCAGACAATCAGGTCGGCACGATTCATTGCCATATTGGCTTCATAGGTGCCGTGCATGCCGAGCATGCCGAGCCATTGCGGGCTGGACGCCGGAAAGGCGCCAAGGCCCATCAGCGTCGATGTTACCGGCGCGCCGGTGACGCGCGCCAGCTCCCGCAAGATCTGGCTGGCGACGGGACCGGAGTTGATCACCCCGCCGCCGGTGTAGAGCACCGGACGCTCCGCGGCCGCCATCATCTCGATGGCTGCCTCGATCAACGCCGTGTCGGCCTTAACCTGGGGCTTATATCCCTTGTGCGGCAACGCCTGGAGCGAGGGCTTGCGATAGGGCGCCGTGGCGACCTGGACATCCTTGGGCAAGTCGATCACCACCGGCCCGGGGCGACCCGAGGTGGCGATGTGAAACGCTTCGTGGACGATGTCACCGAGCTGCGCGGGATCTTTCACCAGATAGTTGTGCTTGGTGCAGTGGCGCGTAATGCCGACGGTATCGCATTCCTGGAAGGCATCGGTTCCGATCAGCGGCGTCCCGACCTGGCCGGTGATCACCACCATCGGGATCGAGTCCATAAGCGCATCGGTGATGCCGGTGACGGCATTGGTGGCGCCTGGGCCCGACGTCACCAGGACCACTCCAGGCTTGCCGGTCGAGCGGGCATAGCCTTCGGCTGCATGCGCCGCGCCGCCCTCTTGCCGAACCAGGACGTGACGGATCCGCTTCTGCTTGAACAGCGCGTCATAGATCGGCAGAACGGCGCCGCCCGGATATCCGAAGACGACCTCTACACCCAGGTCGACAAGCGACTGGATGAGGATATCGGCACCCGTCAATTCGGCGGTCATGGTTCTCGTCCCTCTGCGCCACAGCGCTCTTGATGAAGCCGGCTGCCCTAGTGACAATAAACTATCCTGTCAACGCCTCTTCACGTAATTTAATTGCGATTTTATCAATCATATTGTCATCGAGTTGCTTATCAATCCGGGGCCAGTCCGCGGGAGGTTGATGCCGAAACCAAGTATATTGACGTTTGGCATATTGTCGGGTGCTCGCCTGTCCGCGCGCGATCAACGTCGCACGATCTATTGTTCCTTCGAGCCAGGCCAAAATCTCCGGTACGCCGATCGCTCGCATGGCAGGAAGCGCCGGGCTCAGCGCTCGGGCCCGTAGCGCTATGACCTCCTCGATCGCACCCTGTTCCAGCATTTCTTCGAAGCGTATATCGCAGCGATGGCGCAGCCAGTCGCGCGGGGGCAACAGAATGAGCGGCGTGAGGGCAATGTTGTCCGCGATGCCTTCGCCGGGCTGCTCGCGCCACTGTGCGATTGAGCGCCCTGTCGAGCGGATGACCTCGAGTGCGCGCGCGATGCGGGTGGAATCCGACGGCCGAAGATGCCGCATCGCCGGATCCTCGGCGAGCAGCGTGCCGTAGGCTGCTTCGGCCGGGAGCGCGCGGACCGCCCGCCGGACCTCGGCATCTATTTCAGGCACCGGGGCGATGCCGAAGATCAGTGTTCGAATATAGAGGCCGGTGCCGCCGACCAGGATCGGCAGTTTCCGCTCGCGCCATGCCGCCTCCAGCTCGGCGCGGGCGTCCGAGGCCCACGCGGCCGCGGAGCAGGGCAGGGCGGCGTCGCGGTGACCGAAGAGCCGATGAGGCGCCCGCGCCTCCTCCGCTGCGCCCGGCCGCGCACTGAGTATGCGCAGATCGCGATAGACCTGGCTCGCGTCGGCGTTGATCACGACACCGCCGGCGAGCTCGGCAAGCCGAACCGCCAATGCGGACTTGCCGCTGGCCGTCGGCCCGGCAATAAGCGCGACCCGATTATCTGATCTGGAGACAGTCTTGTTCATCGCCACGCTGATAGCATCGGAGATCCTCGAAGCAGGCGATATTTCCGCCGCCGCGGATCGGCTCGCGGCGGCCGGCCTCGATGTCGGAAAGACGGCATGGATCGAGCCCGGTGTCGCCGCCGATATACGCTTCGGCGGGGATCCGGTCGCGGCGCGCTCGGCGTTGGAAGGTGCGGTCGCGCGAGTGGATGTGGTCGTCCAGCGCGAAATCGATCGCCGCCGCAAGATGCTGGTCGCCGATATGGATTCGACGATGATCACGATCGAGTGCATCGACGAGTTGGCGGATTATGCCGGGATCAAGCCCCAGATCGCGGAGATTACGGAGCGGGCGATGCGAGGCGAGCTCGACTTCGAGGGCGCCCTCGATGCCCGCGTCGCCTTGCTGAAGGGGCTGGACGCATCGGTCATCGATCGTTGCCACGCCGAAAGGGTGACAATCATGCCCGGCGCGTGCGAACTTGTCCGCACGATGCGGTCGAACGGAGCCGACTGTTATCTCGTCTCGGGCGGCTTCACCGTCTTCGCGGACAGGGTGGCGGCAGAGATCGGGTTCACCCGCGCGCTGTCCAATAGGCTCGACATTGCCGGCGGGAAGCTCGCCGGCACGGTCGCGCGACCGATCATCGGCGCTGCCGCGAAGCGGGAGACGTTGCTGGCGGAGGCAGCGGCGCATGGACTATCGCCCGTCCAGTGCCTCGCCGTCGGCGACGGTGCGAATGATATACCGATGATCGAGGCCGCCGGGTTGGGGGTCGCCTACCATGCCAAGCCGAAGACGGCAGCTGCCGCGAGCGCGCGCATAGATCATTGCGATCTTACCGCGCTGCTCCACGCACAGGGCTATGTGCGCAAGAACTGGGTCCGTTCGAGCGAAGCCTGAGCCTATTCCATCGTCATGTCAGCGGCGATGGCGCCGAGAGCGAACGCGACGGCGGCTTCGTTGCCCTCGAAGCGGAGCGACGCCCCGCCTTCGCGGATCTCGCTGACCGAACCGACGATCGCGCCCATGTCTGGGTGATGCAGTTCGACGGTACGGCCCAGCAATAGATCAAGATCGGTATCGATCCGTGCGCCGGTACCGGAAATGTCGCGCAAGGCCACTTTGTGGCCCCTGCCATCGACGATTAGCGTGCAGACCCGCCTGCGGCGCCAGCGGCTCGCCATCGCCCCCGGTCTGTTCCAACGCTGCCAAACAGTCATCTAAGCAACCCGATCCAAGCCTTGATCTTGTGTCGCAGCTAATCACCAATATAGGGTTAAGCAGGATCAGGGTGCGACCGGGAAGCAGCCGGAAGCCAAGGTTTTCAGCGCCGTGCAGGCATCGCTCGCAGCCGTGCGGGAGACAAAGGGACCGGCTTGCAGGCGGGTGAAGGTGCCTGCCGCGACATAGCTGGGGGCAAGTGCCTTGAGCGCCGGCGATCGGGTGGACAGCTTGGTCCAGCCGGCATGCGCGGCGTCCGGGGTCGAGAAAGCGCCGAGCTGGATCTTCCAGCCCGCCGCTCCCGCTCCCGCGGGCCTGGGCGCGGCAGGCGCGACCGGCAAGGCGGTCCTGACCGACGTGGCCGGCTTGATCACGGGCTTGGGCGGCGTGGCCGCGCTGGCTACCGGTGCCGTCGGCGCTGCGGGGCGGGCGCCTCGCTCGGTGACGACCGGTGCCTGTCCGTCCGTATCGCGGCCGTCCAGCGCGGCGGTTCGCTCCATTTCCCGCGCTATCGCCAGGCCCGCCTTGCGCTGCTGGTCGGGTATGATCTGTTCCATTTGGGCCAGGCTGGAGGTTGCCGCACCAATCCCGGCCGCTTTCGCCCGAATCATCAGCGCGTAGGCCCGCGCCCAGTCTTTGGGCATCCAGTCGCCGTTGAAATAGGCCGTAGCGACGACATATTGCGCGCGGCCCTCTCCTTGATCGGCCGCCTTCTTGAGCCAGACCATCGCGTCGCGATGTTGCCCCTGCTGGAACAAATTCAGCCCCAATACCGCTTGCGCGAGGCCATAGCCGCCCTCGGCGCCCTTGCGATACCAGTCCATCGCAACCGCCTGGTCGGCCGGCACGCCGCGGCCGAGCTTATAAGCCTGGCCCATATTGAACTGGGCACGTGCGTCACCCGCCTCGGCGGGGCCACGCCATTCGGCCACGGCCTTCTCATATTGGCCGCTGCTCCAGGCCTCGAAACCTTCATTGACTCCGGCCTTGGCCGGCATCGAGAGGACGAGGCCCATCGCCCCGCAGCCAAGGAAGAAACCTCTCATATTCCGTGCCCTGCAAGTCCCCGTTTTTGTCGGCGACGTGATAGCGCGGAAGATTCTTTCCGGCGATAGCTATTCGTCGGCCTCCTAACGGACGTCGTTAATCAAAGCTTAGCATGATGCTGGCACCTTCGCCCCAAAGCCCGTGGGGGCATGGCGGAGGCCTGCATGTTGAAGAGTTGGATCGGTATGGCGACGGCAGCGCTCGTCGTCGGTTTCGGATCGGCCCCGCTCGGCGCCGGGCGCCCCTCGGCTTCCAAACAGGCCGAGCAGGATGGCGATACTCACCAGGCGCCGAAATGGACTGCCGCGGCCGACGCCGCGTTGAAGCAGGGTGATGCAGGCAGCGCGGTCACATGGGCCGAAAAGGTCGTCGCGCTGCTCCCTCACGATGCCGCGTCGCGTCTGCTGCTCGGCCGAACCTATCTTTCCGCGGGTCGTTTCACATCGGCGGAAACCGCGCTTGGGGACGCGATGGCGCTCGACCCGTCCTTGGGCCGCGCGGCGGTTCTCCGCGCCTTCGCCCAGATTGCCAACGGCCATGAGATGGCGGCGCTTGCCTCGCTGGAGGCGGCCCGCGGACGCGCGCCCGAAAGCGAGATCGGTCTCGCGCTGGCGATGATGGGGCGCGATGCCGAGGCGCAGTCGCAGCTGCAAGCCGCCGCCCGCGCCACCGATGCCGACGCGCGCTCCCGACAGAATCTGGCCTTTGCCCATGCGCTGCAAGGCCGCTGGGCCGACGCCGCGGCCGTCGCGGCGCAGGATGTACCAGCCGATCAATTGCCCTCGCGGTTGCAACGTTGGTCGATGATCGCGCAGTTGCGCGCCTCGCCGGCGATGCAGGTCGGCGCGATGTTCGGTGTGCTGCCGGCAAAGGATGCTGGCCAGCCGTCGGCGCTCGCGCTCGTGACGCCTAAGCCGGTTCCTATCCCGGCGCCGGCGCCAGTCCTGGCCGAAGCTCCGAGCCCGGCGGTGATCTCGCAGCCGATTTCGGCTTCCCCGAAAATTGCCGCCGCATCCGCGCTTTCCGCCCCGCCTGCTTCCGCGCCGTCGATGGTGGTGACGCCGATGCCCGTCGCGCCGGCGGTGCCGCTGACAGTGACGGCGTCGACACCGCTCGTTCTCGCCGAGCCCGCGCCCATCATCGTCCGCCCGATTTCCATCACCCAGCCCGCGATCGTCGCGGCCCAGGTCGAGGTCGCGCTGCCGCTCGCCCCGGTGACGAAGCCGATTGACCTGGCCGGGCAGCTGTCATCCCCGGCGATTCTCTTGCGCCAACGGCCTGCAATCGCTCAAGCCAAGCCGGCTTTTACGCCGCTTGCGCGGCCGCTGCCCGTCATGGCAGCCGCGAAGCGTCCCGAGGTCGTCAAGGTCGCTTTCAAGCCGACGGCGCGCCCGGACGGCCAGTGGGTGGTCCAGCTCGGCGCCTTCTCCACCGAGGCACGCACCAGTGTCGCATGGCACAAGATCGCCGGTCGGGCGGGGTTCCTAGGCGGCTATCAGCCGGTCAAGGGAAGCTTCCGCAAGGCCGGCACCGTGCTCCACCGCCTTTCGATCGGCGGCTTCGCAGCGCGCGGCGACGCCGTGCGGGTCTGCACCCGGATCCGGGCGACGGGTTCTGCCTGCTTCGTCCGCGGCAATATCGGTGATCGCAGGCTGCGCATGGCGCATGGCGATCGTCCGGCGCCGAATGCGGCCTGAACTCAGAGTGATTCCAGGCAGATGGAAACATCTGCCGGCTCGGAAATCACGGCAAACAAAAGAAAATGAGACTTGATCCCGATCAATTTGAAACGGATCAAGTCTAGCTCAGCGCTACACCGCCCTTGATCGTCCTCAGCACCTTACCCTGGACGGGCAGGCCATCGAACGGCGTGTTGCCGGCGCGGGATGCCATATGATCCGAATCGATCCGCCACGGCTGCTCGGGATCGAACAGGAGCAGATCGGCCTCCGCCCCGACCGCCAGCGATCCGCCGGGTAGCCCCAGCAGCCGCGCCGGTGTGGTCGACAGCAGTTCGATCAGGCGCGGCAGGTCCACCACCCCGTCGCGCACGAGCGACAGACTCAGCGTCAGCAGCGTCTCCGCACCCGACATGCCCGGTTCGGCGTCGGCAAAGGGCAGGCGTTTTGCCTCCGGGCCCTGGGGATCATGGCTCGAACAGATCAGGTCGATCGTGCCGTCCGCGAGGGCGGCAAGCGTCGCCCGCCGGTCATCTTCGCAGCGTAGCGGGGGCGACAGGCGGGCGAAGGTCCGGAAGCCGCCCACCGCCAGCTCGGAGAGAAGCAGATGGGACGGGCTGACGCCGCAAGTCACGGGCAGGCCACGCCGCTTGGCCTCGCGCACCAGCGCAAAGGCACGCGCGGTGGACAGCTGGCGAAAATGCAGCCGCGCCCCGGTCTCCTCGACGAGCATCAGGTCGCGCGCAACCGCCATCGCCTCTGCTATCGCGGGCGCGGCGGCAAGACCCATCCTCGTCGCATATTCGCCTTCGGTGGCGACCGCGCCGGCGGTGAGGCCGCCGTCTTCGGCATGGCTGATCACGAGAAGATCGAGCGACCCGGCATAGCCGAGCACCCGGCGCATCATGCCCGCGTCGGCGATCCACTCGCGCCCGGTTGCGACTCCGCACGCGCCACCCGCCTGCATCAGTCCGATTTCCGCAAGTTCCCGACCGGCCAGCCCCTTGGTCGCGGCCGCAAGCGGATGAATCCACACGTCTGGCTTGCCCGCCGCGGCCGCGCGCTGGACGAGCGCGGCATGATCGAGCGGCGGCGACTGATCGGGCATCAGCACGGCGCGCGTGATCCCACCGGCCGCAAAGGCCGGCATGTCGATCGCGAAGATGCCGAGGTCGACCAAGCCGGGTGCGAGATGCATTCCCCTCGCATCGATGGTTTCGACATCCGCGGGGACTTCGAACGAACCGACCGCAGCGATGTGCCGATCACGGACAAGCACCCCGCCTGTCGTCACGGTTCCGGCCAGCGGATCGACGATCCTCGCATTGAGAATGGCGAGCGATCCGCTCATGCCCAGCCTTCCACACCGCGGCGCTTGCGGGTCAGCACGTCCAGGCACGCCATACGGACGGCGACGCCCATCTCGACCTGTTCGGTGATGGCCGAACGGGTTGGATGGTCGGCGACGTTGCTGGTGATCTCCACGCCGCGGTTCATCGGGCCCGGATGCATCACCAGCGCGTCGGGGGCGGCGCGTTCGAGCCGTTCCGGTGTCAGCCCGTATAGCGCGTGGAATTCGCGGGGCGAGGGCAGATAGGCTCCGTCCATCCGCTCGTTCTGAAGGCGCAGCATCATAACCACGTCGGCACCGTCAAGCCCGGCATCGAAGTTGCTGAACGGCAGCGCGCCGAGGCGTTCGATAGCGGCGGGCATCAGGGTCGGCGGTGCCACGACGCGCACCTCGGCGCCAAGCGCGGTAAGCGCCAATATGTTCGAGCGTGCTACCCGGCTGTGCAATATGTCGCCGCAGATCGCGACGGTGAGGCCGGCGATGCCGCCCTTGCGGCGACGGATCGTCAGCGCGTCGAGCAGCGCCTGGGTCGGATGCTCATGGCGGCCGTCGCCTGCATTGAGAACCGGGCAATCCACCTTGTCCGCGATCAGCTGCACAGCGCCGGAACTCTGGTGGCGGATCACGATCATGTCGGCGCGCATCGCGTTGAGCGTGACCGCCGTGTCGATAAGCGTTTCGCCTTTCTTGACGCTCGACTGCCCCACCGCCATGTTCACGACATCTGCACCCAGCCGCTTGCCCGCGATCTCGAAGGACAGCAGCGTACGTGTCGAATTCTCGAAGAAGGCATTGATCAGGGTCAGGCCCGACAGCCGATCATCATGCTTGCTGGTGGTGCGGTTGAGCGCGATCCATTGCTCAGCTTCGTCCAGCAGGAACAGGATTTCGTGCGGTTGGAGCCCGTGGATGCCGGTCAGGTGTCGGTGCGGGAACAGGGAGGACATCAAAGCCGCGCCTTAGCCGGGTGTGAAACGAAGCTCAAGCGGGACGGCACGTCAACCGACACTTTGATCATGCCATCGCGTCGATCGCACCCTGCAGGATATAGGCTGCCGCCAGCTTGTCGACCAGTTCGGCGCGTCGTGCGCGGCTCGCATCTGCATCGAGGAGGGTGCGGGTGACCGCCTGGGTCGACCAGCGCTCATCCCAGAGCAGGATGGGCAGCGCCAAGGCCGCGACATTGCGGGCGAAGGCGCGGACCGATTGCGTGCGAGGGCTATCGCTGCCGTCGAGGTTCAGCGGAAGGCCGATGACGATGCCCCTGACCAATTGCGCGGCGATGAGCGCGCGAAGCTTGGCGAAATCGACGCTGAACTTGGCGCGTATGATCGTCTTGGCCGGACTTGCGATCGTCCAGCCGGCATCGCAGAAAGCGATGCCGATCGTCTTGGTGCCGACGTCGAGCCCAGCGAGCCGCCCGCGATCGGGCAGCGCGTCGGCGAAATCGAGGGTCGAACCGAAGATCACCTGCCCAGATAATTTCGTGTGCGGGCTGCGGCGTCGGCGCGGATATTCGCCCAGAACAGTGCGTAATCGAAGACATGATAGTTGTTGCCGGGCATCACGAACCGATCGAAGCCCTTCTGCGGCGGCGCGCCGATCATCAAGAGACCGGAGGCATCGCAACGCGCGCCGATCAAACCCGGCCGAAGATCCGCGCCCCGTAAATCCGCTCGCGGCATCAGCGCGCCACGATTGGCCGAAGGCAGCGCGGCGGTGCCCGGACTGCCGGTCAGCGGATTGACGCAGACCATGGGCGTGCCAGCGCGCCTCTTTCCGGTTGGGCCGGTACCGGATTCGTATATTTCGCGAATCTGCGAGAAGTCGGCCGGTTCGGCAAAGCTCTGCCAACTCAGCAGGCAATTGGTTTGACCTGGCGCGGTGCAGGGCGGCAGCCCGAGCGCCGGGACGTCCGCGCTCAGCGAGATGGGCCAGCCCACCAGATAGGCTGCGACGATCCGGCGTGCCACGGGCC